>Ga0247808_10000013_pt1 | contig 297566 bp, 281 predicted proteins | sample UWRJL089202R1_FD_179914 | JGI IMG/M metagenome (GOLD analysis project Ga0247808, IMG submission 179914) | Plant litter microbial communities from Arlington Agricultural Research Station in Wisconsin, United States - UWRJ-L089-202R-1 | ecosystem: Environmental > Terrestrial > Plant litter >...
GAGGCCGGCGATCTCGCCGGCGTCCTTCGTGGCCTGGCGCTCGGCGTCGTTGAAGTACGCGGGAACGGTGACGACGGCGTCGGTCACGGGCTCTCCGAGGTACTGCTCGGCGTCGCGCTTGAGCTTGGCGAGGATACGGGCCGAGATCTCCTGCGGCGTGTACTTCTTGCCGTCGATGTCGACGGTCCACGTCGTGCCCATGTGGCGCTTGACGCTCGAGATGGTGCGGTCGACGTTGGTGACGTTCTGGCGCTTGGCGGTCTCGCCGACCAGCACGTCGTTGTCCTTGGTGAATGCCACGACCGAGGGGGTCGTGCGGAAGCCCTCCGCGTTGGCGATGACGGTGGGTTCTCCACCTTCGAGAACGGCGACGACGGAGTTCGTCGTTCCGAGGTCAATTCCTACTGCTCGAGCCATGTGCTCTATCTCCTCAAAGTAAAAAGTACTTACGCTTCGTGCCCAGTCCAGAGTTGAGCCGCGCTGTGTCAAGTTTGTGAGGGCCGCAAAACTTTGTCAAGTTCGGGGCCGCAAACTTGAGTCACTCTGGCTCAACTCCCAGCTAGTACAACCCAGCCACAGATGTTTCATTCCGGGCGCTACGCTTCGACCATGAACGCGAAGACCCCGGATGAACCGTCGGCTACTACGAAGTCGGTGCCGACTATGGCCAATACCGGCGCGGTCGCCACCGTGGGGCTCGACCTGCAGGCCGACAAGGTCGTGCCGCGCAAGCAGATCTGGTCGTGGGCCCTGTGGGACTGGTCGAACCAGCCCTACAACACGGTCATCCTGACGTTCATCTTCACCGCGCTCTACCTGCTCTCCGACGCGTTCCTGCCCGCCGACATCGCGGCGCTGCCCGACGACGACCCGGTCAAGGAACGCGCTCTGGGCGTTCTCTCGAGCGGCCTCGGCTACGCGATCGGGGCGGCGGGGCTCATCATCGCCGTGGTGGCCCCAGTCATCGGCCAACGCAGCGACACCTCGGGCAACCGCAAGGGCTGGCTCGCCGCGGCGACGATCGTCGTGGCACTGTCGATGCTCGCACTGTTCTTCGTGGAGGCCGATCCCCGCTTCTTCCTGCTCGGCATCTCCCTGGTCGCGATCGGAAGCGTATTCAGCGAGTTCGGCGGGGTCAACTACAACGCGATGCTCGTGCAGATCTCGACGCCGAAGACCGTCGGCAAGATCAGCGGGCTCGGCTGGGGACTCGGCTACATCGGCGGCATCCTCGCTCTGGTGATCGTCGTCGTCGCCTACTCGCTCGACTGGTTCGGAATCCCGACCGAAGACGGTCTGCCCTTCCGCCTCGTCGCGGTCGGGTGCGCGATCTGGTCGATAGTGTTCGCCATCCCGATCTTCGTCAACGTGCCATCCGTGCCTCCGACCGCCGCCCGTGAGAAGGTCAACTTCTTCCGCAGCTACGTGGTGCTGGTTCACGACATCCGCCGGCTCTTCCGCGAATCGCGCGACACCTTCTGGTTTCTCATCGCGAGCGCCGTGTACCGCGACGGCCTCGCCGGGGTCTTCGCCTTCGGCGCGGCGATCGCCGCGGTCACTTTCGGGTTCGGCTTTCTCGAGGTGGTCGCCTTCGGCATCGCCGCGAACCTGATCGCCGGGGTGAGCACGATCATCTCGGGCCGCTTCGACGACCGATTCGGCCCCCGGTCCGTCATCCTCACCGCCCTTGTCGGCCTGGTCGTCTCGGGCACGGCGGTGTTCCTGCTGCACGACGCCGGAAAGGTCGTCTTCTGGATCGGCGGGCTCCTGCTCTGCGCCTTCGTCGGACCCGCCCAGTCGGCCAGCCGCTCCCTCCTCGCCCGGGTCACTCCCGCCGGGCGAGAGGGCGAGATCTTCGGCCTCTATGCGACCACCGGCCGTGCGGCGAGCTTCATCTCGCCCCTGCTCTGGGGCGTCTTCATCTCGATCTTCGGCTTCCAGTACTGGGGCATCCTGGGCATCGTCCTCGTGCTCGCGGTCGGCCTCGTGCTGATGCTGTTCGTGAAGGTCGCCCCCAAGGCGTCGTAGGCATCCGGCATTCTGGACACCATGACTACAACGACCGCCGCCAAGGCCGACCTCCTCCGCGCGCTGCACGTGCCCGGCACCCCGCTCATCGTCACCAATGTGTGGGACGCCGTCACCGCGCGCATCGTCGCGCAGGCCCCGGGGGTCAAGGCCCTGGCCACCGCCAGCCACGCCATCTCGTTCGCCCACGGTGTCGACGACGGCGAGGGGCTCACCCTCGATGCGGCTCTCGCCGCCGCCCGCATCGTCACCGGCGCCGTCGACCTGCCGGTCTCGGTCGACTTCGAACGCGGATACGCCGCGGATGCCACGCAGCTCGAAGCCAACATCGCCCGTCTGATCGAGGCGGGTGCCGCGGGCCTCAACCTCGAAGACAGCACGGGCTCCGGCGTCGGCGAGATGCGGCCGGCCGACGACGCGGCCGAGCGTGTGGCCGCCGTGCGCCGCGCCGCCGATGACGCCGGGGTCGCACTCGTGATCAACGCGCGTGTCGACGCCCTCGCCCGCGGCGGGTCGTTCGACGACGCCGTGACCCGCGCGAACTCCTACCTCGCCGCGGGTGCCGACGTCGCGTTCGTTCTCGGACTGGGTACCGAGGAGCTGGTGGAACGCGCCGTCGCCGAGATCGACGGCAAGGTCTCGGTGATCGCGAACCCGACGTCCGTTCCGCTCGCCAGGCTCGCCGAGCTCGGAGTCTCGCGGGTCTCGTTCGGTCCCGGACCGCTCGGTCTCACTCTCGCCCATCTGCAGGCCGCGGCGACGCAACTCACGGCGCTGGGGGAGTACCCGGCCGAGCTCGGCTTCGCGTACTGACCGCGGCGCACCCGCAGCGTCCCGCTCGGTTCCGCCCTGCGCTCTGCGCGCCCCGCACTCCGCCCCGCACTCCGCACCGCGTCCTCGGTTCTCAAAACGAAGGAGATCGGCGGCGTATGGTGCCCGTTCCGCCGTTCAGGTCGCTATCCGGGCCGCAACTCCTTCGTTTTCGTTGAGGAGGGGCGTAGCGTCGGCGACATGACCGATACTCGCCCCATAGGTTTCTGGCTCAAGCTCGTCGACCGGCTCATCGACGAACAGTTCGCCCGCACTCTCGAGGAGCACGGGGTCACCCGGCGGCAGTGGCAGCTGCTCAATGTGCTGGGCGGCGGGCCCGCGAGCGTCGAACAGCTCGACGCCGAGGTCGCGCCGTTCCTCCAGGCGGCGACGGATGACTCGCCGGCCGAGTCATCCGTCGAACACCTCACCGAGCTCATCGAGAGCGCGTGGGTGGATGCCACCCCGACCGGCTACGAGCTCACCGAGCGGGGCAGGTCGTCGCTCGCCCGCCTGGAGACCGTCGTCGCCGAGCAGCGCACGGTGATCACGGCCGGTGTGAGCGAAGACGAATACGTCTCCACGGTGCGGGTGCTCGAACGCATGGCGCAGAACCTCGGCTACACCGGGTGAGCTTCTTGCCAGTTCGGCAATGATATTTGTCGTTTGCGCCGCCCGCCGCGCACCATGAGGGCATGACAAACGAGATCTTTGACGTAGTGATCATCGGAGGCGGGCCTGCCGGACTCAGCGCGGCCGTCGCCCTCGGACGCGCACGGCGCACAGTGGCCGTGATCGACTCCGGCGAGCCGCGCAACGCCCCCGCGCACGGCGTGCACAACTTCCTCACCCGTGACGGCACGAGTCCCGCCGAACTGCTGCGGCTCGGACGCGCGGAGGCGGTGTCGTATGGCGCGACGATCGTCGACGCTCGCGCCGTGGGGGCGGAGAAGACGGATGACGGCTTCGCCGTGACCCTCGCGTCGGGTGGCGTGTTCGCGGGGCGCCGACTGCTCGTGACGACCGGCCTGGTCGATGAGCTGCCTGCCCTGCCGGGCCTGCGCGAGCGCTGGGGCGTCGACGTGCTGCACTGCCCGTACTGCCACGGCTGGGAGGTGCGCGACCGCACTATTGCGGTGCTCGCGGTGGGGCCTACGGCGGTGCACCAGGCGCAGCTGTTCCGGCAGTGGAGCGCCGACGTGACCCTGTTGCTCAACGACCAGCCGGAGCCGACCGACGAGCAGCTCGAACTGCTCGCGGCACGGGGGATCCCGGTTGTGCGAGGCGCGGTCGAGTCGCTGGTAGTGGAAGACGACGCCCTCACCGGGTTGACCCTGTCGGACGGTCGCGTGCACCCGGCGGAGGCCCTCGTCGTCGCGCCAACGTTCACCGCCCGGGCCGGGCTGCTGGTCGACCTCGGACTCGAGCTCACGCAGCATCCGATGGGCGTCGGCACGTTCGTCGCCGTCGACGCGACGGGCGCCACCTCGCTGCCCGGCGTCTGGGCCGCAGGCAACGTGTCGAACCTGACCGGGCAGGTCATCACCTCGGCGGCCGAGGGACTGTGGGCGGGTGCGCAGATCAACTCCAGCCTGATCGCCGACGACGAGCGCGTTGCGCTGGAGGCCTACCGCGCAGGCAGCTGATCGAGCGCCCCGCTGCCCGACTACGCGGAGATGAAGGCGTAGGCGATCAGCAGCATGGTCACGAAGAACCCCGTGACGAAGTTGAGGCCGAGAAACTTCTTCCAGCCGCGGTTGGCGGTCTCGGCCGCGGCATCCGTGATCGACCAGAACGGTGCGCACACGGCGGCGTAGGGCAGGGCGAGGATCGCGGCCAGCGGCCCGGGCCACTCGGTGAAGAGCAGCAGCACGCCCGCGAGCAGGTAGGCGACGACCGCGAGACGCACAGTGGCCCGGGCGCCGATCACCGTGGCGATCGACGAGATGTCTGCCTCTCGGTCGGCGATCACGTCTTGCACCGCGCCGAACGCGTGCGAGGCGATCCCCCACAGGAAGAACGCGGCGAGAACCATCCACAGTTGCGGCGTGAAGACCGCGCCGGCGAGCACGAGTCCGTAGATTGCCGGGGAGACGAAGTGGGTGCTCGACGTCACTGAGTCGACGAACGGGCGCTCCTTGAAGCGCAGGCCCGGGGCCGAGTAGGCGATCACCGCGAAGACGCTGACGGCGAGCACCAACCAGGAGAGGGGGTTGCCCACGGCGACCAGATAGGCGAGAAAAGGAATGTTGGTCGCGGCGGCCGCGATGAGCGTGGGCCGGTGCATACCGCGATCGAGCAGCGCCCCCTCGACGCCGCCCTTGCGCGGGTTGCGGAGGTCGCTCTCGTAGTCGAAGACATCGTTGATTCCGTACATCGCGAGGTTGTACGGGATCAGAAAGTAGAGGGTGCCGAGCACGAACACGAGGTCGATCTCACGCACGGTCATGAAGTATGCGGCCGCGAAGGGGAAGGCGGTGTTGACCCAGCTCAGCGGTCGCGACGAGACGAAGAGCGCCCTAGGCACGGGGTCCTCCCGCCACGGCGCGCGGGCCCGTCGCCGGCAGCAGGTGCCACAGCGACGGCAGCAGCACCACGGCGGCGATCGCGTAGGCGAAGTCCTCGAGCGGTGCGACGCCGACGAACGCGCCGCTGATGAGGTCGGGGTTGTAGTCGACGAGTCCGATGCGGATCATCACGTTGTCGAAGACGGCGGTCGTGACGAGCAGCGCGATGGCGGTGAGTCCGACGGCTGACCACCGGGGGCCGTGCTCCGACCCGCGCCCGCGCGAGGCGAGCACGGCGGCGAGCGCCACGAGAACCGCGGCCGCGAGGAAGAACGCGTTGAGGGCCCAGTAGGTCATGCGTCGCCCACCGGCCTCGACACGGCCTCGGCCGGCCTGCGCAACCGGCTGAACGCGCCGTAGAGGTTCATCGTCACGTAGACGAGGAGGGTGAGAAAGAACAGCTCTTCGACGGGCAGCTCCGGCGCCACCTGCAGGCCGGTCATAAACGCGGTCTCGCCGCGGAAGAATATGCCGAGACCGATGCCGAACAGGTCCCAGACGACGAAGAACACCACGCCCGTCACGGTCACGATCGCGGCGCGGCGGGCGTCGGCCCAGAAGAACAGCCGGAAGCGGCGGTCGAGCACGACCATGCCGGTGAGCGACACGAGCAGCGCCGCGAGGTAGATCAGCCCCATCAGACCGTGGCCCGCAGCGGTTCGGGCAGCGCCTCGGTGGAGGTGTCGCCGCGCAGCCGCTTGACGAGGATCTCGGCGCTGATCAGGCACATCGGCAGCCCGATGCCAGGGATGGTCGACCCTCCGGCGTAGTACAGGCCGCGCACCTTCTTGCTCATGTTGCCCTCACGGAAGAACGCGCTCTGCTTGAGGATGTGCGCCGGCCCGAGAGCCGTTCCCCGCCAGGCGTTGAGGTCGGCGGCGAAGTCGCCGGGTCCGACCGCCCGCTTCACGACGATTCGCGACGCGAGGTCGGGGATCCCGGCCCACTGGGCGATCTGCTCGATGATCACGTCGGAGAGGGCCTCGATGCGCTCGTCGCCGCCTCGTCCGATCGTCGGGTCGGCGGGGATCGGCACCAGCACGAACACGTTCTCGAATCCGTCGGGGGCCACGTTCGGGTCGACGCCGCTCGGCTTGCAGACGTAGATCGACGCCGGGTCGGGCACCGAGCTGGGGGTGCCGAAGATCGCGGTGAACCCCTTCTTCCACTTGTGGGTGAACAGCAGCGTGTGGTGCTCGAGCTCGGGCAGCTCGCCCCTGACCCCGAGGTAGAGCAGCAGCGCGCTCGGGCCGGGAACCCGCGACTCCCAGTGCTTGGCGGGGTAGCTCTGGTCGTGCCCCTCGAGCAGTTGCGTCTCGGTGTGGTGCAGGTCGGCGGCCGACACCACGATGTCGGCGTCGAGCGTGATGCTCTGCCCCGAGGCATCCGTGTATTCGACGCCCTTCGCCACGCCCTTCGCCACGATGATGCGAGAGACGGATGCGCCCGTGACGATCTCGACCCCTTCGCCGCGGGCGAGGTCGACGATGCTCTCGATCACCCGGGTGAACCCGCCCAGCGGGTAGAGCACGCCGTCGGAGAGGTCGAGGTGGCTCATCAGGTGGTACAGGCTGGGGGTGATGTACGGCGACGAGCCGAGCAGCACCGCCGGGAAGCCGAGGATCTGCCGCAGGCGCAGGTCGCGCACCGTGCGTGCGACCAGGCGCGAGAGCGGCTGCGTCAGCATTACGCCGAGCTTGCCGGTGCGTGAGAGCACGTCTTTGGTGATGAGCGGGCGCAGGTCGGCGAAGGTCGTGTAGAGAAACTTCTTCTTCGCCATGTCGTAGGTGTCGAGCGCCGAGTCGAGGTAGGCGTCGAGTTTCTTGCCCGCGCCCTTCTCGATCGATTCGAAGATCTCGATGTTCTCCTCGCGGCTCGCGGAGATGTCGATCGGCTCGTCGACGCCCTCGAAGTAGACCCGGTAACCGGGGTCGAGGGTTACCAGTTTGAGCTGCTCCTCGCTCGACGTGCCGAGCAGCTTGTAGAAGTGGTCGAAGACCTCGGGCATCAGGTACCACGACGGGCCGGTGTCGAAGCGGAACCCCTCGGTCTCCCACAGTCCGGCGCGGCCGCCGAGCTCGTCGTGCTGCTCGAGCACGGTCACGGTGTGGCCGTCGCGGGCGAGCAGCGCGGCCGAGGCGAGGCCGCTGATGCCGCCGCCGATGACGACGACGCGGCTCATGCCTTGGCCTTCGCGCCGAGCACGGCGCCCGCGGCGATGCGCAGCTTCACGGGGTTGGGCACACGGATGCGCACCCGGCGCAGCTCGTCGGCGGGGGTCGCGCGCAGACGCACCGACAGCTCGGCGAACAGCCCCTGCGCGAGCGCCACCGCCTTGCGGCTGGATGCGGGCAGGTCGGGGATCACCGTGGCCGACAGGCGCAGGTCGTTGTCGATGTCGTCGAGCAAGCGGATCTTGTCCTCTTCCGTGAATGAGTCGACGCTGACGCCGGGAAAGTAGCTGCGCCCCAGTGTCTCGAAGTCGGCTGCGAGGTCGCGCAGAAAATTGACCTTCTGAAAAGCGGCGCCGAGGGCCCGGGCGCCCGTCACGAAGCGCTCGTTCTCGGCGTCGGTCAGGGGCACGCCCTGAAGGAACGCGCGCAGGCACATGAGCCCGACGACCTCGGCGGAGCCGTAGACGTAGGCGTCGAAGCTCTCGCGGTCGTGCTCGGTCGCGGTGAGGTCGGTGCGCATCGACTCGAAGAACGGCGCGGTGCACTCGGCGCCGAAGCCGGTCTCGCGGGCGGTCAGGGCGAAGGCGTGCACCACCAGGTTCGAGCTGAAGCCCTCGGCGATCGCCGCCTCGGTCTCCCGTTCGAGCTCGTTGAGCTGGCGGGCGGCGCCCACAGTGTCGAGCCCCGACTCGACGGCGGCCCCGTCGACGATCTCGTCGGCGACGCGCACGAGGGCGTAGATGTTCTCCACATGCTGCCGCACGCCGGGCCCGAGCAGCTTCGCCGCGAGGCCGAACGACGTGGAGTAGCGACGGATGACGACACTCGCGGTTTCCTCGGCGACGCGGTCGTACAGTCCCCGGCGGCTCACTTGACCCTGCCGAGCACCGCATCGACCACGGGGTGCAGCTCGATGCGCAGCGCGGGCGGGATGTGCGGTTCGGCCAGTCGGGCGAGGGCGCGGTTGGCGTAGTAGCGGGCGAGGCCCTCGGCGAACGAGCGGGCGCCGCACGCGGTGAGCACGTCGCGCACGCGTTCGGCCTCCTCGTGGGTGAGGTCGTGCTTGCCGATGAGAGGCTCGATCGACTCCCACTCCGCGGTGCTGGTGGCGTAGGCGATCATCACGGTGCGCTTGCCCTCGCGCAGGTCGCCGATCGTGGTCTTGCCGGTCTGCGCCTCTTCGCCGAACACGCCGAGCAGGTCGTCGACGAGCTGGTAGGCGATGCCGATCTCCCGGCCGAAGTCGCCGAGCGTGAGCACGACCTCCTCCGAGGCGCCGGCGAGGATCGCCCCGGCCTGCAGCGGGCACTCGAACGAGTAGACCGCGGTCTTGAGCCGCTCCATGGTGAGGATGTCGTCGACGCGGGGAACCTCGGCCGCGATCGAGAAGTCCACGTCGATCAGCTCGCCGGCCGCAGACGCGAACAACGCGTCATCCATCACCTCGAGCAGTCGAGAACGCACCACGTCGGAGACGCCGCTGCGGTCGATCAGCCGGTAGGAGTTGAAGAGCGCCAGGTCGCCGGCGATGACGGCGGCGGAGATGCCGCTGTGCTCGGCCACCTGTTCTGAGCTGCCCCGGGCGAGGGCCTGGTCGCGGTAGCTGCCCGAGATGTTGGAGACGCCGCGGCGAACGAAGTCGTGGTCGATGACGTCGTCGTGCACGATGAGCGCGGTGTGCAGCAGTTCGAACGCGGCGCCCACGTAGGCGGCCGCCTCGAGGTCGGTGCCGCCGAGCGACTGGTAGGCGGCCATGACCATGCGCGGCCTGAAACGCTTGCCGCCGATCGTGTTGCTCTCGAGCGTCTCCCAGAGGGTGACGTACTGCGGGCCAAAGGCAGCGGCGCGGTTCTTGGCTAGGCTGAAGAAGCGTTCGAGCACGACGTCGACCTGCGCCTGCCTCGCGAGCGAGACGGTAACCAGGTCGGGACCATTCACCTGAGCAGAATACCGCGACCATGAGCCAGACCGAACAGGTAGTACTGCTATCTGACGACGGTTACCCTGTCGGCACAGCCGACAAGGTGGCCGTGCACACCACAGACACCGCGCTGCACCTTGCCTTCTCCTGCCATGTGATGAACGAGGCAGGGCAAGTGCTGGTCACCCGGCGTGCGCTGTCGAAACTGACCTGGCCCGGAGTGTGGACGAACTCGTTCTGCGGACATCCCGGCCCGGGCGAGTCGATGGAAGACGCGATCGCGCGACGCGCCGAACGCGAACTCGGAATCACGATCACCCGGCTCGAGGTGGTTCTGCCCGACTTCCGCTACCGCGCCGTCGATGCGTCGGGCATCGTCGAGAACGAGGTGTGCCCCGTCTATCGGGCGTACACGACGGATGCCATCGCCCCGCGCGCAGACGAGGTCGCCGAGTTCGAATGGGTCGCCCCCGACTCGCTGCGGGATGCCGCGGCGGCGGCACCCTTCGCATTCAGCCCCTGGCTCGTCTGGCAGCTCGACGAGCTCGCCGCTTCACCAACCCAACTCTGAGGACCCCATGACTTCTATCGCCAGCATCATCGACCACACCCTGCTCAAGCCGGAGGCCACGGCCGCCGACGTCGAGGCCCTCATCGCCGAGGCCGTCGAACTCGGCACCTTCTCGGTCTGCGTCTCGCCGTCGATGCTGCCGGTCGCCGTGCCCGCCAGCTCCGCCCTGAAGGTCGCCGTGGTCTGCGGCTTCCCCTCGGGCAAGCACACCACCGCGGTGAAGACCGCCGAGGCGGCCGAGTCGATCGCCCTCGGCGCCGACGAGATCGACATGGTCATCGACGTCGGCGCGGCCAAGGCCGGCCGGTTCGACCTCGTCGAGGCCGACATCGCCTCGGTGCGCGGCGTCATCCCGGCACCGCGCATCCTCAAGGTCATCATCGAGTCGGCCGCGCTCACCGACGAGGAGATCGTGGCCGTGTGCCAGGCGGCCGTCTCGGCCGGAGCCGATTTCGTGAAGACCTCCACGGGCTTCCACCCCACCGGCGGCGCGACCGTCGAGGCCGTGGCGCTGATGTCTGCCACGGTAGCCGGTCGCGCGGGAGTTAAGGCGAGCGGCGGCATCCGCTCGTACGAGACCGCGGCGGCGATGATCGCCGCGGGCGCGACCCGTCTCGGCGTCTCCGGCTCGCGCCAGGTGCTCGCCGAGGAGGCCGGCGCGGCCGCCGCCACCCCCGCAGACGGCGCCTACTAGCCCGCCGCCTTCTCCCCAAAACGAAGGAGTCCGCGCGCCGACCGGGCCCGAAACAGTGTTTCGCAGCGGTTAGCGGGCCGAAGTCCTTCGTTCTGGTGCAGGGCGGGGCGCTCGCACCGGTGCGTGGGTGCCACATGCAGGACAATCCCGCCGGGAGGGCCCGCGATCGGCGCAACGGTGTGACTGGCACGAGATCTCCTGCATTTGGCGCAAGGAGAGCGCGGGCGAGGCGCGCGCGGGCTACGCGCCGGGGCGGCCGGCCTCGGTGTCGGAGACGTCGGTGTGCACGAAGTTCTGGAACGACCGGCTCGCCGTCGGGCCGCGCTGGCCCTGGTAGCGCGAACCGTAGACGCCCGAGCCGTACGGGCTCTCGGCGGGGCTGGTCAGGCGCATAAAGCAGAGCTGGCCGATCTTCATCCCGGGCCAGAGCTTGATCGGCAGGGTGGCCACGTTCGACAGCTCGAGCGTGACGTGTCCGCTGAACCCGGGGTCGACGAAGCCCGCGGTCGAGTGGGTCAGCAGGCCGAGGCGCCCGAGCGAGCTCTTGCCCTCGAGGCGCGCGGCGATGTCGTCAGGCAGGGTGACCTGCTCGTAGGTCGAACCGAGCACGAACTCGCCCGGGTGCAGGATGAACGGCTGGTCGGCCTCAACCTCGACCAGGTGGGTGAGGTCGGGCTGGTCCTCGGCCGGGTCGATGAACGGGTACTTGTGGTTGTCGAACAGCCGGAAGTACCGGTCGAGTCGAACGTCGACGCTGGAGGGCTGCACCATCCCGAGCTCGAGCGGCGCGAGGCCGATGCGTCCGTCGGCGAGCTCGGCCTTGATGTCCCTGTCAGAAAGCAGCATGGCCACAGTCTATTTAAGAGACACGGATGCCACGGCCAAGCCCAGCCCAGCCACTGTCACCTCGCCCGCATGCACGGTGGAACACGCCGCGCCGGTCACCCCGTGGGGGTGACGTGACACTCGCCGGGTCGTGTCACCTTTAGCAGACCTCAGCGAAGGAGCGCGGCATGTCCCCATCAGAGACTCATTCGTCACAGCCGGGCATCAGCGCCGGCCCCACGAGCGAGTTCAGCCTGTTCTTCTGGGTCAAGCCCGGCGAGAGTGAGGCTTTGCGAGCGTCGTTGCGCGACCTGCAGCAGACCCCCGGCTACCGGCCAGGCGACTACGGCATGGCGATAGCGACGATCCACGAGGCACGGTTCGTGCTCTTCGACGACGACACGCGACTGGCGTTCATGACCAGCTTCGACGGCGACTGGGACGCCTACATGGACGATTTCTTCAACTCGGGCCCGACACTCGCGCTGTTCGACGTCATCTTCCGGCACACGGAGGGCTACGGTGGCCTGCCAGACCTGGCCGCCGAGAAAGCGCTCATCCTCGGGGCGCAGCAGCGTGCCGCTGCGTATGCCCGCAACTATCCCGGCACGGTGAAGGAGATCCGGAAGGCATTGAGGGTGAACGAGGCCTTCCAACGCGTGCTCGACCACCCCGAAGCTGCGGCAGCCCTCCAGCACCCTGCGCTGCAACCGCTCCTCGACGAGGCCGCGGACTGACGCTCGTGTCGGATCACATCTCCGGCCCGAGGGCCCTCGCCAACCCGATCGCTGACATCACCGACCTGTTCGCGTTTCCGAGCCCCGGGCGGGAGGCGAACCTGGTTCTCGTGATGAACACCCTTCCGTTCGCCAAGGTCTCCGACGCCTTTTCCGAGGGCCTCATCTACCGCTTTCGCGTGCGGCCGCTCAAGGCGGCCCCGGGCGGCGACCAGGTGCCCTTCGTGCCGGACTCCCCGGAATTCGTGTTCGACTGCGTCTTCTCCGAGCCGGCGAGGACCGACCCGCAGAACTTCGAACAGGAGGGGACCTGCACGACTCCGTCCGGTGACACGGTCTCGTTCCGTGTCAACGACGAGGGCGGTGGTTCCGGACACGGCCTGAGGGTGTTCGCCGGAGCACGCTGGGATCCGTTCATCCTGGACGCGCCCGCCGCGCTGAAGACCGTCGCGTCGGGCCAACTCGCCTTCTCGGACCCTGGCGCGATCTACCTCGACGGTAAGAACGTGCTCGGGCTCGTCGTCGAAATCGACCGGTCGTTGCTGGGGGATTCCACGCTTGTGGCGGTCGTAGCCGAGACCCTGACGCGGGGCGTCTTCAACGTGCGCATCGAGCACGTCGGGCGACCCGAGGTGAAGAATCTGCTGCTGGGTCCCAAGCAGTTCGACCCGGTCAATCAAGACCTCGAGATCCGAGACCTCTACAACATGGAGAATGCATTCCACATCGACCACGGCTATGAAAACGCCTATCGGGCCCGGCTTGACGCCAATCTCGCGTTCTGGGATGGCCTCGACGGGAAGACCGACTGGCCGACCGTACGCGGTGTCCATCCGTTGACCGAGCTCGTGCTCGCCGACTTCCTGGTGGTCGACATCGCCAAGCCGTATCAGGAGCGGGGCTCTTTCCTCGAGATCGAGCTCTCCGCCCGCCAGGGCCACCCGCACGAGACATGCGGCGGCCGAGCGCTCAACGACGACGTTATGGACAAATTCTTCACGACATTCATCACCGGGGGCATCGGGCCAGGCATCCGTGACGGTGTGGATGCTTCGTCGCGGCCCTCCTCGAACAGCTTCCCCTACCTCTCACCTCCGAACCCCGACCCGCCCGTACCTCCCGAGCATCACTGACCATGGCCGGCATCGACAGCGTCGTCCTTGAGCTCGACGACATTCAGAGCGGGGCACTGCACGAGCGTCCCTCGCCGTACGTCGGCACCTACCTGCTCCTGCGCATCGACGACCGCGCCGACGGGCGCGAGCTCGTGCGGCGGTTGACCGCGCTGGTCGACTCGGGAAGGCCAACGCCCGATCCCGTGCACGATGCATGGACCACCGTCGCCTTCACCTACCACGGGCTCGAAGCCCTGGGTGTGCCGCAGGCCTCACTCGACAGCTTCACGCCGGAATTCCGTGAAGGGATGGCGGCGCGAGCCGAGCACCTCGGCGATGTCGGCGAGAGCAGCCCCGCGCATTGGGAGAAGCCGCTCGGCACGCCAGACGTGCACGTTGCCATAGCGATGCTCTCTCCGGACCTCGCCCGACTCGAGTCGGCGGTCGGGCGCGCGGGCCGGGCGCTGGAGGAACTGCCCGGCATCTCGGTCGTCTGGCGTCAGGACTGCTACCAGCTGCCGACCGGTCGCACCTCGTTCGGTTTTAAGGACGGCATCGGCCAGCCGTCGGTCGAGGGCAGCGGCAGGCCGCCGTCGAACCCGCACGAGCGGCCACTCAAGGCGGGGGAGATCATCCTTGGCTACCCGGACGAGACGGGCGAACTGCCGCCGATGCCGACCCCGGATGTCCTGGGACGGAACGGCACCTACGTCGTGTTCCGCAAGCTGCATACCAAGGTGGCCGCGTATCGGCAGTACCTCCGCGCCAAGGCTGCAAACCGCGAGGAAGAGGCGCTCTTAGGCGCGAAGATGGTGGGGCGCTGGCAAGGGGGAGCGCCCCTGTCGCTTTCACCGGATCAAGATGACACGGAGCTCGGCGGCGACCCTCACCGGAACAACGCCTTTCTCTACGGCGACGATGCCCGCGGTTTCAAGTGCCCTGTCGGCGCGCACGCGCGACGCGCGAATCCGCGCGATGCGCTCGACGGCGACGGCAGCGTCGACGCTCGCCTGCACCGCATGATCCGGCGTGGTACGAGCTACGGCCCGATGCTTCCAGAGGGGGTGCTGGAAGACGACGGCGTTGACCGAGGCATCGTCTTCGTGTTCGCTGGCGCCCACATTCGGCGCCAGTTCGAGTTCGTGAAGACGCAGTGGCTCAATGACGGGATCTTCATCGGCGCCCCCGGCGAAGCGGACCCTCTCGTCGGCTCCGCTGAGACCCCGACCAGCTTCACGATCCCGCAGCGGCCGATCCGGCGGCGGCTGCAGGACCTCCCGCCTTTCGTCACCACGCGCGGGGGCGAATACTGTTTCGCGCCCAGCCTGTCGGCGATGCGCTGGCTGGCCGAGCTGCCATGACCCCACTCGACCGAGGAGAGCACGACATGTCCGAAACGCCCGCGGGTACCGACCGTTGGAAGAAGCTCGACTTCGGCCGGCCCGCCGTCGATGCCGAGGAGCCCGAGTCATCCGTCCTCGTCGACTATCGCAACGACGACCATACTGCCGTAGTCACGCTCAACAGGCCGCAGGCGGACAACGCGATCACGACCGAGATGGGTGCCCGCCTGACTGAGGCCGTCGAGACGATCGCCGTCCGCACCGAAGTCCGGGTTGTCGTCCTCACGGGCGCTGGCGACCACGCCTTCTCCGTGGGGAGCGATTTGAGACAGCGCAACAAGATGACCAAGGAGGAGTGGCTGCGTCAGCGCCAGGCGTTCGATCGCACGTTGTACACAGTTCGGCAACTGCGCAAACCCATCTTCGCCGCCGTGAATGGGATCGCGTACGGCGGCGGGTGCGAACTCGCCCAGAGCTGTGACTTCATCATTGCGGCCGAGAACGCGATCTTCGGGCAGCCGGAAGCGATGCTCGGCCTCTCAGCGGGCGGCGGTTCGCCGGTGTTTCTTCCGCGCCTTGTCGGGCGTGGTCGGGCCATGCAGATGCTGATGACCGGCGAGCCGATCACTGCGGCAGAAGCGCATCGGCTCGGCATGGTCAATGAGATACACGGCCAGCAGGAGTTGGCACGGGCCGCTCTGCGGCTAGCCGAGAGGATCGCGAGCAATTCACCCACGGCGGTCCAGGCGGTGAAACGGGCCGTACAACTCGGGGAGGGGCAGCCGGTGGAGCAGGCGATCGCGTCAATGATGGACGCTCACTGGCGCTCCGCCGTGCATCCCGACCGAATCGAAGGCATCGGCGCCTTCAACGAAGACCGCGAACCCGAGTTTCGCGACGCCGACTACTGATCGACAGCCACGAGGAGGACCAGCCATGAAGACGACCGACGACCTTCAGGCGGCGCGCGCCGCACTGCAGATGATCAATCCGGCTCCGTACAACGCCGAAGCGCCACCCGCGGCCCTCGCGAGCGAGACGACACCCACCGAGTTTCACTATGTTCGAAGCAATTTCCCGCTGCCGGAGCACGACGGGACGCTCGAGATAGGTGGGGCCGTGGGCATCCCTCTCACGCTGACGCTCGACGACCTGCGGGCCATGCCGTCCCACGAATGGGCGGTCACACTCGAATGCGCCGGCAACGGACGCCTGCAGATGCGCCCGCTGCCCACAGGTGAGCCCTGGGGTGATTACGCGGTCTCGACCGCACGCTGGAGGGGCGTCCTCCTGCACGAGGTGCTCGCACAAGCGGGCCCTCTCGCGGCCGGCGACGACGTGCGCTTCGAGGGGGCCGATCATGGCGCGTATCACCTCACCCCCGTGCTCCCCGACATCGACAGGACCGACCTGAGATTCGTGCGGGCGCTGCCTCTGGACCTCGCCGTCGATCCGGCCGCTCAGATTCTCATCGCATACGAGATGAACGGCGAACCTCTCACCGAGGATCACGGGGCGCCCTTCCGACTGATCGTGCCTCACTGGTACGCGGTGGCCTCCGTGAAATGGCTTAAGCGAATCGACGTGCTGACCGAGAGCTTCGTCGGGGAGTTCCAGACCGGGCATTACATCTATGAATGGCAGGATCGGCCGCCGGAGCCCGTCGAGGTCATGCGCGTCCGAGCACGCATCACCTCTCCCTCCGCCGGATCGGTGCTCCCCGCCGGAACCCACACAGTGCGGGGAAAGGCCTGGTCTGGCACGGGGCCGGTGACACACGTCGACGTCAGCCTCACCGGCGCCGGCGACTGGCAGCCGGCCACCCTCGCCCCTCCGATCGGCCCATTCCAATGGCAGGAATGGTCGTTCGACTGGGCGGCCACCGACATCGGTCGCCACACTCTGCGCGCCAGAGCCAAGGATGCAGCCGGCAACGTGCAACCGGAAGTGCCGCAGTGGAACCGACTCGGCTACGGAAACAACGCCATCGAGGTGATGTATGTTGACGTCGTCTGAGCTCGCTTACGACTGCACTGTCGCTGCAAGCACGAGTTGATCGACGGATCATGCCGGAACTGGGCCGGAACTCAGTCGGTTCTGAGCCTCGGGAAGCGGGAGACCTCGCCTCCGTCGACACTGGTTCCTCGCGGCTAGGACGAACGTCGCGCTGGCCGATCGTGGGCATGGTGACGACCATCGCGCTACTTCACATACTCGGTGTCGCGCTTCTTCTGAGCGCACCTCGGGGCGCGGGCAACACTGGGCCGCTCAGCATCGGCATCGGCATCACCGCGTACGCGCTGGGGCTGCGACACGCTTTCGACGCCGACCACATCGCGGCGATTGACAACACCACTCGCAAGCTCGTCGGCGAACTCCGCAGGCCGGTGTCCGTGGGATTCTGGTTCTCGCTCGGCCATTCGACTGTCGTGCTCGGCTTGACGCTCGCTCTCGCACTGGGCGCTCACGCGCTTGCCGGCCCGATCAGAGACGAGAGGTCTACCCTGCACCAAGTGACTGGAGTCATCGGCGCCACCGTCTCCGGCCTGTTTCTCTACGTGATCGCGGCGATCAATCTGGCACTTATGCTCGGCGCCGTGCGCACCCTGCGGGCGGGACGATCCGGCCAGATCGTGACAGAAGACGCCGATGCGGCGACAGTGGGTGGCCCGATGACTCGGATCTTCGGGCGCGTCGTCCGCTCGATCCGACGACCCCGGCAGATGTACCCGCTTGGCCTCCTTTTCGGCCTCGGATTCGACACTGCCACGGAGGTCGGCCTCCTCGTCCTCGCCGCATCCAGCGCTGCGGCCGGCGTCCCGTGGTACTCACTGATCGCGCTGCCGCTGCTGTTCGCTGCCGGGATGTCGTTGCTCGACACCGCCGACGGACTCGTGATGCGGTACGCGTACGGCTGGGCGTTCGAAAAGCCCAGACGACGAATGCACTACGACCTCGGTGTGACGGCGCTGTCCGTGGGCGTTGCCTTCATCGTGGGAAGCATTCAGCTCGTCAGCCTGATCGGCAACGGACTGCACCTCGACGGCGGACTCTGGGAATGGACGGACGACCTCGACCTCAGCATCGTCGGACTTGGAATCGGAATAGCGTTCCTGGTCGTTTGGGCGACGGCCTTCGCCGCCGCCACGATGTCGCGAAACAGAAAGCTCTGACCAAATTCTGGCTATCGGCGAGTTGGCGGTAGCCAATTGACCGAGTATGTTGGGGGACTAGCCGAGGCCAGTGATCCCCTGGGATCTCGGCCCACGCGAATGTAGTTCAATGGTAGAACTTCAGCTTCCCAAGCTGATAGCGCGGGTTCGATTCCCGTCATTCGCTCCACACATCAGAGCCGGCAGAGCGTGCCGGCCGCGGGCGTCTCGAGATCGATGAGATAGGCGGCCACGGCCTCGTCGATGCACTCGTTGCCGGCGATCAGTGAGCCGTGCTGCGCTCCTTCCACGGTCAGCAGGCTGCTGCCGAGCGTCTCGGCCAGGCTGATCGCGCCCGCGTGCGGGGTGACCGGGTCGCCGGTCACGGAGACTACCAGTGTGGGCGCGAGTCCCTCGATGTCGGTCGCGTAGGGGAATCCGAGATTCGGTTCGACCGGCCATCCCTCGCAGAGATCGGGAACCTCTTCGGCCGGGGTTCCCGGGTCGAGGAACGGAGCGGCGTCGCGCGCCGCCCGCACGAGCTCGGCCTGCCCCGCTGGGGTGAATCGGTCTTCGTCGAGGCAGTCGATGGCGACCGTGGCCTCCGCCGAGTCGGCGTAGGTGCCGTCGGTAGAGGAGCGCTCGTGATAGAGATCGCGCATCCCGAGGAGGATGTCGCCTCGACCCTGCGCGAGTTCCGCGAGGCCCGCGACGATCACGGGCCAGGCCGCGGAGGTGTAGAGCCCGGTCACGACTCCGTCGCTCGCCCCGACGTAGGTCAGCTCACGCCCGTCGCCCACGGCGATCGGGGCGTCGATCAGCGGGCGCACGAGATTCTGGTACTCGGCGGTGGCGTTCTCGAGGCTGTCGCCGAGCGGGCAGTCGCCCTGTTCGATGCAGAACGCGGCGATGCTCTCGAACCCCTGCTGCATTCCCTGCCACTGCACCTCGCGGCGCTCCAGCGTCGCCGTGTAGGGGTCCATGGCGCCGTCGAGCACCAGGGCGCGAACGTTCTGCGGAAACATCTCGGCGTAGACGGTGCCGAGCCGAGTTCCGTAGCTCTGCCCCGCATACGAGAGTCCGTCGTCGCCGAACGCCGCGCGCATGATGTCGAGATCGCGTGCGACGTCGCGTGTTCCGAGGTGTGCAAGAACATCGACACCGCCCACGCTGTCGGCACACGCCTCGACGAGCGGACGCGTGTCGGGCAGCGAGAGCTGGCTCGCGGTCAACGCGTCGGCCTCGCGCTCCGCGTCGGTGTAGCAGTCGATCGCCGGCCTGCTCTCTCCGACTCCCCGCGGGTCGAATCCGACGAGGTCGAAGTTCGCGGTGACGTCGTTGTCGGCCCAGGCGGTCGCCATGTCTGCCGAGTACTCGATGCCCGCGAGGCCGGGGCCTCCGGGGTTGATGAAGAGCGAGCCGATCGGCTCGGCGCCCCTGGCGGGGATGCGGAACACCGCGATCTCGGCCGTGTCGCCGTCGGGAGCCGCGTAGTCGATGGGCACGGACACGAATCCGCATTCCCCCGCGACGACAGCGCCGCCGACCCCCGAGGTCTCGCAGTCTGTCAGGCCCAGGTCTTGGTCGTAGAAGCGTTCGAGCGACGCTGTCGACTCGTCGGGAGGCGTCGGCGTGGCGACGCACGCGCTGAGCAGAAGCAGCACGGGCACGATCGCGCCGAGCAGACCGAGCCGATGCCGGGAGGGGAACGTTGACCGGGGAGGGGAATCTAAGACCATGCCCTTATGGCGCTCTATGTTCACGCAACGGGGTCAAGCGCCCGCGACGTGGTTGACACGGCGCCTCATCGGTAATTGTGTGGTCACACGAACCGCTCAGAGCATTGAGGAGAAGGATCATGGGCAGCGATACTCGAGGCAACACGATCGTGCGCGACGGCCAGTGGGGTTTCATCTTCCTGCTGTCCTACATCGGCGCGGCGATCTACTTCATCTCGTCTAGCGACGGGTCGTTCTGGGCAGGGATCCTGGGCCTGCTCCAGGCGATCGTCTGGCCCGTCTACGTCGTCTACTACGTGCTGCTCGGCTTCGGCGCCTGACCGCTACCGCGCCATCAGCACGTCGAGGCCGACCGCCATCGCCGCGGCGAGCCTGAAATCGAGCCGCTGGTCGGCGACGTCGACGGTGTAACGGTCGCGCAGCGTGAACTGGCGCTCGCTCGTCATCACGACCGCGCCGGTCTGCTTGTCGGCGAAGGCGAAGTGGAACGAGAACGGGAAGTCGATGAACCGGCGCAGGATGCCGACGACCTGGTTGCGCTCCTGGCCGTAGGCGTCGAGGCCGGGGCCGCCGAGGTGGAAGCTCGACCGCAGCAGGCTCGCGCCGAAGTCCTTCTGGAACGTTCCGAGAAGTTCGCCCGCGCCATCCGTCACGTCGTAGACCGCGGCGAAGTCGAGAGCCTGGCGCGCCTTGAACGAGAACACCGCCCGGGTGCGCGCCTCGTCGGCGTAGAAGGTCACCTGCTCCTTGAACGCGAGGCGCTTCTGCTGGGCGAGCGCGATGACGGCGCCCTCGGTTCCGTCGGGCTTCGCCTCGCGGATCTCGTAGCGGTTCACCATCATGGTGATGCGCTGCTTGACGAAGAATCGGGGGAGGTACTGGGCGGCGGGGCCCTGCGGGAGATCGGTCACCCGGCCGAGCCTATCGGCGCACGACACCCCCGACGCGCGGGGGCGCAGCAGCCCCGCCGACGGGGCGCGCCGGTAATGTCGTCTGCAGAACCGAAGGGGGATGTCGATGGCCGAGCTGGTTCCCATCCCGTCGCCCGGCGAGCCGCTCTACTACGGGCTGCCCGGATCGCCCCTCGTGATCGTCGCCCCCGACTGGTACGGCCGCCTCCCGTGGCTCGATCCCTACGCCGACGCTCTGTCGAGCCAGGGCTACCGCGTCGTTGTGCCCGACTTCTACAACGGCGTGTGCACGACCGACGCCGAGACGGCCGCGGGACTCCGCGACGCGCTCGACCCGGCGCGCGCGTTGATGATCCTCGACGAGATCGTCGCCGACGCCCGCGAGGAGGGCTCGGCGAAGGTCGGGCTGATCGGCTTCTCTATGGGCGGCTGGATCTCGCTGCTGCACGCACAGGGAGGCGAAGCGGATGCCGTGGTCGCCTACTACGCGACGCTCGGCATCGAAGAACACGGCATCATCCCCTGCCCGGTGCTGCTGCATTTCGCGGAAGACGACGAATGGTCGCCGGGCGCCGAGCCCGAGTCGTTCATCGCCCGGCTCGAAGACCACGGCACACCCGTGACGCAGAACACGTACCTCGGCACCGGGCACTCGTTCGCGAACGCGAGCGTGCTGTCGGCGATCGACTCCCGCGCCGCCGCGCTCGCATTCGCCCGCACCGCGTCGTTTCTCGACAAGCACCTGGGCGACTAGCGCCGGCTACGCCCCGACGTCGTGACGGTGGTGCTCGATGTCGTGGGAGAAGTAGCGGGCGAAGGTCGTGACCGTGAACACCGCTCCGTCGCTGCGACGCCCGGTGCGCGCCCACTGCGGCTCGGTGAGCGCCTCGAACCTGTCGGCGATCTGCGCCGCCGCCGCCTGCAGTTCGGCGCCGACCACGGCGGGGTCCTGTTCGTTGTAGCGGGCGGCGACGGCCGCGGCATCCTGATCCCAGTTCGGGTAGAGGGGGTCGTCGTGCTCGAGCATCAGACCCAGCCGGTAGTCGTACAGCCGCAGCACGTCACGCACGTGCGCCGAGTATTCGAGCGGCGACCAGGTCGCGTCGTCGGGCCGGTCGCGCACGTCGGCTCTGGCGAGAACGGCCGGCCAGGCTTCGGCGTTCGCTCGAACCAGGGCCGCGACATCCGCGGGTTGCAGCGTGATGGAGTCGAAGCCGCACTCGGGGCAGTCGCGTTCTACGACCCAGGTCCAGTCCTTCGTGTCGGGGGTAATCGCCATGCTTCATACTCTCGCGGCGCCGTAACCGGCTACCGTAGATTTCGTGCCAATCTTCGAACATTCAATCGTCTCCGCCGTGCTCGACCACATGAACAACGACCACCCCGAAGACAACCTGCTGATCGTGCGGGCCTTCGCCACGAAGGAGGCCACGGCGGCCACCATGACCGACCTCGACCACCTCGGTGGAACGTGGACCTACGAGGCGGGCGACGCCACGGCCGAGCTCACCGTGCCGTGGTCGGCCCCGATCAGCGAGCGCGCAGAGATCAGGCGCGAGGTCGTGGTGCTGTACGACACCGCGTGCGCGCGCCTCGGCGTCGAACCGCGCCCCCACTGATCGACCGGCTCAGGGCAGTGTCGCACTCACCGAACCGCCTCGTCGCGGCGATCGTCGGCGGGATCTACCTCGCGGTAGGGCTGCTCGGATTCACCGCGACGGCCGGCATCGGCATCGTCTCCACGACCGGCGGCTACCTCGTGGGGGTGTTCGAGGTCAACGTGCTGCAGAACCTCGTGCATCTCGCGATCGGCGGGGTGCTGCTGGCCTCGGGGCTGGCGGGCACGCGTCTGACCCCGGCCGTGAACGCCGCGGTCGGCGCGGTCCTGCTCGCGCTCGGCCTCGCCGGCCTGTTCGTCATCGGCACCGAGTCGAACATCCTCGCCGTCAACGGCGCCGTCAACGTGCTGCACTTCGGCAGCTCGATCGTTCTGCTCGCGGTCGGCCTCGGCGCCGAGAAGCCGCCCGCGCCCGCTCGAGGCGCGGGCAAGAAGGCCGCCGGCTCCCCTCCGGCCTGAGCCCGTGCACAATCGGCAATCCGCACTCGCTAGTATTAGGGTCACCTAACCGACCCCTTGGAGTGCCACCGTGTCAGTCGTCCTTCCCTTTTCCCAGGCTCTGCGCGAGCGCACGCGCAGCGGCCACAGCGCCAGCGAGGGCGCCAACTTCATGGACGACCTCATGACCGGCAAGGGATCTCGCGACGACTACATCTCGCTCGTCGCCCAGCACTTCTTCATCTACGAGGCGCTCGAGGCGGCCGCGGAGACGATGAAAGACGACGCGGATGCCGCGGCCTTCATCACCCCGCAGCTGATCCGTCTGCCCGCTCTCGAGGCCGACCTGCTGTTTCTGCTCGGCGATGACTGGCGCTCGATCATCTCCCCGCTGCCCACGACCTCTCGCTATGTCGACCGCATCCGCACGGTCGCGGCCGAGTCGTGGAGCGGCGGATTCATCGCACACCACTACACGCGCTACCTCGGCGATCTGTCGGGCGGACAGATCATCCGCACCCTCATGCAGCGGCAGTTCGGCTTCGAGACCAACGGCGTCGGCTTCTACCTCTTCGACCAGATCGCGAAGCCGAAGGAGTTCAAAGACGTCTACCGCGCCCAGCTCGACGCCGTCGACTGGAACGCCGAGGAGCGCGAGCGTGTGATCGACGAGGTCATGATCGCCTACCGGTTCAACACCGAGCTGTTCGTCGACCTGGCCAACGCGAAGGCCGCGGCCGCGGCGTAGCGCCTGCGCTGGGGGCTTCTGCTCCATTTCGAGTCGAGTGCGCACGCGCGCCCTGCCGCAATCGTCCCAGGACGGCGCAGAAGGCACCGGGCCCGCGCGGACGCGCCCCCGCGTCAGGCCTGGATACCGGGCACGGCCGTGGCGCGCTCCATAAAGCGCTGCACGTTCTCGTCGACGATGATGTCGCTGGGGCGCAGGGCGCGGCTCAGGTAGAGGCCCTCGAGCGCTGTGATGCGGCTGAGCGCCACGTAGGTCTGCCCGGGCGCGAACGAGCGCTGGCCGAGGTCGACGATCGCCCGGTCGTAGCTCTTGCCCTGCGATTTGTGGATGGTCACGGCCCACGCCAGCCGCAGCGGAAACTGGGTGAACTCGGCCACGATGTCTTTTTTGAGGGCCTTGGTGACCGCCGAGTAGGAGTATTTGTACTTCTCCCAGACGGCCGGCTGCACCTGGTGCTCCTCGCCGTCGATCTCGACATGCACGAACTGGTCGATCTTGGTGACGGTGCCGACGGAGCCGTTCACCCAGCGCTGGTCGGCGTCGTTGCGCAGAAACATCACCTGCGCGCCGATCTTGAGCTCGAGCGCCTCGTCGGCGGGGAATGCGCGTCCGCCGAACTCTCCCGACACGTCGGCCTTGGCGGTGAGCGCCTTGCCGGGCAGACGGGCGAGCTCGGTCGCGTTGATGCGGTTCACGGCCGCGTTCGTGGTGGCGAGGGTGATGACGCCGTCGCTGGGCGCGTCGCGGGCGCCGGTCGTGTTGAGCCGCTCGGCGATCTCGGCCGTCACCCGGCCGTGCCGAACCGCGTTGAGCATGTATTTGAACTCGCCCTCGTGCTGGCGGTGGATCGTGGTGAGCTCGTAGATCTTGAGGTCGGCTTCGTCCCACACCTTCGCGTCGAAGAACCACATCGACCGGTACTGGTCGGCGAAGTAGGCGCGCTCGTCGGCGTCGCCGGGCACGGGCGCCAGCTGGTACGGGTCACCGAACAGGATCACCTGCACGCCCCCGAACGGCTCGCGCTTGCGCTGGCGGGCCTGGCGGAGGCTGCGGTCGAGGGCGTCGAGCAGGTCGGCGTTGACCATCGACACCTCGTCGATCACGAGTGTGTCGATGGTGTTGAGCAGCTTGCGCACCTCGGCGGTGTGCTCGATCTCGTGGTCGGCGATCACCCCGATGGGCAGCCGGAAGAGCGAGTGGATGGTCTGTCCGCCCACGTTGAGCGCTGCGACACCGGTCGGGGCGCAGATCACCACCTGCTTCGACGTGTTCCACGACAGGTGGTTGAGCAGCGTCGACTTGCCGGTGCCGGCGCGGCCGGTGACGAAGATGTTCTCCTGCGTCGTCTCGATCGCCGCGAAGACAGCAGCCTGCTCGGGAGATAGCTCGGGTGCGGTCACACCCCCCAATCTACCCGCTCGCCCCTGCCACACAGCGGCCTGTGCACAGCGTTGCCTAGGATGTGAGGATGCGCCGAACCCTCATCACCTGGTCGGCGGCCTTCGCGCTGCTCGTCGCCGGCTTCGCCGCATCCGTCCTCGCCCTCAACGGCGACCTCTACAGCGCCCACGGCTTCGTCGGCCGCTACCTCGAGGCCCTCGAGCGCCGCGACAGCTCGGCCGCGCTCGCGCTCCCCGGCGTAGGCACCGGCAACGACGCGGCATCGGTGCTGCTCACCGACGCTGCGATGGGCGAGCTGAGCGACGTCTCTATCGTCAGCGACACCGAGGGGCCCGAGGGCCGGCACACCGTCGTCGCCAGCTACGACATCTCGCCGCCGGTGACGAAGGAGAACCCCAACCCGAAGTCGACGACCGCGACGAGCGAGTTCGTGGTCGTGCGCGACGGCACCAACTTCGGCCTGTTTCCGAAGTGGCGCTTTGTGGCGAGCCCGATCACGTCGATGTCGGTGACAGTGCTGCACGCGCAGGAGTTCGAGGTGAACGGGCTGTCGGTCACGTCGAAGGCACAGCCCGACGCGCCCGCCACGTTCCAGGTCTTCTCGCCCGGTCTCTACGAGGTCGAGCACACGTCGACCTACACGCGCGCCGAGCCGGTGCGCGCCGCCATCACCACCAACGACGAGATCGCGGATGTCACGGTGGATGTGCAGGCGAATGACGAGTTCGTCGCCGAGGTGCAGAAGCACGTCTCCGCGTACCTCGCCGACTGCACGACGCAGGAGGTGCTGATGCCCACGGGGTGCCCGTTCGGCCAGTCGCTGTCGAACCGCGTGGCATCCACCCCGGCCTGGTCGATGGTCGCCGACCCGGTGGTCACCATCGTGCCCGGCGTGGCACCCGGCACCTGGACGGTGCCGAAGACGCCCGCCGCGGCGCACCTCGTGGTCGATGTGAAGTCGCTGCGCGACGGCACGGTCACGACGTTCGACGAAGACGTTCCGTTCGACGTGCAGTACGCGCTCACTTTCGAGCCGGGCAACAAGCTGCTGATTACGGCCGTCTACGAGTAGTGGCCCGCGCGGCGAGCATCTCGTTGTAGGCCTCGAGCTCGGCGTCTCCGTCGCGGTCGGCCTTGCGGTCGTAGCGCTTCGAGTCGCGCTCGTCGCTGCGGGACCACATGATCGCCACGGCGATCGCGAGGGCCACGGTGGGAATCTCGCCGACGCTCCAGGCGATGCCGCCGCCGGCCTGCTGGTCGTCGATCGCGCTGATGCCCCAGCCCATGGCGCCGTACCAGTCGGCGAGCAGCAGCCCGGTTCCGGTCATCAGCGACAGGCCGAAGAAGGCGTGGAACGCCATCGTGGCGAGCAGCACGAGCAGGCGCAGCGGGTAGGGCGCCTTGTGCGGCGACGGGTCGACGCCGATGAGCGACTGCACGAACAGGTAGCCGCTCAGCAGGAAGTGGATGATCATCCACTGGTGGCCGAGGTGGTCGGTCGTCGCCCAGCGGAACAGCGGCGAGTAGTAGAAGACCCACAGCGACACCACGAAGATCGCGGCGGCCACCAGCGGCCGCGAGAGCACGTCGAAGTACTTCGAGTGGGTGGCGAGCAGGATCCACTCGCGCGCGCCGCGGCTGCCGTCGTCGCGCTTGCGGATGGTGCGCAGCGCGAGGGTGATGGGCGCGCCGGGCACGAGCAGCACCGGCACCATCATGCCGAGCGTCATGTGGGCGAGCATGTGCGCGCTGAAGAGGTACTTCTCGTAGAGGTTGACGCCGCCGTTGGTGATGTAGAACAGCAGCGCGAGACCTGCCACCCAGAGCACGGTGCGCAGCACGGGCCACGAGTCGCCGCGCTTCTTGAGGCGCCACACGCCCGCGAGGTAGAAGAAGACGCCGAACGCGCAGAACAGCACCCAGATGAGGTCGAAGTTCCAGAGCGTGAACAGGTTCGTGAACGACACGGGTGGCGGCAGCGGCGATCCGGTGAGGATCTCGGCGGGCGTGGCTCCCGTGCTCGCCGAGGCGATCACCTCGGGCTTCGGGGTGGCTGTGCGGGCCAGCGCGGCGGCGACTCCGGAGGCGAGGCCCATAAACGCGATCTCGGCCGTCACGAGCCACCAGAAGTACTTGCGCGACCCCGTCGTCGTCATCCGCCCCACGAGGTAGCGGCGCTGCACGACCCCGAAGACGCCGAGCACACCCAGGGCTGCGACCTTCACCAGCACGAGGATGCCGTAGGGCGTGAGCAGGTTGTCCAGCGTGCCGACGCGGATCTCCGCACTGATGTAGCCGGAGGTCACGACGACGACGAAGCTCACGAGCGCGAGGGTCGAGTAGCGGGCGAGCAGCGGCACGATGCGCCCCGTGTCGAGGGTGCGCGAGCTGACGATGAGTGTGAGGAGCCCGCCGAGCCAGATCGCGGCGAAGACGATGTGCAGCCAGATGGCGCTCGTGGCGGCGTCGTGGCCGGCCGCGCCGCCCGCGTGGCCCTGCAGCGCCATCGGGATGAGGCCCGCGATCGAGGCGACCGCCAAGAAGACCACGAGCGTCTGGTTGCGCACGGCGAAGCACAGCACGGTGAGGGCGGCGGCGATCAGGGTGGTGTACAGCCACGACTGGCCGAGCTCCTGCTGGGTGAGGAACTGTGCGAGCAGGTCGCCGAAACGGTCGTCGATCGAGATCGGCTGCAGGTAGATCGTCATGAAGCTGAAGAACCCGGTGGCGGCGGATGCCACGGCCCAGACCCCGGCGGACGCGGCGGCGATGTCGAGCGCGAGCCCGAACTCGGGCTTGTCGCGGCTCATGCCGAAACTGGCCAGCACGAGGGCGCCGATCGTTCCGGCGGCACCGATGTTGACGATGAGCTTCGCCAGCGGCAGCCCGTAGCGCACCACGGGGCCCGGATCGGCGATGGGTTCGGGAGTGGCGGCGCCGCCGAACTGCAGGGCGACGACTGCGCTTGCGAGTGCGACAAGGAGCAGGAGCGCTGGCCCCACTATCCGTACGACTCGTGGCATCAGATCAGTTTATCCGCGTCATCCTGACAGTCGGTCCCTGAGCCCGTCGAAGGGCGGTGCCGAAAGAGGAAAACAAAAAGGGCGCCGACCTTTCGGTCGACGCCCTTAACGCTTTAGAAGACTACTTGGAGTCCTTTGCAGCGGCCTTCAGCTTCGAGCCGGCGCTCAGCTTGACGCCGAAGCTTGCCTTGATCTCGATTGCCTCACCCGTCTGCGGGTTACGACCGGCGCGAGCTGCACGGTGAGTGCGCTCCACTGCCAGCCATCCCGGGATGGATACCTTCACGCCGTCGGCCACCGAAGTGGACAGAACGGAGAAGAGTGCGTCGACGACGCCGTTGACGGCAGCCTGGCTCTGGCCAGATGCTGCGGCTACTGCCGCGACGAGCTCGGTACGGTTTAGTGACTTGTCAGCCATGAATGTCCTCCTCGGACCTTGTGCAGTGAGTTGCTCAATCGGCTAAAAGCCGGTGAACCGGGAAAAATCTACCAGCTTGACTTGGTAATACCGGGCAATTCGCCCCGGTGCGCCATATCGCGGAAGCGAACACGGCTGACGCCGAACTGTGCGAGGTAGCCACGCGGGCGACCGTCGATGGCGTCGCGACCGCGAACGCGCACCGGCGAAGCGTTGCGCGGAAGCTTCTGCAGGCCGATGCGGGCCTCTTCACGCGACTCGTCGGTTCCGGCGGGGTCGACGAGTGCCTTCTTCAGCTCGAGGCGCTTCGTCGCGTAACGCGCGACGATGACCTTACGCTGCTCGTTCTTGGCGATCTTGCTCTTCTTAGCCATGTTTAGCGCTCCTCGCGGAATTCGACGTGCTTGCGCACTACGGGGTCGTACTTCTTCAGTACGAGGCGGTCGGGGTCGTTACGACGGTTCTTCTTGGTCACGTAGGTGTAACCGGTTCCGGCCGTCGAGCGGAGCTTGATGATCGGACGTACGTCTTGTGCCTTAGCCATTAGATCTTCACCCCACGAGCGAGAATGTCCTTGACGACAGACTCGATGCCACGGGCGTCAATTACCTTGATGCCCTTTGCGGAAAGCTGCAACGTGACGTTGCGGCGCAGAGACGGTACGTAGTACGTCTTCTTCTGGACGTTCGGGTCGAAGCGACGCTTGGTACGTCGGTGCGAGTGCGAAATGTTGTGTCCGAAGCCGGGAACGGCTCCGGTCACCTGGCAAGTTGCTGCCATGATGGTCTTCTCCTTAGATACCGTAGGACGAGGTGTCCTACCCAAGATTTCTTGTCGGCACGCGCAGAACTCCCTGAATTCTCGAGAGAAAAGGGGAGTTGGCGTACAAATCGACCGGAATACTCCCGGCCAAGGGTCTACCTTACGGGGTTCCGGGCCGATCTGGCAAACGACGGCGCAGGCCAACGGAGGCGTGAATGCGACTGGGATACGCGGTCGGCTACTGGAAGCAGGGCCCGCCGCCCGGCGCGCTCGAGGCGATCCTCGAGGCGGAACGCCTCGGTTTCGAGTCGGTGTGGACCGCGGAGGCCTACGGCTCCGACGCGTTCACCCCGCTGGCGTGGTGGGGCTCCCGCACCACGAACCTCCGCCTCGGCACGGGCATCGCGCAGATGTCGGCCCGCACCCCTGCCGCGACGGCAATGGCAGCGCTCACCCTCGACCACCTCTCGGGCGGCCGCGCCGTGCTCGGGCTCGGGGTCTCCGGGCCGCAGGTCGTCGAGGGCTGGTACGGCCAGCCCTACCCGAAGCCGCTCGCCCGCACCCGCGAGTACTTCGCGATCGTGCGTGACGTGCTCGCACGCAACGGCCCGGTCACCGCCCCTGGCCCGCGCTACCCGCTTCCCCTCTCGGGGCCGACGACCACCGGACTCGGCAAGGCACTGCAGTCGACGGTGCATCCGTTTCGCCCCCGCCTGCCGGTCTACCTCGCGGCCGAGGGCCCGAAGAATGTGGCCCTCGCCGCCGAGATCGCCGACGGCTGGCTGCCGTTCCTCTTCTCCCCGAGGGCGAACGCGGATGCCGCGGCTCAGCTCGACGCCGGATTCGCGCTGCGCGACCCGGGCCTGGCCCCGCGCGCCGACTTCGAGGTCGCGGTGCAGCTGGCGGTCGTGCCGCACGCCGACGTGGAGGCCGCGGCCGACACGCTGCGCCCCATGGTGGCGCTCTACGTGGGAGGGATGGGCGCGCGCGAGGCGAACTTCCACCGCAATGTCATCGACCGGCTGGGCTACGCCGACGACTGCGACCGCATCCAGGGGCTGTTTCTCGAGGGCCGCAAGGACGAGGCGATTGCGGCCGTGCCCACACGGCTCGTCGAGGAGATCGCGCTCATCGGCCCCCCGGAAAAGATCCGCGACGAGCTCGCCGCGTGGGAGGAGTCGGTGGTCACGACCCTGCTCGTGCAGGGCCGCGCCGAGACTCTGCGGCTCATCGCCGAACTTCTCGGCTAGCGCTTCCCTGTGGTGCGGCGCGACCGCCGCTTCACCGCGAGCCCGGCGAGGCCGAGCAGCACCATGACGCCCGCGACCAGCAGCGGCCCCATCGTGTCTGCGCCCGTGCTGGCGAGCAGGCCGGCCGGGGTGTGTGCCGCGGGGGTCACGGCCGCCGCCGAGCCCGGGCTCCGCGGCGTCGAGATGATCGCGGGGTCGACGACCGACGGCGGGTCGCTCACCACGGGGGGATCGACCGGCGGCACCGGAGTCGTCGGAGGGTCGACCGGGTCTTCCACGATGTTCGTGACGACGATGCGCGCCACGGTGTTGTCGGCGATCGTGACCGACGCCGGCGAGATCTGCGGCGCGGCCCAGTGGTACTGGGGGAATCCGGGAAGCGGGGGCACGAGGATCGGGTCTTCGGAGAGGGTGCAGCGCGTGCCGGCGGGCAGCCCCGTGGCGAGCCGCACGGGCGCGGCGCCGGCGCGCTCCGCCCAGGTTGCGCGCGCGGGGGTGAGGTCGACGCCGAGGTAGCTGCAGGCGAAGGTGCCCGTGTACACGCGGGAGAGGTCGACGACGTCGTAGGGGTCGTCGAGCACCTTGATCATCTCGAGGTCTCCGACGGCGCGCTCCACCGCATTGTGCACGGTGACCGGAGTGGTCGCGCCGCTCGTGATGACGGCGGAGGCGGGGGAGATGACGGCGGGCTGCCAGCGGTACGAGGCATCCGTCGTGCTGGGCGCGGCCGGCGTGTTCTCGGTGACCGCGCAGCTGCTGCCCTGCGCCATGCCGGGGGTGACGAAGGTCTGTCCGGCCGTGAGCGCCCAGGTGCCGGCCTGCACGGAGGTGCCGGAGGCGTCGGTGCAGTCGTAGCGGCCCTCGAACACCCGGGTCGCCGCGACGACCGCGCGTGGATCGTCGAGCGTCTTCGAGATCGAGAGTGATCCGACGGCTGTGAGGCCGCACGAGATCTCACGGAACGGGTAGCTGTGGAACTCGAGTCCGGCGAGCGGCGTGCCGCTCATCACTACGTCGCCCGCGGCAAAGAACCGGCCGTTGGTGCTGGTCTTGACGGTCGTTGTGCTCGCCGGCTGGGGGATGAGGATCGAGCCGAGCAGCTGGTCTTCGTCGCCGAGCGTGACGTCGAGCGCCGTCGGGAAGTTCCACAGCAACGACTGGGTGAAGGTCGAGAAGGTGGGGTCGATCGGCAGGGAGTGGTCGACCGGGTTCGACGGGGTGATCGGTCTTCCGGCGAAGACGAAGGAGTTCGCCCCCACGACGGCCGTCGGGCCCGTCACGTTGACGACGACGACCGTGCCGACCGGGATGTTGTCGAAGACCATGGTCTTCGTCGCCCCGACGGCGCCGAGCGCCGTGCCCGCCACGGTGAAGACCTGCCGGTTCGTTGTGCCGTCTCCGCGGAAGGTGACGTCCCAGCCGGTGCTCGTGACCGTGCCGCCGGGGTTCGGGGTCATCGCGGAGTAGATCGCCGACAGATCGCGGTAGTCCTGGAGCGTGCCCGCGTAGGGCGCGAGGGGTGTCGCGGCGTTCTGGGTCACCGTCCCCCCGCTCGTCTCGACGCTGGACAGGGGCGCCACGATGCCGCCGCTCACGATGTTGCCGCCGATGAGGGCGCCCACGTCGAGCGTTCCCGAGACGACCGTGACGTCGCGCCCCGTGACGAGCATGTCGCTGCCCGCAGGCGGTGCGACGCGGGAACCGACCCCGGCTACGCCCACGCTAAAGTGGCGGGCGGTGTCGAACTCGGCGGAGCCGCCGACGAGCACAACGCCCTCGGCCTCGGCAGCGCCGACCCCGGCCGAGAAGTCGCCGCCGATCATCACGTTGACGGCCGAATCGAACTGCAGAGCCTCGTCGTCGAGATTGGGGTAGACCAGCCCGGGGGTCACCGCGCACAGTGCGGGGCCGGCCGCGACGGCCGGTGATACCGGGGCCACGGAGAGGGCGGGGGCGGCGACGGCCGCCAGTGACATCAAGCCGAGGGCAGCCGTCAGCGCTGCCAGGCGCGGGTAAGTGCGAATGGTCGTTACTCTCTATCGGGTTAGAGCGTGCGGAAGTTGCGCATCGAACTCTGGCCTCGGGAAAGAACCACGATCGGAGACGCGTTTAACTAGGGTGCGCTCAACGTATCGGCTCCGCGAGAAAACGTCAAAACATTGTTACAGCGTGTCGTCTTTCGAACAGTTCTCGCACAGCCCGAACACGTCGACGATGTGATTCGGCTGGGTGAACCCGTGTTCCGCAGCGACGTTCTTCGCCCAGAGTTCCACGGCATCCGCCTCGATCTCGACGGTGAGTCCGCAATTGCGGCAGATCAGGTGATGGTGATGGCTGCCCGGCGTGCACGCGCGGTAGAGGCTCTCGCCCTCTTGCTGCAACGAGTCGGCCTCGCCCTCGACCGCGAGGTCGGAGAGCGCCCGGTACACGGTCGCGAGTCCGATCGGCGAGCCGGAATCCCGCAGGTGCGAGTGAAGAGCCTGCGCGCTCACAAAACCCTCGGATGAGCCGAGCGCCTCACGCACGGCCTCGCGCTGCCAGGTGTTTCTCTTCATAGCCGGATTCTACCTCGCGGCCACGAGCGGGCGTCGGGCGGATGCGCGGCCGCTGCGCGCCTTCCGCGCCCCCACGATGCGGCAGACGACATAGATGAGAAACGAGATGGTGGTGATGTACGGGCTGATCGGCAGCGAGCCGCCGAGGGCGAGCAGAATGCCGCCGACCGCCGACACGAAGCCGAAGAGCATGCTCAGGAGCGGCACCAGCAGCGGCGACGACGAGACGCGCAGGGCCGCCGCGGCGGGAGTCACGAGCAGCGCGAGCACCAGCAGCGACCCGATGATCTGCACCGAGACCGCGACGGTGAGCCCCAGCAGCACCATAAAGCCGAGCGAGAGGGCGCGTGACGGAACCCCGCGGGCCGCGGCGACGTCGGCGTCGAGGCTGTCGAAGGTGAGCGGGCGCCAGACGAGCAGCAGCGCCACGAGCACGATGACCGACAGCGTGACGAGCAGGCCGAGCTGCGGGATGTCGACCGAGATGATCTGGCCGGTGAGCAGGCCGAACTTGTTGGCGCTGCGCCCGGGGTAGAGCGCGAGGAAGAGGATGCCGAGACCCAGGCCGAACGGCATCAGCACGCCGATGATCGAGTTGCGGTCGCGGGCCTTCGCTCCGAGCAGGCCGATCAGCACCGCCGCGATGAGCGAGCCGACGAGCGACCCCGCGACGACGTTGACGCCCAGCAGCAGCGCGCCAGCGGCCCCGGCGAACGAGAGCTCGCTGATGCCGTGCACGGCGAAGGCCATGTCGCGCTGCATCACGAAGACCCCGATGAGGCCGCCGACGATGCCGAGCACGGCCGCGGCGACGATGGAGTTCTGCACGAGGGCGAGCAGCTCGCCGTAGTTGGCGAAGTTGAACAGCCGGCCCCAGATGTCGTCGCTCACTCGGCCACCTCGTCGTGATGGTCGTGGTGGTCGTGGCCGTCGGGAACCCCGACCACGATGACGCGTCCGTGCGAGCGGATCACGTCGACGGGGGTTCCGTACAGCTCGCTCAGCACGTCGGAGCGCAGCACCTCGCTCGGGGTGCCCTGGCGAAACTGTCCGCCGGCGAGGTAGAGGATGCGGTCGACGACGTCGAGCACCGGGTTCACATCGTGGGTGACGAACACGACGGCGGTGTTGTGGGTGCGGCGACGGCGGTCGATGAGCTCGGAGACGGCCCGCTGGTGGTGCAGGTCGAGGCTCAGCAGCGGCTCGTCGCAGAGCAGCAGCACGGGGTCGCCCGCGAGCGCCTGGCCGACGCGCAGCCGCTGCTGCTCGCCGCCGGAGAGGGTGCCGACCGGCTGGTTCGCGTAGCGAGTGGCGCCCACGTCTTCGAGCAGCTCGTCGACGCGCTCCCGGTCGGCGCGCCGGGGGAGGGGGACCCCGAAGCGGTGGCCGTTGACGCCGAGTGCCACGAGGTCGCGCCCGCGCAGCGGGGTTCCGGGCGGGACGAGCTTCTGCTGGGGGATGTAGCCCACGGTGCGGTCGCCGCGGCGGATCTCCCGTCCGCTCAGACGCACGGTGCCCGAGTCGAGCCGCTGCTGGCCGAGGATCGTCTTCAGCAGGCTCGTCTTGCCCGAGCCGTTGGGGCCGAGCACGGCGAGAAACTCGCCCGGCCGCACGGCGAGGTCGAGTCCGCTCCACAGTGACCGGCCGCCAAAGCCGAGCGCCCCGTTCTCGAACTCGAGAACGGGGGCGGTCGAAGAGTCTGGATCCACTGTCACTTCACTGCGGCGGAGATCGCGCTCAGGTTGTCGGTCATCCACGAGACATAGTCTGCGCCATCCGGCATGGTCTCGGTGAATTCGACGACCGCGACGTCGTTGTCCTCAGCGGCGGCGCGCACCTGCTCGGTCTCCGAGCTGGCCGTCTGCGAGTTGTAGGCGAGCAGCGCGACCGACTTGGCGCTGAAGAGCGCGAGGGTCTCCTGCAGAACCGAGGGCGCGACATCCGTGCCCTCTTCGATCGCCTCGGAGAACTCGGCGGGCGTCTGGTTCGTGAACCCGGCTGCCTCGAGCAGGTAGAGCGGCACGGGTTCGGTGATGGCGACGCCGAGTCCCTCGGTGATCGGGTGCAACGCCTCGGCGCTGGCCTCGAGCTCTTCGACCTGCGCCGCGAAGGCCTCGTAGTTGGCCTCGTAGGTCGCGGCGTTGTCGGCGTCGATCTCGGAGAGCTGGTGCGCGATCTCCTCGGCGACGTGCTCGACGCCGTGGAAGCTGTACCAGACGTGCTCGTTGAAGCCCTCGATGTGGTCGTGGCCGTCGTCGTCGCTGTGCTCTTCGGTCGCTGCGTCGTCGGTCGCCTCGTCGTCGTGCGTGTGCTCGTCGCCGTCGAGCAGACCGGATGCCTCGCTCGCGTTCACCACGGGCGCATCGTTCGATCCGGCGGAGAGGAGAGTGTCGATGAAGGGGTCGTATCCGCCGCCGTTCTCGATCACGAGGTCGGCCTTCGACAGCGCGAGCTGGTCTTGGGCGGACGCCTCGAAGCTGTGCGGGTCCTGCGCCGCGCTCGTGATGATGCTCGTGACGGTGACGAGGTCGCCGCCGACGGCCTCGGCGATGCTGCCGTACACGTTGGTGGAGGCCACGATCGAGAGCGTGCCGCTCGCGTCGTCGGCGGCGGGAGTGGACGCGCACCCGGTGAGGGCGAGTGCGGCGACGGCGAGGCCGCCGAGGAAGACGTGACGGGGGCTGTTCGAGCGCATGGGGTCTTTTCTAACCTGATAAGCGTAATGAGATTCGTTATCAAGAGTATGCCACAAGAAGACACCCGCCGGGTGAGTGGGCCGCCCGCGGTCGTATCGAAACCCCGTTCCGACACACCCCCGCGCGACCCACGCGCGCAGCCGAACTCAGTCGAGCAGCAGCGCCGGCTCTTCCAGAACACTCGCCACGTCGGCGATGAAACGGCTCACGACGTCGCCGTCGACGACACGGTGGTCGAAGCTGCCGGCGAGCGTAGTCACGAAGCGCGGGCGAACCTCGCCGTCGACGACCCAGGGCTTCTGCTTGATGGTTCCGAGAGCGACGATGCCGACCTCGCCCGGGTTGAGGATCGGGGTGCCGGTGTCCATGCCGAACGAGCCGAGGTTGGTGATCGTGATCGTTCCGTCCGACATGTCGGCGGTCGACGTCTTGCCGTCACGCGCCGTGATCGTCAGCTGCTCGAGGGCGACCGCGAGCTCGCGCAGCGACAGCTCGTTGGCGTCCTTCACGTTCGGCACGACGAGTCCGCGGGGGGTCGCCGCGGCGATGCCGAGGTTCACGTAGTGGTGCACGGTGATCTCGGCCGGGGTGAACGTGCTGTTCACCATCGGGTTGCGACGCACCGCCCAGATGACCGCCTTGGCCGCGATGAGCAGCGGCGAGACGCGGATCCCGGCGAAGTCGGGCGAGTTCTTGAGGCGTTTGACGAACTCCATGGTGCGGCTCGCGTCGATGTCGACGAAGACGCTCACGTGCGGGGCGGTGAACGCGCTCTGCGTCATCGCGGCGGCGATGGCCTTGCGCACGCCCTTCACGGGGATGCGCTCCTCCCGCTCGTCGCTCCACTCGGGAGTCTGGATGTTGCGGAAGACGCTGGCCTGGCTGGCACTGCGGATGACGTCGTCGCGGGTGATCTCGCCGGCGAGACCGGTGGCGACCACGTCGGAGAGAACGACGCCGAGGTCTTTCGCGAGCTTGCGGATCGGCGGCTTGGCGATGATCGCCGACGCCGCGGCGGCGGGAACCGACGACGGGCGCGTGGAGGGCACGACCTCGGGGGCCGACGGCGCGACGGGCGCGATGCCCGACCGGCGGCGGCGCGAGTTCGCCCCGCCCTTGATGCCGTAGCCGACGAGCACGGCGCCGGGCTTCTCGGCCTCGGCGGAGATGCTGCTGGCGGTGTCGGCGACCGCGCCGAGGGCGTCGTCGTCGGCCGGGGTTGGAGCCGGGGCATCCGCGATCGCCTCGTCTGAGGCACGGATGATCACCGTGCCGACGTCGACCGTCTGGCCGGGCTGCACGAGCACCTCGGTCACGGTGCCGGCGAAGGGGGAGGGCAGCTCGACGAGCGACTTGGCCGTCTCGATCTCGACGAGGATCTGGTTGACCTCGACGACGTCGCCGGGCTTGACCTTCCACTCGACGATCTCTGCTTCGGTGAGGCCTTCGCCCGCGTCGGGGAGGAGGAATTCGTAGGTGCTCATGAGCCTGGTTTCTTAGTAAGCCATTGCGCGGTCGACCGCTTCGAGAACGCGGTCGGCGTCGGGCAGGTACACGGTCTCGAGCTTGGCCGGGGGGAAGGGCGCGTCGAAGCCGGCGACCCTCAGCACGGGGGCCTCGAGCGAGTAGAACGCGCGCTCGGTGACGGTCGCGGCGATCTCCGAGCTCATCGAGACGAAGCCGGGGGCCTCCGCTGCGACGACGAGACGGCCGGTCTTGCGCACGCTCGCGACGATCGGGTCGTAGTCGATCGGGGAGAGCGAACGCAGGTCGATGACCTCGACGCTCGTTCCCTCTTCGGCGGCGAGCTCGGCGGCGGTCAGCAGCACGTTCATCATCGCGCCGTGGCCGACGAGGGTGACCTCGGTGCCCTCGCGCAGGACGCGGCTGGAGTGCAGGGGTGCGCCGTTGCTCGAGAGGTCGACGGCGCCCTTGGGCCAGTAGCGGCTCTTCGGCTCGAAGAACATCACGGGGTCGTTGCTCGCGATGGCCTCCTGGATCATCCAGTAGGCGTCGTGCGGGGTGCTCGGGCTCACGACCCGCAGGCCGGGAGTGTGCGCGAAGTACGCCTCCGGGCTCTCCTGGTGGTGCTCGACGGCGCCGATGTGCCCGCCGTAGGGAACCCGGATCACGAGCGGCATCGTCACCTGGCCCTCGTGGCGGTTGGTCATCTTGGCCAGCTGCGACACGATCTGGTCGAAACCGGGGAAGATGAAGCCGTCGAACTGGATCTCGACCACGGGGCGGTAGCCGCCCATCGCGAGCCCGATCGCGGTGCCGATGATGCCGGACTCGGCGAGCGGGGTGTCCATCACGCGGTGCTCGCCGAAATCGGCCTGCAGCCCCTCGGTGATGCGGAAGACGCCGCCGAGCGGGCCGATGTCCTCTCCCATCAGGAGAACCTTGGGGTCGTCCTCGAGCGCCTTGCGCAGGCCGGCGTTGAGGGCCTTGGCCATGGGCATGGTCACGGTCGTGGTCTCTGTTGCGATGCTCATGCTTCGCTCCCAAATGATGCGTCGTAGTCGGCGAGCCACTGCTTCTGCGCCGCGAGGGGCGCGTGCGGCTCGGAGTAGACGAAGTCGAACATCTTGCCGATGGGGGGTGCCTCCAGGGCGAGGGTGCGCTTGCGGATGTCTGCGGCGAAGTCCTCCGCCTCCGTTGCGACGTCGGCGAAGAAGGCGTCGCCCTCGCCGCGCGAGCGCAGCCAGGTCTCGAAGCGGGCGATCGGGTCGCGGGCCTCCCAGTACTCCACCTCGCTGTCGAGGCGGTACTTGGAGGGGTCGTCGCTCGAGGTGTGCGCGCCCATGCGGTAGGTGAGCGCCTCGATCAGGCGCGGGCCCTCGCCGCTGCGCGCGGCGTCGAGGTTGCTCTTGGTCACGGCGAAGCTCGCGAGCACGTCGTTTCCGTCGATCTGGATGCCCGGAATGCCGAAACCGCTCGAACGCAGGTACAGCGGGGTGCGCGACTGCACGGCCACGGGCACGGAGATCGCCCAGTGGTTGTTCTGCAGGAAGAAGACGACGGGCGCCTGGTAGCTCGCCGCGAAGACGAGCGCCTCGCTCACGTCACCCTGGCTCGACGCACCGTCGCCGAAGTAGGAGATCACGGCGGCGTCGGTCTCCGGGTCGCCGGTGCCGGTGACGCCGTCGAGGGTCATCGCCATCGCACGGCCGGTGGCGTGCAGGGTGTGCGAGCCGAGCACGAGCGTGTACAGGTGGAAGTTGGTCTCAGCCGGGTTCCAACCGCCGTGGGTCGTGCCGCGCAGGAGCCCCATGATGCCGATGACGTCGACGCCGCGGATGCGGGCCACGGCGTGTTCGCGGTACGACGGGAAGATGTGGTCCTGGGGGCGCGATGCGTAGGCGGAGCCGACCTGGGCCGCCTCCTGGCCGAGGCTCGGAACCCACAGGCCGAGCTCGCCCTGACGCTGCAGGTTGGCGGCCTCCTGGTCGAATCGGCGGATCACGACCATCTGGCGGTGGAACTCCCGCAGCTGGTCGTCGCTGAGCGCTTCGATGTAGGGGAGGTACTCGGCAGAGGCATCGCTCTCGACGAGTGTGCCCTCCGGGGAAAGCAACTGGACCGTCGCGGCGGTGTAAGACATTTGACTAATCTAACGTGGCTTCGGTCGCCGCAGTTCGTAGCTTGCCGACAACCTCTGCCGAAGCCTTTAGGAGTTTCTCGACAGATTCGTACTCGCCGATGCTCACGCGCACCCCGTCGGGCTGCAGCGCTCTCACGACGATCCCGTGCCGTTCGAAGACCCCGGCGGCCCATGCCGTGTGCTCTCCCGTGGTCAGCCAGACGAAGTTGCCGTGCGGCCGGGGCACGTCCCACCCCTGCTCGACGAGCGAGGCCCAGATCTCGTCGCGCATAACCGCGAGGCGGCCCACGCGCTCGAGCAGCTCGGCCTCGTGCTCGATCGAGACGATGGCACCCCGCTGCGCCGGCTCGGTGACCGAGAGCGGGATCGCGGTGGCCCGGGCGGCATCCAACAGGTACTCGGATCCCATGGCGTAGCCGACCCGCAGCCCGGCGAGGCCGTAGGCCTTGGAGAACGTGCGCAACACCACGAGGTTCGGGTAGCGGCTGAGGAGCAGGGGGCCGCGCACGGCCGACTCGTCGGTCACGAATTCGATGTAGGCCTCGTCGAGCAGCACGAGGACCGACTCGGGAACGGTCGCCATAAACGCCGTGAAGTCGTCGACGGTGACGATGGTGCCGGTGGGGTTGTTGGGGCTCGAGACGATCACGACGCGGGTGCGGTCGGTGATCGCGGCTGCCATCGCCGGCAGGTCGTGGCCCTGGTCGACGGTGTTCGGCACCTGCACGCTCGAGGCTCCGGCGACCGCGACCAGCATCGGGTACGCCTCGAAACTGCGCCAGGAGTAGACGACCTCGTCGCCCGGGCCTGCCGCGGCGGTGATCAGCTGGCTCAGCAGTGCGGTGGAGCCCGCACCGATGTGCACGTTCGCGGGTGTGAGGCCGTAGCGGGTCGCAAGGGCGGTGCGCAGGGCGATCGCGCTTCCGTCGGGGTACCGGTTGACGCTCGACGCTGCGATCGCCTCGAGCACCGCGGGAAGCGGCTCGAACGGATTCTCGTTCGACGACAGCTTGAAGGCCGCGTCGTCGGCCGCCTTGCCCTGGCGGTAGGGCTGGATGCTCGCGATTTCCGGACGGAGTCGTACTCTGGGTGCGTTCACGAGAGCCAAGCCTAATTGCGACTGTGCGAATCGGGCGTGCATAGTGGTCACCATGCAACGCTTCCTCGTACGACTGGTCATCAACGCTGTCGCCCTGTGGCTCACGACGCTCATCGTCGCGGGTGTCAGTGTGAACGCCTTCCCCCCGGGGGAGGCACTCGAGACGGTGCTGACCTACCTGATGGTGGCGTTCATCTTCGGCGTCGTGAATGCCGTGATCGGAAACACCATCCGCATCGTCGCCTTCCCTCTCTACGTTCTCACGCTCGGACTGCTCGCCCTCGTGGTGAACGCGCTGCTGCTGCTCATCGTGCAGTGGATCAGCTCGCTCATCGGCTTCGGTCTTGTCGTCGACAGCTTCTGGTGGGGTGTGCTCGCGGCCATCGTGCTCGGATTCATCGGGTGGGCGCTCAGCGTCTTCACCCGTCCGCTCATGGGCTCGGACCGCAACCGTCGCTAGCCCGGTCACGGCTGCACCCCCAGTGCTCACGGCTGCACCCTCTCGGCCACGTAGGTGGTCGAGCTGACGGGTGTCGATCCCGCCGTGAAGGTGTCGAGCGCGTCGCGCGCGGCGACGAGCTGCGGGCTTCGGGCCCGATCGGCGAGCTCCGCCGTCTGGCGGTACTCGTTGCGGTCGTGCGCCGGCACCGCCACCTGGTCGGGTGTCTCCCTGCCCGCGAAGGCCTCCCGCTCGACGAGCACCGCGTCGTTGCCCGCGCGCAGGCCGCCCATGGCGGGCACGATATCGTCGGTGTGCTCGATCTCGATCACCGGGAAGTCGCCGCCCACGTCGATGTGCGCGGTGGGGGAGCCCACCGCCAGCACGCCCTGCGTGTTGTAGTCGCCCGACGCCGCGAGCGTCACCGCGATGAGCCCGCCCTGCGAGTAGCCGGTGAACTGCACGGGTGAGTCTGCGGTGATGCCCTCCTGCTGCATCGCCTGCTGCACGGCACGCACCGCGCCCGCGGGCAGGTCGGCCATCGTGCCGACGTCGCTCGTGAGGTCGAACGGCTCCACGCCGGCCCGCGGCGAGAAGTCGGCCGTGCCGGTGATGTAGACCTCGAAACGGTCGGCCTCGCCCGGCGCGGAATAGCGCTCGATGCGGATGTGCTCTCCCACCGGCTCGCCCTCAGTGTTGTGCACCCTCTGTGGGATCCGGTCGATTCGCTCGGCGAGCCCGCCGGGCGACGACGCGAGGTCGCGCTGCACCGCGGCGCGCGTGGCGACAGCGGTCTCCGAGAGAAGCCCCACCCTCGCCCCCAGGAGCGTGAAGAGACCGGCGGATGTTCCGAGCCCGACGAGCCCGGAACCCTCGTCGCCGAGCGCCCGCACGACGGCCGGCGGAATCCCCAGTGCCCCGCCGATGACGTCGTCGATGCTCATCACACCGGCCCGCACGAGCGCGACCGTGAGCGGGTTCGTCAGCAGCCGGTTGTTCTCGCCGAACCAGGTGCCGATGCCGCCGGGGATAGCCGCCGGCCCGCCGGGCACGAGGAGGCTCGCCACCAGGAGTCCCGCGAGCGCCGTCGGCAGCGCTGGTGCCATCACGGCGGCGAAGAGCGGCAGAAACAGCCCGATCGAGTACCCGAGACTCGCCGCGAGGCCCTGTGCCATGCGCTGCGCGGCGGCGTCTGCGGCCCCGTACCCCTCGGCCGACGCCCGCAGCACAAAGGCGATGGCGGCCGCCCGGTCGCCGGCGGCCGCCACGAGCTGCTGGCCGCGATCGAGCTCCCGTTCGGCGTCGAGAGCGCTGAGCGGGGCGTCGGCACGGCGCAGCAGGCCCTCGCCCACCCGCCTGTCGATGCGTTCGAGTGCGCCGGCTGCCCAGCCCATCTCGTTTCTCACCAGCTCGAGCGACTGCGCGTCGGCGAAGAGCGCGTCGCTCGCCACGGCGTACGACCCCCCGCCCGAGACGACGAGGTCGCCCGGCCCGTCGGCACGCATCACGGCCCTCATCCCCTCGCCCCGCCCCTCACGCACGGGCCGCCATCGTCGCCATCGCCTGCCCGGTGCTGCGCTTCGCGGCACGCACGCTGTCGATCGCCTCGTCGAGTCGTTGGGCGAGCTCGCGCACGCTCGACCGGTAGACGGACTGGGCGGCCCCGCGCCACTGGGCGCCCGGCTGCCCGGCGGGCACGAGCGCCCTGGCACGCTCGAGTCGCACGAGGGCCGCAGCGAGGGCGGCCTGCTGCGCGGCCAGCGCGGCACGTGCCTCGAGGAGGGCGGGACTGGGCAGCGTCGGTAGGGCGAGTTCGTGGTTCACGGGGCAATGCTGCCGCCGCTCGGCTCCCGGCAGTGCGTGCGGCGAAAGGCCGTGGCATCCGAGGTTCTCGTCTCGGCTGTGGGGGAGAGGAATCTGCGCGACAATGGGCGAATGAGTTTCGAGCGCATTTTCGACGAGTCTGCGCTCTTCAGGCTCTGCTTCGTGTGCACGGGCAACATCTGCCGTTCGCCGATGGCCGAGGTCGTCTTCACCGAGCTCATCAAGAAGTCGGGGCTCGAGGGCCGCATCGGCGTCACCTCGGCGGGCACGGGCGACTGGCACGTGGGGGAACGCTCAGACGAGCGCACGCTCGAGGCGCTCGCCCAGCGCGGCTACGACGGCTCCCGTCACCGGGCCAAGCAGTTCGATCCCGACTGGTTCGGCGAGCTCGACCTCGTTGTGGTCTTCGACCACACCCAGGAGCGCATCCTCAAGGCCTGGGCCACCACCGACCACGACCGCTCGAAGGTGCAGCTGCTGCTCACCTTCGACAAAGACCAGTCGAGCCAGCTCGACGTGCCCGACCCGTACTACTCGGATTCGGCGTTCTTCGATCAGATCCTCCTCATGATCGAGCACGCCAGTTCAGCACTTTTCGACCAGATCAAACCAGGAATTCAGGGTGTCAAATGAGTCCACTGCCAGAACAGCCCCTCAGCCCGCTCGACGGCCGCTACAAGGCCTCCGTCACCGGGCTCGGGGAGTTTCTCTCCGAAGCGGGCCTCAACCGCGCCCGCGTGCACGTCGAGGTGGAGTGGCTTCTCTATCTCACCGACCACGAGCTCTTCGGCTCGTCGCGTCTCAGCCATGAGCAGGCCCACGCGCTGCGCTCGCTCGCTGCCGAGTTCGGCCAGGCCGAGATCGACGAGCTCGCGACCCTCGAGGCGACGACCCGCCACGACGTGAAGGCCGTCGAGTACCTCGTGCGACACAAGCTCTCCGACCTCGGACTCAACGACATCGCCGAACTCACCCACTTCGCCTGCACGAGCGAAGACATCAACAACCTCTCCTACGCCCTCACGATCGGCTCCGCCGTGCGCGAGGTCTGGATGCCACGCCTCGCCGGGATCATCGAGAAGCTGCGCGAGCTGTCGGTCGAACACCGCGATGTTGCGATGCTCGCCCACACGCACGGCCAGCCCGCGACCCCGACGACCGTCGGCAAGGAGTTCGCCGTCTTCGTCTACCGTCTGGAGCGCATCTTCGCCCAGATCGAGGGCACCGAGTACCTCGGCAAGTTCAGCGGCGCCACCGGCACCTTCGCCGCGCACGTCGCGGCAGACGCGAGCCAGGACTGGCCCGTCATCTCGCGCGAGTTCGTCACGGGCCTCGGCCTCGACTGGAACCCGCTCACCACGCAGATCGAGTCGCACGACTGGCAGGCCGAGCTCTACCAGCGCATGAGCCACGCCAACCGGGTTCTCCACAACCTGTGCACCGACATCTGGACCTACATCTCGATGGGCTACTTCACGCAGATCCCGCAGGCTGGGGCCACCGGGTCATCCACGATGCCGCACAAGATCAACCCGATCCGCTTCGAGAACGCCGAAGCGAACCTCGAGCTGTCGAGCGCCCTGCTCGAGTCGCTCTCGCAGACCCTCGTGACCTCGCGTCTGCAGCGCGACCTGACCGACTCCACGACGCAGCGCAACGTCGGCGTCGCGGTAGGGCACTCCATGCTCGCGATGGACAACCTCGGCCGCGGGCTGAGCGAGTTCAGCATCGACACGGTGTCGCTCGCCGCCGACCTCGACGGCAACTGGGAGATTCTCGGCGAGGCGATCCAGACCGTCATCCGCGCCGAGATCACCGCGGGCCGCAGCTCGATCAGCGACCCGTACGCGATGCTCAAGGAGCTCACGCGCGGACGCCGCATCGGCCAGAAGGAGCTCGTCGAGTTCATCGACGCCCTCGACATCGGCGAGGAGGCGAAGGGCCGCCTGCGCACCCTGACCCCGGCCGGCTACGCGGGCCTCGCGAGCGACCTGGTCGACTTCGTCGCCAAGTAGCGCGGCCCGAGCCCTCCGGTCGTCCCGGAGGGCTGCACGCCGTTCATGATTCAGGATGAACCGCGCGCGGGCGCCACGCGACCCCCGGAAACTCGCGGGAGCCCGACTCCGGATCTCGCAACCGTCCTGAATGACGAGCACGCTCCCGTCACGGGAGCGTGCAGGCGCCCAGAGGTCAGTGACCCTCGGGATGGTCCTGCTCGTCGAGGTCGGTGAGCTCTTCGCCGTCGGGGCGCACGGCGAGCACGAGCATCGCGAGCACGACCAGCACCACGATGAACGCGATGCCGAGAAAGATCAGCGACAGCACGATGTCGCGCGTCGACATAAGCACGATGAGCCCGGTGAAGACGGCCATCACGCCCGACAGGACGAGGAGTTCGACCGGCTTGGTGCGGTCTTTCCTGCTGGGTTTTGCCACGTTAACTGCCGCTTTCCGCGGCTGTAGCCGCCACCGTCCGGTTGGCCCACTTGAGGCTCAGACCGGCTATTACGAGATAGACCCCGAGAATCGCGCCGTAGGCGCCGAGGAGTCCGACGAGGATTACGGATGCCGTGAGCGCGCGATCGACGCCGTCCGGTCCCATAAATGGTTGCGAGTAGTCGGCGGGCACGAGCAGCACCGCGACGGCGAAGAGCACCGTGAGGCCGCCGGCGAAGAGCCAGTCGCGGGCCGAGTCGAGACGGCCGCGGCTGCGCAGCCCGCTGTACAGCTCGAGAAAACCGGTGAGGATGGCGTATCCGCTCAGCAGGAAGATCAGAAAACCGGTGCCGGCACCCGAGAAGGCGAGCGCGACGATGCCGGCCACCACGCCGATCGCGCCCTGAGCCAGGAAGCACCAACGCACGATGCCCGGCTCGAGCGCGAGCACGGCGCCGAGGGCCACGATCACGCCGCTCGCGACGGCGAGAACGCCGAACATGATGAATCCGAGCACGGTCGAGTGGTCGGCGCTGAAGGTGATGAACACGGCGACGACCGCCGCCGGCAGCGCACGCAGCAACACCCACGGCCAGTAGCGCGTGGAGTGAAGGGTGTGATCGTCAGGGGAAGACACGGGAGCGACCTCTTTCCGACGGGCTCGCTTCAACTTTACGCCACACGGGGCGCCGCCACCTGTGCGCCTACGCTCCCGGCGGCAGGTCGACGAAACGGGAGAAGTGCCCGTGGAAGCCGATCGTGAGCGTGTCGGTCGGGCCGTTGCGGTGTTTGGCGATGATGAGGTCGGCCTCGCCGGCACGGGCGCTGTCTTTCTCGTATGCGCTCTCGCGGTGCAGCAGGATCACCATGTCGGCGTCTTGCTCGAGCGATCCCGACTCGCGGAGGTCGGAGAGGGCCGGCTTCTTGTCGGCGCGCTGCTCGGGCCCACGGTTCAGTTGGCTGATCGCGATGACCGGCACGCCGATCTCCTTCGCGAGCAGCTTGAGGGCACGCGAGAACTCCGAGACCTCTTGCTGGCGCGACTCGACCTTCTTGCCGCTCGTCATGAGCTGCAGGTAGTCGATGATGACCATCTTGAGACCCACGCGCTGCTTGAGCCGGCGGCACTTCGCGCGGATCTCGACGAGGGTCATGTTGGGGGAGTCGTCGATGTAGAGCGGGGCGTCGTTGATGCGCCCGCGGGTCTGGGCGATGGTCGTCCAGTCCTGGCTGTGCACGGTGCCCTTGCGCATGGACTGCAGGGGAACGGATGCCTCGGCGGACAGCAGTCGCATGGCGATCTCGCTGCGCCCCATCTCGAGGGAGAACACCACGACGGGCAGGTCGTGGTGGATCGCCGCGGCCCTGGCGAAGTCGAGGGCGAGCGTCGACTTTCCGATGGCGGGTCGCGCGGCCAGGATGATCATCTGACCGGGGTGCAGGCCGTTGGTGAGGGCGTCGAGCTGGGCGAAGCCGGTGGGCACGCCGATCATCTGGCCGTCGCGGCCCTTGGCGGCCTCGATCTCGTCGACGGCGGCGGTGACGGCGTCGGAGAGCGGAACGTAGTCTTCGCTCTCGACGCCCCCGTTGACGGCGTAGATCTCGGCCTGCGCGTTGTTGACCAGGTCGACGACCTCGCCCTCACTCGCGTAGCCCATCTGCACGATTCGCGTGCCCGCCTCGACAAGGCGGCGCAGAACGGCCTTCTCGGTGACGATCAGGGAGTAGAAGCCGGCGTTGGCCGCGGTGGGAACGAGGCCGGTGAGGGTGTGCAGATACTCGGCGCCGCCCGCACGCTGCAGTTCGCCGGTCTTGGTGAGCTCGTCGGTGACGGCGATGACATCGGTGGGCTCGCCGTGCGAGTAGAGCGAGAGGATCGCGTCGAAGATGATCTCGTGCTTGGGGATGTAGAAGTCGACGCCTCTGACGACCTCGACGACGTCGGCCACCGCGTCTTTGCTCAGCAGCATGCCGCCGAGGGCGCTCTGCTCGGCGAGGAGGTCGTGCGGGGGAACCCGGTCACGGTCGCCACCACGGGTTTCGGTGCGGGCCTGATCGCCGGCGAGTCCGAGGTGTGCAATTGACACGTGACTTCTCCCATTCGTGTTGTTGCTTCAAGTTGTAACGCAGGCAGACGACACTCTGGCCGCACCACCCGGCGCGGCTCCGATAGTGGGTCCCAGCCCCTGACCGCCAGCGATAGCTGACGAGAATTCCACCCGGCGACTCACGATATGGACGACCGCGGAGGCCCGCCAACTCCCCCTGTGGACAAGCCTGTGGAATATACGGGTGAAACGCCGGAAGTTGTGTGGGCAACCTGTGGACTGGACTGTTAGTAACTTACGAGTTTTGTACCTTAAACGGGTTCTGACCTGCCTTTTTAGTTTTCACACCGCGTGTGTAGAAACATGTATGGAGTAGACGTTGAAGGTTGAGGAAATTTGTCGGCACCTGTGCACAAAGGTCTTGACTTTGGGCGCAAAAAGGGTGGCAGCGGCGCACCTTGCGGTGCGCTGCTACCACCCGATTAGAGCGAACTACTTTGCGGAGACCACCGAGAGGGTGATCGTCGCAACGAGGTCGTCGCGAAGACGAACCGTCGCCTCGTGCGTGCCCGTCACCTTGATCGGTGCGGAAAGCTCGATCTTGCGCTTGTCGACAACACCGAGACCGGCTGCCGCCACCGCGTCAGCGATGTCGGACGTCTTGACGGAACCGAACAGGCGGCCACCGTCTCCGGTCTTGACCTTGAGGGAGACGCTCGTGGCCTGAAGGCGGGCCTTCAGGTCGAGTGCCTCTTCGAGGGTGGCGTGCTCGCGAGCGGAGCGCGCTGCCTTGATCGACTCGATCTGCTTCTCTCCACCACGGGTCCACGCCACGGCGAAGCCCTGGGGGATGAGGAAGTTGCGAGCAAAACCGTTCTTGACGTCGACGACGTCTCCGGGAGCACCGAGGCCGGTGACCTCGTGCGTGAGGATCAACTTAGACATATCAATGCTCCTTAACGGCCTGAGCCGGCGTAGGGAAGCAGTGCCATCTCGCGCGCGTTCTTGACGGCACGGGCGATGAGGCGCTGCTCCTGGACGGAGACACCGGTGATGCGACGAGCGCGGATCTTTCCGCGGTCGGAGATGAACTTACGAAGGGTTGCGACATCCTTGTAGTCGATGACGCCAACGCGGATCGACTTGGCAGGAGCGGCGTTCTTGCCGTCCTTGCCCTTGCGGATTGGCTTGCGGCGGTCGCCGCTGCTCTTTCCAGCCATGGGTTTTCTTCTTTCCTAAAAGTGAGTGAGCGCCTAGAAGGGCGTTTCGTCTGTGTAGTTGCCCGGCGTGTTCCACACGTCGCCGGCTGCCTCGGCTGCGGGCGCGCTTGCGGCCCACGGCTCTTCGGCGACCTGGCTCTGCTGTGATCCACCACGTGCTCCGCCGCCGCCTTCGCGGGAAGAAGCTGCACGAGTCACCTGGGCAGTGGCGTAGCGCAACGACGGGCCGATTTCATCGACCTCGAGCTCGATGCTCGTGCGCTTCTCGCCTTCCTTGGTTTCATACGAACGCTGCTTCAGACGGCCGGTAGCGATGACGCGCGAACCCTTGGTGAGGGATCCCGCGACGTGCTCGGCGAACTCACGCCACACGCTTGCGCGCAGGAAGAGAGCATCTCCGTCTTTCCAGTCGTTGGTCGCGCGATCGAAATTGCGCGGGGTAGAAGCGATCGTGAAGTTGGCAACCGCGAGTCCGTTCTGCGTGTAACGCAGCTCGGGGTCTCCGGTGAGGTTGCCGACAACCGTGATTATGGTTTCGCCGGCCATGATTACTCGGCGGTTGCTTCTGTTGCTGCGGGAGCCGCGGCGGCAGGCTTGGCGTCGGTTGCGACTGCCTTCGCCTCAGGAGCGGCTTTCGCCTCGGGAGCAGCCTTTGCCTCAGGAGCGGCCTTCGACGGCGCGGCTGCCTTGCGGGCTGCCTTCTCGTCGGATGCCTTCTTGGCGGCGGCGACCTGGGCGAAGCCCTCTTCGGCACGCAGCACCTTGGTGCGCATGACGGCTTCGCTGAGTCCCAGCTGGCGGTCGAGCTCGACCGTTGCTGCGGGCGATGCCGTGAAGTTGACGACGGCGTAGATGCCTTCGGCCTTCTTGTTGATCTCGTAAGCGAGACGACGACGGCCCCAGACATCTACCTTGTCGATAGATCCACCATCGTTGCGGATGACGTTGAGGAACTTGTCGAGACTGGGAGCCACGGTGCGCTCGTCGATCTCTGGATCGAGGATGACCATGAGTTCGTACTGATTCGTCACTAACCCACCTCCTTCGGACTTTACGGCCACAGACGATCTGTGGCAGGAGGGTGTTGACGTGTGCCCTGGCCAAATGAACCGGGGCAACCTGCCTAGTGTAGTCAGTACAGGCACCATCTCTCAAGGAGCATCACCACACATGACTATCCGGATCGCGATCGCCGGCGTCGGCAACTGCGCCAATGCACTCATCCAGGGCGTGTCTTTCTACGCCGACGCCGACGACTCCTCCGTCGTGCCCGGCCTGATGCACACCCGCTTCGGGCCGCATTCGATCCGCGACATGAGCTTCGTCGCCGCCTTCGATGTCGACGCGGCCAAGGTCGGCGTCGATCTGGCCGAGGCCATGTGGGCGAGCAAGAACGACACCTACCGGTTCGCCGAGGTCGCATCCACCGGCGTCACCGTGCACCGCGGCCCGACCCTCGACGGGCTCGGAATCTACTACCGCGAGGTCGTGAGCGAATCGGATGCGCCCGCCGTCGACGTCGCCCAGGTTCTGCGCGACAGCGGGGCCGACGTGCTGGTCTGCTATCTCCCGGTCGGGTCTGACGAGGCGGCCAAGTTCTACGCGCAGGCCGCGATCGACGCAGGTGTCGCGTTCGTCAACGCCCTCCCCGTGTTCATCGCGAGCGACCCGGAGTGGGCCGCCAAGTTCACCGAGGCCGGCGTGCCGATCGTCGGCGACGACATCAAGAGCCAACTCGGTGCCACGATCACCCACCGGGTTCTGGCCCGGCTGTTCGAGGAACGCGGCCTCGTGCTCGACCGCACCTACCAGCTCAATGTCGGCGGCAACATGGACTTCAAGAACATGCTCGAGCGTTCGCGTCTCGAGTCGAAGAAGATCTCCAAGACCCAGGCCGTGACGAGCAACATCGCCGCCCATCTGCCGGCCGACGACGTGCACATCGGCCCGAGCGACCATGTGCCGTGGCTCACCGACCGCAAGTTCGCCTACGTGCGGCTCGAGGGTCACGGTTTCGGCAACGCGCCCACGAGCCTCGAGTACAAGCTCGAGGTCTGGGACTCGCCCAACTCGGCCGGCGTCGTGATCGACGCCATCCGGGCCGCGAAGATCGCGCTCGACGCGGGACTCGGCGGACCAGTCGAGGCGGCATCGGCCTACTTTATGAAGAGCCCCGCCGTGCAGTACCCCGACCCGTTGGCGCGCGAGATGCTCGAGCAGTTCATCACCGACGCGGGCTGAGTAGGTAGCGAAGCGACCGTATCGGAACCTCGCGATGGGTTTCGATACAGGCCATAGACGGCCTTGCTCAACCGGCGGAACGGGCGGCGTGCCACTCCCGAAGGCGCTGCTCCGCGACATCCGGCCCCAACGGTCCCTCGTCGAGGCGCAGCTCGAGCAGATAGCGGTAGGCCTCGCCGACCTCTCGACCGGGGGAGAGGCCGAGCAGAGCCATGATCTGCTCGCCGTTGAGATCGGGGCGCACGGCGGCGATCCCCTCCGCCTCGGCGATCTCGGCGATACGGGTCTCGAGGTCGTCGTAGGCGAACGAGAGCCGGTCTGACTTGCGCACGTTGCGCGTCGTCACGTCGGCGCGGGTGAGGATGTGCAGCCGTTCGAGCAGCCCACCGGCGTCGCGCACATAGCGGCGAACGGCGGAGTCGGTCCAGACGCCTTCTGAGTAGCCGAAGAACCTCAGATGCAGCTCGATGAGCTTGGCGACCGAGGTGATCGTCTCCTTGTCGAACCGCAGGTGCTTGAGACGCTTGGTCGCGAGCTTCGCGCCGACGACGTCGTGGTGGTGGAAGGTGACGACGCCGCCGCCCTCGATGCGCCGGGTCTGTGGCTTTCCGATGTCGTGCAGCAGAGCCGCGAGGCGCAGGATCAGGTCGGGGCCCTGGATGCCGGGCCGGGCCTTCTCCAGCTCGATCGCCTGGCTGAGCACCGTGAGGCTGTGCTCGTAGACGTCTTTGTGGTGGGCGTGCTCGTCGACCTCGAGGCGCAGCGCGGGCAGCTCGGGCAGCACGATCTCGGCGAGGCCGGTCTCGACCAGCAGGCGAAGGCCGGGCACCGGGTCGTCGGTGAGCAGCAGCTTCGACAGCTCGTCGCTTATGCGCTCCACGCTGACAATCGGCAGCCGGTCGGCGAGGGCGATCATGGCGGCCTGCGTGGGGTCGTCCACGGTGAAACCGAGCTGCGACGTGAACCGTGCGGCACGCAGCATCCGCAGCGGGTCGTCGCCGAACGAGACCTCGGGCGCTCCCGGGGTGGTCAGCCGGCGGGCGATGAGATCTTCTACTCCGCCCGAGGGGTCGACCAGAACGAGCTCGGGGAGGCGCAGTGCCATCGCGTTGACGGTGAAGTCACGACGCACCAGGTCGCCCTCGAGCGTGTCGCCGAACTCGACGACGGGTTTGCGGGTCTCGCCGTCGTAGGCGTCGGTGCGGTAGGTGGTGATCTCCACGGTGTCGCCGGCGAATCGCGCTCCGATGGTTCCGAACGCGCGGCCGATGTCCCAGTGGGCGTCGGCGATGGGCGCCACGATCGCGAGGATCTCGTCGGGAGTCGCACTCGTGGTGAAGTCGAAGTCGTTCACGGGCCGGCCGAGAAAAGCGTCGCGAACCGGGCCGCCGACGAGTGCGAGCTCGTGTCCGGCGGCGGCGAAGGCCTTCGCGAGTCGGGAAATATGCCGGGTTTCTGCGAGTTCGCCCAGTCTGTGTAGTGCCGTAGCGACGCTCTCCATAGCCAAGAGAATAGACTCTCCCCATGATGGCCAAGCGATCCTCAGGAGTTCGCCCGTGCCGCTAAGACCCTTCACAGCGGTCATTGCGACCGTTGGGGCGTTGTTCGCCGCCACCCTGATTTCGCCCGGCGCCGCTGTGGCGGCCCCCGGCGATCCGGCGGGCGTGGCCCGTGTCTCGGCGATCTACGCGCTCACCGCCCCCGAATCCCGCACCGGGCTGCTCGACGCGGGATCCCTCTCGCTCTACACGTCGCCGACCGGGGCGCTCACCCGCGACCTCGACGCCGTGATCGACACCCCGGTGGCGATCGGCATCGACCCGATGATCCTCGCCTCGATCCGCGTGCTCGGCACCGCCGCGCCGCAGTCGGCCGTCGACTGGCTGGAACGCCTCGAAGGCGCCAGCAACCAGACCTTCGCGCTCACCTACGCAGACTCCGACATCACCGTGGGCCTGCAGGCGGGTTCGCCCACCGTGCTGGCCCCCACGTCGTTCGACTACGCCATCGACCCGAGCCGGTTCTCTCCCGCTGTCGAGGAGAGCGCCACCCCGTCGCCCACCCCCACACCCGCCCCGACTCCGAGCGACCCGGTTCTCCCCACGGCAGAGAGCCTCGTGGCCTGGGACTACACGGTGCCGTCGATCGCCTGGCCCGTGGCCGGCACGGTGATGGCGACCGACCTCGCCGCGATCACGGCGAGCGGCTACACCACGACGATCCTCAGCTCCGGCAATGTCGAGCGCAGCGTGCGTGGCCAGGCGACGGCGACGGTGGCCGGTTCGTCGACGATCGTGACGGATGACTCGCTGTCGACCCTGCTCAACGAAGCGGTCGAGGCGCCCACCATCGAGGGCTGGCAGGCCACTGTCGGCCTGCTGCAGGCCGCGCTCGACGCCAGCGCGCTCGAGGGCGGGCCCGTCGGCGCCACCACGGTCCTGGCCCTCGACCGCGGCAGCCTGGGCAGCGCGACCCGTCTCGGCATCACCCTCGACGCGATCGAGGCCCTCCCGAGCACCGACGTCACCGCGTTCAGCGCCACACTCGCCGTTCCCCCGAACCCCGCGACCCTCGTGGAACGGCCCCAGACTCCCGACCGGGTCGCCTCGGCGGCGTCGCTGCTCGCCACGGAGGCGTTCGACGCCAGCTTCGCCACCGTCGCCCAGAACCCCTCGCTGATCACGGGGGAGCGCAGGCTCATACTGCTCAGCACGATGTCCAGCAGCTGGAGCACCTACCCGGGCGGCTGGGGCTCCGCTGTGGCGCTCTACCTCGCCGAGTCGGTCGACCTGCACAACTCCGTGCGGGTGGTCAAGAGCAGCGACATCAACCTCATCGCCGACCGTGCGTCGCTGCCCGTCACTGTCAGCAACGCCCTGAACCAGCCGGTGACCGTCAACATCAACGTCACCGCGCCGACGCCGCTGCTCGAGATCGAGCAGCCGTCGGTCGCGGTCACGATCGAGCCCGACTCGCAGAAGCGCGCCCAGATCCCGGTGCAGTCGCTGTCGAACGGCACCGCGCAGATCTCGGTGTCGATCTCGAGCACGACCGGGGTGCCGATCGGCGCACCGACCTCGGTCAAGATCAACGTCTACGCCGGCTGGGAGACCCCGATCACCTTCACCCTCGGCTTCCTCGTGTTCGCGGTCTTCGCCTTCGGAATCGCACGGCTCATCGTGCGCCGCAGCAGGGCACGCAAGCTCCGCAAGGAAGCAGCAGCGGGGGGAGCACCCGCCGGCGCTCCCGCAGAGGAAGCGACGGAGTGACGACGACGGATGCCGGTGGCGGGCTCGGGCGGGCGTCCGCCCTTCTCGCGTCGGGCACGATCGTCTCCCGGGTGCTCGGCTTCGTCAGCGCTGCGATCCTCGCCCAGGCGATCGGCACTAAGGGCGCCGGAGCCGACACCTTCGCGATCGCGAACCAGCTGCCCAACAACATCTACGCGATCATCGCCGGCGGCCTGCTGAGCGCGGTGCTCGTGCCGCAGATCGTCAAGGCGGGGCTGCACGACGACGGCGGCCAGCGGTTCATCAACCGTCTGGTGACCCTCGGCCTCGCGGTGTTCGTGCTCGCCGCGGTCGCGGCCACTGTCGCGGCACCGTGGCTGGTCAGCCTGTACGCCCAGCAGTCCGCCGACGGAGCACGGGGCTTCACCCCCGACGAGATGGCCCTCGCCACCGCCTTCGCCTACTGGTGCCTGCCTCAGGTGCTGTTCTACGCGATCTACAGCCTCCTCGGCGAGGTGCTCAACGCGCGCAAGATCTTCGGACCGTTCACCTGGACCCCGGTGCTGAACAACCTCGTGGCCATCGCCGGCATGGTCGTCTTCATCATCGCGTTCGGGGGAGACCCCGCGCACCGCGAAGCCTCCACCTGGACCGCCCCGATGATCACCCTGCTCGCCGGCACCGCCACCCTCGGCATCGCCGTGCAGGGTCTCGCGCTGTTCTTCTTCTGGCGCCGTGCCGGCCTCACCTACCGACCCGACTTCCACTGGCGCGGTGTCGGTCTCGGCGCCACCGGCAAGGCCGCCGCGTGGGTCTTCGGCATGATCCTCGTCACCCAGCTCGCGGGGCTGGTGCAGAGTCGCGTCGCCACGATCGCCGGCGGTGGCGACGACGCCTCCGTGCGGGTGCTGAGCCTGTCGTGGCTGATCTTCATGCTGCCGCACTCGATCGTGGCCGTCTCGATAGCGACCGCCTATTTCACGCGCATGAGCGGGCACGCCCACGCGGGAAACCTCGGAGGAGTCCGCGACGACTTCTCCGCCTCGATCCGCTCGATCGGGCTCATCATGGTCTTCGCCGCGGTCGGCCTCGTTGTGCTGGCCTACCCGTTCAGCGCGGTGTTCGCCGACCGGTTCGTCGACGTTCAAGACATGGCCGTCGTTGTCATCGCCTACCTGATCGGGCTCGTCCCGTTCAGCATCCTGTTCGTGATCCAACGCACCTTCTACTCGCTCGGCGACACCCGCACGCCCTTCTTCCTGCAGGTCTTCCAGTCGCTCCTGTTCGTGATCGGCGCCGTGATCGTCGGGCTCAACTGGGAGAGCGCGTGGATCGCCGTGGGGGTGGCGCTTGTAACCTCCTTGGCCGGTTCCGCTCAGGCCATTCTCGCCGCGGTGGTGCTGCGTCGCCGCCTCGGAACCATCGACGCGACCCGCATCCTGCGGCGCTACGCGGTGTTCCTGCTCGCATCCGTGCCCGCAGCCGGCGTCGGCGTCGGGCTGCTGTTCGCGCTGGGTGGAACCACCCAAGGTGGTTTCGCCGTGGCCAACCCGTTCACGGCCTTCCTCTCGATGGCGCTGATCGGGTCGTTGATGGCCGCCGTCTACTTCGGCACGCTGATCGTCGCGCGCAATCCCGAGCTCGGCGCGATCGTGCGCCCCGTGATCCAGCGCCTGCGCCGCCGCGGCTAAACCGCCGGTCGGCCGAATTCTGCGAGCTTGCCGGGTCGTGCCGGGCACTCGTTCTGGCCGGAATATGCTGCACGTAGGATTTGTTGTACCGGCTAGTGCAAGCCCACAAGGAGAACTTCGTGCGTCAAGTAATCATCATCGGCTCCGGCCCCGCCGGCTACACCGCGGCCATCTATGCGGCTCGAGCGAACCTCGCGCCCCTGCTGATCGCCAGTTCGGTGGAAGCGGGCGGCGAACTCATGAAGACCACAGAGGTCGACAACTTCCCCGGTTTCCCCGAGGGCATCCAGGGCCCCGATCTTATGATCGCCATGCAGGCACAGGCCGAGCGCTTCGGCACCGAGGTCATCCTCGACGACGTCGTGTCGCTCGACCTCACGAGCGAGATCAAGTCGGTGACGCTCGGCAACGGCGACACCCACGAGGCCCTCGCGGTGATCTTCGCGACCGGCTCGGCCTACCGCAAGCTCGGGCTCGAAGACGAAGAGCGCCTGAGCGGCCAGGGCGTCTCCTGGTGCGCCACCTGCGACGGGTTCTTCTTCCGCAAGAAGACCATCGCCGTAGTCGGCGGCGGTGACTCCGCGATGGAAGAGGCCACGTTCCTCACCCGCTTCGCCGACAAGGTCTATGTCATCCACCGCAAAGACGAGCTGCGGGCATCCAAGGTCATGCAGGACCGCGCGTTCGCCGACCCGAAGATCGAGTTCCTCTGGAACAAGGAGGTCGCGCACATCTACGGCGACGGCCTTGTGAACGGCGTGGGGCTTGTCGACACCGTCGACGGCACCGAGACCACCGTCAACCTCGGCGGCCTGTTCATCGCGATCGGCGCCGACCCCCGCACCCACCTCGTGCACGGCCAGCTCGACCTCACGTCGGAGGGCACGATCGCCGTTCAGGGTCGCACCTCGCGCACGAACCTCACCGGCGTCTTCGCTGCCGGCGATGTCATCGATCCCACGTACCGCCAGGCGGTCACCGCTGCCGCCTCCGGAACCGTCGCGGCGCTGGATGCCGAGCACTATCTGGCATCGCTGCCCAAAGACCTGGTGGAATCGGCCGTTCAGGCCTCCAACTCCGCCGAAACCGTCGTAGAAGCCGTTTCCGTCTAACCGGCGGCTCTGCACACCCACGAAAGAAGGAAAGCATGTCCACTGCTGTTGACGTCACCGACGCCACGTTCACCGACCAGGTTCTCAACTCGGAAGACACCATCATGGTGGACTTCTGGGCCGAGTGGTGTGGCCCGTGTCGCGCGGTTTCCCCGATCCTCGACCAGATCGCATCGGAGCACTCCTCCAAGATCAAGATCGTCAAGCTCAACGTCGACGACAACCCCGAGATCGCCATGAAGTACCAGATCACCTCCATCCCCGCGATGAAGGTCTTCAAGGGCGGCGAGGTCGTCAAGACCATCATCGGCGCCAAGCCCAAGCCGGCCATCGAGGCCGACCTGGCGGAGTTCCTCGCGTAGACGCCTCTACAGCGCAGAAGCCCCGCCCGAGACTCACTCGGGCGGGGCTTTTCTGTATCAACTTGGCATTGGGGCCCAAGCCCATATCCTTGAACAACGATCGAACGGGAAATTCTTCATGACTACACAGGGCCCGACAGCGGGAACGAACACGGGAAACAACCTCGACCCGTGGTACGGCCACTACGCAGACCGCACGGCCGGTCTGAGCGCCTCTGAAGTACGAGCCCTGTTCGCCGTGGCCTCCCGTCCCGAGGTCGTCTCGCTCGCGGGCGGCATGCCCTACGTCTCCGCCCTGCCTCCCGAGCTCGTCAGCTCCGCCCTCGAACGCGTGATGCGCGACAACGGCCCCGAGGCCCTGCAGTACGGCTCCGGTCAGGGCACCCCGGCCATCCGCGAGCAGATCCTCGAGGTGATGGCACTCGAGGGCATCCGTGCGAGCGTCGACGACGTCGTCGTCACCACCGGGTCGCAGCAGGCCCTCGACCTCGTCACCAAGCTCTTCATCGACAAGGGCGACGTCATCCTCGCCGAGAGCCCCAGTTACGTCGGCGCCATCGGCGTCTTCCGCTCGTACCAGGCCGACGTCGTGCACGTCGCGACCGACAACGACGGAATGGTGCCCGAATCACTGCGCGAGACCATCACCCGCACCCGTGCGGCGGGCAAGACCATCAAGCTGCTCTACCTGATCCCGAACTTCCACAACCCGGCCGGCGTCACCCTCAGCTGGGAGCGTCGTCTCGAGATCATCGAGATCGCCCGCTCGAACAACATCCTGATCCTCGAGGACAACCCCTACGGCCTCCTCTACTTCGACGGCCCGCCGCCCCAGGCCATGCGTTCCGTCGACACCGACGGCATCATCTACCTCGGCACCTTTTCCAAGACCTTCGCTCCCGGCCTCCGGGTCGGCTGGGCCGTGGCGCCGCACGCCATCCGCGAGAAGCTCATCCTCGCCAACGAGTCGGCCGTGCTCTCGCCGAGCGCGTTCACCCAGAACGTGATCACCTCCTACTTCTCCGGCGCCGACTGGCGGGGTCAGATCGACACCTTCCGCGGCATCTATCGCGAGCGTAAAGATGCTCTGGTCAGCTCTTTGTCTGAGCACCTGCCCGACCTCACCTGGACGAACCCCACGGGCGGCTTCTACGTCTGGCTCACGCTGCCGAACCACCTCGACTCGAAGGCCATGCTCCCGCGCGCGGTCAAGGAGCTCGTGGCCTACACACCGGGCACGGCGTTCTTCGCCAATGGCGACGGCCGCCACAACATCCGGCTGTCATTCTGCTACCCGACCCCCGACGCCATCCGTCTGGGCGTGCGCCGCCTCACCAAGGTGATCAACGGCGAGACCGAGCTGCTCGAGACCTTCGCCGGCACCGGCCAGCTCGACACGATCACGTCTTCCGACCGGGTCACCAGCCCGCCGCCGAACATCGATTGAGGCACCGACAGCATGACTGAAACCACCCCCCGCTCCATCGTCGTCCTCGCCGGCGGACTCTCCCACGAACGCGACGTGTCCCTGCGCTCGGGACGACGCGTCTCCGACAGCCTCTCCCAGCACGGCATCGAGGTCGTTATGCGCGACCCGGATGCCACGCTGCTCGAATACCTCGAGACCGCCCGTCCCGACGTCATCTGGCCCGCCCTGCACGGGGCGAGCGGGGAAGACGGCGCCCTGCGCGGACTCATCGAGTTTCTCGGCATCCCCTTCGTGGGATCACGCTCCGGCGCATCGCGTCTCGCCTGGGACAAGCCCACGGCCAAGGTCATCGTCTCCCGTGCCGGTGTGCCCACGCCGCCCTCCATCACCCTCCCGCGTGACACGTTCCGCGAGCTGGGCGCTGGCGCCGTGCTCGACATCATCTCGGCCGAATTGCCCGTTCCCGTCGTGGTGAAGCCCGCCCAGGGCGGATCCGCGCAGGGGGTGAGCATCGTCGACACGATCGACGAGCTTCCGCGCGCGATGGTGAACGCCTATACCTACTCCGACGTCGCGCTCATCGAGCAGAAGATCGTCGGCGTGGAGATCGCCGTCAGCATCATCGACACCGGTGACGGACCCGTCGCCCTGCCCGCCATCGAGATCGAACCCATCTCCGGCGTGTACACCTTCGAGGCCAGGTACACGGCGGGGGAGACCCGCTACTACGCTCCGGCCAGAATCAGCGACGAGGTCGCAGCCCGCGCCGCCGAGGTAGCCATCACGGCCCACTCGGCGCTCGGACTCCGCCACATCTCGCGCATCGACCTCATCGTCGATGGCGCGGGAACGCCATGGTTTCTCGAGGCCAGCACCCTGCCGGGGCTCACCGAGACGTCACTCTTCCCCCTCGCTCTCGAGGCCGCTGGACACGACGTCGGATGGGTCTACTCGGCTCTCGCCGAGGCGGCCATCCGCGAGGCCGGCGCCTGACGTTTCACGTGAAACATGCCCGGATACGTCGCCTAAAAGCCTGATCAGGGTGCATTTTCCGCGTGAACCGAGCGACATGATAGACCGGCCGGTTCGCAACGCAGCGGGTTTCCACGTCGGACGATCCTGACCAGAGTGCCGCGTCTGCCAGCCGGAGCGGAGTTTCGGCGACGGTACCAGCTCTCTCCAACACCGGCCGAGACGGCGCTGGTGAATTGTGCGGCGGGGGAGTGCGCGGCAACCCGGCCCCTCTGACGCGGCTTCTCGATCCGCAGAGAACTCCTCCGAATTGGGTCGGATGACGCGGATCGACCCCGTGGGCGCACCGGTGGTCTCGTGCTGATCGACTTAGCCTGCGGTCGCGCCGGCCCGCACGCGACCAGCGCAAGCCATCGGCTTCGGGTCTCTCGGGGAGTGCGGCGCCGGGTGACACTTGCGATCAGGCGCACCGCCGTCCGAGGCGGGCGCTGCCCTGTCGCACCTCGAAACCCACCCGCAGATCAGCTGCCCTCGCAACTCCGACGGCACGCCCACGCGAGACACGGCCGTCACACTTAGCGGGAGTCCCCGCGCGCGAGGAGGTCCGCCCTAGCCCCCATCGGCCGATCCGAGCACACATCTGTCGACCCGAGCAGGTATTGATCAACCCGAGCACATCTGGGCGAGGACGCATTCGTCAGGTCCGGCCAATTCAGGCGGGCGCAGAGCTCTGGCAACCCTCCCCGTCAACAGCCCCCGCCTGCGTACCGGACCCACGCCCCCTGAGCCATTGTGCCGCCGCATCGTCACCCAGGACTCCGAAGCACGTATCGCTCGAACCCCTCGGCATACCCCGCCTGTCCTTCTGCTGCCTGTCCTCCGCTCTGCCGTCCCGTACCGTCCCCATACCGTCCCGCCCCGCCCATTCGCCCACCACCTGCCCATTCGGCCCGCCTCCCTCTCGCCCCGGCCGCCCTCGTGCCCTGCGCGCTCTCCCGCCCTGCGTCGGTCGGAGCTGCATCAGGTCCTTGGGGGCCACATGGCAAACGCTGCAACCCGTGCTCGCGAGGTTGGCACCGAAACGGGCCGCCTGTTGGCCTCCCGGTGGAGCTATGGGCAGTCGCGCAGGAGGATTTCTGGCCCAGCCAGGGGCAATGTTTCACGTGAAACAGGCCCAGACCGAGAGATTCTGCCCTCTCAGACGGATTCTGACGGTCGAACCGCACTCCTTGATGGCACGACAGCGCCGCATCGACGGCTCAGGGCATCCAGACGACCGCGAAAGTCGCAGAATCCGCGCGTGCTGCCCGACACTGCGGGCCATATGGATCACTGAAGTTGCGAGCTGCCTGCGCGGTAAGTTGCGCGCGACGGGCCATAGCACCCAACGAGTCGATGCCAACCAGCGGAATGTTTCACGTGAAACACGGTGCCTACCCAGACCGCACAGGTCACTCCGCGGGAACATCGCGATCGGCATCCATGCGAATCACGTTCACCCGCATGGCCACGGCAACGATGTTTCACGTGAAACACACCCGGTGCATTCGCCGGCTGTCGGCCGCAGCCGGGTGGGGGAGCGGCGCCATCACGGCGGAAACGGAGGGATCCACGCCAACAGACAACGAAGTCCCGGCCGCAGCTGCTGCGACCGGGACTTCGACGGGTGAGTCTTCGACGGGCGGGACCTAGCGGCGGAAGCCGTCCTGGCCGAGTTCGCCGAGAATGCGGTTCAGGTCGCCGACCGTCGCGAAGTCGATGACGATCGTGCCCTTGCTCGCGCCCAGGTTCACCTTCACGCGGGTGTTGAGACGGTCGCCTAGGCTGTCGGCGATTTCGTTCAACTGACCCTGTCGTCGACCCGCTTCGGGCTTTGCGGGCTTCGGTTTGGCAGTAGTCTGGCCGGCGGCGGCCTCGGCGGCGCGCACCGACAGCTCTTCGTTGATGATCTTCGCGGCAAGACGATCCATCGCGGCAGGCTCGACGACCGAGAGGATGGCCCGGGCGTGACCCGCGCTGAGCACTCCCGACGCAACCTGGCGCTGAATCGGCTCGGGGAGGCGCAAAAGGCGCAGGGTATTGGTGATCTGGGGGCGCGAACGGCCGATCCGGTCACCCAACTGCTCCTGAGTGATCCCGAAATCGGCGAGAAGCTGCTGGTAGGCGGAGGCTTCTTCGAGTGGATTGAGATTTGCGCGGTGCAGGTTCTCGAGCAGCGCGTCGCGAAGCATGTCTTCGTCGGCGGTGTTCTTGATAACGGCAGGGATGCTCGTGAGGCCCAGCTGCTTAGTCGCGCGCAGACGACGCTCACCCATGATGAGCTCGTACTGCGGTCCGCCATCGACTGCGCCCGCGAGTGGACGCACCACGATGGGCTGCAGCACACCGATCTCGCGAATCGAGACGACCAATTCGGCCAGCTCCTCGTCACGGAACTCCGTGCGGGGCTGATGCGCGTTCGGAATGATGTCGGCCGGGCTCAGATTGGCGAGACGGGCGCCGGGAACCGACAGAAGTCCCTGCTTTTCAGCGGTGTTCGCGGGAAAGAAGACGTCGACGGGACGCTGGGCGTCGGTGTCCTCGCTTACGGGGATGAGCGCGCCTATTCCGCGGCCGAGTCCGGTTCTCTTTGGGCTTGCCATCAGGCGGGTGCTCCTCGTCGTGCGATCTCCGCGGCCGCCTCCAGGTAGGAGAGGGATCCCGGCGAACTGGGGTCGTAGCTGATCACGCTCTGGCCGTAGCTCGGGGCTTCCGAGATGCGAACCGAGCGGGGGATGAGTGTCTTGAGAACCTCTTTGGGGAAGTGGTTTCGCACGTCATCAGCGACCTGGTTGGCCAGGTTCGTTCGCGAGTCGTACATCGTCAAGAGGATCGTGGAGACCGTGAGCACCGGGTTCAGGTGCCGTTCGATCAATTTGATGTTGTTGAGAAGCTGGCTGAGGCCCTCGAGCGCGTAATACTCGCACTGGATGGGGATCAGAACCTCACGGGCGGCCACGAAAGCGTTGATCGTGAGCAGTCCGAGCGACGGCGGGCAGTCGATGAACACGTAGTGGAACGGTTCCGGCGTCTCGGAGAGGAACTTGTCGAGCGAAGTGCGCAGTCGCTGCTCACGGGCGACGAGCGAGACCAGCTCGATCTCGGCGCCGGCGAGGTGGATCGTGGCCGGAAGGCAGTAGAGCGCGTCGAACTCCGGGCTCTTCTGGATCACGTTGGCGATCGGCTCGTCGTTGATGATCACGTCGTAGACGCTGATCGTGTCGGAACGGTGCTCGACGCCGAGGGCTGTCGACGCATTGCCCTGGGGATCGAGGTCGATGACCAGCACCCGGGCGCCGTTGCGGGCGAGTGCCGCGGCGAGGTTCACCGTGGTGGTGGTCTTGCCCACGCCGCCCTTCTGATTCGCGACCGTGAAGACGCGTGGTGAGGAGGGGAGCGGCAGGGTTTCGACGGCCAGCGCCTGCCGACGACGGGTGATCTCGGCCAGCTCACGCGCGAGGGGCGTCGAATCGTCGAATTTTGCACCCGATTGTGCCGGGGGAGTCGCAGCGGCGGGACGTTTTGCGGCCACAGGAGCGTTTTCTAGCGACGCGGCCGCCTTCTGTCCCGGCTCGACGAGGGGGTGGAGAGTCTCAGGGACGCTCCCAGAGGCCGCGGAGCGGAACAAACCGCCCATCGCAGGGGTCGAATTCACTGATCGTCCCCCGTGAGGGTCGTGTCCGTGGCGCTCTGGCCTTCGGGATGTTTCACGTGAAACCTTCTTTAGTGGGGCTGGGGGCCGGGGGAACTTGCGCCCGATCGACGACACATCTCTATGTTCGTCCGATCGGGCCAGGTCTTACCGTTGCACACGCCTCAATGCCGAGAACGAGAGTGACACACGATCAATCAACTGTAGCCCGAAAGACCCGAGTGACCTCTGGTACTACGCCCTCGCCGAGCACAAGAACCTCGACGTCGCTCAGTCGTGCCTTGCGGATCGCCTTCGCAGCGGCGGCCACCTCGTCGTCGACGCGGGCACCCTTCATAAAGATCATCTCGCCGCCCGCCTTCACCAGGGGAGCGGTGAGGGGGATCAGCGTCGACAGTGCGCTCACGGCCCGCGCGGTCACCTGGTCGAGCGGCCAGTCGAGCTTCGTCTCCTCGGCGCGCGCGCGGATGACCTTCACATTGTCGAGACCCAGATCGGCCGACTCGCGGGTGAGCCAGTCGACCCGACGCTCCATGGGCTCGATGAGCACAAACGACACGTCCGGACGCGCGATGGCCAGCACTATTCCGGGAAGTCCCGCACCACTGCCGATGTCGCCGACGACACCGGGGGAGAGGAGGGGAGCCACGAGCACGGAGTTCAGGATGTGCCGGCTCCACAGGCGCGGAAGCTCGAGCGGCCCGATGAGGCCGAGCTCCTCACCGCGACGGGCAAGGTCGGCCGTGTACGCCCGGGCAAGTTCGATGCGGTCGCCGAACAGCGCTGCCGCCTGGGCCGGTTCGGCCTCGATCTCGATGTCGCTCAATGTTTCACGTGAAACTATGCGCGGGTGATGACTGTGTGGCGGTCGCGGCCTTCGCCCTCGGACTGCGAGGAGAAGCCGCGCTCGGCGACGACGTCGTGGATCAGCTTGCGCTCGTACGACGACATCGCGGGGAGGGCCGCGGAATCGGCGCCGGCCTCGATGCGCTCGACGGCCTTATCGACCAAGATCGTCAGCTCGGCCACTCGGGCCTCGCGCGAGCCTCCGACGTCGAGGATCAGCCGCGAGAACGAGCCGGTCTTCGTCTGAACCGCGATGCGCGTGAGCTCCTGCAGCGCGGCGACCGTGTCGGGGCGTGAGAGCAGTCGCAGGTTCGTGTCTTCGCTCGAGTTCACCGAGACATAGGCACGGCCGCTGCGGGTGTCGATCTCGATGTCACCGTCGAGATCGGTGATGTCGAGCAGTTCCTCGATGTAGTCCGCGGCGATCTCGCCCTCTTCTTCGAGCTGCCCGGTGGTCGGGACATCCGTCGTCTCGATCGGAGCCTCGGCGTCGGCGGGGGCGATGGGGGATTGGGTGTCGGTCACGTCGCTCACTTCTTGTTTCCAGTCTGCTTCTTGGCGCGGTTCTTGTTGACGGGCTGCACACGCTGCTGCGGCTTCTTGACTTCTTCGACGGCCGGAGTCTCTTCCATCTCGGTGACCGTGATGCCGCGGCGCTGACGCTTCTTGGCCATGCGGCTCTCGCGCGCGAAGGCCGCCTCGCTGCCGGGGGTGGGCATGTTGCGGATGACGATGAACTGCTGAACCATCGTCCAGATGTTCGAGGTCAGCCAGTAGAACATCACGCCGATGGGGAAGGCGAAGCCGGAGAACGCGAAGACCAGGGGGAGGATGTAGAGCAGGATGCGCTGCTGCTTGTAGGTGGGGCTCGCCTTCATCTCGGGCGACTGGTTCTTCGACATGATCTGCAGCTGCGTGATGAACTGCGACGCGGTCATGATGATGACCATCACGACGGCGATGACGATGACCGTGACGTTGACCGGGTTGTCGGCCGCAGCGCTCTGGATGCTGTCGTGCAGGGGGGCGATGCCGAAGAGCGACGCCTCGCCGAAGTTCTCAGAGAGCTCCTTGGAGAGGAGGCCGACGCCCTGCTGGCCCTTGTTCGCCTCCTGCAGAACGGAGAAGAGGCTGAAGAAGATGGGCATCTGGATGAGCAGCGGCAGGCACGACGCCAGCGGGTTGGTGCCCGTCTTCTTGTAGAGCTCCATGGTCTCGCGCGACATTGCCTCGCGGGAGAACTGGTCTTTTTTGCCCTTGTACTTGTCCTGGATCTTCTTGAGCTGGGGGGCGACCTCGAGCATGCGTCGCTGGCTCTTGATCTGGCGCACGAAGATGGGGATGAGCGCGGCACGCACGACGAGCACGAGTCCGACGATCGACAGCACCCAGGTGAATCCGGCGGAGGGGTCGAGTCCCAGAGTTGTCAACACTGTGTGGAACGCGACCAAGATCGCCTCGATGACCCACTTGATGGGCCACAGCAGTGTTCCGATGATATCTGGCATTGGTGGGGTCAGCCCTTTCCATGGCTATGTGCGACGACAAAACCGAAGTCTGTTACCGAGTACCGCTCGGTCGGTCGGGCTGGAATGTCATCGACTCCGCCGGCAGCCCAGGGGTGGCACCGTGCGATTCGCAGGGAGCCGAGCCAGACGCCGCGGACGACCCCGTGATGCTGGATAGCTTGCAGGGCGTACGAAGAACACGAGGGGTAGTAGCGACATACGTCGCCGTAGAGGGGCGAGATCACGGCGCGGTAGGCCCGCAGCACGAGCACACACAGGTTGCGTGGCAGGAGCCATACGAACGACAGCGTTCGATTCATCGCCGTCCACTCCCATTCACCGCGTCGGAAATCTCCGTGTGAAGGGTATCCCAGGCAAGTTGTTCAACGCCTGGCAATGCCCGTATAACGAGGTCACGACCCGACTCGTTCTCGACGAGCAGCTCTCGGCCGATCGACCGCAGCCGGCGACGCACCAGATTGCGCGTGACCGCGCCTCCGACGTTCTTGCCGACGATGAACCCGAAACGCGTCGGCTGAGACGAATCCCGCACCGTCACATAGAGAACGGCGTGGCCGGTATTCACCCGACGTCCCCTGCGAACAGACGACTTGAAGTCGGCTGCGCTCAGAACGCGATTCGACTTAGCGAGCACAAGGCCCACCCCATCGACGATCGTCAGGCCAACGACCACATGCCTGTCGACTTCGCGTCACGAAGACGAGAGTCAGACAGGCACGGGTCACGGCGAACTGCTGTGGGAGTTCTACGCGGAAAGCTCGGTACGACCCTTGCGGCGACGCGCGCCGAGGATCGCGCGGCCGGCACGGGTGCGCATGCGCAGACGGAAGCCGTGCACCTTGGAACGCTTGCGTACGTTCGGCTGGAAAGTTCTCTTGCTCATAGTGGTATCTCCAAAGCCCAGCTCTGAAGGCCGGAAAGACGAGGTTTGGCCCGAAGGCAGAAGTCAACCTATTAAAAGTACGGCGTTAATCCGCTGCGGTCAAACTTGGGAAGTTGTTACAAGGTTATCCACATCTGGATAACTGGGGGTTGGTGAGTGCACAGGGGTACGAACTAAGGTGAAGCCTCAGCCATTCTTCGGGGCAGAACCGGTAAATAACCGACGCACGGCAGTTATCCCCTCGGTGGATAACACTGTGAATAACTTTTTGATTGTAGGAACAGAAACGCATGGCGGAAATAGCTGACTCGACCCCAGAGATTTGGAGCTCGGTTCTCACCAGGCTCACGTCTGACGAACGGATCACTCCCCAGCTCCTCGGTTTTATCAGTCTCGTCGAGCCCAAGGGCGTGATGGCAGGAACCCTCTACCTGGAGGTGCCGAACGAACTGACCCGCGGAATGCTCGAGCAGCGCATCCGTCTCCCGCTGCTCAATGCGATCGCCGGCCTCAGCGAAGACCAGGAAGTCATCAACTTCGCCATCGTCGTCAACCCCGACATCCAGCACGACTCGCTCGAGCAGGACGCACCGATGGGGGAGCAGGCCGCCTACATCGAGCCGACCCTCGTTCCGTCGCCGGCCGACTCGAACTCTCCGGGGCGCCGGTCGGATTCGCGGCTCAATCCCAAGTACAACTTCGACAACTTCGTCATCGGCGGATCGAACCGGTTCGCTCACGCGGCCGCGGTCGCCGTGGCCGAGGCTCCGGCGAAGGCCTACAACCCTCTCTTCATCTACGGCGACTCCGGTCTCGGCAAAACCCACCTCCTCCACGCGATCGGTCATTACGCCGAGAGCCTGTATCCCGGCATCCGGGTCCGCTACGTCAGCAGCGAGGAATTCACCAACGACTTCATCAACTCGATCGCAAACAACCGCGCGTCGGTGTTCCAGTCCCGTTATCGCGACATCGACATCCTGCTGATCGACGACATCCAGTTCCTCCAGGGCAAGGACTCGACACAGGAGGCGTTCTTCCACACCTTCAACACGCTGCACGACCACAACAAGCAGGTGGTCATCACAAGCGACCTGCCGCCCAAGGCGCTCACCGGTTTCGAAGACCGCATGCGCTCGCGCTTCGAATGGGGCCTCATCACCGACGTCCAGGCGCCGGATCTCGAGACCCGCATCGCCATCCTGCGCAAGAAGGCGCAGAGCGAGAAGCTCCAGGTGGGCAACGAAATCCTCGAGTACATGGCGTCGAAGGTGTCGTCGAACATCCGCGAACTCGAGGGAACGCTCATCCGCGTCACCGCTTTCGCGAGCCTCAACCGCCAGCCTGTCGACCTCGCCCTCGTGCAGACGGTGTTGAAAGACCTGATTACGCTCGACGACGACAACGTCATCGCGCCGGTCGACATCATCAACCACACCGCGGAGTACTTCAAGCTCACCGTCGACGACCTCTACGGCTCGTCCCGCTCGCAGGCGGTGGCTACAGCACGACAGATCGCCATGTACCTCTGCCGCGAGATGACGAACCTCTCGTTGCCCAAGATCGGGCAGCTCTTCGGCAACCGCGACCACACCACCGTGATGTACGCGAACAAGAAGATCACCGAACTCATGAAGGAGCGCCGGTCGATCTACAACCAGGTCACCGAGCTCACGAGCCGCATCAAGCAGAATCACCGCTTCGGCAAGAACTGAGCAAACAGGCCGATTGCCAAGTTTTCACACAGTATGAAATGCCTGTGGATAACTAGGGGAACTCGCCGGAAAAGGTGTTGGCGAATTACAAGGTTCTGTGGAAACGGGTTGTGAGCGGCTCCGGAGTAGTTACAAAACTTGTCGACAATTTCCACACTCCCTCAACAACTCACAAGCTTGTAGTTTCCAGTCGCCCCGCGGAATTCTTGTAGTTACTAACAGTTCGCACAGCGGTTAACACTGTTGTTCTTTTAAATCCTTATTGGTTAGCGAGAGATAACCTTGCTGTCTGCGCCTCTTGGGCACTACTGGCCTGTGCCAGTATTAACCGGCCAGACCACCATCCATCAGTGACAGGGGTTACTCCGTGAAGTTCCAGGTAAATCGCGACGTCTTCAGCGAGGCAGTCTCGTTCGCCGTGAAGTTGCTTCCTCAGCGCACCACTCTGCCGATCCTGAGTGGAATCCTGATCGAGGCGACCGACGCCGGCCTCACCCTGTCGTCATTCGACTACGAGGTGTCTGCCCAGACTGAGATCTCCGCAGAGGTGTCGGAGCCGGGCAAGGTGCTCGTCTCGGGCCGCCTTCTCGCCGACATCGCCAGCCGCCTTCCGAACGCTCCCGTCACCTTCGCCACCGAAGAAGGCCGCATCACGGTCTCCTGCGGTTCGGCGCACTTCACGCTGCTGAGCATGCCGGTCGAGGAATATCCGACGCTTCCGCAGGTGTCGGCCCAGTCGGGCTTCCTGCCGGCAGAGCTCTTCGCAAACGCGGTCTCCCAGGTCGCCGTCGCCGCTTCGCGCGACGACGTGACCCCGGTGATCACCGGCGTGCAGCTCGAGATCACCGACAACAAGCTGTCCCTCATCGCCACCGACCGCTACCGGGTCGCCGTGCGCGAGATCGAGTGGACCGCAGACGAGTCGGTCACCGACGTCATCACCGCACTGGTTCCCGCCCGCACGCTGATGGAGATCGGCAAGACCTTCGGTCACAGCGGATCGATCTCGGTTGCGATCACCTCGAGCGACGAACGCGAGCTCATCGCCTTCCAGGCGGACAAGAAGACCGTGACCTCGTTGCTCATCAAGGGCAACTTCCCGCCGGTCAAGCGACTCTTCCCCGAGGTCGTCGACAACTACGCCGTGATCAACACGGCAGAGCTCGTCGAGGCCGTGCGCCGAGTGTCGCTCGTTCTCGAGCGTGAGGCAGCTCTTCGCTTCTCGTTCTCGGTCGACGGACTCACTCTCGAGGCCATCGGATCCGAGCAGGCGCAGGCATCCGAGACGATCGACGCGTTCCTCACCGGCGTCGACACCGTGGTCTCGCTCAAGCCGGCCTTCCTGCTCGACGGGCTCGGCGCCGTGCACTCCGAATTCGTGCGCATCTCGTTCACGAAGACCGACAACCCCAACAAGCCTGGACCCGTGCTCATCACCAGCCAGTCCTCGAAGGATCAGGCAGGGGCTGACAACTACAAGTACCTCCTGCAGCCCAACCTGCTCCTGCGCTAAACCACCACCGAAGTACTACAAAGGATTATTTCTATGCACATTGGGCTCATTGGACTCGGCAAGATGGGCAACAACATGCGTGCTCGCCTCCGCAAGGGCGAGATCGAGGTCACGGGTTACGACCCGAACCCCGCAGTATCGGATGTTGCGAGCCTCACCGATCTCGCGGCCGCCCTGCCTGCGCCCCGCATTGTCTGGGTCATGGTTCCGTCTGGACAGATCACGACGAACGTCATCACCGAGCTCGCCGGAGTTCTCTCCGAGGGCGACTTGGTCATCGAAGGCGGCAACTCGCGCTTCACCGAAGACTTCAAGCACTCGGCACTGCTGGCCGAGAAGGGCATCAACTACGTCGATGCCGGCGTCTCGGGTGGAGTCTGGGGACTCGAGAACGGCTACGGGCTTATGGTCGGCGGCAACTCGGCCGACGTCGAGCGCGCCATGCCGATCTTCGACGCGCTTCGTCCCGAGGGACCGCGCGCCGAGGGATTTGTGCACACCGGCGAGATCGGCGCGGGCCACTACGCGAAGATGGTGCACAACGGCATCGAATACGCGCTGATGCAGGCGTGGGCCGAGGGCTACGAGCTGCTCGACACCCGCAAGGACATCATCAAGGACGTCACGGGAACGTTCGAGGCATGGCAGCGCGGCACGGTCGTGCGCTCCTGGCTGCTCGAGCTGCTCGTCAAGGCTCTCAAGGAAGATCCCGAATTCAAGGAGATCGAGGGCTATGTCGAGGATTCCGGCGAGGGTCGCTGGACCGTCGAAGAGGCACTCAACAACGCCGTCCCGGTTCCGACGATCAGCGCGGCCATCTTCGCGCGCTTCGTCTCGCGCCAGGGTGACTCGCCCTCGATGAAGGCCGTCGCGGCACTGCGCAACCAGTTCGGCGGACACTCCGTCCGCAAGGCGGAATAGCACCACCCTCTCGTGATCGTCACCCACCTGAACCTCACCGACTTTCGTAACTACGAAACCGTTGACGTCGGGTTGGTGACGGGCGCGAACGTCTTCGTCGGCAGCAACGGCCAAGGCAAGACCAATCTGGTCGAGGCCCTCGGCTTTCTGAGCACGCTCGGATCTCATCGCGTATCCACGGATCACGCGATGATCCGGGCGGGCCAGGATGCCGCGATCGTGCGGGCTCGACTCGAGCACAGCGAACGGCAGATCCTCGCCGAGGTGCAGATCAACCGCACCGGCGCCAACCGCGCGCAGATCAACCGGTCGGCGATCAAGACCCGCGATCTTCCACGGTATTTCTCGAGCATCTTGTTCGCACCCGAAGACCTCGCCCTCGTCCGCGGCGAACCATCGGGCCGGCGTCGGTTTCTCGATGAGCTGCTCGTGCAGCGGTTTCCCCGGCTGAGCGGCGTGATGGTCGACTACGAACGGGTTCTCAAACAGCGCAACTCCCTGCTGAAATCGGCGAGGGCGTCGGGGCTGCGCGAGAACTCGCTGTCGACGCTCGAGATCTGGGACGACCGGCTCGTCGAGTTCGGTTCTGAACTCATCCAGGCGCGCAGCGCCCTCATCGCCGAACTGCTGCCCGAGGTCGTCGCCGCCTACTCGGCGATCGCGGGCGCCGATCACCATGCCTCGCTCGCCAGCTACCTCAGCATTCTCGCGAGCGACTCGAGCGAAGAGGCCACCATCGAGCAGGGGGCCGTCAGGGCCGGCGCACTCGACCTCGACGAGATCTCAAAAAATTTTCGCGCGGCGCTCGCGCGCCTCCGGCGCGCAGAGGTCGAGCGCGGGATCACTCTCGCGGGCCCCCATCGCGACGACCTGGTGCTTGGGCTCAACGACCTGCCGGCCCGCGGATATGCCAGCCACGGTGAATCCTGGTCGTTCGCACTCTCGCTCAAGTTGGCGGCGGCGGCGGTTCTGCGCCGGGAGTCGTCGACGGGCGATCCGGTGCTGATTCTCGACGACGTCTTCGCCGAGCTCGACGAATCGCGGCGGGGCAGACTCGCCGCGGCGATCGAGGGATTCGAGCAGGTGCTCATCACGGCCGCGGTACTCGACGACGTGCCGACCGAATTGGCGGGACATATCGTACGCATCCGTTCAGGACGTATCGTCGAAGAGGAACAGCCGTGAGCAATGACGGAACAGCCGTGAGTGTCGGGAGGGAGCAGGCATGAGCGAATCGCGCGCTCCGCGCGAGAACGACGAGGCACGTGCCGTCTACCTGCGTTTTCGCCGACTCTTCGGCACCGGCACCTTCAAGTCGAACGACCAGAAGAAGCGCGAGAAGCGAGTCGACGGTGCGAGCGTGCCCTTCGGTGTCGGCCGCGACCCCCTCGGACTCTCGGATGTGATCGACGGTCTCACCAGCAATATGGGCTGGACCTCGCCGCTCGCCCAGTCTGACCTCGTCGCATCGTGGGTGCAGATCGCCGGCGCGGAGACCGCGGAGCACTCGACTCCCGTGGGCATCGAAGACGGCGTGCTCACGATCCAGTGCGATTCGACCGCGTGGGCCACCCAGCTGAGGCTGATGAAGACTCAGATCGTCACCCACATCGCGCTCACCTACCCGGATGCGAAAATTCAGTCGGTTCGCTTCGAAGGGCCGAACGCCCCGTCCTGGAAACGCGGCCCCAGATCAATTCCAGGCCGGGGCCCGCGCGATACTTACGGGTAGGTGGACAAATCTGGTCACCCCTCCACAGAAATCGTGGCAGAGGGGCGTGTAGGCCACGGCGCGAGTCGCGATTTGGTAGACTGGGCGAGCCGTCGAGTGCGTCCCATTGTGGGACCACAGTCTCGAATGGCGTGATCGATCTACGCGGCAGGAGCACAATTTCAGATGGCGACAATTCCCACCGAGGATCTGCAAGACGACAGCTACGGCGCAGACCAGATTCAGATTCTCGAGGGGCTCGAAGCCGTTCGCAAGCGTCCCGGTATGTACATCGGTTCGACCGGCCCCCGCGGACTCCACCACCTGGTTTACGAGGTTGTGGATAACTCTGTGGATGAGGCCCTCGCCGGTTACTGCGACCTGATCCAGATCGCGATGCGCAAAGACGGCTCGATCCGTGTGCGCGACAACGGCCGCGGCATCCCCGTAGACATCAACAAGCAGGAGCAGAAGTCGACCGTCGAGGTCGTAATGACGATCCTGCACGCCGGCGGAAAGTTCGGCGGCGGCGGCTACTCCGTCTCGGGCGGGCTGCACGGCGTGGGCATCTCCGTTGTGAACGCGCTCTCGAGCGAGGTTGACACCGAGGTGCGCCGCCAGGGCCACGTGTGGCGCATGAGCTTCAAGGACGGCGTGCCCACCGCCCCGCTCGAGAAGGGCGAGGCGACGGATGAGACCGGAACCCAGCAGACCTTCTGGCCGAGCAAAGAGACCTTCGAGACGGTCGACTTCGACTACGAGACGCTGCGCGCGCGTTTCCAGCAGATGGCGTTCCTGAACAAGGGCCTCCGCATCACGCTCACCGACGAGCGCGGCGAAGAAGACGTCGTCGAGAGCTACATGTACGAGAAGGGACTCGTCGACTACGTCGAGTACCTCAACAAGGCCAAGAAGGCCGAGCTGATCCACCCCGACATCATCGCCTTCGAGTCGGAGGACACCGACCGCAAGATCTCGCTCGAGGTCGCGATGCAGTGGACGAACGCCTACACCGAGAGCGTTCACACCTACGCGAACACGATCAACACCCACGAGGGCGGTACCCACGAAGAGGGCTTCCGCGCCGCTCTCACCACGCTCGTCAACAAGTACGCGCGTGAGAAGAACATCATCAAGGAGAAAGACGAAAACCTCTCCGGCGACGACGTTCGCGAGGGACTCACCGCGGTCATCTCGGTCAAGCTCGCCGAACCGCAGTTCGAGGGCCAGACCAAGACGAAGCTGGGCAACACCGAGGCGAAGGCGTTTGTGCAGCGCGTCGCCGGACAGCAGCTCGGCGACTGGTTCGACCGCAACCCCACGCAGGCGCGCGACGTCATTCGCAAGGCGATCCAGGCATCGCAGGCGCGCCTCGCCGCCCGCAAGGCGCGCGAGCAGACCCGCCGCAAGGGCCTTCTCGAATCGGGCGGAATGCCCGGAAAGCTGCGCGACTGCTCCTCGAAAGACCCCTCGCTCTCTGAGATCTACATCGTCGAGGGCGACTCGGCAGGCGGCTCCGCCGTGCAGGGTCGCGACCCCCAGTTCCAGGCGATCCTCCCGCTGCGCGGCAAGATCCTCAACGTCGAGAAGGCGCGCCTCGACCGCGCCCTCGGCAACGCCGAAGTGCAGGCCATGATCACGGCGTTCGGCGCCGGCATCGGCGAGGACTTCGACCCCGAGAAGGTGCGCTACCACAAGATCGTGCTGATGGCCGATGCCGACGTCGACGGCCAGCACATCACGACGCTGCTGCTCACGCTGCTCTTCCGCTACATGCGTCCGCTCATCGACCACGGCTACGTGTACCTCGCGCAGCCCCCGCTCTACCGTCTCAAGTGGACCAACGCCGAGCACCAGTTCGTGTACAGCGACAAGGAGCGCGACGGAATGCTCGAGCTCGGCCTCGCGGCAGGCAAGCGCATCCCCAAGGAGAACGGCATCCAGCGCTACAAGGGTCTCGGCGAGATGGACTACAGCGAGCTGTGGGAGACCACCATGGACCCCGCGACCCGCACGCTGCTGCAGGTGACCCTGGATGACGCGGCTGCGGCCGACGAGATCTTCTCCACTCTTATGGGTGAAGACGTCGAATCCCGACGCAACTTCATTCAGCGCAATGCCAAAGACGTGCGCTTCCTCGACATCTGATTTTCATCGTTCCCTGAGCTTGTCGACGGGAGCGGCGCGATGGCCCCTTCGACAAGCTCAGGGACCGGCTAAGGAATAGAACTATGGCTGACGAAACAACACCCACCGAGGGCACCGACGCCCCCGAACCCACATTCGAGAAGGCCGTCGTAGACACGCGTCACGACAAGGTCGACCAGGTCGACCTGCAGCTCGAGATGCAGCGCTCCTACCTCGACTACGCGATGAGCGTCATCGTGGGTCGCGCACTCCCCGAGGTGCGCGACGGGCTCAAGCCCGTGCACCGCCGGGTGATCTACGCGATGTACGACGGCGGCTACCGTCCCGACAAGGGATTCAACAAGTGCACCCGCGTCGTCGGCGAGGTCATGGGCCAGTTCCATCCACACGGCGACTCGTCGATCTACGACGCGCTCGTGCGACTCGTGCAGCCGTGGAGCCTGCGCTACCCGCTCGCGCTCGGCCAGGGCAACTTCGGCTCCGCCGGCAACGACGGCGCGGCCGCCCCCCGGTACACCGAGACCAAGATGGCGCCCCTCGCCATGGAGATGGTGCGGGACATCGACGAGGAGACCGTCGACTTCATCCCGAACTACGACGGCAAGACGATGGAACCGCTCATCCTGCCGGCGCGCTTCCCCAACCTGCTGGTCAACGGCTCGGTCGGCATCGCCGTGGGCATGGCGACCAACATCCCTCCGCACAACCTCCGGGAGGTGGCATCCGGAGCCCTCTGGGCCCTCGAGAACCCCGAGGCGCCGCGTGAAGAGCTGCTCGAAGCGCTGATCCAGCGCATCAAGGGACCCGACTTCCCGACCGGCGCGCAGATCCTCGGCGTCAAGGGCATCCAGGACGCCTACCGCACCGGCCGAGGATCGATCACGATGCGCGCCGTCGTGAGCGTCGAAGAGCTGCAGGGGCGCACCTGCCTCGTGGTCACCGAACTGCCCTACCAGGTGAACCCCGACAACCTCGCGCTGAAGATCGCCGAGCTCGTGAAAGACGGCAAGATCGGCGGCATCGCCGACATCCGCGACGAGACCTCGGGCCGCACCGGCCAGCGCCTCGTCATCGTGCTCAAGCGCGACGCCGTCGCCAAGGTCGTTCTCAACAACCTCTACAAGCACACCCAGCTGCAGGACAACTTCGGCGCGAACATGCTCGCGATCGTCGACGGCATCCCGCGCACGCTCCCGCTCGACGGCTTCATCACCCACTGGATCGACCACCAGATCGAAGTGATCGTGCGTCGCACCACCTTCCGCCTCAAGAAGGCCGAAGAGCGCATGCACATCCTGCGCGCCTACCTCAAGGCGCTCGACGCGCTCGACGAGGTCATCGCCCTCATCCGCCGCAGCGCCGATACCGAGACGGCCCGCGACGGCCTGATGGAGCTGCTCACGATCGACGAGCTCCAGGCACGCGCCATCCTCGACATGCAGCTCCGCCGCCTCGCGGCCCTCGAACGGCAGAAGATCGTCGACGAGGCCGCCGAGTGGGAGGCGAAGATCGCCGAGTACCAGCACATCCTCGCCACGCCCACCCGCCAGCGCGAGATCGTGAGCGAAGAGCTCACCGAGCTCGTCGAGCGGTTCGGCGACGACCGCCGCACCGAGATCATGTTCGGCTTCGACGGCGACATGAGCATGGAAGACCTCATCCCCGAAGAGGAGATGGTGATCACGGTCACACGCGGCGGCTACATCAAACGCACGCGCAGCGACAACTACCGCAGCCAGCACCGCGGCGGCAAGGGAGTCAAGGGCGCACAGCTTCGCGCCGACGACGTCGTCGAGCACTTCTTCGTCACGACCACCCACCACTGGCTGCTGTTCTTCACGAACACCGGCCGGGTCTACCGCGCGAAGGCCTACGAACTGCAGGAGGCCGGGCGCGACGCCAAGGGCCAGCACGTCGCCAACCTGCTCGCGCTGCAGCCCGGCGAGGAGATCGCGCAGATCCTCGACATCCCCGACTACCAGGCGGCGAAGTACCTCGTTCTCGCCACTCGTCGCGGCCTCGTGAAGAAGACGGCCCTCACCGAGTACGACACGAACCGCACCGGCGGCATCATCGCCATCAACCTGCGCGACGAAGACGAGCTGGTCTCGGCCATGCTCGTCGAGGAGACGCAGGACGTTCTGCTCGTCTCGCACAAGGGCATGTCGATCCGCTTCACCGCCTCCGACTCGGCGATGCGCCCGATGGGCCGTTCCACCTCGGGCGTGAAGGGCATGGACTTCCGCGAGGGAGACGAGCTTCTCTCCGCCTCGGTGGTCACCGACGCCGGCTTTGTGTTCGTCGTCACCGAGGGCGGCTTCGCGAAGCGCACCTCGACCGACGAGTACCGGGTGCAGGGCCGCGGCGGCCTGGGCATCAAGGTAGCCAAGCTGCAGGAGGCCCGAGGCGACCTCGCCGGGGCGCTCATCGTCTCGGACGACGACGAGGTGCTTGTGGTTCTTGCCAGCGGCAAGGTGGTACGCTCCTCCGTGGCCGAAGTTCCTGCCAAGGGCAGGGACACCATGGGCGTCGTTTTCGCCCGTTTCGCCGAGGATGACCGAATCATCGCGCTCGCGAAAAACAGCGAGCGCAACCTAGTTAATCAGGATGGCGAGCCCCTAGTCGGTGAAATTCCGGCGGTGCCCGCGGTCGCTGGAGAGGACGAGTCAGTAGATGAGTAGCGTCGCCGAAAAGCTGCAGCGTAAGACGCAGCGACCAGTCGCCACCAAGCAGGTGCGGCTCAAGCTCGTGTACGTCGACTTCTGGTCGACCGTCAAGCTCTCCTTCCTCGTCGCGGTGTCGCTCGGCATCGTGCTCGTGGTCGCGACGATCATGATCTACCTCGTGCTGCAGTCGACGAGCATCTTCGACACTCTCGACAAGAACCTCGTCGAGATTCTCGGCGACGAGAACTTCAGCATCACCGACACCTTCTCGCTTGCCCAGGTGTCGCTGTTCTCCGTCGTTGTCGCGATTCTGAACATCGTTGTGGGCACCGCGCTCGGTGCGATCACGAGCGTTCTCTACAACTTCAGCGTGAGAATAACCGGCGGACTGCTCGTCGGCTTCACGAACAACTAACCCGACTCGGGCGAGAGATCGCTCGATTGGGATTCCCGGCGCAGGTGCGGTACTCTCGAATCTGCCCGCGGGGGTATAGCTCAGTTGGTTAGAGCGCTTCACTGATAATGAAGAGGTCCCAGGTTCAAATCCCGGTACCCCCACTACAACCCACGAACAGTGTGTTGATCCCTTCGGGGCCTTAGCTCAATTGGTAGAGCGCCTGCTTTGCAAGCAGGAGGTCAGGAGTTCGATTCTCCTAGGCTCCACATTCTCACTGCCTCACCAGGCGCCCGGTCTCTTCGGCGCTCGACCGTGATCACGCGCCCCGCGGCGAACAGCGGGCCGTCACGACGCGCTGGGGCGCTTAACTGGCGAAGGCCCGCCGGAAGCGGGCCTTCGAACAGAACGTGCGCCTAGTTGGCGCCTACGGCATCTGACTCGAGCGTGTCAGGGCCCGACTCGATGTCGTCGTCGATCCAGAGGTCGTCATCGGCGCGAAGCGTCTGCCACACCGCGTAGGCGACGCCGGCCGCGGCGACGACGGCGAGTCCGATGAGGATGTACTTGCCGGGACCGCTGCTCTTCGGGGTCTCGACGACACCGACCTTGCGGCCGATGACCGTGGCGTTCTTCGAGACGTTCTTGCCGAACTTCTCGGCCTCCTTGCCGAACTTCTCGGCGCGCTTGGAGACCTGCTTCGACACCTGCTCGCCGCCGGCGGAGACGCGACGGATCGCGTCGCGCACCTGGGGGCTCTTCGCGGCGTCGAGCACTGCCAGAGCCGAGGCGATCGCCGAGGCGACCGCGGGCAGGACATCGTGCTCGATCTTGTCTTTGGCGGTCGAGGCCACCGTCTGAGTGGCGGTGATGCCGGTGGAGACCACGGGCTTCACATTCGACTCGTAGGCGCCCTTGACGCGGGGTGATACTTCTTCGCGAGCGTAGTTGGCGGCCTGATGGCGCGCTTCACGAACTACTCCGCCGGCGTGCTCGAGCACGTCCTTCTGGCTCTGCAGGAGTTCTTCGGCCTGCTTCTTCAGGCGCGTGAACTCTCGCTGCCGCTTACGTGACAGTCCCATTGAAAAAACCTCCGTCGGTAGTGCAGCGAACTTTTCAATCTTGTCACGCCACTCTACCCAGCGAAATGGCTAGGGCTGTGAGGCGCCTGTGCGCTATCGGGGAAACAGAAGATGGGCTATGCAAGAATTGTCACTATGTCTTTGCATACAGCGGTAGCCACGATCACCACCAACCTCGGCGTCATCAAGGTCAACCTCCTCGGTAACCACGCCCCCAAGACCGTCGACAACTTCGTCGGCCTCGCGACGGGAACCAAGGAGTGGACCCACCCGGCGACGGGCAAGGTCTCCACCGACAAGCTGTACGACGGCATCATCTTCCACCGCATCATCAAGCAGTTCATGCTGCAGGGCGGCGACCCGCTCGGCCAGGGCATCGGCGGACCGGGCTACGAGTTCGACGACGAGATCCACCCCGAGCTGAACTTCAACGAGCCCTACGTTCTCGCCATGGCCAACGCCGGCAAGCGTGCGGGCAAGGGAACCAACGGTTCGCAGTTCTTCATCACCACCGTGCCCACCCAGTGGCTGCAGGGCAAGCACACGATCTTCGGCATTGTGGCCGACGACGAGTCGAAGCGCGTCGTCGACGCGATCGAGGCCGTCCCCACCAACGCCAGCGACAAGCCCCTCAGTGACGTCGTCATCGAGAGCGTCACTGTCGAGCAGGTCTAGAACCACCGCGCGTGACGGATACCGACCGCAATCCGGACAACTTCTGCTACCGGCATCCTGATCGGCAGAGCTTCATCATCTGCCAACGGTGCGGACGCACCGTCTGTTCGGAATGCCAGACGCAGGCCGCGGTCGGCGTTCACTGCCCGGAGTGCGTGCGGGACGCTCAACAGAGCGCCCCGCGCGTGAAGCCGGCGGCGGTGACACGCATCCGCTCGTCGATGCGCCCCTCGAGCGGGGTGCCGGTCGTCACGTACTCGCTCATCGGCATCAACCTCGCGCTCTACCTGGCGACCTGGGTCTCGGGCGGAGCCCTCTATCAGGCGCTCGCCTACTGGCCGCCGCTCACGGCGTCGGAGCCGTGGCGCATGATCACGTCGGCGTTTATGCACTCGCCGTCGTCGATCCTGCACATCCTGTTCAACATGTTCTCGCTGTTCATCTTCGGACCCATCATCGAGAACCTCGTGGGCCGGGGCCGCTTCATCGCGCTCTACCTGCTGGCCGCTTTCGGCGGATCGGTCGGGGTGCTGCTGCTCTCACCGGGTTCTGTCGTCGTCGGGGCATCCGGCGCCATCTTCGGTCTGCTCGGCGCGTTCTTCGTGATCCAGCGCCGGCTCGGCGGAAACAGCATGCAGCTGCTCATCGTCGTCGGACTCAACCTGGTTCTCGGCTTCATCGTTCCGGGCGTCGCCTGGCAGGCGCACCTCGGCGGCCTCATCGTGGGAGCGGGAGTCGCGGCGATCTACACCGCCACGCGTCGCAGGCAGCAGAGGACCGTGCAGACCCTCGCGGTTGCAGGCGTGGCGCTCGCCCTCGTCGTGACGACGATCGTAGCCGTGGCGCTCTAGAGCCCGTAGGTCCGGAAGTTATCCACAGGCTTGTTCACAGTGGGGATAATTACACCGGTGTAGTTAGCCCTTTAAACAGGCGGAAGTCGCGGGATTCAGCGCCAGCGTGTCGTCATGAGGAAGCCGACGAACATGATGCCGAAGCCGACGAGGATGTTGCCGGACCCGAGCGCGGGGATGGGCAGCTGGGTGGCGCCGCTCACGTAGAACACGATGATCCAGATCAGGCCGATCAGCATAAAGCCGAACATGATGGGCTTGAACCACACCGCGTTTGGAGCCTGCTCGCCTGAGCGTGCCTCGACGGGGCGGTCGGTCTTCGTGCGTTCGCTGCGGGCCATGGCAAAAATCTTATCGTGAAACCGCCGGTGCTCGGTGTGAGGCCCCTCAGCGCGAGGGAATCCCAGAGACTACGACCCGTAGAATCGGAGAATGTCCGCGTCAGAGCCTCAGCCCTCCGAGGTCGCGATGCGTCGGCCGCGGCGCCCCAAGCTCTCGATCGTCGGTGTGCTCGGCGAGGTCTTCGTCACCGCCGGCGTGCTCGTCCTGCTCTTCCTCGGCTGGCAGGTGTGGCTCAACGACATCATCGTGGGTGCCGAGCAGACCTCGGCCGCCGACGAGCTGTCAGACAGCTGGAACGACGACGTGGCACCCTCCGTCGCACCCACCACGTCTCCCGACCCCGCCGAGACCTCGGAGCCGGCGCTGCCGGTGGATCCCGGCGAGCCCGTGGTCGCTGCGAAGCCCGCATCCGCCGTGTCGTTCGCGAACCTCATCGTGCCGCGCCTCGGCGCCGACTACCGACGGCCCATCGCCGAGGGTGTGGGTTTCGACGTGCTCAACAACCGTAAGACGGGCGTCGGCCACTACCCGCAGACGCAGATGCCGGGCGAGGTGGGCAACTTCGCCATCGCCGCGCACCGCACCACCTACGGCGCACCGTTCCACGACATCAACAACCTGCTCGTCGGCGACAACATCTACGTCGAGACGCAGGACGGCTGGTATCAGTACGTCTACCGCGGAACCGAGTATGTGCGACCCACGGGGGTCGGCGTGCTCGATCCCGTGCCGCAGGTCGCCGGGATGGCGTCGACCGACCGGATCATCACTCTCACCAGCTGTCATCCGTTTCTCTCGTCTGCCGAACGCGTGATCGCGTACGGTGTATTCGAGACCTGGTATCCACGAGCCGGCGGTCCACCAGCAGAGATTGCTACGCTCGTTCAGGCAGGAGCCAACTGATGTACGCAGCACTCTGGCGTCTGCTGCCCGGGCCACTCTGGGTGCGCATCATCACCGCGACCGTGCTGGTCGTGGCGGTGCTGGCCGCACTCGTTTTCTGGGTCTTCCCATTTGTGAACGAACTCTTTGTACCCCCGGAAGTGACGGTAGGCGAATGACCCGTGTTCTCGTTGTCGACAACTACGACAGCTTCGTCTACACGCTGAACGGCTACCTCCTGCAGCTGGGCGCCGAGACCACCGTGGTGCGGAACGACTCGTTCGGGGCGGATGACGCGGCGGACTACATTGCGGACTACGACGCCGTGCTGCTCTCCCCGGGACCGGGGACGCCGGCGGCGGCGGGGGTCTCGATCCCGATCGTGAAGGCCGTGATCGAGTCGGGTCAGCCGTTGTTCGGCGTCTGCCTCGGCCACCAGGCGATCGCGGAGGCCATGGGCGCCACGGTGACCCACGCCGACGAGCTGATGCACGGCAAGACCTCGCTCATCGAACACGACGACAGCGGCTTCTACATCGGGGTGCCGCAGCCGTTCCGCGCCACCCGCTACCACTCCCTCGCGATCGTCGACGGCACTGTTCCGAGCGAGCTCGAGGTCACCTCCCGCACCGAGGGCGGGGTCATCATGGGCGTCAAGCACGTCGACCTGCCGATCTTCGGCGTGCAGTTCCACCCGGAGTCGGTGCTCACCGAGGGCGGCTACCGCATGGTGGGCAACTGGCTCGCCGTCGCCGGCCTCCCGGAGGCCGCCGAGACCGCCAAGGGACTGACGCCGCTCGTCACCCTCGCCTGAGCCAGCGCGGTCGGGCGAGAGCTACGGCTTGGCGCAGTACTTGATGGTGACCGACGACTTCTGCGGTGCGTCGCCCTTGAGCGACTGCGCAGAGACCTTGCCGCCCGAGCACGACCGGTCGGGGTCGGTGCTCACGGTGAGCTGCATGGCGGTGAGGGCGGTCGTCGCGGCGCCGACGTCTTGACCCGCGACATCCGGAATCTGCACGAGCCCGTTCGAGACGGTGAGAGCGACGGCCGAACCCTGCGCGACGGCCTCGCCGGGCGCGGGCACGCTGGAGACGACGATGCCGGCCTTGAGGCTCGGCGAGTAGGCGGGAGTCGGCTCACCGGCGGTGAGCCCGGCGGCGACGAGATCGGCGGCCGCGGCTGCCTGGTCTTTGTTGACGATCTGGGGGACCTTGACGGTCTGCGCACCGCTCGAGACGTAGACCGTGATCTCCTGGCCGGGGCTGACGGTGACGCCCTCTTCCGGCTTGGTGCGCACGATGACGCCCGCTTCGAACTCCGCGCTCGCCTCGTCGATGCGCACCGAGACGAGTTTGTCGTCGGTGATCTCGGCCGAGCCCTCTTCCCAGGTTGTGCCGACGACGGCGGGAACCGGGATGGCGACGTTCTGCGTGTAGCTGGTGGGCGCCTGGGTGAGGCTGAGCGTCCAGAGCACGACCGCGACGATCATCGCGATCATGACCACGACCCCGCCCCAGATCCACGCCACGGGCGGCCGGTTCTGCGTGCGCGGGATGCGGTCGTTCTGATCGACGTTGAGCTGTCGGAAGGTGGCCTCGGTGCCCGCGACGGCGTTCGGGTTGACGCCGAACAGTGTGGCGTTGAAGTCGCTCGGCTGTGACGACTTGCGCGCGGGGATCGCGCCGTTCGCGGCGGTCTCGGCGTCGATGCGAAACTCGCCGGCCGTCTGGAAGCGCTCGAAGCGGTCTTTCGCCATGGCGCGCAGCACAACGGCGTCGAGCGCGGGCGACACCCGCGGGTTGATCGCGCTCGGCGGCATGGCCTGCTGGTTCACGTGCTGGTAGGCGACCGCGACCGGGTTCTCGCCGACGAAGGGCGCGCGGCCGGTGAGCATCTCGAAGAGCACGATGCCGGTGGAGTAGAGGTCGGTGCGGGCGTCGACGGCCTCGCCCCGGGCCTGCTCGGGCGAGAAGTACTGCGCCGTGCCGACGATCGTGCTGGTCTCGGCGATGCTCGCCGACGAGTCGGAGATGGCCCGGGCGATGCCGAAGTCCATGACCTTCACCTGGCCGTTGGAGGTGACCATGATGTTGCCCGGTTTGACGTCGCGGTGAACGACACCCGCCCGGTGGGAGTACTCGAGGGCGGTGAGCACCTGCGACAGGATGCGCACGGCCTCGGCGGGCTCGATCGGGCCCTCGGCGATCATGTCCTTGAGCAGACGGCCGTCGACGAACTCCATGATGATGAACGGGAGCTGCACCTCGGTGCCGTCGTCGTTGACGACTGTCTCTTCGCCGGCGTCGAAGATTCTCACGATCGTCGGATGCGCCATCTTGGCCGCTTCCTGCGCCTCGCGTCGGAAGCGGCTGCGGAATGCGGGGTCGGTGGCGAGAGCGGGCTTGAGCAGCTTGATCGCTACGCGTCGGCCGAGGCGGGAGTCGGTTCCGACGTGCACGTCGGCCATGCCGCCACGCCCGATGAGGTCGCCGACCTGATACCTGCCTGCGAGCAGGCGCACGCTCTGGGCAACGCCTTCAGTCACGAACTATCTCCCGGTTGGCTAATTTTCTCTGTCAGTGTAACGGCTGGAACCTTGGGAACAGCACTACGGCGTAGCGGCCACCACGGTGATGTTGGTCGCCGCCGACGGAGGCGACTGCAGGTCGCTGCACTGGACGAAGTAGCTCACGGTCACCGTTCCCGCGGCGTCGGGCAGCTTGACCGACATCGCCGTCACGCCGGCCCCGACGGGGTTCGACGGCGGGTTGACCATCGTGCCGCCGCCACCGATCGAGAAGGTGTAGCCGGTGAGATTGTGTCCGGCGGGGCATCCCGCGAACTGCGACCACGAGACGTTGACCGTCGACCCGGCGATCTGATCGCCCTGAGGACCGGCGACCGGCGACGGCTGCGGGGCGGTGGGCGGCGCGGCGACAGGTCCGTAGAACGTCACGGCGACGGTCGAGTTGGCCGGAACGGGCCCGGTGGGGCTGACGGCGTAGGAGAGACCGACATCGGAGCCCGACGGTGCGGCGTCGCCGGTGCGGGACTCCAGCTGAAGGCCCAGAGCGGTGAGGCGCTCGCGCACCTGCGACTCGGTGAAGCCGACGAGGTCGTCTTCGTTCACGACGATCGGGGCCGCGGTCGGGGTCGGCGGGGGCGACGACGACGTGGGTGGCGCGCTCGACGGGGGCTTGGTCTGGGATTCGACCGGCTTCTCGTCGTCGGGGCTCGCGACGAGGGAGATGATCACGGCGATGAGCGCCACGGCGAGCACCGACACGATGATGATCAGCGGCCACATCCACGGGTTGCGCTTCGACGTCTGCTCGGGGATCGCCGCGGTGGTCGCCGGATCGGTCGCGTCGAGCAGGCGTGTGGTCGCCTGGGTCTGGCCGTAGTTGGCGCCGGCCGTGTTGGCGAGCGACCCGCTGCCGAGGATGCCGGGGACCGCGACTGCGGCGGCGGAGACGTCGCCGCGGCGCAGAGCCTGTGCGGCGCGCGCGAGGTGCGCGGCCGAGGCGGGCCTGTCGGCCGGGTTCTTCGCGATGCACGAGTAGACGAGGTTGCGCACGGGCTCGGAGATGGTGACCGGCAGCTCGGGCGGCGTCTCGTTGATCTGCGCCATGGCGATCGCCACCTGCGACTCGCCCGTGAAGGGGCGACGGCCGGCGAGGGCCTCGTAGGCGACGATGCCGAGCGAGTAGATGTCGGTGGTGGGCGAAGCGGAGCGCCCGCTCGCCTGCTCGGGCGAGAGGTACTGCACAGTGCCCATGACCTGGCCGGTGGCCGTCAGGGGAACCTGGTCGGCGATGCGCGCGATGCCGAAGTCGGTGATCTTGACGCGGCCGTCGGGCGTGATGAGCAGGTTGCCCGGCTTGATGTCACGGTGCACCAGACCCGCGGCGTGGGCGGCGGAGAGCGCCGACGAGGTCTGGGCCACGATGTCGAGAACGCGGTCGGTCGAGAGAACACGTTCGCGCTCGAGGATCGCGCTGAGCGCCTCACCCGGAACGAGCTCCATCACGAGGTAGGCGCTGCCCTCTTCCTCGCCGTAGTCGAAGACATTGGCGATGCCCTCGTGGTTGACGAGTGCGGCGTGCCGAGCCTCGGCGCGGAAGCGCTCGAGGAAACCGGGGTCGCCGAGGTACTCGTCTTTCAAGATCTTGATCGCGACGGTGCGCCCGATCACGAGGTCGGTCGCTTGCCAGACCTCGCCCATGCCGCCGATCGCAACACGACTCGACAGTTGGTATCTGCCCCCGAAAGTGAGGCCGCTGGTGGGTCTCATTTGTTTAGCACCGCCTCTAGTACTTTCTTTGCGATTGGAGCTGCGACCGAATTTCCGAACCCGGACTGGCCGAGGCCACCACCGTTCTCGACGACCACTGCGACGACGACTTCTGGGTCTTCCGCTGGCGCAAACCCGGTGAACCACAGGGTGTACGGCAGGCCAGGCCCGGTCTCTGCTGTGCCGGTCTTGCCTGCAACGTTGACTCCGCTAATTCTTGCATTACCGCCGACGCCGTTCGACACCGCGCTGGTCATCATCTGGGTCAATGTTTCCGCCGTTTCGCTCGTCATCGGAGTGTTGTAGACAGTGGGTTGGAGAGTCTCTTTGACCGTCAGGTCGGGGGCGAGGATGCTCTCGACGAGAGTGGGCTGCATAAGCGCTCCGTCGTTCGCGATCGCGGCAGAGACCATGGCGATCTGCAGCGGGGTGACCCGCACGCTGGCCTGGCCGAACGCGGAGAGCATCAGCTGCGCGTCGCTCTCGGTCTGCGGGTAGACGCTGGGGGTGGTTCTCATCGGCACTTCGAGGCTCGAGCCGAAGCCGAACTCGGCCGCCTGCTTCTCGATCGCGTCGTAGCCGAGCGCGAGGCCGAGCTCGGCGAACGGGATGTTGCAGGAGAGACGGAACGCCGTGGCGATGGTCACCGTTTCGCCGCCACCGCAGGCACCGCCCTCGGAGTTCGTGATGACCGAGCTGCTGCCCGGGAGGGTGAGGCTCGGCGGGTTCGGGAAGACGCTGTCGGCCGTGTAGTTTCCGCTCGAGAGCGCCGCGGCGGCGACGACGAGCTTGAACACGGAACCCGGCGTGTAGAGGTCGCCCGCGATCGCGCGGTTCGCGAGCGGCTGGCCCGGATCGGCGGTGAGTGCGTCGTAGGCCTCGAGAACCTGCGGGGTGTCGTGCACCGCGAGCAGGTTGGGGTCGAACGACGCCTTCGAGACCATGGCGAGGATCGCGCCCGTCTTCGGGTCGAGCGCCACGACCGAGCCGGCGTTCTCGCCGAGCGCATCCCACGCCACCTGCTGGAGGTTCGCGTCGATGGTGAGCTCGACGGCGTCGCCCGTGGCCGTCGCCCCGGTGAGGAGGCTGTTGATCTGGTCGAAGAACTGTGCGTTCGAGGTTCCGCTGAGGGTGTCGTTGAGCGCGCCCTCGATGCCGGTGTTGCCCTGGTTGAGGGTGAAGTAGCCGGTGACGGGGGCATAGAGCGGCCCGTTGGAGTAGAAGCGCTGGTAGGGAACGTCGGCGTCGACCGGGTCGGACTGGGCGATCGGCACACCGTCGACGAGGATGGGGCCGCGTTTGGCCGAGAAGCTGTCGAGAATGGTGCGCGTGTTGCGCCCGTCGGCCCGCAGCTCGTCGGCGGAGACGACCTGGATGACACTGGTCGAGGCGAACAGTGCGATGAACATGAGCAGCACCACGATGCTCACGCGCTTGAGTTCTTTGTTCATTCTTCGATCACCGCCCTCGGTTGGTTTCGTACAGTGTCAGAGAGCCGCAGCAGCAGCGCGGCGATGATCCAGTTCGCGACGAGCGACGAACCGCCTGCCGCAAGGAACGGCGTGGTCAGTCCTGTCAGCGGGATCACCCGCGTCACGCCGCCGACCACGATGAACACCTGCAGGGCGATGACGAACGAGAGGCCGATGCCGAGGAGTCGGCCAAAGTCGTCCTGGCCGGCGAAGCCGATGCGGAAGCCTCGGGAGACGAACAGCAGGTACAGGGCGAGGATCGCGAACAGGCCGATGAGGCCGAGTTCTTCGCCGAGGCTGGCGATGATGTAGTCGCTCTCGGCGAGGGGGACGATGCTCGGGCGTCCCTGCCCGAGGCCGGTTCCGATGAGACCGCCGTTCGCGAGACCGAAGAGGCCCTGCACGAGCTGGTAGCTGCCGCCGTTCTGGGCGAAGATCTCGGGGTTGAAGGCGTCGAGCCAGGCCGCGAACCGGCCGTTCACGTAGCTGAGCGTCTGGCTGGCCACGAGGGCTCCGGCGAGGAACAGGGAGAGGCCGAGGATGATCCAGCTCGCCCTGCCCGTGGCGACATAGATCATCACCAGGAAGAGGCCGAAGTAGAGCAGCGACGTTCCGAGGTCGCGCTGGAAGATGAGCACGCCCATCGAGGCAACGAACACGATGAGGATGGGCCCGAGGTCGCGAGCGCGCGGGAAGGTCATGCCGAGGAACTTGGTGCCCACCATCGAGAGCGAGTCGCGCGCGGTCACGAGGTAGCCGGCGAAGAAGATCGCCAGGGCGATCTTGCCGAGCTCGCCGGGCTGGAACGAGAACGGGCCGACGTCGATCCAGATGCGCGCTCCGAAGCGCTCCGACCCGATGAAGGGGGTCAGAGGCAGCAGAAGAAGGGCGATTCCGGTGAACATCGAGACGAAGCGGTAGCGCAGCAGCACGCGGTGGTTGCGCACCACGATGAGCACGACGATCGCGAGGATGATCGCGATCGCGGTCCAGACGATCTGGCGGGTGCCCGCGGCCTCCCAGCCGACGAGGTTCTCCGCGATGTCGAGGCGGTAGATCATGGCGACCCCGAGCCCGTTGAGCACCGTGATCACCGGGAGGATGAACGGGTCGGCGTCGGGCGCGACAAAACGCATCACGACGTGCATGGCGAAGGTCAGGAGAGCGAGTCCCAGGCCGAGGGTGAGCAGGCTCGAGTCGATCTCGCCGAGTGCGCCCAGTTGGACGAGGCAGATCGCGGACGCGTTGATGATGCTCGCGAACACCAGCAGCAGCAGTTCGAGGTTGCGAAGGCGCGCGGGCACCCGCAGTTTCAAGCGGATCGTGTTGGTGAACGTGGCACGCTGCCCAGCCTCGACCGGGCGACCGATCGCGGCGGTGGGGGCCGTGGGGTTACTGGGAACTGACATCAGACAACTGGTCCACGATGCGTTCGGCATCGCTCAGGTCGGAGGCGTTGATGGTGGATTCGACGGTCTCGCGAGAGTAGGCGGGCAGGTCGTCGAGGTCGATGGAGGTGGTGCGGTACACGGTCGACAGGCTGATCGGCCCGATTCCCTGCTGCACGCCCTGGAAGATCGCGACGTTGCCGTCTTTCGCGCCCACGAAGAAGCGGGTCTGGGTCCACTGGTAGGCCGCGAGGCTGCCGACGACGATACCGAGGATCACGAGGATGACGCCCACGAGCCAGACGATCTTGCGCCTCTTCGCCCGTCGCCGGTCTTCGAGGATCAGCTCGTCGAGGTATCCGTCGGACTCCGGCTCGAAGTGGGAGTCGTCGGGCTTCGTGACTTTGAGCGGATGAAGCAGCAGAGCGGGTAGTCGCAGCGGTTTGCGCGCGGTGTCGCCGTCGAAGACGAGGGGGCTCGCGGCCGAGCCGACGGTGAGCGGGGGGAGGTGCGACGAGGCGCCCGACTCGTCGATGTCGACGAGCACGACGGTGACGTTGTCGGGGGCGCCCTGGTCGAGCGCGTCCTTCACGAGCCGCTCGGCGGCGGCGTCGGAATCGGGGATCGTGGTCAGCGCGTGCAGGATCTTGTCGTGCGAGACGTAGCTGCTGAGGCCGTCGGAACAGAGCAGCCAGCGGTCTCCCGGCTGCGTGGCCATGATCGAGGTGTCGATCTCGGGCGTCGCATCCACGTCGCCGAGCACGCGCATCAGCACCGAGCGGCGCGGGTGCACGGCCGCCTCCTCCTCGGTGATGCGTCCGCTGTCGACCAGCCGCTGCACGAAGGTGTGGTCGGCGGTGACCTGGGTGAGCTCGCCCTCGCGCAGCAGGTAGATGCGCGAGTCGCCGATGTGCGCGATCACCACCTGCCCGTTGACGAGGATCAGGCCGCTCACCGTGGTGCCCATTCCGGTGAGCTCGGAGTGGTCGAAGACCGTCTCGGCGAGCTGCGCGTTGGCCGCCGTGAGCGCCGTGTGCAGCGCGAACTCGGCGTCGCTGCCGGAGACGAACTGCCGGTCGGTCTCGATGATGCGCTTGACCGCGATGGCGGATGCGACATCGCCGCCCGCGTGGCCGCCCATGCCGTCGGCAACTACAAACAGGTACTCGCCGGCATAGCCGCTGTCCTGATTGTTGGCGCGGATCTTCCCTACGTGGGAGACCGCGGCGCTCTTGCCGGGGGCCACCGCGCTACCGCCGGAGTTCGAAGCTGGTAGTGCCGATCGTGACTGGCGTGTTGAGGGGGACCTGCGTGGGCACTATCACCCGCGTGCCATCGAGGAAGGTGCCATTCGTTGAGTCTAGGTCTTGGATAACCCAGCCCTCGTTCCAATTGAGCAGCCGCGCGTGGTGAGTCGACGTGTAGTCGTCGCGGATCACGAGGCCGGAATCGCTCGACCGGCCGATCGTGAGCTGCTCGGGCGGGAGCTGGATCTCGAGGCCTTCCTTCGCGCCGCCCGTGATCACCAGACGGCTGGCGCCGGACGAGGAGACGGATGCCGCGGCGGGAGCACGCTGCACGGCCGGGGCCGCGGCGGCCATGGGCATCGGGGCGGGAGCGGGGGCCGGCGCGTCTCCGCCGGCGGGCAGTTTGCGCACCTTCTGCCCGAAGAGGTCGGTGCGCAGGGCGTATACGACGGCGAAGACGAACGCCCACATGAGGCCGAGGAACGCGACCTTGAGAACGAAGAGGGTGAGTTCACTCGTCATCGTCGGTTGCCCCTGTCATCGCGCAGATCAGAATACTGGTCGACGTCGGCTGCCTGTGCAAGGACACGGAACACGATGTGGGTTCGGCCGATGTCGATGACCGAGTCGGGGGCGAGCGGGGCCTTGTTCACCCGGTTGCCGTTGAGCAGGGAGCCATTAGTCGATCCGAGGTCGTTGACCTCGGCGCGTTTGCCGTCCCAGAGCACCTCGACGTGCTTGCGGGAGATGCTCGAGTCGTCGACGGTGATGTCCGCATCCGAACCCCGCCCGATCACGGTGCGTGACTGGGTGATGGGGTAGCGCTTGCCGGCGACGTCGAGCACGGGCGTCCAGGCGACGGTGCCCTTCACGTTGACCGAGGTGACCTCGATGATGCCCTCGCTCTGCCCCTGGACGTTCTCGAGGGTGATCGAGATGCCGCCGGAGAAGGAGTAGTGCTGGGCTGCCGCGTGGCGCTGCACGAGCTGGGTGAGCTCGTCGATGAGCGCGGGGCCGATCGCGTTCATGCGGTCGTAGTCCATGGGAGCGAGGCGCACGGTGAAGCGATTGGGAACGAGAATGCGGTCGCGGGAGACGACGGCGGCCTTGGTGTCGAGTTCGCGTCGGAGCGCGCTGGTGATCTCGACCGGCTGCACGCCGCTCTTGAAGGTCTTGGCAAAGGCGCCGTTGACCGCCCGCTCAAGCCCTCGTTCGAAGCTGTCAAGAAGCCCCAAGGATTTCCTCTTCCCGCACCTAGTGAATATGACGATGTTAGCCGGTGGGCTTGGGAGTCACTGCGAACCCTCACTTTTTACACCGCAGGGATGACGCGGATCTGCCTCTCGCGGTCGGTGCCGCGCACTCGGAGGCCCGCTCGCTGTGATAATCTCACTGGGTTGGCGCGAGTGGCGGAATTGGTAGACGCGCACGGTTCAGGTCCGTGTGTTGGAAACGACGTGGGGGTTCAAGTCCCCCCTCGCGCACAGAACAACGTAAAAAGGCCCCCGGGAAACCGGGGGCCTTTCCTGTTTCCGGGTGCCCGACTATGCGACCTTGCCGTCGCGAAGCCGGGCACGGTGCGCAGAGACATTCGCCTTGTTGCCGCAGGTCTCATAGGAGTCCCACTTCTGGGTTCGGCTGCGCGTGGTGTCGAAGAACGCTAGATCGCACTGGTGGTTGGGGCAGAAGCGAAGGCGAGTCCAGCTGTCGGCGTCGACGACGTCGTGGATGGCGCTGGCGATCGCCCCCACCATCGCACTGCCCGCGGCGCGTATCAGCTCGACCCCCGAGGGAGTGAACACCCGCCGAACAGTTGCGGAGCTCACGAGTTCTGATATCGCGCCCCAGGCGACCGCCGCATCTGCATCGGCGTCGTCGGAGAGCGTCACGACGAGCGCGTCGCGAAGGCGGACGACGAGGTCGAGATCCGCGGCATCCATCTCTTCTTCGTCCTCGGCGAACTGACGGCGGATCTCCTCCGGGCCGCTGTTACCCACCGCGAGGGTGTCTACCTGGCCCGCGTGCGGACGTGTGTTCAGCAGCCTGACCAGGCTCTGTGCCGCGGCCACCGTCTTCTCGTCGCTGAATCTCGAAGTCGCCTTGCTCGTCATTTTCTCCACCCTAGGTCAGGTCGGGGCGAAGAGTTTTCGCCATTTGCTTGCACAATCTCGATGAAAGGGTCTATGGTGCAAACACCCATTACATACTAGCCCGTCACCAGAGATGGTTTCAAGACGGTGAAAGAAGGACCTCATGAATGAGCTGCTCGAATTCGTTCTCGCACAACACGGCGGAATCCAGCGTTGGGCGGGCGCGACGACCGCGACCGCGACCGTCAACGTGCACGGCGTCTTCTGGCCGTACAAGGGCCAGCCCGACCTCCTCGGGATCGAGACGGTCACGGCCGACCTCACCCGCCAGCGCATCAGCATGAGCCCCTACGGCGAGGGCCGGACTCTCACCTTCGATGCGGCCGCAAACCTCGTGACCATCACGGATGCCGACGGCACCGTCGTCGACGAGCTGTCGAACCCGCGCGACAGCATGGCCGGGTATCAGGGCGATACGCAGTGGTCGGCGACGCAGATGGGCTACTTCATCTCCTACGCCACCTGGATCTACCTCGCCGAACCGCTGCTGTTCACACTGCCCGGCGTCGAGACGCGCGAGATCGAGCCGTGGTCTGAAGACGGCGAGACCTGGCGCCGCCTGGAGGTCACCTTCCCCGACACCATCGCAAGCCACAGCAGGGTGCAGACCTACTACTTCGACTCCGAGAGCGGCATGCAGCGACGCATGGACTACGACGTCGAGGTCAACGGCTGGGCCGAGGTCGCGCACTACACCTCGGAGCACAAAGACTTCGACGGGCTACTCGCTCCCACTCGCCGACGCGTGCTGCTTCGCGACGCAGAGAACAACGGCCTGCACAATTTCGCCGCGATCCTGCTCGACATCGACGCCGTGCAGCTGCACCGCTGATCCGGAAAGGCGATCATGTCGCAGTACACAACTCCCACCCTCACCATCGACGCCCCCAACGGCACGAGCTACGCCTACCGACGCTTCGGCAGACAAGGCGGCGTACCGGTCGTCTTTATGCAGCACTTCCGCGGCAACCTCGACGGCTGGGACCCGGCCCTCGTCGACGACATCGCCGCCGAGCGCGAGGTCATCCTCTTCGACGCGAGCGGAATAGCCGGTTCCACCGGCGTCACGCCGCGCACGTTCCGCGAGTTCGGCCGTGACGCACTCGCCTTCATCGACGCCCTCGGGCTCGACCTGATCGATCTCTTCGGCTTCTCCATCGGAGGTTTCGGCGCCCAGGAAGCGGCGCTGCTGCGGCCGCACCTGGTGCGGCGACTGATTCTCGCCGGCACCGGACCGCAGGGCGGACGCGACATGCACGGCTGGAACGACACCATCCGGGGGCATGCCTACCGCGAAGCACAAGACGCCGAAGACGCCATCTACCTGTTCTTCACCGGGTCCGACCGGAGCCGCGCCCGCGGCGCGGAGTTCCTGGGGCGTGTCTACACCCGCACAGAGGGGAGGGACGCCGAGGTGTCCCGTGCCGCCTGGGAGGCCCAGGCCGAGGCGATCCTCGACTGGGGCATCCCCGACACGAGCAAGCTCGCCCGACTCTCCGGCATCACGGCACCCACACTCGTCGCCAACGGCGACAACGACATCATGGTGCCCACCGTCAACTCCTTCCTGCTCGCCGGCCACCTCCCCGACGCACGCCTGGTGATCTACCCCGACGCCAACCACGGCTTCCTCTTCGAATTCCCCCACGAGTTCGCATCGGAAGTGAACGCCTTCCTGGCCGACTAGGCCGCGACGTCCCGTCGGCCGCCCTTCGCCGCCGCCACGGGGAGCACCACCACCAGGCGAAACCCACCCAACAACAAGCACACCCATCAACAGGAAGAAAAACCATCATGGATATGAAACTCGAAGTACTGGTCCTCCCCGTCTCCGACGTCGATCGCGCCAAGGCGTTCTACGAAAAGGCCGGCTTCCGCCTCGACGCAGACTTCAACATCAGCGAAGAACTCCGCATCGTCCAGGTCACCCCTCCCGGATCCGAGATGTCGATCATCTTCGGCACCGGCCTGACCGAATCCGCGCCCGGGTCGGTGCAGAATCTGCACCTGACCGTCACCGACATCATCGCGGCGCACGACGAGCTCGCAGGCCGCGGCATCGACGTCAGCGAGGTCTGGCACGACGCCGACGGCCTCTTCCATCGACCCGGCGCCCGCAACCGCGTCAGCGGACCCGACCCGAAGCGCGCCGACTACAACTCGTTCGTCTCGTTCGAAGACCCCGACGGCAACGGCTGGTTCCTGCAGGAGATCGTCACCCGCGCCCCCGGCCGCTAGAACCCGGCGTCGAAACAGCTCCGAATCGAGAGGATGCAGACCATGGACAGATCAGGCACGAACACGACCGCCGAGGTGATCCGGCAGGCACTGGACAGTGCCGCGGAGGCGCACGGAGTCTACGAGGCCGATGTGCTGGACGGCGTGCACGACGCCCAGTGGCCGCAGTGGTACGCCGCGCACATGGCCGCCTGGCTCGACGATCACGGTTTCGACCTCGCCGCCCGGACGGGCCGACCGGGCTAGGTCCGGCCCGCCGGCCGGAGCCCCTCTAGCCGAAGAGCTCGCCGAGCCAGTTGTCCTTCTTCTTCGGGCGGTAGCCGTCGCGGTCGTCGCGGTCGTAGCGCTTGCGGTCGTCGTACTGCTGCCCGTAGCGCGGCTGCTGGTACTGCTGCTGCGGGGGAGCGGCGACGGTCGGTGCCGCGGTCGGCTGCTGGGGAGCGGACTTCGCGAACTCCGCCTCGGCGCGGTCGAGGATCTTGTCGAGCTCGCCCCGGTCGAGCCAGACTCCGCGGCACTCGGGGCAGTAGTCGATCTCGACGCCGCTGCGCTCGCTCATAACCAGTGTTGCTGAATCGTTCGGGCACTTCATGGCATCCTCCAAAGAATCGTCGTTGTCGATCGTAGACAGCCCCGCCCGCGCGATCCTGAGAGGTCGCGCACGGCTCAGTGGGCGGCGCCGAGCTCGACCAGAAGCACCCCGCCCACGATGAGGGCGATCCCGGCGGCCATGATCAGGGTGAACGGCTCCTTGAAGATGAACTTGCTCAGCACCGCCGTGAGGGCGACTCCCGACGCGGCCCAGATTCCGTATGCGACACCGAGCGCGATGCCCTCCTGCAGCACGAGGGAGAGCAGCCCGAACGCGATCACGTAGCCGGCCGTCACGGGGATGTACCAGAGCTTGCGGCCGCCGATGCTGGCGCGCAGCGACAGGGTCGCCGCGACCTCGGTGACGATGGCGCCGATGAGGAAGATCCAGCCCATCAGGCCACCGCCTCCGCCGTGCGCTGCTTGTCGTGTGCCCGCTGCGAGCCGAGCTCGACGACGAGAACACCGAAGATGATGAGCACGAGGCCGACACCCATCACGATCGTCAGCGGTTCGCCGAAGATCACCGACGACATGATCGCGGTCAGGGCGACGCCGAGCGCGCCCCAGATTCCGTAGGCGACACCGAGGGGGAGACCCTCGCGCAGTACGAACGACAGCAAGACGAACGCGGCGATGTAGCCGACGACCACAACGGCGTACCAGGCGGGGTGGTCGAGTGCCGCCTTGAGAGACAGCGAGGCGGTGACCTCCGTCGCGATCGCCCCGGCGAGAAGCATCCATTTCTTCATTCAGTTCTCCAACAGTGTGTAGGCGACAGCGCGAACCTGTTCGCGCTCGCTCGCGGAAGGCGGGAAGACGCCGGTGGAGATGGCGAACCAGACGCCGTCGGCGAGAAGGCGCGCGGCGGTGAGCCTGCCGCGCGCGACTTCGGGCAGGTCGGCGGGCAGGTCGAACCAGCGCTGCATCTGCTCGGTCCAGCGGGCCGAGAGCGCGGGGCGCAGCCGGGGGTCGCCGAACACGATCATGTCGGTCTCGTCGAAGTCGCCCGCGACGGCGTAGTCGACGTAGGCCCGGATGCGAGCGGCCGGCGTCGCGCCGTCTGCCCCGCCGCCGAGATGGCGGGTCAGCTGCTCCTCCCAGCGGTCGGAGACGAGGTCGACCAACCCGAGCATCAGGGCCTGCTTCGTCGGGAAGTGGTGCATCAGGCCCGGCTTCGTGAGGCCGGCGCCGCGGGCGGCGGAGTCGAGGCTCACCGGCTGGCCGGCGCGGAGGTTCTCGAGCGCGGCCTCGAGGATTCGCTCGCGAGTGGCTGTTGTCATGCGCCAACCCTACCATCCGGAAGGTAGGCACCTGTGCAACCCGATTGCCCGGTTAGCATGTGCCTATAAGCAGAACGGATGACGAGTGGTGCAACAACAACGGGCGCAGGCCACCCGCGAGAAGCTCATCGACGGTGCGGCCCGCGCGTTCTACCGCCTCGGATACGGCATCGCGACCACCGCCGACATCGTCGCCGAGTCGGGAACCACGCGCGGCGCGCTCTACTTTCACTTCCCGTCGAAGGAAGACCTCGCGAGGGCGGTCATCGCCAAGGAGCACGAGCTCGCGATCACCGCGGGCACACGGATCATGGCGATGCAGCGTCCGGCATTCGAGACGATGCTGCTGATGTGCATCGACCTGGCCGAGAGGCTGACGACCGACCCGGTGGTGAAGGCCGGAATTCGGCTGACCACCGAGAACACCACCTTCGACCCGCCGCTGCGCGCGCCCTACGAGGACTGGCTGCGGGCGTTCGCCGACATGGCCGCACTCGCGATCGCCGAGGGCGACTTCCGCGACGATGTCGACCCCGAGACCTTCGCCCGGTTTCTCATCCCGTCGTACACCGGCATCCAGCTCGTCTCCGACCTGTTCACCGCCCGCGAAGACCTGCTGCCGCGCATCCGCGACCTGTGGGGCTTTGTGATGCCGGCCGTGATCGCCCCCGACCGCATGGAGCAGTCGAGGCAGCTGCTCGCCCGGCTGATCCCCCAGGCGCCGTAGCTCAGCCCGCGGACGAGACGTCGACGAGCACTTTGCCGACGACGCCGCCCTCGACCGAGGCGTGTGCCGCCGCCGTGCTCTCCAAGGCGAACCGGTGCAGCGGCAGGCCGGCCTCGGCGCCCACGGGCAGAACACCGTCGACGAGCGCGGCGGTGATGTCGGAGGCGGCCGCGTGGAGGGCGGCGGTGTCGACCGTGTAGAGCAGCACGAACTGCAGCCGGGCATTGAGCTCGAGCAGCGGGCGGAACTCGAGCGCGAGTGTGCCGCCCCGGTCGTTGCCGTAGATCGCGACGGTGCCGCCCGTGCGCAACACGGAGGCGTCGAGCCCGGCATTGACCCCCGCGGCGACCTCGACCACGATGTCGACTCCGTCGGGAGCAATCGAACGGATCGTGGATGCGACGGCCGCATCCGTGTAGAGAAGGGAATGGTGTGCGCCGGCCGCGGTGGTGAGAGTGGCCTTCTCGGCGCTGCTCACGGTCGTGATCACGGTCGCGCCGGCCCAGCGCGCGAGCTGGATCGCGGCGTGGCCCACCGCGCCGGCGCCGCCGGAGACGAGCACGGTCGCCCCGGAGAGAGCGCCCGGCGAGAGGCGGGCGGGCCAGGCGTCGGAGACGGTGAGCGCACGGTGCGCGGTGATCGCGGGCACCCCGAGGCTCGCGCCGACGTCGAACGACACGTCGGCGGGAAGCACCGCGACCCGGTCGGCGGGAACGAGGGTGAACTCCTGCGCGGTGCCCCAGGTCACACGCTCGTGCGCGGCGAGATAGATCCAGACACGGTCGCCGACGGAGAGACCGTCGACTCCCTCGCCGACCGCGTCGACGACACCCGCGCCGTCCTGGCTCGGCACGGAGTCGGCCTCGGTCGCCGCCTCGTCGCCGGCGCCGACGCGCTTCTTCCAGTCGGTGGGGTTCACCCCCGACACAACGACGCGCACACGAACCTCGCCGGCGGCGGGCTCGGGCAGGTCGCGATCGACGAGGTGGAGAACGTCGGGGGAGCCGTGGCGGGTGTAGACGATGCTCTTCATACAGTCAGAACGCGGTGCGCGACCGGAATCATTCCCTAGCCGGGGAAGGGCACGGCGGGAACCCCGGCGTGGATGTCGGTCATGATCGACTTCCAGATGCGGCCCGCGATCGCGGAGCCGGTTGTCTTGTAGAGCGTGCGCCCGTAGGCGACGACACGGGTGAGCGGGTAGGCCTGACCGCCGCGCGGGTCGCCGACCCACACCGCCGTCGCGAACTGCGCCGTGATCCCGACCGTCCAGTTCGCGGCGCTGTCGTCGGTGGTGCCGGTCTTGCCGCCGGTCTCCCGGCCGGGCAGGGCGCCGACCCCGGAGAGCGTGCCGCCGCGGAACGTGCCCTGCAGCACCTCGGTCATCTGCGCGGCGATGGTGGGGCTGATCTCCTGGTGGCACTCGGCGGGGGGAGTGGCGACGGCCGCGCCGGTGGTGGTGACCACGCCGGAGACGATAGCGATCGGGTTGCACTTGATGCCGCCCGAGGCGAAGGTCGCGTAGACATTCGCCATCTCGAGCGGCTCCACGTCGGAGGTGCCGAGGGCGAACGAGCCGGTGCGGGGGCCGACGTCGCCGAGCGTGGTGAGCCCGAGGCGCTTGCCCATCTCGACGACCGCCGGCACCGTGGTCTTCTCGATGAGCTTGACGAAGTAGATGTTGACCGACTGCTTGATGGCGGTGCGCGCATCGATCGTGCCGGGGTTGCTGTTGCCGAAGTTCGTGTAGCCCTTCTTCGGGCTGTCGACGACGCGGGAGATGTAGGGGCCGTTGGCGTTGAACGACGTCGTGAGGGGCAACCCCTGCTCGAGTGCCGTAACCAGCGTGAGGGGTTTCATCACGGAGCCGGGCTGGAACGGGCTCGTCGCGTAGACCACCTGGTTCTTGTCCCACGTGGTGTTCTCGGCGACCGCCGCGATGTGCCCGGTGCCCGGGACGACGGTGGCCGTGCCGGCGGCGACGCGGTTCTCGTAGGTGAGCGCGCCCACGGTCGCGTTGAGCGACGCGTCGGCGACGCCGCGGTCGAGGGCGGTCGTGAGGGTGAGGCCGCCGCGACGCAGGGTCTCCTTGCGGGCCTCGAGGGTCTCGCCGAACGCGGGGCTCGTGAGGATCTCCTCGTGCACGAGCGCGCAATAGTAGGGGTAGGGCGAGGCCGCGCAGCCCGAGGGGGTCTCGCCGCGGGTGAGCACGATCGGCTCGGCCGTGGCCGCCGCGGCCTCCTCGGCGGTGATGTAGCCCTCGGTGAGCATGCGGTTGATCACGATGTCCCGTCGCGGCTGGGCGACCTCGGGGTAGGCGTAGGGATCGAAGGCGACCGGGCTCTTGAGCAGGGCGACGAGCATCGCCGACTGCGCGATCGTGAGCGACGCGGCATCCGTGTTGAAGTAGACCTGCGACGCGGCCTGCACACCGTAGGCCAGATTGCCGAAGTACACCGCGTTCGAGTAGGTCGCGAGGATTTCGTGCTTGGTCAGGGCCTTCTCGAGGCTGATCGCGTACTTCGCCTCGCGCAACTTCGCCTGGTAGGTGTCGCCGACCGCGACGGCCTTCTCCTCGTCGTTGCGGGCGTTGGTGATGAGGATGTTCTGCACCAGCTGCTGGGTGATGGTCGACCCGCCCTCGGTGCGCTTGTTCGACGCCATGTTGGTGATCGCGGCGCGGGCGATGCCGGGGAGGTCGACGCCCGAGTGCTCGTAGAACCGCGAGTCCTCGGTGGCGACGAGGGCGTTGGTGAAGTTCGGAGAGATCTGTTCGAACGTCACGGGGATGCGGTTCTCGCTGTAGAAGCGCGCGAACTCGAGCCCGTTCTTGTCGAGCAGGATCACGTGCTGGGGGAGTGCCGCCGCGATCGGGAGGTCGGAGGGGAGGGCCTCCCAGTAGTCGGTGAGCTGGGTGGTGCTCGACGTCGCGGCGATCACGGCGGGCACACCGACGGCCGCGATCGCCGCACCGATGAAGACCGAGATCGCGAGAATGCCGGCGACCGCCTTGGCGAGTGTGTGACCGGGGCGCAGTTCGAAGTCGCGGGCGCCGGAGGCGACTTCGTCCAACGAGACGAGCTCGTAGCGCTTGCGCATGCGACCCGCCCCTCGACCGTGATACCTGCAGTTTTGACCGACGCTACGGCAGGCACACACAGAAAAAAAGCGTCCGCAACGTTTTGTGGCCGGATTGAGAGGAATCGGTTAATCTGCACCCCGTATCCTGCGGTGGTGTCGTCGACCCCGCAGCTCTCCCGCCGTCTCGGACTGACCGACGCGGTGTTCATCGGACTCGGCTCGATGCTCGGCGCGGGTGTCTTCGCGGCGTTCACTCCCGCGGCGCAGGCGGCCGGCTCGGGCCTGCTCGTCGGGCTCGTCGTCGCGGCGTTCGTGGCCTTCTGCAACGCCACCTCCACGGCGCAGCTCGCCGCGGTCTACCCCGAGTCGGGCGGCAGCTACGTCTACGGGCGTGAGCGCCTCGGCGCCTGGTGGGGATTTATGGCCGGCTGGAGCTTTGTCGTCGGCAAGATCGCGAGCTGCGCGGCGATGGCCCTCACCTTCGCCGCCTACGCGGCGCCCGCGGGCTGGGAGCGTGCGGTCGCGGTGGCGGCCGTGCTCGCACTGGCCACCGTGAACTACCTCGGCGTGAGCAAGACCGCGCGGCTGACTCGGGCGATCGTGGTGGTCGTGCTCGTCGCGCTCGCGATCGCCGTGGCCGCGGCATCCAGCACCGGGTTGTCGGTCGACACCGGGTTCGACTCGCTGGTGGCCGACGGATGGCACGGCATTCTGCAGTCGGCCGGGTTGCTGTTCTTCGCCTTCGCCGGGTATGCGCGGGTCGCGACCCTGGGCGAGGAGGTGCGGGATCCGGCGCGCACCATCCCGCTCGCCATCACGATCGCGCTGTCGATCGCCGTCGTGATCTACGGGGTGGTCGCCGTCGTTGTGCTGGGCACGCTCGGGCCCGAGGGAGTCGCGGCGACGGCGACCCCGCTGGCCGACGCCGCCTCGGGCGCCTGGGCGTGGGCCGAGCCGGTCGTGCGGGTGGGGGCCGCGGTCGCGGCTCTCGGCGCGCTGCTCGGCCTCATCGCGGGCATCGGGCGCACGAGCCTCGCTATGGCGCGACGCGACGACCTTCCGCGCTGGTTCTCGGCGGTGCATCCGCGCTTCCGCACCCCGCACCGCGCCGAGGTCGCCGTGGCCGTCGTCGTGTCGGTGCTGGTGCTCACCGTCGACCTGCGCGGCGCGATCGGGTTCTCGTCGTTCGGCGTGCTGCTCTACTACGTGGTCGCCAACGTCGCTGCGCTCACGCAGCCGGCCGGGCAGCGCCGCTACCCGCGTGGGCTGCAGGTCGCCGGGATCGTCGGATGCCTCGTGCTGGTGGTCACGCTTCCGCCGGTCGCGCTCGGGGTCGGCGCCGTGGTGCTCGCCGTCGGGGTCGGCTACCGGCTGGTCGTGCGGCGGCGCCTCGGCGGATAGGCGTCAGTCGCCGGCCAGCGCGCTAGAGGTAGGCGGCGCGGTCGAACTCGGCGAGCCGGTCGCGGAAGGCGTAGGCGAGATCGGGCCACAGCAGCGTAAGACGCCCGGTCGAGGCATCCACGTACCAGCTCTCGCAGCCGCCGCCGAGCCAGACCGTGTCGGCGGCGCGCGCGTCGAGGTCGTCGGTGTACCGCCGCTGCGCCTCGAGCGAGACCTCGAGCACCGCCGCGTCGTCGTCGAGGGCGGCGAGCACGTAGCCGATCTGGGCCTCGATCATCACGATCGCCGAGTTGTGCCCGAGGCTCGCGTTCGGCCCGTCGATCACGAACAGGTTAGGAAATCCGTGCACCGTCGTGGAGGCGTAGGCGACCATGCCGCCGCTCCAGGCGTCGGCGAGGTTCGCGCCGTCGCGGCCGAAGATGCGGCGGGCGAACGGCGGGCGGGTCGACAGAAACCCGGTCGCGAAGACGAGCACGTCGAGATCGTGGTGGGCGCCGCTCTGGGCCGTCGCGCGCTCGCCGTCGACCGCGGCCAGGGCCGACGGCTCGAGCGTGACCGTGGGTAGGGTGAGCGTTCGGTAGTAGTCGTTCGAGAGCAGCACGCGCTTGCAGCCGATCTCGTAGTGCGGGGTGAGGTCGGCGCGCAGGGCGGGGTCGGGCACCTGCGCCTCGAGGTGGTCGCGCGCCGTCTGCCGCAGCGAGTCGAGGTGCCCCGGCAGACCGACCCGCGCCGCGAACCCGGTCTCCATGCCCCAGAACAGCTCGGACCGCAGCGTCTCGCGCGACCGCGGATTCTGCTCGAACCCCCGGATGTCTGCGGCCGAGTACGCGAAGTCGGGCCGCGGCACCACAAAGGGTGCGCTGCGCTGGAACACCACGACACTGCGTGCCTCGTCGGCGAGCCGGGGCACAAGCTGCACGGCCGAAGCGCCCGTGCCGACGACGCCGACCCGCGTGCCGGCCAGATCGCGGGCACGCCAGTCGGAGGAGTGGAACGCCTCGCCCGGGAACGTCTCGATGCCGGGCGTCGGGGGCATCCGCGGTTCTGACAACCGGCCGACCGCCATCACCAGGGTGGCGCAGCTGAAATCGCCCGTCGTGGTGGAGACGTGCCAGCGGTCGTCGACCCAGCGGGCGTCGAGCACCTCGGTGCCGAGCCGCAGGCGGTCGGCGATCTCGAGGGCGCAGTGGCGCAGGTAGTCGAGGATCTCGGCTCCGGGAGCGAAGAAGCGCGACCAGTCGTGCTTGGGCGCGAAAGAGAAGGAGTAGAGGTGCGAGGGGATGTCGCACGCCACGCCCGGGTAGGTGTTGTCGCGCCAGGTGCCGCCGACGTCGGCGGCGCGTTCGAGCACGACGAACGAGTCGTCGCCGCGGCGGGCCAGGCGAATGCCCATGCCGATGCCCGCGAATCCGGCGCCGACGATGACGGTGTCGACCTCGACGGTCATACGGCGGCCGCCTCTCGGGTGCCGCCGGCGGGGAAGCGTTCGGGGTAGCGCAGAAAACCGTCGATGAGGCTCAGCAGCTCGGCGGGGTGGCCGGTGTCGAGGCGGGCGTGGCTCGCGACGCCGGCCGGCGGCGTAGCGCCGATGACGAGGGTGCGCACGCGCGAGATCGCCGGGGTGGGCTCGTCGGTGACGAGCACGATGCGGTCGACCGACTGCGGCACCGTCGTCGTCGGGCCGAAGACGACGAGCGCTTTCGGCGAGCCGCCCGCGTCAACGAGCTCGAAGTTGCGTCCGAGCAGCGGCCGGATGAAGCCGAGCGCGGGATGGCCGCCCTGCAGCTGCACTCTCATGCCGACCGCCGTTCGATCCGCACACGCTGGATCGTCGACGCGTGCAGGCGGTCGGCCGGGGGCGCGTCGGGGCGGCGGGCGAAGGCGAGCTGCTCGACGGTGGGGGTGCCGTAGTCGGTCGTGCGCTGGCGGGCGGCGCGGCCGATCTCGGCGGCGACGCGCTCCATGTCTGAGATCGTGAGCGAACGGTGCGCCTCGGGGCCGGCCTCCGGCATCAGCACACCGTCGAGCAGCAGGCCGCCGAGGTCGTCGGCGCCGCCGCGCAGAACCGCCTGACTCGTGGCGATGCCGAGCTTGGTCCACGCGGCCTGCACGTGGTCGATGCTGCCGGCGAGCATCAGCCGCGCCACCGCGTGCACGGCGCGCGACTCGCGCACGGTCGGCCCGGGGCGCGCGCCCACGACCGCGGCGCCGTCGAGCGGCACAAACGGCATGGCGATGAACTCGGTGAACCCGCCGGTCTGGTTCTGCCGGGCGAGCTTCTGCAGGGCGACCAGCGCGCGCAGGTGCGCGACGACCTGCGCGGGCGTCTCGACGTGGCCGTAGACCATCGTCGCGGTCGAGCGCAGCCCGGCGGCGTGCGCGGCGGCCACGGTGTCGATCCAGGCCGCGGCGGGCGGGTCGGTGTTCTCGGTCAGCAGCGCGCGGACGCGGTCGTCGAGGATGCGCGCACCCGTGCCCGGCACGGTGTCGACGCCCGCGTCGCGCAGCAGCTCGTAGAACTCGCGCACCGAGACGCCGAGCCGGGCCGCGCCGTCGGCGACCTCGGTCGGGCGGAAGGCGTGCAGGTGCAGCGCGGGCTGCCGGGCACGGATCGCGGCGACGACGTCGAGGTAGGCGGTGCCGGGGAGGCCGTCGGCGACCGCGCCCTGCACGCAGATCTCGGTGGCGCCGAGGGCGGCGGCCTCGTCGGCGAGGTCGCCGAGAAGCCCGGGCTCGGTGACGATCGACGAGTCGAGGTTGCGGTTGATGACGAAGGTCACCGCGTCGCCCACGGCCGCGACCCGCACAGCGTCGGCGAGGGAGGCGAGCGCCTCGAGCTCGGCGCCGTCGGCCTCGAGCAAGGCGACATAGTCGACGTCGCTCAGACCGGCCGGGTCGGCGGCGGCCCGTTCGAGCAGCGGGGTGCGTGTCTGCACCGGCACGGGCGCGCGCCAAGGGCGACCCACGACGGGCGCGTCCTCGCGCGCGAGCCCCGACGGCAACGCGAGCGCGTCGACGTGGGGGCGGATGCGCGGGTCGATCCAGCCGTCGGCCGCGTCGCCGCCGGCCACGTACTGCGGATGCGCCGTCAGCCGCTCGCGCAGTTCGAAGCCCGCGAGGGCGGTGAGCCGGGCCAGGTCGTCGAGCTCGGGCCAGGGCCGCTCCGGGTTCACGTGGTCGGCGGTCAGCGGGCTGACCCCGCCCCAGTCGTCGATGCCCGCGCGGATGAGCAGCCCGAGCTCGTGCGCGTCTGTCAGGTTCGGGGGCGCCTGGATCGTGGCATCCGGCCCCATCACGATGCGGGCGATCGCCACGGCCGCCGCGTACTCCTGCAGCGCGAGGTCGTTCTCGTTCTGCATCGCGGTCTTCGGCTTCGCGCGGAAGTTCTGCACGATCGTCTCCTGGATGTGCCCGTAGCGCTCGTGCGAGGCGCGGATCGCGAATAGGGCCTCGGCGCGCTCGGCGTCGTTCTCGCCGATGCCGAGCAGCACCCCGGTCGTGAACGGCACACGGGAGCGCCCGGCGTCTTCGAGCACACGGAGGCGCAGCGCGGGGTCTTTGTCGGGGGAGCCGTAGTGCACGCCGCCCTTCTCGCTCCACAGCCGGGTCGCGGTGGTCTCGAGCATCATGCCCATCGACGGGGCGACCGCGCGCAGCGACTGCAGCTCGGAGAACGACATCACCCCGGGGTTGAGGTGCGGCAGCAGTCCGGTCTGCTCGAGCACGAGCTTCGCCATGGCGCGGATGTAGTCGATCGTCGACGCGTAGCCGTGCTCGTCGAGCCAGGCGCGGGCGGTGGGCCAGCGGTTCTCGGGACGGTCGCCGAGGGTGAAGAGCGCCTCCTTGCAGCCGAGTGCGGCGCCCGCCCGGGCGACCTCGACAATCTCCTCGGGCGACATAAAGCTCGGCTTGCCCATGCGGGCGAGCGCGCCGGGGTTCTCGACGAAGGTGCAGTAGTGGCAGCGGTCCTGGCAGAGGAAGGTGATCGGAATGAACACCTTCTTCGAGTAGGTGATGACGCCGGCCCGGCCCGAGCGCTCGAGACCCTCGTCACGGATCGCGGATGCCACGGAGAGGAGCCGTTCGAGGTCGGCACCACGGGCGCCGCCGAGGATCGTGGCGTCGCTCTCGCTGATGGCGTGGTCGCGCTCGACGCGGTCGAGAGCAGCGGAGATGGGCATAACAGGCCTTCGTGACGAGCAACAGGGACGGCACTCAACTGAGTGCCCTCGAGCCCAAATCCAGGCCCGCACGACTGACTGCCCCCAACTCTACGCCGCCCACTGCGAAATGAAGGAGAAACCCGTGTCAGGTCACGGGTTTACGGGGATGCGCTGCTCTCGCCGACGAGATCTCCTTCGTTTGCGGCGGCAGCGGGGGCGGCAGCGGCCGGTGAGGGCGGCGGCGGCGCGGCGCGCGGGGCTACTCGGGGGCGTCGAGGTGCAGCGCGGCGCGAAGGCGCGGCGGGAGGCGCGACGCCACGTCGGGGTGCTCGGCGAGGGCGGCGACGATCGCCGCGGTGGCGTTCTCGTCGGCGCGCGGCCCGATCGCGTAGTCGGCCTCGATCAGTGCGAGGTCGTCGCCGAGCCGCATCCAGCCCTGGCGCGGGCGGGTGGGGCGCACGTCCATCACGAGCAGCGGCGAGAAGGCTCCCGAGCGGGCCTCGGGAAACCAGAGGTCGTCGCGCGGGATGAACGGCTCGATCCACGCCCGGGCCACGCCGGCGGGCCGCAGCTCGAACCCCCGCGCGGCGAACCACCGCGCGACCTCGTCGTCGAACTGCGCGACGACGCGCGCGTAGCCGAGCAGCCGCAGAGTCTTGGCGGCGCGCTCGAGCAGCGCCGTGCCGGCGCCCTGCGACCGGAAGCCCGGGGCGACGGCGAGCTCGACGAGCTCGGCGACCTGGCCCTCGGGACGCGGGCTCGTCTCCACCTCGTTGGGGCGGGCGCGGGCGAAGCCCACGAACTCGCCGTCGCTCGAGCGCGCCACCACGGTGGGGGCCTTCTGCTGCTGCCAGCTCGTCACCTCGGCGAGCAGCGCGCCGCGGCTCGGCGCCCCCGCCGGCGACAGCGCCACGATCTCGTCGACGTCGGCTTCGGCCAGGGGTCGTATGCGCAGGGTCATTGCGCCATTGTCGCCCGGATCGGGCCGCCCGCGCAGGCACCCGCCCGCGCCTCCGCGCCCGAGTCCGAAAATGCAGGAGATATCGCGTCGAGTCACACGTTCGCGCGGATGCGGGGCCCTCGCGCGAGAAATCTCCTTCGTTTTGGGGTGGGCGGGCGGTCGCGCGCGGGCCCCGCGAAAAGTTTTAATACCTGTTTAAACACCTGTGGATGAATCTTTCGTACCTGTTATTAACCCTGTGAATAACTACAGTTGTGTAATTCGAACTTAACTACTCATCTGCATATTTGTGTTCGAACGTGTGTGTGAATTAAAGGAGCGAGCCATGACCCACGCCTACGCGTTGCACGTCGCCGTCACGGCGCCCTGCCTGTGCTGCCGTGCTCCGCGGGAATTCGTCTTCTCGTCGCCGAGCGACCAGGTGGTCTGCACGGCGTGCGTCAACCACCTCGGTTCGGCCAAGGCGGAGCGCCGCGATCTCGAGCACGTCGCGATGTGGGAGCGACTCCACGCTGACCTGCTGTTTAACCATCAAGGTGAGGTTGAGTCTCTCGAGTCCGCGGCGCGCTCCGACTCCGAGACGATCGCCCGGCTCGGCGCGCAGGTGGAGCAGTTGACGGCCGTCGCGGCGGGAGAATTCGCCGGCGACGACGCGGGAGCAGTGCGCGGTCTCATCGAAAACGACGTCACCCGACGTGCTGAACGCAACACAGAGCTCGTAAACCGACGAATCGACAGGATCATGGCGGTGCTGTGGCGGTTCGATCGGCTGCATCACGAGAATGACAAGAAAAACGGGCAGTGCACCTGTGGAAAACCCCTCACCCAGTGTGCGGAATCCCTCGCCCTCGAGCCCGAGCGGCAGACCCTGCGCGACTGGGAGCGTAAGAACCTGGCCCTCGCTCGTGATAACGCGAGGCACGGGCTGCCCGCGGAGCATCCGGAGATCGAAAAAAATCCACCACGACGGTGACTCGCGGGCGATAGTAGGAGCGCACCACTGAGAACGATGCCCGAGGGAGCGCCATGGCCGGACCATCGATCGACCCGACCGCGGTCTCGGCCGGGTAGGGGCAGTGCGCACCGCGATCGTGGGCGGCGTGCTGGTGGCCGTCGGCGCCGTCGCGGTCGCCCTCGGCATTCTGCCGCTCGACACCCTCGGCGAGCTCGGCGACCGGGTGTGGCCGATTCTGCTGTTCGTGGTGGCGATCACCGTCGTCACCGACCTCGCCGCCGAGGCCGGTCTCTTCGGCTGGGTGGCAGAGCGTGCGGCGCGGTGGGGGCTGGGCCGGGCCTGGCTGCTCTGGATCTTCGTCGTGGTGCTGGCCTCGACGAGCACCATATTCCTGTCGCTCGACACGACCGCGGTGCTGCTGACCCCCGTGGTCGTCATCCTGGCCAGACACGTCGGGCTCAGCCCGCTGCCCTTCGCCTTCACCACGGTGTGGCTGGCGAACACGGCGTCGCTGTTGCTGCCCGTCTCGAATCTCACGAATCTGCTCGCCGAGCACGAACTGGGCAGCCCCGGGCCGCTGGCCTTCGCGACACTCACCGCGGCGCCCGCCGTCGTCGGCATCGTGGTGCCCAGTGTGATCCTGTTCCTCGTCTTTCGGCGTGACCTCACCCGGCGGTATACGACGCAACGGCTGGCAGCCGTCGACGACCGTGTGCTGCTGATCGCGAGCGGAGCGGTGATCGTCGTGCTGATACCGGCCCTCGTCTCGGGCCTGCCCGTCTGGTTGCCCGCCTCGGTTGCCGCGGTGGTGCTCGCCGCGGTGTTCGCCGTGCGCCGAGGGTCGGTGCTGCGGTTCGGCCTCGTGCCGTGGCAGCTGGTCGTCTTCGCGAGTGGTCTATTCCTGGTGATGGAGGCGGCGCACTCCGCCGGACTCACCGAGGTTCTCACGGCCGCGTCGGGCAGCGGGGAGTCACCGCTCGATCTGCTGCGCCTCGCGGGGGTCAGCGCCACGGCGTCGAACCTGGTGAACAACCTGCCGGCGTATCTCGCGCTCGAGCCGGTCGCCGGCACGCCCGAACGCCTCGTCGCCGTGCTCATCGGCACCAACCTCGGCCCGCTCGTGACCCCGTGGGCGTCGCTCGCGACCCTGCTCTGGCACGCGCGGCTCGTGCAGCAGGACGTGGAGGTTCGCTGGAGCCGCTACGTCGTGCTGGGGCTGGTCGCAGCACCCCTGACCGTCGCCCTCGCGACGCTCGCGCTCGTCCTCCGATTCTGAGTCCTCCGCGTGCTAGGTTCTGACCATGACCCGCATCGCAGCGGTCGCCCCCGTGCTTCCGGCTTTCGTCTACACCCAGAGTGAGATCACGGCCGAGCTTGCTCCGCTTATGACGCAAGTGCCCGCGCGCCAGGCGGTGATCGAGCGGATGCACGCGGCGAGCGGCATCGGCACCCGGCACACCGCCCTGCCGCTCGAGCGTTACCGCGAGCTCGGCACGTTCCGCGAGACGAACGACATCTTCATCGAGGTCGCCACCGACCTGGGCGAGCGCGCGCTGCGCATCGCCCTCGACGACGCAGGGCTCGAGCCATCCGACATCGACTTCGTGCTGTTCACCTCGGTGACCGGAATCTCGGCGCCGTCGGTCGACGCACTGCTGGTGCACCGGCTCGGCCTGCGCCCCGACGTGAAGCGGCTGCCGTCGTACGGCCTCGGCTGCCTGGGCGGCGCCGCCGGAATCGCGAGGGTTCACGACTACCTTGTCGGGCATCCCACGGGCGTCGGCGTCGTTCTCAGCGTCGAGCTCTGTTCGCTCACGCTGCAGCGCGACGACGAGACGATGGCGAACTTCGTGGCGACCGGGCTGTTCGGCGACGGCGCCGCGGCGGTCGTGATGGTCGGCGACGACCACCCGAACGCGCGCGGCCCGAGGATCACGTCGACGCTGAGCGCGATCTACCCCGACACGGGCGACGTGATCGGTTTCAACGTGGGCGGAACGGGCTTCGAGATCGTGCTCACCCCGGGCGTCGCCGAAGTCATCGAACGGCATTTTCCGGCGGATGTCGCGGGGTTCCTGACCGAGCACGGGCTGTCGCTCGACGACGTGGCCTGGTGGGTGGCACACCCCGGCGGGCCGAAGGTGCTCGAGGCCTTCGAGGCGTCGCTCGGTGTGGAGCGCACGGCCTTCGCGCGCAGCTGGGCGTGCCTCGACCGGGTGGGAAACCTCTCCTCGTCTGCCGTGCTGCACGTGCTCGCCGACACCCTGTCGCTCGGCTCGTTCGACCCGGGCGCCCCTGGGCTCCTCTTCGCGCTAGGTCCCGGCGTGAGCGCCGAATTCGTGCTGATGGAGTGGGACTCGTGATCGCCTACCTCGTGCTGATCCTGCTCACGGGTGCCGAGCGCATCGTCGAGCTCGTCGTGTCGAAGCGCAACGCGTCCGCAGCGTTCGCTCGCGGCGGCATCGAGTACGGCCAGTCGCACTTTCCGTGGATGGTCGCTCTGCACACCGGCTTGCTGCTCGCCTGCATCGCCGAGGTCTTTCTGCTCGACCGGCCGTTCATCCCCGCGCTCGGCTGGCCGATGCTCGTCATCGTGCTGCTCTGCCAGGCCGGCCGCTACTGGTGCATCGCCGCTCTCGGGCCGCAGTGGAACACCCGGGTGATCGTCGTTCCCGGGGCTGGTGCCGTGCGGGCCAAGGGGCCGTACCGGTTCGACTGGCTGCCGCATCCGAACTATCTCATCGTCGCGATCGAGGGGATCGCCCTGCCGCTCGTGCACTCAGCCTGGATCACGGCGATCGTGTTCACCGTGCTCAACGCGATCCTGCTGCTGCGGTTCCGCATTCCGACTGAGAATGAGGCGTTGAAAAGGCTGAACGCGTGACCGGGGCGTCGTTCGACGTCGACCTGATCGTCGCGGGCGGAGGCCCGGTCGGGCTCGCCGCCGCGATCGAGGCGCGGCTCGCCGGGCTGACCGTGGTCGTCGTCGAGCCCCGCGCCGACGTGATCGACAAGGCCTGCGGCGAGGGGCTTATGCCCGGTGCGGTGCCCCTGCTCGCGCGGCTCGGCGTCGACCCGCCCGGAATGCCGTTGCGCGGGGTGAGCTACCGCTCGGGCAGCCATCGCGCCGACCATCGTTTCTCGGTGGGCGAGGGCCGAGGGGTGCGCCGCACCACGCTGCACGCTGCGCTCGCCGCCCGCGCGGCCGAACTCGGGGTCGAGCACCAGACGGACAAAGTCGCGCAGATCACGCAGGACGCCACGGGCGTGAATGCCGCGGGGCTGCGAGGGCGGTGGATGTTCGGATGCGACGGGCTGCACTCCCGGGTACGGCGTGAGATCGGCGTCGAGCTGCCGCCGGGGCGTCGCGGCCGTCGGTACGGCGTGCGGCAGCACTTCGAGGTCGCCCCGTGGTCCGACCTCATCGAGGTGCACTGGAGCCGTCGGGTCGAGGCCTACGTGACGCCGGTGGCAGACGACACGGTCGGGATAGCCCTTCTCGGCCGGCCGGGTCTCGACTTCGCGGCCGAGCTCGCGGCGATTCCGGCGCTCGCGTTTCTCGGCGAGGCCATGCCGGCGAGCTCTCTGCGCGGCGCGGGGGCGCTGCGACAACGCACCTCGCGTCGGCACGTCGGACGCGTGCTGCTCGTCGGCGACGCCTCGGGCTACGTCGACGCGATCACGGGGGAGGGCCTCCGGCTCGGGTTCGCGCAGGCCCGGGCCGCTGTCGACGCGGTCGTGCACGGTCGCCCCGGCGGGTACGAAGACGCCTGGACGACCATCTCGCGCGACTTCCGGGTGCTGACGACGGGGCTGGTGGGGCTGGCGTCGTCGCCGCTGCGACCCGCGATCGTGCCGCTCGCCCACGCCCTGCCGCGGGCCTACGGCGGCATCGTCGACCGGCTGGCGCGGTAGTCGCTCAGTCGGCGGTGGCCGCCGCGATGAGGCGGGTCAGCGAGTCGCGCATCGTCTCCAGCTCTTCGACCGGCAGCCCGAGCTTCTCGACGATCGTGCCGGGCACCTTCTCCGCCTCGGCGCGCAAGTGCCGCCCATCCGCCGTCAGCTCGATGTCGAGCGCTCGGTCGTCGTGCGCGTTGCGCGCCCGCGTGATGAGCCCGGCGGCCTCGAGGCGCTTGAGCAGCGGCGAGAGTGTGGCCGGCTCGAGCAGCAGCGTGTCCCCGATGTCGCGCACGGTGCGCGGGCTGCGTTCCCAGAGCGCGAGCATCACGAGGTACTGCGGGTGGGTGAGCCCGATGCGCTCGAGCACGGGGCGGTAGACGGCGATCACGCTGCGGTTGGCCGCGGCGAGAGCGAAGCAGACCTGGCGGTCGAGTGCGAGAGGGTCGACAGTTCTCATCTAGCGAGTATACTCATCATTAGTGCACTAACCATTAGTGCAAGGAGGAAATGATGAAGGCCAAGCTGCCGTGGTGGGACCGACTGAACGGTGCCCTGTTTCCGTACATCGGACCTCCGCCGCTCGGCCCCTACAACGAGGCCCCGCTGCAGCCGCCCGCCGAGAAGGCGTGCCCGCTGTGCGGCCACCTGATGAGCGAGCACCGGTTCGACCGCAGCACCGACCACACGGCCACGCGCATGTACTGCCCGGTCGACGAAGACGACGCCGCCTAGCTCAACCGAGCAGCAGCGCCTGCAGTTCGGCGGGGGTCGACACGGTGGCGATCGAACCGGCCTGCTCGGCGACCGAGCCGTAACCCCACTCGACGAAGATCGTCGGAACGTCATTCGCCGCGGCGCCGAGCACGTCGTGCTCGCGGTCGCCCACCAGCACGGGGCGCGAGATGTCTGCCCCCAGGGCCTCGAGCCTGATCAGCGCCTCGGCCACGACGTCTTTCTTCGCGCTGCGCACCTCGTCTTCCGAGGCGCCGGTGATGATGTCGAAGTAGGTGGCCAGGTTGAAGTGCTCGAGGATGAGCGTGGCCGGCAGCTCGGGCTTCGAGGTCGCGAGCGACATCGGCAGCGCGCTCTCGGAGATGGCCTTGAGCACAAGGCCCACGCCCGGGTACTGCGTGGCGTCGTAGGCGCCCACGTCGAGGTACTTCTCGCGGTAGATCACGAGCGCCTCGGCCGACTGCTCGACGGTGAAGCCGGCGAGGTCGCGGAACGAGTCGAGCAACGGCGGGCCCACGTACTGCAGCAGCTCGCTCGGCGAGGGGATCGGCAGACCCATCCGCTCGAACGTGTAGGCGAGCGTCGCGGTGATGCCGGGGGCCGAGTCGACGATCGTGCCGTCGAGGTCGAAGAGTATGCAGCTGTATGTGGTGCTCATGTTGCGCCCAGTTTAGGCGGCGGGGGTGTCGTCACTGTTTCGCGTCGTACCGGTGACGGCTCGACGTGAACTCCTCCTGGTGCGCGTAGGCCCACTGGGCGATGGCGTCGATCGGCCCGCGCAGGCTCTCGCCGAGCGGCGACAGCGCGTACTCGACGCGCGGCGGGATCTCGGGGTAGCTCGTGCGCGTCACGAGGCCGTCGCGTTCGAGGCGCTGGAGGGTCACGGTGAGCATGCGCTGTGAGATGCCCGGGATGTCGCGGGCGAGGTGGCCGTACCGCTGCGGGCCGTTCTCGAGCATGCTCACAACGAACATGCTCCACTTGTCGCCGACGCGGTCGAGGATGTCGCGAACGTGCACCGCGGATGCCTCGTCGGTGCGACAGACGTCGCTGAGGTTGGTCGTCGCCTTCGATTCATCCATTTCTGACTCCCGTGTGCGTGGCCGGCATGGAAGTGCGTGACCCGCCACCGTTATAAATACTTTTCGTGCGTAACGCACGCAACGTAACTGTAACGGAGAACCCATGGAAATCGCCCTCTGGATCGTCGCCTCGATCGTCGCCCTCTTCTACGTGATGGCGGGCGGCATGAAGACCTTCAACACCGCGACGTTCGTCGAGAAGGCGCCGTGGGCGCAGCGGATGGGCGTGGCCCGCGTGCGTGTCGTCGGGGTTCTCGAACTGCTCGGCGCCGTCGGCATCGTGTTGCCGCAGCTCACCGGCATCGGCGCGCCCCTGCTCACCATTCTCGCCGCCGGCTGCCTCGCGCTCGTGCAGATCGTCGCGATCGGCATCCACCTCGCCGAGAAGTCGTACGCCAGCCTGCCGATTAACGCCGCGATGGTCGTGCTGCCGCTGTTCGTCTTCTTCGGGCGGCTGTACTGGGTCTAGAACAGCCGCGAGTGGCTGTCGTCCATGCCGCGCATCGCGTCGTAGTCGAGCAGCAGGCAGCGGATTCCTCGGTCCTGGGCGAGCATGCGCGCCTGCGGCTTGATCTCCTGCGCGGCGAACACCCCGACGACCGGCGCGAGGTGCGGATCGCGGTTCATCAGCTCGAGGTAGCGCGTGAGCTGCTCGACACCGTCGATGTCGCCGCGCCGCTTGATCTCGACGGCGACGCTGGCCCCCGCGGCATCCTTCGCCAGAATGTCCACGGGGCCGATGGCCGTCATGTGCTCGCGGCGCACGAGGTGGAAGCCGTCGCCCAGCAGCTCGATCTGCTCGGCCAGCAGTTTCTGCAGGTCGCTCTCGACGCCGTCTTTCTGCAGTCCGGGGTCGATCCCCAAGTCATGGGTGGAGTCGAGCAGGATCTCGTGGATCGAGATCATCAGCTGGTCGGCGGTCTTGGCCTGCGTGACCTTCCAGATCTCGGTGACGCCCGCGTCGAGCTGCGCCTGGTCGGGGTCGACCTGCGCGAGGGCGCACGGCGGGCTCATCCAGTTGAGCGGCTTGTAGCTGAGCGAGTCGGAGTGCACGAGCACACTTCCGTCGGCCTTCACGAGCAGCAGGCGGGTGGCCACGGGCAGGTGAGCACTGAGCCTTCCGGCGTAGTCGACGGAACACTTGGCTATTACGAGGCGCACCCGGCAAGCCTAACGGGAGCGGGGCGGATGCTTCGGCTCAGGCCTCCGGCGCCGCGACCTTCTTCGGCTCGCGGGCCGCGCCCGACGCGAGGCCGGCGGCGACGACGAGCACGAGCACAACGAGCAGCGCGCGCAGAATTCCGAAGTGCTCGCCCAGCAGCCCGATCACGGGCGGCCCGACGAGGAAGGCGCAGTAGCCGATCGTGGCGACGGCGCTCACGCGCGCTGCCGCGGTCTTCGGGTCGTCGGCCGCGGCAGACATGCCCACCGGGAAGCCGAGCGCCGAGCCGAGGCCCCAGAGCACGATGCCGACGACGGCGATCTCGGCGTTCGGGCCGAAGATCACGATGAGCAGGCCGATGATGGCGAGCGCGGCCGAGCCGCGCAGCACGGGCACACGCCCGAACCGGTCGAGCAGGAAGACGCCGCTCAGGCGCCCCACCGTCATGGCGGTCACGAAGACGCCGAACATGATCGCTCCGCCGGTGCGGCTCATGTCGTGGCCGTCGACCATCGCGAGCGTGAGCCAGTCGTTGGCGGATCCCTCGGCGAACGCCATGCCGAGCACGATCACGCCGATGAGCAGCGTGCGCGGGTCGCGCCAGATGCTGAGCCGGCCGCGCCAGCTCTTCGAGTGGTCGTCGTCGGCGACGGGTTCGTCGCCCTCGGCCACGAAGTGCTCGGACTGCAGGTAGCGCAGCGCCACCTGGGCGGCCGCGAAGATGATGAGCGCGATCGCGGCCATGTGAACGAACACCGGAACGTGCAGGTGCTCGGCGAGTGCGCCGAGCCCGGCGCCGGCGATCGTGCCGAAGCTGAAGAAGGCGTGGTAGATCGGCATGATCGCGCGGCCCAGCGCGCGCTCGTTGGCCGCACCCGACACGTTCATGGCCACATCGCAGATGCTGAACGCGGCGCCGAACACCGCGAGGCCCACGAAGATGACGACGAAGCTCGGGCCGATCGACGCCGCGATCCCCGCCGTGGCAAGGCCGAGCGGCGCGATCGTGAAGCCCCACGTCATGACCCCCCGGGCGCCGAAGCGCGCGATGAGGTGGCTCGAGACCAGGAGCCCGAGGATGGAGCCGAACGACAGCCCGAAGATGAGCACGCCCATCTCGAGGGTCGTCGCCTCGAGGGCGTCGCGGGTGGCGGGGAGCCGGGCGACCCAGCTGGCGAGAGCGAGCCCGCAGAGCGAGAAGATCACGAACATGGCATTGCGCCAGGCGACGATCTGCCGGCGCGAGAGGGCGCCGTTCTGGAGGCTGGGCTGGGCCGACGTCGGCGTTTGTGACATGTGGTTCCCCGGGAATAACAGGAGGTCGAATCGATTCGATCGAATCGATTCGACTAAGCTATCAAGCCATGAGGGATGAAGCAACTGCCGATCGCGCAACACCCCGCCCGAACCTCGCCGCCGTCGCGGCCCTCGCGGGCGTCTCGGCCTCCACGGCGTCGCTCGCCTTCAGCGGTGCGGGCCCGGTGTCGGATGCCACGAAGGCCCGGGTTCTCGCGGCGGCCCAGACGCTCGACTACGCCGGCCCCGACCCACGCGCCCGTTCCCTGCGTCGCGGCCGCTCGGGAATCGTCGGCGTCGTGATCGAAGACCGGCTGAGCGACGCGTTCCGCGACCCGATGAACATCGCGATGCTCGACGGCATCACCGACGAGACCGGCTCGGCCGGTCTCGCGCTGCTGCTGCTGACCGACACGGGCGCGGCGACCGACATCGCGGTCGCGCCGATGGACGCGGTCGTGCTGATCGGCTGCAGCACGCGCCTCGACCAGTCCGTCGTGACGCTGCGCCAGCGGGGCATCCCGATCGTCGCCATCGAGGCCGCGCACATGACCGACGTCGTGGCGATCGACCTCGACAACCGCCCGGCCACGCGCCGCGGCGCCGAGCACCTGCGCGACCTCGGACACACCCGCGTCGCGCTCGTCACCCTCCCGCTCGAGCCCGGGCACGGCCGCGGCCCGCTCACACCCGAGCGCGAGGCCGCGAGCTCGGCGTTCACCGCGACCGAACGCATCCTCGGCGCCCGCGACGTCTTTCCCCGGATCGGCGGCCTCGTGGCGGCCGGCAGCCTGATCGAGGAGGGCGAGCTCGCCGGCATGGCGCTGCTCGACACCCCCGACCGGCCCACCGCAGTCATCGCGCAGAGCGACCTGCTCGCGGTCGGCGTCATCCGCGCCGCCGAGCGCCTCGGGCTGACTGTGCCCGGCGACCTCAGCGTGGTCGGATTCGACGGCGCGCGCATCGACGGGCTCGCCCCGCACGAGCTCACGACCCTGCGGCAGCCCGCGGTCGAGAAGGGACGCGCCGCCGGTCGCGCGATCCTCGCGAGCCTCGCCGGCGAGCCGGCCCTGCACGCGGAATTCGCGAGCGAGCTGCACATCGGCACGACCACGGGCCCCGCGCCGCGGTAGGTGCGGCGGCTACCGCGTGCCGGTCACGATCCAGCGCGAGCCGCGGGCGCGCAGCCCCAGCGTCACCGCGCGCGCACCGATGTAGCCCAGGCCGAAGGCCGCCCAGAGCCACACGATCGAGTCGGTGCCCGACGCCAGCCAGAGCAGCGGGAGGTACACGGCGAGGTTGACTATGCCGGTGAGAGCCAGATAGCGCGCGTCGCCCGCCCCGATCAGCACGCCGTCGAGCACAAAGACGTAGCCCGCGACCGGGATGCCGGCCGCCATCACGAGCAGCACCCCCGTGAGGGCGACCGAGATCGAGGCATCCGTCGTGAACACAAAAGGAAGCACCGGCGACAGCGCGGCGATCGCGAGGCCGAGCAAGGCTCCGCCGCCCACGCCGAGCTGCAGCAGGCGTCGGGTGATCGCCCGCACACGCGGCACGTCGGATGCGCCCAACCCGTGCCCGATCATGGCCTGTCCCGCGATGGCGAGTGCGTCGAGCACGAATGCGAGCGTCGAGAAGATCGTGAGTGCCACCTGCACCGTCGCGAGCTCGTTGGTGCCGAATCCGGTGGCCACGAAGACGGTCGCGAGCATGGCGACCCGCAGCGAGGCTGTGCGCACGAGCAACCAGCCGCCGCTGCGCAGCGCGCTTCCGACGCCCGAGATGTGCGGGCTGAGCCGGGCGCCCGAGCGCAGCGCGGCGCGCACGATGATCACGAGGTAGGCGGCCGCCATGCCCCAGCTCGCGACGACCGTGCCCGCGGCCGAGCCGGCGATGCCCCAGCCGAAACCGTAGATGAACAGGGCGTTGAGCGCGGCGTTCGCGGCGAAGCCGGCGCCGGCGACCACCAGCGGGGTGCGGGTGTCCTGCAGCCCGCGCAGCAGGCCGCTCGCGGCGAGGGTCATCAGCAGGGCCGGCAGCCCCCAGAGGGCGATCGCGAGATACGTGTTCGCGGCCAGCGCGACGTCGGGGCTCGCGCCGAATAGCCCCACGACCCACGCGCTCGACGGAACCCCGACCGCCAGCAGCACCGCGCCCACGGCGATCGACAGCCAGACACCGTCGATGCCGGCGCGCACGGCACCGGTCGGGTCGCCCGCGCCGAGCCGCCGCGCGACGAGGGGTGTGGTCGCGTAGGCCAGGAAGACCAGCAGGCCGACGACGGTCTGGATGACGACGCTCGCGATTCCGAGGCCGGCGAGCGGCACGGCGCCCAGGTGTCCGACGAGCGCGGTGTCGGTGAGCAGGAACAGCGGTTCGGCGACGAGCGCCCCGAGCGCAGGGAGGGCGAGCCGACGGATGTCGCGGTCGAGGGCTCTGGTCACTGCTCCAGTCTGCTGGGTGTGCGGGCCGAGCGCCGACCGGTGCGCGGCAATAGGGTGGAGACATGACCGTCGACAACACCCTCCCGGCCGGAATCCAGATCGAAGAGCTCGACGAGGCGGTGCGTCCGCAAGACGACCTCTTCCGCCACGTGAACGGAAAGTGGATCGACCGCACCGAGATCCCCAGCGACAAGTCGCGCTACGGCTCGTTCCACGTTCTCGCCGAAGAGGCCGAGAAGGCGGTGCGCGACATCATCGTCGAGGCACAGTCGGCCGACCCCGGCACCGAGGAGCGCAAGTTCGGCGACCTCTACGCGAGCTTCCTCGACGAGGGCCGCATCCAGGCGCTCGGTTCCACCCCGCTGAAGCCGCTGCTCGCCGACGTCGACCGGGTCGACTCGATCCCGAGCCTGCTCGACACCCTGGGCCGCCTCGAGCGCCTCGGCTCGAGCGGCTTTGTGCAGGTGTTCGTCGACAACGACCCGGGCGACCCCGAGCGCTACCTCGTCTTCCTCGAGCAGGGCGGCATCGGTCTCCCCGACGAGTCGTACTACCGCGAGGAGAAGTTCGCCTCGATCCGAACCGCCTACGTCGCGTTCATCGAGCGCATGCTGACACTCGCCGACCGTCCAGGCGCTGCCGCGGCCGCCGCGCGAATCTTCGCCCTCGAGACCGACCTCGCCAGCCACCACTGGGACAACGTGAAGAACCGCGACAGCGAGGCGACATACAACCCGATGCCCTGGGTCGACGCGCGCTCCCTCGCGTCGGTGGCCGACGTCGTCGACGGCGCCGACTTCGACATCTGGAAGGCCGGCCTCGACGTTCCCGCCGGGTCCTTCGACACGGTCGTCGTTCGGCAGCCGAGCTTCGTCTCGGGCCTCGCCGACCTGCTGGCTCCCGACCGCCTCCAGAGCTGGACAGACTGGCTGGCCTGGCAGGTCATCCGTTCGAACGCCGCCTACCTCAGCACCGACTTCGTCGAGGCCAACTTCGACTTCTACGGCAAGACCCTCTCGGGCACTCCCGAGCTGCGTGCGCGCTGGAAGCGCGGCGTCTCCCTTGTCGAGGGCGCGCTCGGCGAGTCCGTCGGCCGCATCTACGTCGAACGGCACTTCCCCGAAGAGGCGAAGGCGAGCATGGACGTGCTCGTCGCGAACCTCGTCGAGGCCTACCGTCAGAGCATCACGAGCCTCGACTGGATGGGCGCCGAGACCCGCGCCCGCGCGATCGAGAAGCTCGAGAAGTTCACCCCCAAGATCGGCTACCCCGTGAAGTGGCGCGACTACGCGCGACTCGAGATCTCGGCCGACGATCTTCTCGGCAACGTGCGCGCCACCAACGAGTTCGAGTTTCAGCGCGAGCTCGGCAAGATCGGCAAGCCGCTCGACCGCGACGAGTGGTTTATGACGCCGCAGACCATCAACGCCTACTACAACCCCGGGTTCAACGAGATCGTCTTCCCCGCCGCCATCCTGCAGTACCCGTTCTTCGACGAGAAGCGCGACGCCGCCGCCAACTACGGCGCAATCGGGGCGGTGATCGGCCACGAGATCGGACACGGCTTCGACGACCAGGGATCGAAGTACGACGGCGACGGCAAGCTCACCGACTGGTGGACCGAGAGCGACAAGGCCGCCTTCGAGAAGCGCACCGCGTCACTCATCGCGCAGTACGACGCGCTCGCCCCCGCGCAGACCCCCGAGCACAAGGTGAACGGCTCGCTCACCATCGGCGAGAACATCGGCGACCTCGGCGGGCTCAGCATCGCCTGGAAGGCCTACCTGATCTCGCTCGGCGGCGAGGAGCCGCCGGTGATCGACTCTCTGACCGGCGCCGAGCGCTTCTTCCTCTCCTGGGCGCAGGCCTGGCAGATCAAGGCTCGCGACGAAGAGGTCATCCGTCTTATATCAATAGATCCTCATTCTCCCAACGAGTTCCGCTGCAACCAGATCGTGCGTAACATTGACGACTTCTACACCACTTTCGGAGTCACGCCCACTGACGCGCTCTGGCTTGACCCGACCGAAAGAGTCACCATCTGGTGACCTCGCAATCGAGCGCACGGTAGAGGCCATCGGTGGCGCAAGTAGCCCGACTTAGAGAACGCACAGACCGGCTGCGCGCCGCGAAGCCGGGCAGGCACGCCAGCGACACCCGGATGCCGAAATTCGCGGGCTCGTTCCGCGCGCTCGGCCGGCTCGCCTACGAGGGCGCGCAGGTCTCCGCCAACGTGCTCGACCTGTCGTCGGGCACCACGCTCGTGGCGATCGACGACCGCATCGTGCTGCCGACCGCGAGCATCGGCAAGGTGCTGCTGCTCATCGAGGTGTCGGCCCGGCTCACCGCGCACGACGACTCCGGCTACGGCATTCTCGACAAGCCGCCGATGGGACTCGTGGGCCAGGCCGGCGTCTGGCAGCACATGCAGGCCCCCGCGCTGCCCATCGCCGACCTCGCCACTCTCGTCGGGTCGTCGAGCGACAACCTCGCCACCAACCTGCTGCTCAGCCGTGTCGGCCTCGACGCCGTGCGGGCCCGCACCGAGTCGCTCGGGCTCACCCGCACTGCGCTGCTCGACTTCGCCCGCGACAGCCGCGGACCCGACGACGCCCCGCAGCTCTCTGTCGGGTCGACCGCCGAGCTCGCCAAGCTGTTCGGCATGCTCGCCCGCGAAGAGGTCGTCGACGCCGTCACGAGCCAGCGGGTTATGGGGTGGCTGTCGCTCAACAGCGACCTCTCGCTCGTCGCGAGCGCCTTCGGGCTCGATCCGCTCTCTCACCGCAGTCCCGATCACGCCACGCTCCTCATCAACAAGACGGGCACCGATGTCGGGGTGCGGTCTGAGGCGGGAGCCCTGCGCGGCCGGCGCGCGGCCGTCTCGTATGCCGTCTCCGTGCACTTCACCGACGACTCGCTCGCACGCCGGCTGAGCGTGGTCGACGCGATGCGCACGGTCGGGCAGGAGCTGCTGGAGTACGTGCACTGACCACGTCACCCCTGTTCGGGGGTAGCCCCGTGTTAGCGTGGTGACGACAGTTCACTTCGCGGTCTCAATGGGGAGAAGCATGACAAACACGTCGTCGACCGAGCGCATCGATCCGAAGCGTCCGCCGGTCGCTGTAGACCCGGAGGTGCTCGAGGCCGAAGCGCGCCGGTGGACCCCGCTGAAGATCGCGATCTGGGTCGGGATCGCCCTGCTCGGCGGAGTCAGCTGGGGAGTGCTCGCCATCGTCCGGGGCGAGAGCATCAACGCGATCTGGTTCGTCTTCGCGGCCGTCTGCACCTACTTCATCGGCTACCGGTTCTACTCGAAGTACATCGAGAAGCACCTCGTGAAGCCCGACGACACCCGGGCCACTCCAGCGGAGTACAAGGCCGACGGCAAGGACTACGCCGTCACCGACCGCCGCGTGCTCTACGGCCACCACTTCGCCGCGATCGCGGGCGCCGGGCCCCTCGTCGGCCCGGTTCTCGCCGCGCAGATGGGCTACCTGCCCGGCACCATCTGGATCATCGTGGGCGTCGTGCTCGCCGGCGCCGTGCAGGACTACCTCGTGATGTTCTTCTCGATGCGCCGCGGCGGGCGCTCCCTCGGCCAGATGGCCAGAGACGAGCTCGGACGCGTCGGCGGCACGGCGGCGATCATCGCCACGCTCACGATCATGGTGATCATCGTCGCGATCCTCGCCCTCGTTGTGGTGAACGCCCTCGCCGAGAGCCCCTGGGGCGTCTTCTCGGTCGCGATGACGATTCCGATCGCGCTCTTTATGGGCTGCTACCTGCGCTTCCTCCGCCCCGGCAGGGTCACCGAGGTGTCGATCATCGGCTTTGTGCTGCTGCTCGCCGCGATCATCGCCGGCGGGGCCGTGGCAGAGACCGACTGGGGTGTGGCGCTCTTCACCATCGAGAAGGTGCCGCTGGCCATCGGCATCATCGTCTACGGCTTCATCGCGGCGGTGCTGCCGGTCTGGCTGCTGCTCGCACCGCGCGACTATCTCTCCACGTTTATGAAGATCGGCACGATCCTGATGCTCGCCCTGGCGATCATCATCGTGCGCCCCGAGATCTTCGCGCCGGCGGTGAGCGAGTTCGCCACCACCGGAACCGGCCCCGTGGTCAGCGGCACGCTCTTCCCGTTCCTGTTCGTCACCATCGCCTGCGGCGCGCTCTCCGGATTTCACGCGCTCATCGCATCCGGAACCACACCGAAGCTCGTCGAGAAGGAGCGGCAGACCCGGTTCATCGGCTACGGCGGCATGCTCATGGAGTCGTTCGTGGCGATCATGGCGCTCGTCGCCGCGCTGTCGATCGACCGCGGCATCTACTTCGCGATGAACGCGTCGGCCGCCGCGACCGGCGGCACGATCGAGGGCGCGGTGGCGTTCGTCAACGGCCTCGGGCTGCAGGGCGTGAATCTCACCCCGGAGATGCTCGAGCAGACGGCGAACGACGTGGGCGAGGAGTCGATCGTCTCCCGCACCGGCGGCGCGCCGACCCTCGCGGTCGGACTCGCTCACATCATGCAGCAGCTCATCGGCGGCAGCGGACTCATGGCCTTCTGGTACCACTTCGCGATCATGTTCGAGGCGCTGTTCATCCTCACCGCCGTCGACGCCGGAACCCGCGTCGCCCGCTTTATGCTGCAGGACTCGATCGGCAACTTCATCCCGAAGTTCAAAAACACGTCGTGGCGGGTCGGGGCCTGGATCGCGACCGCGATCATGGTCGCGGCGTGGGGCGCCATCCTGCTGATGGGCGTCACCGATCCGCTCGGCGGAATCAACACGCTCTTCCCGCTGTTCGGCATCGCCAACCAGCTGCTCGCGGCGATCGCCCTCGCGGTGTGCCTCGCCATCATCGCCAAACGCGGCTACTTCCGCTACCTCTGGATCGTGGCGGTGCCGCTCGGGTTCGCGGCCGTGGTCACCATCTCGGCGTCGTTCCTCAAGATCTTCTCCCCGGTTCCGGCGATCGGCTACTTCGCGCAGAACGCGGCGTTCCGGCAGGCGCTCGCCGACGGCGAGACGAGCTTCGGCACCGCCCCGACGGTGGAGGCGATGAACGCGGTCGTGCGCAACACGATGGTGCAGGGAATCCTATCGATCCTGTTCGTCACCCTCGCGATCATCGTGATCGTCACCGCGATCATCGCCACGATCAGGGCGGCCCGCCGCGGTGCGAACGACAGCAGCGAGGACGCCCCGGTGCCGTCGCAGATCTTCGGCCCGGCCTCGCTCATCGCGACGCCCGCCGAGAAGGAGATCCAGGCGCAGTGGGACGCCCTGCCCGCTCGGCCGAAACGCGGCGGCCACTGATGGGCGTCGTCGATGTGGCCCGCGGAATCCGCTGGTATGTGCGCGGCCTCATGGGGGAGGACGCCTACGACAAGTACCTCGCGCACGTGCAGGGCGACCACGGCGGCGAGGCGCCGGTCATGACCGAGCGCGAGTTCTGGCGTGACAAGACCGACCGCCAGGACGCGAACCCCGAGGGCCGTTGCTGTTGAGCCGCATCGCTGGTTGAGTAGGCGGCGACCGTCCGGCGCTCATCGAAAGGACCCACCGTGTCATTCCAGGCCTACCTCGACGCTGTCGAAGACAAGACCGGGCTCACCCCACGACAGCTGGTCGAGATCGCCGAGACCAAGGGGCTCGCGGGCGACGACGTGAAGGCCGGCGAGATCCTCGAGTGGATGAAGGCCGACTACGGTCTCGGCCGGGGACACGGCATGGCGATCGTGCACGTCATCACGAAGGGCGCGCAGATCGACGCGAAGCACGTCGGCACGACGGGTGTGCACCGTGACGAATCAGACACCCTGTGGCTCGACGGCAAGGCGAGCAAGCCGTCGTAGCGGCGGCTGACGGCGGCCGCGCCATCCGGCCCACCGATCTACGCCATATGGGGCGCTTTCGAGAATCACCTGCCCCATTCGGCGTAGATCGACGCCGGGCAGACCGATGGCGAGCACCGGGGTTCAGCCGCTGGGCCTCCGCTCAGCCGGCGAGTTCGTCATCCTCGGCCGCGAGCACGGGCCGCACGACCGCGGCACCGGGGCCGACGCCGTAGAGGGCGTCGAGGGCGGCAGCGAACTCGTCTCCGCGACCCTCGCGGGCCAGTTCGCGTGCGCGCACCGACGGTCCGTGCAGCAGAACGCCGGCGAGGTGGCGCAGGGCGGCGACGGTGTCGGTGGTGTCGCCGGCGCGGCGCTCGGCGCGTTCGATCTCGGCGTCGAGCAGGTCGAAGATGTGCGAACGGAACGCGACGATCGCCGGTTCGACGGTCGCGGCCGAGGTGAACGACGCGGCGGCGTCGCCGATGAGCGCGCGGGCGTCTGTCGCCGCTGTGAGCGCCTCGACGGGGGCGTGCTTGCTGATGAGGTCGAGGTCGAGCAGCTCGATCCCGGGCATCAGGGCGACGGCGGGGTCGACGTTGCGGGGCAGCCCCAGGTCGATCACGAGGCGGCGGGTGTCGTCGGTGACGTCGGTCGTCGAGACCGCCATGGTCGACGTGCAGGTGACGACCACGTCGGAGGCCGCGATCGCCGTCGACAGCGTGGTCTCGAAGTCGATGCCGTACTTGGCCGCGAACTTGGCCGCCCGACCGCTCGGCGAGAAGACGCGCACGTCGACGGCGCCGCGGTCGCGCAGGGCGGCGAGGGTCGTCGCCGCATACTGGCCGGTGCCGACGAGCAGCACCCGGGTCTGCGCCCAGTCGGTGACGCGGCTCGATGCGAGCTCGAGCGCGAGACGCACGAGCGAACGGCCAGCGCCCCCGAGCGACGTGTGGTTCTTCACGTCGCGCGAGGTGCGCGCGGCGTTCTGGAAGAGGGTGTCGAGGGTCGACGACGTGGTGCCGGATGCGCGGGCAGACTCGAGCGCGCGCCCGACCTGACCCGAGATCTCGTCTTCGCCGACGACGACCGATTCGAGACCGGCGGTGACAGAGAACAGGTGGCCGGCCACGGCGTCGCCCGTGATGACCGTGACCGAGCGGCGCAGCTCGTCGGGCTGAACGCCGCTCGCGTAGCTCATGGCGTCGATGGTCGACTGCACGGCCACGGCGGTCGCGCCCGTGAGCGGCTCGTCGATGTCGAGGTAGGCCTCGAACCGGTTGCAGGTGGCGAGCACCACGGCGCCGGTGACGAAGGCGCTGCCGCTGACCAGACTGGATGCCGCCGCGGGTGCGCCGATAGACAGCTTCTCCAAGAGATCGAAGCTGGCATTCTGGTGGTTAGCGGTCAGGCAGAGAAGCACAATCTAATGTTAACTCCGTGACCCTGCCAGATAACCATCCCCTCGTCGACGGCCGCACGGCCGATGCTCCGCTGATTCGCGCGTACCGCGGGGAACGCCAGGCCACCCCGCCCGTGTGGTTTATGCGTCAGGCGGGCCGTTCGCTGCCGGAATACCGGGAACTGCGCGTCGGACACGCCATGCTCGACGCCTGCCTCACTCCCGAACTCTCGAGCGAGATCACGCTGCAGCCGGTGCGCCGTCACGGCGTCGACGCCGCGATCTTCTTCAGCGACATCGTGATTCCCATCAAACTCGCAGGTGTCGACGTCGAAATCGTGCCCGGCCGCGGCCCGGTTCTCGCCAACCCGATCAGAAGCGTCGCGGATGTCGCGGCCCTGCGCCCTCTCGACCCCGCGGCCCTCGCCCCCATCATCGAGGGCGTCGCCCGCACCGTCGCGGAGCTCGGAACCACCCCGCTCATCGGATTCGCCGGAGCGCCGTTCACCCTCGCCTCCTACCTCGTCGAGGGCGGCCCGTCGAAAGACCAGCTGCGCGCCCGCACGATGATGTACACCGAGCCGCACGCCTGGGCGACGCTGCTCAACTGGTGCGCCGACGTCAGCGGCGCGTTCCTCGAGGCCCAGGTTCTCGCCGGCGCCTCCGCCGTGCAGCTCTTCGACTCCTGGGTCGGCTCGCTCAGCGAGCAGCAGTACGTGCGCCGCGTCGCGCCGCACTCCAAGCGCGCGCTCTCGCACCTGCGCGGCTACGACGTGCCCAAGGTGCACTTCGGGGTTGGCAGCGGCGAGGTACTCGCGGCGATGCGCGACATCGGCGCCGACGTGATGGGCGTCGACTGGCGCATCCCCCTCGACGAGGCCAACCGCCGGCTCGGCGGGACGGTGCCGCTGCAGGGCAACCTCGACCCCGCCCTGCTGGGCGCGCCGGCGCACATTCTCGAGGCCCACGTCAACGACGTGATCGACCGTGGCCGCGAGGCCCCCGCCCACGTGCTCAACCTCGGCCACGGCGTTCCGCCCGAGACCGACCCCGACGTCCTCACCCGCATCGTCGAGCAGGTTCACGCCGGATGAGCGATGTCGTAGTCGTCGGCGGCGGCATCGCGGGGCTGGTCATCGCCCGCAAGCTGCTGATCGAGGGGCTCAGCGTCACCGTGCTCGAGGCGAGCGGCCGCCTCGGCGGCAATGTCTCCCGCCACGTGGTCGGTGGCATCGCCCTCGACGCCGGCGCCGAGAGCTTCGCCACGCGCGGCGGCACCGTCGAGGCGCTCGTGCGTGACCTCGGGCTCGGCGACGAGATCGTCGCCCCCAACCCCGACGGCGCCTGGCTGCAGCCCGCCGAGGGCCCCGCCAGGCCGTTGCCCGCGACGAGCCTGCTCGGCATTCCCGGGTCGCCCGTCGCCGAAGACGTGATCGCGGTGCTCGGCACCGGCGCGGCGCTGCGCGCATTCGCCCGCGACGCGATGCTGCCGGGAACGGCCGGCGCGAAGGCCGTCACCCTCGGCGAGCTCGTGCGTCGCCGCATGGGCGACGACGTGCTCGACAAGCTCGTGGCACCCGTCGCGCACGGCGTGCACTCGGCCTCGCCCGACGACCTCGAACTCGACAGGGTCGCCCCCCACCTGCGCGCGAGCCTGCGCCGCGAGGGGTCGCTCGCGCGCGCCGTGCGCTCGTTGCGGGTCGCCGCCCCCGCCGGCACCGCGGTCGCGGGCATCCGCGGCGGAATCGCCCGCATCGTCGACGAGCTCGTGGCCGACCTCGAGCGTTTCGGCGCCGACATCCGCCTGAACACCCGCGCGAGCTCCGTCACCGTGGGCAGTGTCACGATCGACGACGACGTTCTCGGCGGCCACATCGTTGTGGCGGCGCCCGGCCTGCTCCCCTCCGACGGCTCGCCGCCGCGGATCGTGACCCTCGCCACCCTCGTGGTCGACGTGCCGGCGCTCGACGCCGCGCCGCGCGGAACCGGGGTTCTCGTCGCGAACGGGGCCGCCGGCATCCGTGCACGCGCCCTCACGCACGCCACAGCCAAGTGGCCGTGGCTCGCCGAACGGGCAGACGGCAAGCACGTCCTGCGTCTGTCGTACGGCGACGAACCCGAGAATCTGGCCGAGACGGCGAGAACGGATGCCGCGGCGCTGCTCGGTGTCGCGATCCCGCCCGAGGCCGTGCTCGACTTCGCCCGTGTGCAGTGGTCGCGCACCACCGCGACCGAGGAGGCGCCCGACGGCGTGACCGTGGTCGGGGAGACTATCGCCGGCACCGGCCTCGCAAATATCATTGGGCACTCGCTCGCACAAGCTCAAACCGTGCTTAAGGGCCGTTCAGAGTAGACAGCTACGCTGGAAGAACATTCACGAACGAAAACGGAGAGAACCATGAAAGGCAAGATCCTTTTGGTCGTCGGCATCGGAGTCGGCTACGTACTTGGTGCTCGAGCGGGGCGTGAGCGTTATGAAGACATCAAGCGCGCGGCGGGGAAGCTCTGGAACGACCCGCGCATTCAGCGCCAGTTCGACGAGGCCGAGGGCTTCGTCAAAGACAAGGCCCCCGAGGTAGCGGGTCTGCTCGCGACCGGCGCCAAGAAGGTCGTCTCGCAGGTCTCCGGCAAGAAGCCGGCGCCCGCCACCCGCAAGTCGACGGCGAAGTCGCCCGCGACGAAGTCCAGTTCGACCAAGTAAGCAGGCGGCAATGAGCGAGAAAGATCTACCCAAGCGGTCGCTGTTCAAGCTCATCGGCGATCTCCCCGGCTACCTCGTCGAGCTTCTGCGCAGCGAGATCGAACTGCTCAAGGCGGAGCTGATCGAGAAGGCCAAGCACGCGGGCATCGGCGTGGGCCTCGTCGCCGGGGGCGCGTTCTTCGGGTTCTTCGCGTTCGCCGTGCTGCTCGCCGCCGCCGTGCTGGGCATCGCGACGGCTCTGCCGGCGTGGCTCGCGGCGCTCATCGTGGGCGGTGCGCTGCTGCTGATCACCGGGATCCTCGTGTTGATCGGCGTCAATCAGCTGAAACGCGGCACCCCTCCGGTGCCGACCGAGACCATAGCCAGCGTGAAAAAAGACGTGAATGCCATCAAGGGCATAGGAAAGCGGGACTGACATGACCGACTCCATCGAAAACCGGATCGCCGAACAGCGCGCTCACCTGGAGAGCACCCTCGACGAGATCGAGAACAAGCTCAACGTTCCGAAGCAGCTGAACCACTACGCCGACAAGGCCAAGGCCTCCTACGACGAGAACCCGGTTCCGTGGATCGTCGGCGCCACCGCCGTGGCCATTTCGGTCGTCGGAATCGTGGCCTGGGCGATCTTCAGCGGCGACGAATAAGTCTCGATTCGCGCCTCCCCCAAGACAGGGGGAGGATAGAGGTATGAGCCATAGCTCGCCTAGTCAGCAGACCCAGTCCACAGTTCCCGACGACGCCCCCCTGGGGTACACCCTCTGGTCGGTTCTCAGCCGCGACCCCGCCCGCCCCGCGGGCGACGGCGGCCTCGAGACGGCCGTAGCCGCAATCGAAGCCGAGGGTGTGACGGTGCGCGGTTTCTACGACGTCTCGTCGCTGCGCGCCGATGCCGATCTGATGATCTGGCTGCACGGCGACAACCCGCAGACCCTGCAGTGGGCGCTGCGCGAGCTGCGCCGCACCGCGTCGCTGTCGACACTCCTGCCGGTCTGGAACGCCATGGGCGTGCACCGTGACGCGGAGTTCACGAACAACCATCTGCCCGCCTTTATGCGTGGCAAGGAGCCCGCCGCCTGGCTCACGGTCTACCCGTTCGTGCGCAGCTACGACTGGTACATCCTGCCCGAAGACGAGCGCAAGAAGATGCTCGGCGACCACGGGCGCAAGGGCAGCCAGTACCCGCAGGTGCTCGCCAACACGGTCGCGAGCTTCGCGCTCGGCGACTACGAGTGGATCCTCGCGCTCGAGGCCCCCGAGCTCGTCGACCTCGTCGACCTCATGCGCCACCTGCGCAACACCGAAGCCCGACGCCACGTGCGCGAAGAGGTTCCGTTCTACACCGGACGACGCATCCAGATCTCCGATATTGCCGAGGTTCTCTCATGACAATCACCAACGGCGGCTTCGACTCGTCGTCCACCACCGCGGTCGTGCGCAACGCGGCATCCGAGGAGGCCGCATCCGGAGCGGAGCACGTCACGACGGCTGTCGCCTACGACGCCATCCTGCTCGCGAGCTTCGGCGGCCCCGAGGGCCAAGACGACGTCATCCCGTTTCTCCGCAACGTGACCCGCGGCCGCGGCATCCCCGAGGAGCGCCTCGAAGAGGTCGCCCACCACTACCGCGCATTCGGCGGCGTGAGCCCAATCAACGACCAGAACCGCGAACTCAAGGCGGCCCTCGAGGCCGAGCTCGAGCGTCGCGGAATCGACCTGCCCGTCATCTGGGGCAACCGCAACTGGACGCCCTACCTGCGCGACGCGCTCACCGAGGCGAACGAGCGTGGTTTCACCAAGCTCATCGCGATCGGCACCAGCGCCTACAGCTCGTACTCGAGCTGCCGCCAGTACCGCGAGGACTACGCGATCGCCCTCGAGGAGACCGGCCTCGGCGACGTCGTCGCGATCGACAAGGTGCGCCAGTTCTTCGACCACCCCGGCTTCGTCGAACCCTTCATCGAGGGCGTGCGGCAGGGCCTCGCGGATGTCGCGGCGAAGGGCATCCCGCTCGAGCAGACGCACGTGCTCTTCTCCACCCACAGCATCCCCTCGACCGACGCCGCCAGGAGCGGCCCGGTGTCGCGCGGCTTCGGCGAGGGCGGCGCCTATGCGGCGCAGCACCTCGCGGTGGCGGAGGTCGTGATGCACGAGGCTTCGGCCCCTGAGCCTGTCGAAGGGCTCGCTTCGACAAGCTCAGCGACCGCTGCGGCGTGGAGCCTCGTCTACCAGTCGCGTTCCGGCCCGCCGAGCATGCCGTGGCTCGAACCCGACATCAACGACACCATCGCCGAACTCGCCGGCACGGGAGTCAAGGCCGTCGTCATCGTGCCGCTCGGATTCGTCTCCGACCACATGGAGGTCAAGTGGGACCTCGACACCGAGGCCATGGAGACCAGCGCCGAACACGACATCTTCGCCGTGCGCGTGCCGACCCCCGGCGTGCACGCCGCCTACGTGAGCGGACTCATCGACCTCGTCCTCGAGCGACGCGACGGTGTGCCCGTCGCCGACCGCCCCGCGATGACCGAGCTCGGACCCTGGTACGACGTGTGCCGTCCGGGCTGCTGCGAGAACGTGCGCCTCGGCTTCAAGCCGGCGCTGGCGGGAATCGTGCCGTGAGTGCCCCGACCCAGGCAGCATCGGGCAGCGTGATCCGCATCGGAACCCGCGGCAGCGCCCTCGCCGTCGCCCAGACCCAGACGATCGCGAGCTCGCTCGCCGCCAAGACCGGCGTCGCCGTCGAGATCGTCACCGTGAAGACCGAGGGCGACACCTCGACCGAGTCGCTCGCGAGCCTCGGCGGCACCGGCGTGTTCGCCGGGGCACTGCGCGAGGCCCTCGCCGCCGGCCGCGTCGACGTCGTTGTGCACTCCCTCAAGGACCTCCCGACCGGCGCCTACCCCGGCCTGTCGATCGGGGCGATCCCCAAGCGTGTCGACCCGCGCGACGCGCTCTGCGCCCGCGACGGCCTCACCATGGACGAGCTGCCGCCCGGCGCCCGTGTGGGCACCGGATCGCCGCGCCGCGCCGCGCAGCTGCACGCCCGACGCCCCGACATCGAGGTCGTCGACATCCGCGGCAACGTCGACACCCGTCTCGCCCACGTCGCCGAGGGGCGACTCGACGCGGTCGTGCTCGCCGCGGCCGGCCTCGACCGCCTCGGCCGTCTCGGCGCCGTCACCGAGTTCCTCAGCCTCGACGGCTGGCCCACGGCGCCCGGCCAGGGCGCGCTCGCGCTCGAGGTGCGCGCCGGCGAGGAGAAGCTCGTCGCGGCCCTCAACCACAACCCGACCCGCACGATCGTCGAGGCAGAACGCCACGTTCTCGCCATTCTCGAGGCGGGATGCGCCGCGCCGATCGGCGCCCACGGCCAGATCGACGACGGACTGCTGTTTCTCGACGCCCGGGTCTACAGCCCCGACGGCACCGAGAAGCTCACGAGCTCGCACGCGCTCTATGTCGCAGACACGCCGCAACCGGCCCTCGAGGTCGCCCAGCGGGTGGCCGCCGAGCTGCTCGAGAACGGCGCGGCCCGGTTCGCGCCGCTCGGGGGTGCGCAGTGACGAAGCCGAAGCCGCTGGCCGGATGGCGCGTGCTGGTGCCCCGCGGCGGACGCTGGGGCGACACCGTCGCGGCCACCCTGCGCGGCCACGGCGCGGTTCCCGTGATCGCCCCGCTCATCAACTTCGCGAGCGCGGATGACGCGCAGTCGCTCGCCAACGCGTTCTACGAGCTGCAGGACGGCCAGTTCGACTGGCTCGTCGTCACCAGCGCGACGACCGTCGACGTGCTCGCCGGCCAGAGCGTCATCGTGCCGCCGAACACCAAGATCGCCGCCGTCGGCGAGACGACCGCCGCCGCACTCGCCGTCGCCGGCTACCGGGTCGAGTTCATCCCCGAGGGCGACAACTCCGCGCGCGGGCTGCTCAAGGAGTGGCCGACCGCCGACATCACGGGCCGCGTGCTCATCCCGCAGTCCGACATCGCAGAGCCGACGCTCGTCAGCGGCCTCGCCGAGCTCGGCCTCGACGTGCAGTTCGTCTCGGCCTACCGCACCGTCGGTGTGCCTATCGCCCAGCACGTCGCCGCCGACGTCGCCTCGGGCCGCATCGGCGCCGTGCTCGTGACCTCGGGCAGCGTCGCGCGCCAGGTCGCACAGCAGCTCTCCCCGCTCCCCGACGGCACGATCGTCGCCTGCATCGGCCCGCGCACGGCGTTCGACGCCCGGGCGGCCGGCCTCGCGGTCGACGTCATCGCCGAGTCGCGCTCCGCCGACGCCCTCGTCGACGCGCTCGTCGAGTTCGTCACGAATGGATCGGGCGACGCATCCGGAGAAGAACAGTGACCGAACGAAGCATCCGCCCCCGCCGCCTGCGCCAGTCGCCGGCCATGCGCCGCCTCGTCGCCGAGACACGGCTGCACCCGGCCGACCTCGTGCTGCCGATGTTCGTGCGCGAGGGGATCAGCGAGCCCGTCGAGATCGGCTCGATGCCCGGAGTCGTGCACCACACGCTCGACAGCCTGCAGCGCGCCGTCGAGGCCGCGGCCGAGGCGGGCATCGGCGGGGTGATGCTCTTCGGCGTTCCGATCGAGAAAGACGCGATCGGCTCGGGGGCCACCGACCCGAACGGCATCCTCAACCTGGCGACCCGCGCGGCCGTCGACGCCGCCGGCGGAGCGCTCGTTGTGCAGACCGACCTGTGTCTCGACGAGTTCACCGACCACGGGCACTGCGGCGTTCTCGATGCGCTTGGCCGTGTCGACAACGAGGCCAGCCTCGAGCGCTACCGCGAGATGGCGCTCGTGCAGGCGGCCTCCGGCTCGCAGATGCTCGGCCTCAGCGGCATGATGGACGGCCAGACCGCCGCCGTGCGCGAGACCCTCGAGGGCGCCGGATTCATCGACACCGCGATCCTCGCCTACGCGGCCAAGTACGCCTCGGCGTTCTACGGGCCGTTCCGCGAGGCGGTCAACTCGTCGCTCGTGGGCGACCGCCGCACCTACCAGATGGACCCCGCGAACCGCCGCGAGGGGATGCTCGAGGTCGAGAACGACATCGCCGAGGGCGCCGACGTCGTGATGGTGAAGCCGGCCGGGAGCTACCTCGACGTGCTGGCCGACGTCGCCGCGACCTCCACGGTGCCCGTCTGGGCCTACCAGGTCTCCGGCGAGTTCGCGATGATCGAGGCCGCCGCCGCCAACGGCTGGATCGACCGCGAACGCGCCATCGACGAGTCGGTGCTCGCGATCAAGCGTGCAGGGGCCGACGTCGTTCTCACCTACTGGGCCGTCGAGCTCGCCGAGCGTCTCGGTCGCTGAGCTTGTCGAAGCGGCTCACTCCTGCACGACCCTTCGACACCCATTTCGACAGGCTCAAGACGAGTCTCAGGGAGCGCAACTCATGACCACCAACCAGCAAGCCTTCGACCGCGCCCGCGCCGCCATCCCCGGCGGGGTGAACTCGCCCGTGCGGGCATTCGGCTCGGTCGGCGGCACCCCCCGGTTCTTCGTCGAGGCCAAGGGCGCCACCATCACCGACGTCGAGGGCCGCTCCTACGTCGACCTCGTGAACTCGTGGGGTCCGGCGATCCTCGGACACGCGCATCCGTCGGTCGTCCAGGCGGTTCAGGATGCCGCGGCCCGCGGCCTCTCGTTCGGCGCATCCACCCCGGGTGAGACCGAGCTCGCCGAGCTGATCCTCGCGCGGGTTCCCGCGGTGCAGCGGGTGCGGCTCGTGTCGACGGGCACCGAGGCCACGATGACCGCGATACGGCTCGCCCGCGGATTCACCGGCCGCGACCTGCTCGTGAAGTTCGCCGGCCACTACCACGGCCACTCCGACGGCCTGCTGGCCGAGGCCGGGTCGGGACTCGCGACCATGGCCATGCCCGGCTCGGCCGGGGTCACCGCCGCGACCGCCGGGCAGACCCTCGTGATCCCCTATAACGACCGCGACGCGGTCACCGCGGTCTTCGCCGAGTTCGGCGACCGCATCGCCGCGGTCATCACCGAGGCCGCCGCGGCCAACATGGGCGTCGTAACCCCGCAGCCCGGTTTCAACGCGTTCCTCGCCGAGACCGCTCACGCGAACGGCGCGCTGCTCATCGTCGACGAGGTGCTCACCGGCTTCCGCGTCGGAGCGGGCGGATGGCTCGGGCTCGAGTCTCTCGCCGGCGGCGACCCCTACACCCCCGACCTCGTCACCTTCGGCAAGGTCGTGGGCGGCGGCATGCCTCTCGCCGCGCTCGGCGGCCGGGCCGACATCATGCACTTCCTCGCCCCGCTCGGCCCGGTGTACCAGGCCGGAACACTCAGCGGAAACCCCGTCGCCGTCGCCGCAGGCATCGCGACCCTCACCGCGGCCGACGCCGAGGTCTACGGCCGCCTCGACGCCGCCGCGCAGCTGATCTCCGACGCGACATCCGCAGCCCTGACCGCCGCGGGCGTCGCCCACTCGGTGCAGCACGCCGGCAACCTGTTCTCGTTCGCCTTCCGTTCGGGCGAGCCGCAGAACTACGCGGAGGTGAAGGCGCAGGAGGCGTTCCGCTACCCGGCGTTCTTCCACTCGATGCTCGACTCCGGCGTCTCGTTGCCGCCGAGCGTGTTCGAGGCCTGGTTCGTGTCGGCGGCCCTCGACGAGGCGGCGACCGATCGCATCCTGTCGGCGCTGCCGGCGGCCGCGCGTGCCGCGGCGGAGGCCGTCGCGTCCGAGTAGCGCGCCCGCCCGGCCGCCATTGCGCGTCGTCGTCGGGCTACGTTGGCCGCCGTCGGGCTACAGTTCGGGCGTCGGGCTACAGCGCGCGCAGTAGCCCAACGCCCAGGGTGTAGCCCTGCCGGGATGGCCCTACTGGGACCGGCCATGCTTAGATCAGGGCGAGCAGCAGGAACAGCACCGCGAGCAGCGGGAAGGTGCCCTGGGTCACGGCGGCGCGTGCGAGCCTGCGGTTCGACAGGATGAGCACCGTGGCGGCGGCGAGCATGCTGCCCGTGGCGAAGAGCGCGATCGCGAACCCCGCCTCGGTCACGCCGGTGGCGAGCAGCACGACGCCGAGCGCCGCGCCGATGCCGAGAAAGAGGTTGTAGAACCCCTGGTTGTAGGCCATCGGGCGCACGACGTCGGCGTCGGCCTGCGACGTCACCCCGAAGCGCTTCCACACGGCGGGGGTGCTCCAGGCGATGCTCTCGAAGCGGAAGATCGCGACGTGAAGCACGGCGGCGAGCACCGCGAAGACCGAGCCGATGATGAGGAGAACGGGGTTCATCCGCTCAGTTTCGCACGTCGATCACGGTGCGGCCGCGCACCTCGCCCGCCATGATGCGTTCGGCGACGGCGATCGCCCCGTCGAGGCCCACGGATGTCGTCAGCGAGTCGAGCAGGTCGAGGTCGAGATCGCGCGCGAGCCGTCGCCACGCCTCCCGACGCAGAGGCAGGGGACAGTAGACCGAGTTGATGCCGGTGAGGGTGACCGCGCGAAGGATGAACGGCATCACGGTCGCGGGCAGATCGGCGCCCTGGGCGAGGCCGCAGCTGGCGACGATGCCGCCGTAGTTCGTCTGGGCGAGCACGTTCGCGAGCGTGTGGCTGCCCACCGAGTCGACCGCTGCGGCCCAGCGCTGCGACTGCAACGGCTTGCCCGGCTCGGAGAGGGTCGTGCGGTCGATCACGTCGGTGGCGCCGAGCGAGCGCAGGTAGTCGTGCTCGGCCTCGCGTCCGGTCGACGCGGTGACGCGGTAGCCGAGCCGGGCGAGCAGGGCGATCGCGATCGAGCCGACGCCGCCGGAAGCCCCGGTGACGAGCACCTCGCCGCCGTCGGCGGGTGACAGCTGCTTCTCGATCGCGAGCACGGAGAGCATCGCAGTGAAGCCGGCGGTGCCGATCGCCGCCGCCCGCGCGGGCGAGAGGCCGTCGGGGAGGGGCACGAGCCACTCGGCCTTCACCCTGGCCCGTTCGGAGAGGCCGCCCGGGTGGTTCTCGCCGATGCCGAAGCCGTTGACGACGACGCGGTCGCCGACGGCCACGCGCCCTTCGACAGGCTCGGGGCCCGAAGTCGACTCAGGCCCTTCGACGGGCTCAGGGACCGCGGTCACCACACCGACGATGTCGATTCCCGCAATCATCCGCTCGGCCTTGATCACGCCGGGGCGTCCGGTGAGCGCGAGGCCGTCTTTGAAATTGACGCTCGAGTATTCGACATCGATGGTGACGTCGCCGTCGCCGAGCGAGGCATCCGTCGCATCGGAGACGAGCTCGGCGAACGCGGGGGAGTCGGTGGGCCGGGTGACGACGATGGCGCGGAACATGCGGCCCAGCCTAAACCTCGAGAATATTCGCCCGCCGTGTCGAATTTCGAGATCATTGTTCGACGTACTGGTTGAAGAGCGAACCGCGCTCTACACGAGGAGAAGATAACAATGAAGTTCATGCTGCTGATGCAGACCGACGAGTCGAACCCCCAGTCGAACGGTCCCACCGAAGAGGCCCTCAACCTGATGGGCGCCTACAACGAGTCGATGATGAAGGCCGGCGTGCTGCTCGCGGGCGAGGGGCTGCACCCGAGCTCCGAGGGCGCACGGGTGTTGTTCGACGGCGACGACCGCGAGGTGGTCGACGGCCCGTTCACCGAGAGCAAGGAGCTGCTGGGCGGCTTTTGGATGATCGACGTCGCCTCGCGCGACGAGGCGATCGAGTGGGCGCGGCGTGTGCCGTTGCGCGAGGCCCAGGTCGAGGTGCGGCAGGTCTTCGAGCTCGCCGACTTTCCGCAGGACAACGAGTACGTGAAGAAGGAAGCGCAGTGGCGCGAGGAACAGGGAGAGAAGCGCACGGCATAGTCGCCGCGCGCGCGGCCGTCGAGGCGGTGTGGCGCATCGAGCGGGCGCGGGTGCTCGCGACGCTCGTGCGCTTCACCGGCGACATCGACACCGCCGAGGAGCTCGTCGGCGACGCGCTGGTCGCGGCGCTCGAGCAGTGGCCGGGTGAGGGGATCCCGAAGAACGCGGGCGCGTGGCTCACGTCGGTCGCGAAGAGGAAGGCGATCGACGGATGGCGGCGCCAGTCGCGCCTCACCGAGAAGTACGCCCTGATCGCCTCGAGCGGGGTCGCGGAGGCCGAGGAGCCGGGGGAGATCGACGACGACCTGCTGCGACTGATCTTCACCGCCTGCCATCCGGTGCTCAGCGGGCCCTCGCGGGTCGCGCTGACGCTGCGCCTGCTCGGCGGGCTCACGACCGACGAGATAGCCCGGGGTTTTCTCGTGCCCACCGCCACGATCGCCCAGCGCATCACGCGGGCGAAGAAGACCATCGCGGCCGCCCGGGTGCCGTTCGAGATTCCGCAGAGGAGCGAGCTGGCGCCGCGGCTCGACGCCGTGCTCGGTGTGGTCTACCTCGTGTTCAACGAGGGCTACTCGGCCACGGCCGGAGACGACTGGATCAGGCCGACGCTGTGCAACGAGGCCCTGCGGCTCGCCCGTGTTCTCGTGACCCTCGTGCCGCGCGAGGCCGAGGCCCTGGCGCTGCTCGCCCTGCTCGAATTTCAGGGGTCGCGGCTCGCGGCGCGGGTGACGCCCGCGGGGGAGCCCGTGCTGCTCGACGACCAAGACCGGAGCCGGTGGGACCACCTGCAGATCCGCCGGGGAGTTGCCGCGCTGGCGGCGGCCGACGCCCTCGCGGTGCCGCGCGGCGTCTACGCGCTGCAGGCGGCGATAGCCCAGTGCCACGCGACGGCGGCCGCTCCGGAGCACACCGACTGGAACGAGATCGTGGCGCTCTACGACGCGCTCGCGAGCACCACCGCGTCACCGGTGGTCGAACTGAACCGGGCGGTGGCGCTGTCGCGGGCGGGCGGTGTCGACGCCGCGCTCGAGCTCGTCGACACGATCGCGCCCCGCCTCGACGGCTACCACCTGCTGCCCGTGGTGCGGGGAGACCTGCTCGCGAGGCTCGGCCGCCCGGCGGAGGCCCGGGGCGAGTTTCTGCGCGCGGCCGAGCTGACCCGCAACGAGCGGGAGCGGGAGCTGCTGCTGGAGCGGGCGGCGGCGGTCGTCGGTTGAGCGGACCGCGCGCTTCGACGGGCTCGGCGACCGGGGTCAGCCGAAGAGGATGCGCGCCTCGTCGTAGCGCGCCTGCGGCACGGTCTTCAGCTTGCCGAGTGCGTCTGCGAACGGAACCGTGATGATGTCGGTGCCGCGCAGGCCCACCATGTGGCCCCAGCGCCCGGCGATCGCGGCGTCGAGGGCCGCCATGCCGAGGCGGGTCGCCAGAACGCGGTCGTAGGCGCTCGGGGTTCCACCGCGCTGGATGTGCCCGAGCGTCGTCGCGCGGGTCTCGATGCCGGTGCGCTCCTCGATGATCGGGGCGAGCAGCTCGCCGATGCCGCCGAGGCGCGGGCGGCCGAACGCGTCGAGACCGCGTTCACTGTGCGGGTCGTCCATCGAGTCGAGAGAGAAGCCCTCGGCGACCACGACCAGCGGCGCGCGGCCGCGGTCGTGCGCGGAGGTCACCCAGGCGATGATCTGGTCGACGCTCGTCTTCTGCTCGGGGATGAGGATGGCGTGCGCGCCGGCCGCCATGCCGGAGTGCAGGGCGATCCAGCCCACGTGCCTGCCCATGACCTCGGCGATCATGCACCGGCCGTGGGAGTCTCCGGTGGTGCGCAGCCGGTCCATGGCGTCTGTCGCGATCTGCACGGCCGTGTCGAAGCCGAAGGTGTAGTCCGTGGCATCCAGATCGTTGTCGACCGTCTTGGGAACGCCCACGATGTTGATCCCGGCATCCGTTAGCCGCTTCGCCGCGGCGAGCGTGCCTTCGCCGCCGATGGCGATGATGGCGTCGAGGCCGTTCTCGCGCATGACCTCGTTGATGCGCTCGACACCGCCGTTGCCGTCGAAGGGGTTCGTGCGCGACGTGCCCAGGATCGTGCCGCCCTGCTTGTGGATGCCCTTGATCTCGTGGCGGCCGAGCGGGATGGTGTCGCCGTCGACGACGCCCTTCCACCCGTTCTTGAATCCGACGAACTGCTCGCACTTGCCCGTTGCGATGCCGGTGTACACGATTCCGCGGATGACCGCGTTGAGGCCGGGGGCGTCGCCGCCACTCGTCAGGATGCCGATTTTCATGACTCCATCATGGTGCATCCGGCCTCCGCGTCCGGCACGCCCGACAGCACGGGTAGAGGTGCCCATAGTCAGAGTTCCTCAGTTCCAATAGGGTGTACCGACGATGTTCGCCTTTTACTCGTCTTTTCTCCCCCAACGACCCTTATAGGAGTCCCATGTCCAGCACGATCCCCGCCGCCCCCGCCACGCCCCCCGCCGCGAACGGTGCAGCCAACGGCGCCGTCGACCCGAACAAGACCTTCGGTATCGTCGCGCTCATCGTGTCGATCTTCGCATCGCTCATCGGCGGCATCCTCGGCATCGTCGCGTACACGAAGTCGAAGAAGGCCGGCTTCAAGAACAAGTTCGCGCTCGCCGCGATCATCGTCGGCTTCGCGCTGTTCGTGATCCAGGTCATCGTCGGAATCCTGATCGCGGTCGCCGCGGTCGCCGCCGTGAGCAGCCTCTGCGACGGCCAGGAGCCCGGCGTCTACGAGACCACGACCGGCACCACGGTCACCTGCCCGTAATCCGGCAGGTTACGACGGAATGCCCCGGCCTCACGGTCGGGGCATTTTTCGCGCCTGAAAACACTTCAATGTCTCCCGTTTTGGGGGCACGGCGGCGCTAGGCCGCGGTCTGGCTAACACAATAAGGTTGGCCGACACTCGTCGCAGCACCACCCGAACCCAAGGAGTTCCCCATGTCTGAAACCACCGCAACCGGTGTCAACCCCGGCAAGACACTCGGCATCGTCGGCCTCGTTCTCGCGTTCGTCGCGAACATCGTGGGCCTCATCGTCAGCATCGTCGCGCTGCGCAAGTCGAAGAAGGCCGGGTTCAAGAACACCCCGGCCGTCGCGGGCATCGTCATCTCGATCATCTCGATCATCGGCGCCGTCGCGCTGATCATCGGCCTCTCGGCAGGAGCGGCCGCCCTCGTCGGACAGTGCGCCGAGTACGGCCCCGGCGTGCACGAGCTCGACAACGGCGTGACCATCACCTGCAGCTAGGCGGCACTCGCACGACGCCCCCAGCCCACGGCGGGGGCGTCGCGCACTCCGCTCAGGCGAGCGCCGCGGCGTGCACGGGGCATGCGGCCGTCGCTGCGTGCGCCTCGCACACAACGAGCTGTTCGCGGCACGAGAGGTCGCGGCAGTTCTGCATGTTCTTCGTGTCGGCGCCGCACCGGTAGCAGTGCCCGATCACCGTGGCGTCGGCGGTGAAGTCGATCGACATGCGGTTGTCGAAGACATAGAGAGACCCCTGCCAGAGACCCGAGTCGCCGTAGGTCTCGCCGTACTTCACGATTCCGCCGTCGAGCTGGTAGACCTCGCCGAAGCCGCGGCTCACCATCAGCGAGCTCAGCACCTCGCAGCGGATCCCGCCGGTGCAGTAGGTCACGATCGGCTTGTCCTTGAGATGGTCGTACTTGCCGCTCTCCAGCTCGGCCACGAACTCGCGGGTGTTCGCGACATTCGGAACGACGGCATCCGCGAACCGCCCGATCTCGGCCTCGAAGGCGTTGCGGCCGTCGAAGAAGGTGACGTCTGTGCGCTCGACGAGCTCGTGCAGCTGCTCGGGGGTGAGCCGTGTTCCGCCGCCGACCACGCCGTTCTCGTCTACCCGGAGCTCGCCGGGAGCCCCGAAACTCACGATCTCGTCACGCACCCGCACACTCAGGCGCGGGAAGTCGTCGCCGGCGCCCTCGCTCCACTTGAAGTCGATATCCTTGAAGGCCGGGTATTCGCGGGTCTTGCGCACGTAGCGCTTGACGTCGGCGAGCTCGCCGCCGACGGTGCCGTTGATGCCGTCCTTCGAGATCAGGATGCGCCCGGTGAGCGACAGCGACTCGCAGAGATCGCGCTGCCACAGCCGGATCGCATCGGGATCGGCGAGCGGGGTGAACTCGTAAAACAGGATGATCTTCGGAACTGCCACCGTTCGAGGGTAGTCGCACACTCGCGTTAATGCGTCCCGGTTACCATCGGGCTGTGCCCAGCCCTATCCCGAACACCTCCAGCCTCGACGTCCGCCTCGACCAGGGCACCGCACGCGGCGTGCGCGAGCGGGGCGTCGAGGCCTGGCGCGGGCTTCCCTACGCCGCCCCGCCCGTGAACTCGCGCCGGTGGCGCGCGCCACTGCCCGCTGAGCCGTGGGAGGGAATCCGCGACGCCCGCGACTACGGGCCCGTCGCCTGGCAGTCGCGCAGCGGCAACTTCATCGGTGCCGCCCGCGGGCAGGAGATGAGCGAGGACTGCCTCACCGTCAACGTCATGCGCCCGAGCGGAGCGCCCGCCGAGAAGCTGCCCGTGATGGTCTTCATCCACGGTGGCGCCTACGCGGTGGGCTCCTCGGCCGAGCACCCGCGCAACGGCGAGGTGCTCGTGCGCGAGGGCGGCATCGTCTACGTGAGTTTCAACTACAGGTTGAGCGCGCTGGGCTACATCGACTTCTCGCGGTACTCGACGCCCGGGCGTCCGATCGAGTCGAATCTGGGGCTGCGCGACCAGGTCGCCGCCCTCGCCTGGGTGCGCGACAACATCGGCGCGTTCGGGGGCGACCCGCAGAACGTCACGCTCTTCGGCGAATCCGCCGGCGGCAACGCGGTGACGACGCTGATGGCGACGCCGGCCGCGCGCGGGCTCTTCGCCCGGGCCATCGCGCAGAGCGCGCCGACCAACGCGCTCTACGGGCCCGAGCTCACCTCGCGCTGGGCCGACGAGTTTCTCGAGTTCCTCACCGCGCGCCTCGAGCCGTCGGGCGTCGAGTCGACGACGCTCGAAGACGCCGCGCTGATGCTCGCGATCGCCGACCCGAGCGACCTCGTCGAGGCCGCCGTCGCGCTCACGCTGCTCACTCCCGACCGCGATCCCGGCACGATCGCGCTGTGCCCCGTCATCGACGGCGACTACCTCCCGGTGCGCCCCCTCGACGCCTTCAAAAACGGCTCCGTGATGCGGGTTCCGCTCATCATCGGCACCAACGACCGTGAAGGCTCCCTCTTCACGGGACGCCTCGACATTCTCGCAACGACGCCCCCTCGCATCCGCTCGATCTTCTCCAACACCAAGAAAAAGGCACGCAAGGCGATCAAGGCGCTCTACCCCGGGCTGCCGGAGAAGCGCCCGGCGGCCGACTTCGCGGGCGACTTCGCGTTCTGGTATCCCACCGTGAAGGTGGCCGAACGGCACTCGCGGCACGCGCCCGTGCACTTCTACCGGTTCGACATCGCCCCCCGGCTCGTGCGCGCGCTCGGCTTCGACGCCACCCACGGCATCGAGCTGTTCGCCCTCTTCGACCGCATGGACGGCGCCTTCGGCCGCGCCATGGGCGTGCTCGGCGGGCGGCGGGCGTTCAAGAAGACGGGGCAGCGGATGCGCGCCCACTGGATCGAATTCGCCCGCTCCGGCGAGGTGGTCGGCTGGCCCCGCTACGACGAGGCGACCCGCGAGACCATCATCTTCGACCGCACCGACCGCGTGGAGTCGGATCCCCGTGGGGAGCGGCGTGTGGCGTGGCAGGCGTTCGTGCCGCACGTCTAGAGACGCGCGGCACGAACGCGGAGCCGACTAGCCCGCGGCCGGGGCTTCCTGGCTGGCGGTGATCTCTTCGATCTGCGCGTCGGTCAGCCGCACCCACGGCGAGTTGTCGGGGTCGGTCGACGCGGCGGCGGGGCTGTCGCCCTGGTTCCACCACTTCGCCTCGAAGGCGTACTGCCCCTCGATGACACGCGAGCCCTCGGGGTAGGTCGATGCGCCGTCCCACTCCGGGTAGGTGCCGGGAGGCACGGTCGCGACCGGCACGGGCGTCTCTCCAGGGAGGACGGGGCCGACGAGGTCCCATGGGGTGTCGAACGACTCGAGCACCGGGTTGTCGGGGAGGTCGCCGCGCGTCCACCACTTGGCCGAGTACACGTTGCCGTGCCAGACGACCTTGGTGCCGAGCAGGTACGTTCCGTCGCTCGACCAGATCTGGTACGGGCTCTTCTCCGGGTCGTCGGCGACGACGGGGGCGAGGGGCTCGTTGGTGGTGGTGACGGTCGAGGCCGCCTCCGGGCTGCCCTTCATCTTCACGGCGAGCAGGTCGGCGAAGCGGGTGTCGCCCTGCACGACACCGCTGCAGGAGTCGGAGACGCGGCGGGTGTCTGCGTAGTTAGAGCCGCAGGTGATGTCGCGGTTGAGCGACCACATCGACATGCGGCCGAGCCCGTGTGAAACGACGAACTTGTTGAACCCCTTCGCGTCGTCGAGGGTGAAGATCTCGCCCTCGACGTCGTTCTGTCCGATCATCGGCGTCGCGCCGATCTTCGACCAGACGGTGTCGCTCGTGAGGTCGATCTTGGCGCGCGAGTACAGCACGCCGAGCTGGCGGTGGGTCTGCTCGAGTGCCGACGTCGAGGCGTTGAGCATGCTCTGCCCCTCGGTGCGGCTCGCGCCGTAGTCCATCGTCATGACGTTGACGCCGGCGAGGTCGACGCCCGCCTCGAGGAACGCCGCGACGGTGTCGGTTCCGACCTCGGTGAGCCCGGTGGGGGCGACCGGGAGGGTGAGCCACACGGCGAGGTTCTTGCCCGCGGCCTTCTGGCTCTTCTGCAGCGAGGCGACGACCTCGGCGCGACGCTCGCCGGCGGCGACGTCGGCGAGGTTGCCCGCCTCGATGTCGAGGTCGATCGTCGACAGGTCATACCGGTCGATGACGCTCTGATAGGCCGCCTGCAGCTTGGTCGTGTCGGTGCACGACGTCGAGAGCTCGTCGTTCAGCAGGCCGCCGAACGAGACGATCGGCTCGCCGCCCTGCTGCTGGAGGCGCGCGATGCGGCGGTCGAGGTCGAGCGACTTGGCGGCCTCGTCCATCGTGTACACGGATCCCCAGCTGGGCGTGCAGCTCTCGCCGGCCTTGGCGACGACGAACGACAGCAGCACGTTCTTGCCCGCGTCGCTCTTCGGCGTCTCGAACGCGAAGGTGGGGGTGGCCGTGACGTCGACGTAGCCGGCGAACCACGGGTTCACCTCGGGCGTCGTGGCCGACGACCACCAGGTGCGGGCACCGATCACTCCGCCGAACACGACGGCGGCGGTGACGACGATCGCGATCAGCAGGCGGGGGATCGACAGGCGCCGGGTCTTGACGGGCTTCTGCTTAGGGCTGGTGAGGGCGGTCATGCGGTCACGCCCCCTTTCTCGAGGTCGGTGCGGCGGTGCGCGATTTCTTGGACGACGCGGATGCGGACGGCAGGCCGTCGGCGTCGCCGCGGTAGAGCACGGAGCGCCAGTCGATCGGGGCCTCCACCTGCTCGCCCGGCTCCTCGGTGTTCTTCTTGGGCTTGACCGGCACGAACAGCCAGCCGGTCATGGAGATCCAGATGTCGACGATCGAGTTGCGGATGCCGATGTAGGCGACGATCGCCGACAGCGCGAGGAAGGCGTTCAGCCCCGCGAACGCCGCGTTGCCCCAGTTGCCGGCCATAACGTCGCGCCAGAGGGTGATCACCGAGAAGGCGACGATGACAAAGGGGGAGACGACGTAGAGCAGAGGAGCCGCCGTGCGGTTCTTGACCTTCGGCGTGCGGGAGAAGGGGATCTTCTTGACAGTGATGGCCTGCTCGATCGACTTGAACACGCCGGCGAGGTTCACCGGCAGCAGGATCAGGTTGAACCCGTAGATGCGCGCGATGTCGCTGAACCGGTAGCCGAACCTGCGCAGGTCGAAGCCCATGCAGAGAAAGTAGGGAACGGCGGCGAGAACGACGACGGGGCTGAGGAGCCTCGAGTCGTAGGGGTACGCGAGGAGGAAGACCAGGCCGAAGCTCGCCCAGGCGATCGACGTCATGTAGTTCGTGCGCAGGGCGATCTCGGTGAGGGTGACGCGCTCGCCGCGGGCCCGGCGCTCGCGCACCTGGCGGATGAACTTCGGCATGATGAGGAGCCCGCCGTTGGCCCAGCGGCGGCGCTGCACAACGAGCGATCCGAAGTCTGGCGGGGTGGCGGAGTAGCTCAGACGCTCGGGGTAGTTGACGATCGACCAGCCGTGCGTGCCGAGGTCGACGCTCGACTCGGTGTCCTCGATGACCGTGCGGTCCTGCACGTAGCGCTTGATGTCGAAGCCGCCGATGTTCTCGATCTCGACGATGTCGACGAGCGCGCCCTTGCGGATGACGGCGTTGGCGCCCACCCAGAAGGCGGCGTTGTAATACGACATCCCCTGGTGCAGGAGGTGCTGGATGTCGGTGGTCGCGCCGGCGAGACGCTCGATGCGTGTGCCCGCCCCGCGGAACGACGAATACGGCGTCTGGGTGACGGCGACGCGCGCGTTCTCCGGCTGCTCGAGGAAGTAGACCAGGCGCAGGCAGTAGTCGCGCAGCAGCACCGAGTCGGCGTCGAGCGTGAGCAGGTAGTCGGAGTCGGGGATGATGAACTCGCCGGTGGGCGAGGGGCGCAGAACGAGGCCGTTCGGGGTCTGTTCCTCGTCGTAGCTGTCGCCCATCAGGCCGATGTAGGAGTTGAGGTTCATCGCCTTGTTCGCCTCGTGCGAGAGCGAGGCGTACTTCTTGCGCTCGAACGTCGAGATCTCGGCGTTGAAGGTCCAGTCGAGGCGGCGGTACAGCTCGGCCATGCGCTCGAGCGCGGGCGTCTCGCCCTGGTCGGCGGCGGCGGTGAGGGCCGTTCCGACGAGCGCGAGCTCTTCGCTCAGTCCGCGCAGAACCTGGTCGGCGAAGAACTCGTCGACGTGGTCTTCGATCTTCTCGCTCTCGGCCATCGTCTCGAGCCAGTCGGCGGCCCAGAAGTACTGGTAGGCGAGCTGGCGCACGGCCTCGATCGACGGTGCGTCGTCGTTCATCGAGTCGAGCTCGAAGTGCATACGCGCGTCGGCGAAGCGCGAGCGGGGCTCGGAGAGGGCGTCCATGATGTTCTGGGCGATGCCGCGGGCCTTGTCGAGCTTGGTCGCGACGATCGGGTCGGTGGGGTAGGGAGGGTCGTCGACGAGCAGCACGACGCGCATCTCGGGGTACTCCTGCAGCGCGGCCGACCACAGGGTGGAGCGGATGACCACGAGCTCTTCGCTGTAGCTCGGAACGAGCACGGTGATCGACGAGTGGTTCTGTGCGAAGTGGCGGTCGAGCTCGGCGCGCGGAACGCGCACGTGGTCACGGAACCGGATGAGCGCGCCCTGGCGGGCGACGAGGTACATCAGCGCGGAGAACGTCAGGAAGGTCACGACGATGACGTACGAGACGGCCTCGGTGGTGAAGCGGAAGTTCTGCGTTCCGTTGTCGATGAACTGGCGCAGGATCGTGTACACGACGTAGATCGCCCAGAAGACGACCGTCGCGACGATGGCGAGGCGGCTCGTGGCGATCTGGCGGTCGCTCGGTCGCACGTGGATGGTGGGAAGCGGTTCGGTGCTTCTCTCGGCGCCCCATTGCCTTTTTCGGGCAGGCGCGTTTGTAGGGTTTGTTGGCATTGGGGTGTTCCTCGGTGAGACCAGCACGGTTCGGGTTCGCGCTTCGGGAGGCCTCGCAAGCGATCCTAAACCCGAAAAGGGACCCTCTTCTGAAATAGACCGAACGTTCCCCCCTCCCAGTTAGGGGGTCACAGAGACGGTTGGGCCCAATCCGCAGGGATGCGTCGTAGGCTCGATTCGATGGATGCAGCACCCCTCGCGTGTACAACTTACACGCCGCCCACGCCCGTGGATATACGCGTTACCCTCCGGCCGCTCGTGCGCGGACGTCTCGACCCCACGATGCGCGTCGACGACTCCGGAATCTGGCGCACGATGCTCACCCCGATGGGCCCGGCGACACTCCATCTGACGTCGGCCGCGGGATCGGTCGAGGCGCGCGCGTGGGGCGACGGGGCCGAGTGGGCGATCGCCGGCGTGCCCGAACTGCTGGGTGACGGCGACGACTGGAGCGGGCTGGATGTCTCGGGCAATCCGTTTCTCGCCGAGTCGCGACGGCGCAACCCGGGGCTGCGGCTGCTGCGCACCCGGCAGGTCTTCGAGATGCTCCTCGTGGCGATCCTCGAGCAGAAAGTGACCGGCATCGAGGCGCGTCGCGGCTGGCGCACCCTGCTCACCAAGTTCGGCGACGTGCCGCCCGGGCCCGCACCCGAGGGCATGCGCGTCTTCCCGAGCGCGGAGCGCTGGCGCCGCGTGCCGTCATGGGAGTGGCACACGGCGGGGGTGGGCCCCCAGCGGTCCGCGACGGTGATGCGCGCGGCATCCGTCGCCTCGTCTCTCGAACGCACACTGTCGCACGGTCGCGGCGGACCAGAGGTCGCGGCCAAACTGCGTTCGATCCCGGGGATCGGGGTCTGGACGGCGGCCGAGACGACTCAGCGCTCCCACGGCGACCCCGACTCGCCGAGTGTGGGCGACTACCACCTGCCGGCGGTCGTCGGGTGGGCGCTCATCGGCAAACCGGTCGACGACGACGGCATGCTCGAACTGCTCGAGCCCTACGCCGGCCACCGTCAGCGTGTGATGCGGCTCATCGAGGCGAGCGGTTTTCGCAAGCCCGCCTTCGGCCCGCGCATGACCATCCAGGACCACCGCCGGCACTGACCCCCGGCCCGCCGTCGCCCCCAAACGCCCGCCGTCGTTCTCAAAACGAAGGAGAAACTAGCGCGGAGTCACCGGTTCTCGCGGTTTGCGGGGGTGCGGCGCGAGATCTCCTTCGTTTTCGGCAGACCACGAGCGCGGGGGCGGGGCGCTGGGCTGGGCGGGGCGCGGGGGCGGGGCGCTGGCCGGGGCGGGTCAGTCGTGCGGGAAGATGCGGTCGGGGTCGTGCGCCACGCGCACGGTGCCGAGCCGCGCCGAGGTCTCCGCCGACCAGGTCGGGGTGCCCGCGCCGCCGTGGCTCTGGAAGTTGATGTTGGACTCCTCGTTGATCCACGGGAGCAGGGCGTCGAAGATCTGGGACGCGGCATCCGGGATCAGATTGGCGAACAGGCTCGGCTCGGGCGCACCGATGAGGGTGAAGGTGTACTCGGCCGATCGTCCGCCGACCGCCGACCCCTCGGCGACGTCGGTGCTCACGGCCCCGCCGAGGTGGCGCAGCTCTGCGGCGACGAACGGTATGCGCGCGCCGGGGCCAACGGCGGTGAGCACCGCGGTGGCGAGGTCGGGCGAGCCGTGGGAGAGCAGCGTGCCGTTGCTCCAGGCCGGGCTCGGTCCCTCCGGGTCGTTGTGGATGAGGCCGATCTCGTCGATCGGCAGCTCTCCGAGAGAGTCGATGAACACGGGGGCGAGTGCGCGCAGCGCGGCGGCGTGCCGTTTGCCCTCGACGATGTCACCCGGGAACGCGAAGCGCACGCTCGCGAAGTTCTTGCCGCGCATCGGCTCGGGCACGGCGTCGATGGGCGGAAACCGCAGCAGCGCGATGCTCGAGGTGACGCTGTCGGGCGCCGTCTGCGTGTAGTCGATCCAGCCGCGCAGCACCTTCTCGATGTGCTGGTTCTCGAACAACAGCGACCCGGCGTAGAGCGACGGCACCTCGACGAGCTCGAACCGCACCTCGGTGACGACGCCGAGCCCGGATTTTCCGCCCCGCAACGCCCAGTAGAGGTCGGCGTTCTCGGTGGGGGTGGCCTCGACGAGCTCGCCGCGGCCGGTGACGACGGTGAAGCCGCGCGCGTAGTCCGACGAGACGCCGTGGCTGCGGCTGAGCGGCCCGAACCCTCCGCCGGTGAGGTAGCCGACGACGCCGACCTGGGTCGAGGCGCCGGCGATAGGAGCGAGGCCGTGCTGTGCGGCGGCGGAGATGACGCGGCCCCAGCGGGCGCCCGCGCCGATCGTCGCGATGCGGCTCGCCGCGTCGATCTTCACCGAATTCAGACGCTTGGTGGTGATGAGCATGCCGTCGGTGATGTCGGCGTGCGAACCGTGGCCGGTGGACTGCGCCCGCACGGGCAACGCGAGCTCGCGGGCGAACAGCACCGCCTCGACGACGTCGTGTGCGCTCGCGGCGCCCACCGCGACATCCGGAGTGTGGGTGGTCGCGAGGTTGAATCCCGCGACCTCGGCGGCGAACGCGTCGTCGGCGACGGTCAACACGGGGCCGGTGACACGAGAACGCAGCTCGGTGATGTCGATCATGCGCCGACCATATAGCAATCGGGCCGGGCGGACAAAGGCGGGTTGCGGTGTGTGCCGGGGTCAGCGATGCGGATGCGACTCGAGAACCGCCATCGCCGCGTTGTGCCCGCCGAGCCCGCTCACGGCACCCCCGCGCACCGCGCCCGAGCCGCAGAGCAGGATGCGCGCGTGCTCGGTCGCGACCCCCCACCGCGCGGCCGCAGTCGAGAGGTCGGCGTCGTCGTCGACGAACGGCCACGACAGCGGGCCGTGGAAGATGTTGCCGCCGGGCATCGCGAGCGCACCCTCGATGTCGAGCGTCGTCTTGGTCTCGATCGTCGGCCGGCCGGAGGCGTCGCGCAGCAAGAGCGGTTCGATCGGCTCGGCCAGCACCGAGTCGAGACTGTCGATCACGGCCCGCTGCAGCCGGCCGCGCATCGCGTCGTGCGTCTCGACGTCTGCGCCGTCGACGATCCGGTGCGGGGTGTGCAGCCCGAACACTGTGAGGGTCTGGGCGCCGCTCGCCCGCAGCTCGGGCGAGAGGATGCTCGGGTCGGTGAGCGAGTGACAGTAGATCTCGCAGGGCAGCGGGTTCGGGATGCCGCCTCCCGCGGCCGTCGCGTACGCCCCGTCGAGCTGCGCCCACGACTCGTTGATGTGGAAGGTCCCGCCGAACGCGGCCGCCGGGTCGAGCGCGGCGTCGCGCAGCCGGGGCAGCCGGGAGAGCAGCAGGTTCACCTTGACCTGGGCGCCCTCGGGCTTTGTGGGCGAGACCGCCGCGCCGGTGAGGCGCGCGAGCACGTGCGGGGCGACGTTCGCGAGCACGACGCCGGCACCCACCGTGAGTTCGCGCTCGCCGCGGCGGTAGGACACCTCGCCGTCGGGGGTGATCGCGGTCACCTCGGCGCCCGTCACGATCTCGGCGCCCGCCCGGCGCGCGGCCGCCTCGAGCGCACCGCTGACCGCGCCCATGCCGCCGACCGGCACGTCCCAGTCGCCCGTTCCGTTGCCGATCACGTGGTAGAGAAAACAGCGGTTGGCGGCGAGGCTGGCGTCGATGTTCGGCGCGAACGTGCCGATGAGCGCGTCGGTGAGCACCACGCCGCGCACCAGGTCGTTCGAGAAGGTGCGCTCGACGACCTCGCCGACGGGGCGCTCGACGAAGTCGCTCCAGAGGGCGTCGTCGCCCACGGCGCGGCGGGCCTCGCGTCGGGTGAGCAGCGGTTCGGTGACGGTGGGGAAGAGGGCTCGGGCGAGCTGTCCGGTGCCCGAGTAGAACCCCGGCCAGGCGCTTGCGTCGTCTGCCGCCCCGATCGAGGCGAACGATGCGGCGGTGGCCGCCGGGTCGCCGTGGTCGACGAGCAGTCCGCGATCGCTCCCCGGCTGCGGCGTATAAGAGGAGTAGCGCCGTCGCTCGAGCCTGATGTCGAGTCCGAGCTCGCTGATCACCCGCTTCGGCAGCAGCGACACGAGGTAGGAGTAGCGCGAGAGCCGGGCATCCACACCGTCGAAGGCCTGCGCTGAGACCGCGGCGCCGCCCACTCTCTCGAGCCGTTCGAGAACGACGACGCGGCGTCCGGCCTGCGCGAGATAGGCGGCGGCGACGAGGCCGTTGTGCCCGCCGCCCACGATGACGACGTCGGCAACCGTGGTCATGTGTCAGCCGCTACAGGGCCGCGAGGCGTTCCCGGCGCTCGGCTTCCTCGACGGTGTCGGCGAGGTAGTCGGCGAGATAGCCGATGACGATGCGCGCGCACTCCTTGATGAAGAACTCGTCGCCCGCGAGGTTCGTCATAAACGCCCGCGCCGTGAGGCTGTCGACGATCTCGACCATGATCTCGACGTGCTCGAGCAGGTCGTCGCGAGGGCTCACCTGGTACCGGGAGATGAAGACCTCGGCCATCATGCGAGCGACGACCTTGCGGTTGGTGTCTGACTCGTCGATCAGGTGGCGGTCGATCGCGTCGCCGAGGCGCAACCAGCGGAAGCCCGGCTCGGTGCGGTGCATCTCGCAGTAGATGTCGACGGCGTTCGCCATGGCCTCCTGCCAGGTGACGTTCTCGTCGGTCAGGATCGTGGTGGCGTTCTCGAGAAAGCGGTGCAGGTTTCGGGTGGCGAGCGCGCTCGCGATCGCCTGGAGGCCGTCGAAATAGCGGTAGATGCCCGGACCGGACATGCCGACCCGCTTGGCGATGAGCGAGGTCGTGAGATTGCCGTAGCCGACCTCGTCGATGAGGGCGGCAGTGGTGTCGAGGATTAGCTCGAAGCGCTGCTCGCTGCGGTCTTGCCGTGGAACCCGGCGCAGACTCGCACCTGCGATTTCGGTGCTCATGGTGAAACTCCCTGCGTGATTTCCTGCAGCCAGAGTACCTGCGGGGAAGCTCAACGATGACAGGCGGGCCGTCGCCTAGACGAAAGACACCGACCGATTGAGGATATTTCGGCAGGCGAGTATCGTTGGTCGGTCTCTGCTGGCCTCCCGCACCGACGTGAACACCGTGCGTTTCGGCGGACCCTGCAACCGCACGAGTTCGACCGAGGGTGTGCGCCCGGCCCAGACCAGGTCGGGAAGCACCGCCACGGCGTTTCCCGACTCGATCAGGCGGATGTGCGCCTGCAGGTCGGCGGTCTCGAATCGCACGTCGGGTTCGAAGCCCGACTGGCGGCACAGCTGCTCGGCCCAGTGCCTGCTGGCGGTGCCGCGCGGCTCCATCACCCAGGGCAGCGTCGCGGCGTCGGCGATCGAACGGATGCCGCGGTGCGCGGGCACCCCCAGGCGCAACTCGTCTTCGCAGAGGGCCACCCGGTCGAGATCGGGCTGTCGGGGCGCGGCGTGGCCCGGATACTGCTCGGCGATCACGAGGTCGAACTCGCGGGCCCAGACCTCGAACAGCGCGTTCTCGGGCTCCCGCTGCGTGATCTCGACCCGCAGCGCCGGGTACTCCGCGGCGAGCAGGGTGAGCGCCTGCGGGATGATGCCGAGTGCCGCCGACTGGAACACCGCGAGCCGCACGGTGCCGCGCACCTCGGTGAGGCTGGAGACCAGCTCGCTCTCCATCAGTTCCATACGTTCGAGCAGCAGGGTGGTGTGGGCGACGAGCACCTCGGCCTGCGGTGTGAGCTGCACGCGGCGGCCCGACTTGGTGAGCAGCGGCACGCCGGCCTCGGTCTCGAGCAGCGCCAGCTGCTGCGAGACCGACGACGGGCTGTACGAGAACGCCTCGGCCACGGCAGTGATGGTTCCGCGGATCTTCAACTCGCGAAGCATCCGCAGCCTCTTCAGATCGAGCACCGGCATCCGTCCTTTAGGTAGAATTGAACAATATCGTACGCAAACATTCGCTTTTGCTTTAGATAGTGGACGAGGCACACTGGTGCTTTCCAGCAACCGTGACGAGGGAGGCTTATTCTCGTGAGCATGTCGATTGAGCGCCAGAACTCCGAACGTTCGACCAACGAGGGCGCGAGCGCCGCGATGGTCGACGAGACCGTCGCCACGGTGCGCCGCTGGCTCACCGAGAGCGCCGACGTGAAGACGGATGCCAGTGCCGCGCGCCTCGCGGGAGTGCTCAAGGATCCCCGCGGACTCGACTTCACGATCGGCTTCGTCGACCGCGTCGTGCGGCCGGAAGACCTCAGGGTCGCCGCGCGCAACCTCGAGCAGCTCAGCCACAAGATCCCGAAGTTCCTGCCCTGGTACCTGCGGGCCGCGATCGCCATCGGCGGAGGGTTCGCGACGCTGCTGCCCTGGCTCATCGTTCCGATCGCGCGGCGGGTGCTGCGCAGCATGGTCGGCCACCTCGTCATCGACGCGACCCCGAAGAGCCTCGACAAGACCCTCGCCCACCTGCGCGACGGCGGCGTGCGACTCAACCTCAACCTGCTCGGCGAGGCGGTTCTCGGCGAGGGCGAGGCCGACAGCCGCCTCGCCGGCACCCGTGACCTGCTCGCCCGCGACGATGTGGACTACGTCTCCATCAAGGTCTCCTCCGTCTCGAGCCAGCTCTCGATGTGGGCCTTCGACGAGACGGTCACCCGCGTGGTGGCGCGCCTCACGCCGCTGTACGAGCTCGCCGCCGCCTCGCCGACGCCGAAATTCATCAACCTCGACATGGAGGAGTTCCACGACCTCGACCTGACGGTCGCCGTGTTCGAGGCCCTGCTCGACCAGCCGCAGCTGCACACTCTCGAGGCGGGCATCGTTCTGCAGGCCTACCTGCCCGACGCGCTCGGCGCCCTGCAGGGGCTCACCGCCTGGGCGAAGGCACGCCGCGCCACCGGCGGTGCGGGAATCAAGGTGCGTGTCGTCAAGGGCGCCAACCTCGCGATGGAGTACGTCGACGCGACGATGCACGGCTGGCCGCTCGCGACCTGGTCGAGCAAGGTCGAGACCGACACCAACTACAAGCGCGTGCTCGACTGGGCGTTCACCCCCGACCGCACCGACGCCGTGCGCATCGGCGTCGCCGGGCACAACCTGTTCGACGTCGCCTTCGCCTGGTTGCTCGCGAAGCAGCGCAACGTCGAGCAGCGCGTCGAGTTCGAGATGCTGCTCGGCATGGCGACCGGCCAGGCCGAGGCCGTGAAGAAAGACGTCGGCTCGCTCCTGCTCTACACGCCCGTCGTGCACCCCGGCGAGTTCGACTCGGCCATCAGCTATCTCATCCGCCGGCTGGAAGAGAACGCGAGCACCGAGAATTTCATGAGCGCGCTCTTCGAGCTCTCGTCGAACGAGAAGATCTTCGCCCGCGAACAGGGCCGCTTCATCGCATCGATCGAGGCTCTCGACACCCACGTGCCGCTGTCGAACCGCGTGCAGAACCGCTCGAACCCCGAGGTCGAGCTGGCCCTCGACCTCGACGAGTTTCAGAACGAGCCAGACACCGACAACTCGATCGCGGCCAACCGGGCGTGGGGCCTGCGCATCCTCGAGCGCAGCGCCACCTCGCAGCTGGGCGTGGAGACCATCGCCGCCGCGCGCATCGACGACCTCGACACCCTGTTGACGACTGTCGGAGCCACCGTGCACGCCGCCGCCGGATGGCAGGCGCTCACGGCCGAGTCCCGCGCCCGCATCCTGCACGACGCCGGCGACGTTCTCGGCGTGTTCCGCGGCCGCCTCATCGAGGTCATGGCGAGCGAGACCGGCAAGACGATCGCCGAGGGCGACGTGGAGGTCAGCGAGGCGATCGACTTCGCCCACTACTACGCGGCCCGCTCGCTCGACCTGGGCCGGGTGGCCGACGCCACCTTCGTGCCGTCGAGGCTCATCGTCGTGACGCCGCCGTGGAACTTCCCCGTGGCGATCCCCGCCGGGTCGGTGCTCTCGGCGCTCGCCTCGGGCAGCGCCGTCATCATCAAGCCCGCACCCCAGGCCCGCCGCAGCGCGGCCGTGATGATCGAGGCCCTGTGGGAGGCCGGCGTGCCGCGCGACGTGCTGCGCCTCGTCGACATCGAAGAGGGCGACCTCGGCCGCGAACTCGTGGCGCACCCCGCGGTCGACCGGGTGATCCTCACCGGCGGCTACGAGACCGCGCAGCTGTTCCGCTCGTGGCGCCCCGACCTCCCGCTGCTCGCCGAGACGAGCGGCAAGAACGCCATCATCGTCACCCCGAGCGGCGACCTCGACCTGGCCGTCGCCGACATCGTCAGGAGCGCCTTCGGGCACGCCGGGCAGAAGTGCTCGGCCGCCTCGCTCGTGATCCTCGTCGGCTCGGTCGCCAAGTCGGAGCGCTTCCGGCGCCAGCTCGTCGACTCGGTGCGCACGCTGCGCGTCGGAGTGCCGCAGAACCCGCTCAGCCAGATGGGCCCGATCATCGAGCCGGCGCACGGCAAGCTGCTGCGCGCTCTCACCACCCTCGAGCCCGGACAGTCGTGGCTCGTGAAGCCCCGCGAGCTGCCGGTCTCCCCGGTCGCTTTGGGCGCCGAGCCTGTCGAAGCGACGCCCGGCACCGTCGAGCCCGGCCGCCTCTGGTCGCCCGGCGTTCGCGAGGGCGTCGTCGCGGGCAGCGAGTTCCACCTCACCGAGTACTTCGGCCCGGTGCTCGGCATCATGACCGCCGCCACCCTCGACGAGGCGATCGAGCTGCAGAACGCGAGCGCCTACGGTCTCACCGCCGGCATCCACTCTCTCGACGGCGACGAGGTCTCCCACTGGCTCGCTCGTGTCGAGGCGGGCAACGTCTACGTCAACCGCGGCATCACCGGCGCGGTCGTGCAGCGCCAGCCGTTCGGCGGCTGGAAGCGTTCGTCGGTCGGCGCGGGCACCAAGGCCGGCGGTCCGAACTACCTCATGACGCTCGGCAGCTGGGCGCCGGTGGAAGCGACTCCCGACGAAGACCTCCGCCTCGACGGCCTCAGCGGCCCCGTGGCGAGCCTCATCAAGCAGGGTCAGAGTGGCCTCGAGTTCCTCGAGTTCGACGCGGTGCGTCGTGGGGCGCTCAGCGACGAGCTCGCCTGGCAGCAGGAGTTCGGTGTGAGCCGTGACGCCTCCGGCCTTGAGGTCGAGCGCAACGTGTTCCGCTACCTGCCGGTGCCCGTCACCCTGCGCCTCAGCGAGGCGAGCCCGCTCGGCGACCTCGTGCGGGCCATCGCCGCGGCCACCCGTGCCGGATCGACGATCTCGATCAGCTCGGCGCTGCCGCTGCCCGCGACGCTGATGAGCCAGTTCAGCAGTGGGCTGAGCCCCGTGCGCGTCTCCGGCGTCGTCGTCGAGTCGGATGCCGCGTGGCTGGCCCGTGCGGCGGCCGGCGGCATCACGACCGCCCGCGTGCGACTGCTCGGCGGCGACGCATCGGCGCTGGCCGCGGCCGTCGGCGGAACGCCCGACCTCGCAATCTACGCGGGAGCGCTCACCTCTGCCGGACGCGTCGAGCTGCTGCCGTTCCTGCGCGAGCAGGCCGTGAGCGTCACCGCACACCGCTTCGGAAACCCCGACGCCGCGATGATCGGTCTCAAGGTCTAGCAGCGGTCGCGACCGGGCGGCGCGGTGCGTCGCCCGGCCCCGACGCGCCGTCGCACCCCGACCTTCTGCGCAACGCTGGGACGACTGCCGACCGGCGCGCCACCGCATTCGTCCCAAATCGCCGCAGACAGCGACGGGGTGACGGGCTACTGCCGCAGCGCCGCGGTGACCCAGTCGAGCGCGGCCGCGGGGGAGACCCCGAGCTGCTTGATCCGGTCGGCATACGCGCGTGCGGCGGCCTGCGCCTGCTGCTCGGAGGCGTCGCCCTGCGCGCTCACGAACGAGCCGTTGCGCCCGCGCGTCTCGATGAAGCCGTCGCGTTCGAGCTCGCGGTAGCACCGCGCCACCGTGTTCGGCGCGAGTCCCAGGTCGTCGGCGAGGCGTCGCACTGTGGGCAGCTTCGCTCCCGCGGCGAGCTCGCCGCTGCGCACCTGCTCGATGAACTGCAGACGCAGCTGCTCGAACGGGGGAACGGGCGACTTCGGGTCGATCGAGAGCATCAGGCCACGTCCGCGTGGAGGTCGATGTCGCTCGCCCGCAGGTTGGGCCACAGCCGCTCGACGAAGTACCGCTGCGGCCTCGTCGCGACCGAGTAGATCGCGGCGGCCAGTCCGGTGAGTGCGAAGACACCGCCGACCACGTACGACACCGTTATGGCCGCGGGGTGCGTGCTCGACTCGGCGATGCCGAAGATTCCGAACACGAGGCAGTATGCGCCGAGCGCGAGCGGGGCCGTGACCAGGTCTCGCAGCGCGGATGCGCGGATCGCGTCGTCCCAGACGAGTTCGGCTGTCGAGCCGGCGGGCTGCGAGAGGTCGACTATGCGCCGGCTCGCTACCTCGAAGAACACCAGGGAGAGCGCACCGAATATGGCGAAGAAGGCGATCGCGAACAGCGATCCGCCCGCCCCCGGTGCCGCGAAGAGTGTCGAGGCGAGCAGCACTCCCACGGCGGCGGAGACCACGATCCGCGCGCCGACCAGCTCGAAGGGGGCGAGGTAGTCGCTCACGGCCACCGCGCGAGCTCGAGCGACCCGCGGCCGGTCGGCCGAGATCGCCCTGCTGCCGGTGAGGGCGGCGACGGCGGTGCCGGCGGCGACTCCGGCGAAGGTCGAGCCGATGATGAACAGGCTGGTCAGCTGGCTGTCGTTGTTCACGCCGATCTCGAAGTGGAACGCGACGGCCGCGGCCGCGGTGAAGACGAGTCCGCCGAGGCTGCCCCCGCGGGACCGCGCCATAAGCCGGGCGGCGACGGTGCGTTCGAGTCGGGCCGGGAGGTCGATGCGGATGTTCGCGGAGTGGCGGTAGGCGCTCCAGCGTGCGCAGAATGGCACGAAGGTGAGCACGAATGCCACGATCAGGCCGAGGGTCACGATGATGCTGATGAACCAGGCTCCACCGTCCATGAGTTCCTCCTTCATTTTCGTTTGTGCGTGGTTTGTACCATCGTAGCAATACAAACCCGCGTGTCAAGAGCGGTGGCTCGCGACGCCGTCGTCTGCGAGGCTGGGGGTATGGTCTCTCTCGCTCCACGCATCCCCCTGAACGACGGTCACTCCATCCCCCAGATCGGGCTCGGCACCTGGCCGCTCGGTGACGACGACGTCGCATCGGTCATCGTCGACGCTGCCCAGCTCGGCTACCGGCACATCGACACCGCCGCGAAGTACGGCAACGAGAAGGGTGTCGGCGCCGGCATCGCCGCCACCGGCCTGGCCCGGGACGAGCTGTTCGTCACAACGAAGCTCGACGGGCAGTTCCAAGGCGACGACCGCGCCATCCGCGGGCTCGATGCCTCGCTCGGCCGCCTGGGTCTCGACCACGTCGACCTTCTGCTCATCCACTGGCCGCTGCCGCAGCGCGACGAGTACATCTCCACCTTCCGCACGTTCGCGAAGCTGATGGAGGAGGGCAAGACCCGGTCGATCGGCGTCTCCAATTTCAAGCCGGCGCACCTCGAGCGCCTCGTCGCCGAGACCGGCATCACCCCCGTCGTCAACCAGATCGAGCTCAACCCCTACGTCGTGCGGGCCGAGCAGCGCGCCGCCAACGACCACCTCGGGGTCGTGACCGAGTCGTGGAGCCCGCTCGCCCCGGGAACGGGACTTCTGACGGATGCCCGCATCCTGCGCATCGCCGGGGAGCACGGGCGCACCCCCGGCCAGGTGATTCTGCGCTGGCACGTGCAGCAGGGTCTCGTCGCGATTCCGAAGAGCCGCACGCACGAGCGTCTGGCGCACAACCTCGCGGTCTTCGATTTCGAGCTCACGGCCGACGACCTCGCGGCGATCGGGGAGTTCGCCGAGGGCCCCGACGCCGGAGTCGACTCAGACGTGAGCGGCCACTAGCCGGTCGCCGACGACCCACATGCCCGCCGTGAGCGATGAGGATGCCGTGACCGACGACATCCGCGCGCTGGTCGCACGGGCCGTGAGCCGCCTCGACGAGGCGGGCGTGCCCGACGAGGCGCTCGCGAGATTCACCACGCCGAGGCGCGTGCTGTTCGTGCCGCGCAAGCCGGTGATGCTGCCGATGGGCCGGGTGTGGCCATTGGGCGTGCTGCTGCTCGGCCGAGACGGCAGCCTGCACGCGACGGGGAAGATCACCCGCGCGGTCCCCGCCGGGTATCCGGGCTACCAGTCGCCGGGGGTCGAGGTGCGTCGCGGGTATCGTGCGGCGGCGCACGCGGGGAGGTTCGCCGAGGGCGACACCGTGAACTTCGACACCGTGCCGATCGACCCGGCGGCACTGAGCGAGAGCACGACGCCCCTGTTCGTCGACGGCGGCAGGCCGCGGGTGCGCTGGAACCCGACGCACCCCGCACAGTCGGTGGCCCTCGACTCCTACCTCGCCGACCGGGTGGGTCTGCTGCTCGACCCGCCGGGCAGCTAGCCGACGGGGTCAGCCCGCGGGACTGTGCGCCTCCAGAAACTCGTACACCTCGGTGCTGTCCACCCCGGGAAACACCCCGGTCGGCATGGCGGCGAGCAACGACGACTGCAGCCGGGCGCTCGGCCACGACTGGTCGGCCCACTTCGCGGCGAGTCCCGCCGGCGCGCTACGGCAGCACGATTCATCCGGACAGCTCGAGACCTGCCGGTTGGCGGTGTCGCGTCCGCGAAACCATTTGGCGTGGGCGAACGGCGTGCCGACGCTCACCGAGAACGCACCCTGCGCCGTCGACTGGATACTCGACGTGCACCAGTAAGTGCCCGCGGGCTTGTCGGTGTACTGGTGGTACGGGCTGAAGCGGTCTTCGACGTCGAACACCTGCCGCGCGCTCCACTTGCGGCAGACCACCTGCCCCTCGACGGCGCCGAGAACGTCGGTCGGAAACGCCGCCCGGTCGTTCTCATAGGCCTTCGAGATGGTTCCGCTCTCGTGCACCTTGAGGAAGTGCACGGGGATGCCGAGGTGCTCGGTGGCGAGGTTGGTGAAGCGGTGCGCCGCTGTCTCGTACGAGGTCGCGAACGCGTCGCGCAGGTCTTCGACCGAGAGCTGTTTGAGCTCCTTCGCCTCGGTGAGAAAACGCACGGCACGCGCCTCGGGAATGAGCAGCGCGGCGGCGAGGTAGTTGGTCTCCACCCGCTGGCGCAGAAAGTCGGCGTAGTCGCTGGGCTCGCGGGTGCCGAGCGCGAAGCTCGCCAGTGCCTGCAGCAGGGCCGAGCGCGGGTCGTGGTCGGTGTGCACGACGGGCAGGTAGATGCGTCCGTTCTTCAGGTCGGTCACCGAGCGGGTCGACGAGGGCAGGTCGTTCACGTAGTGCAGTGAGAAACCGAGGTGCGAGGCCAGGTCGGATGCCACGCGCTGCGACAGCGGACCGCCCGAGTGGTCGACCGCGGCCAGCAGCTCGCTCGCGATCGCCTCGAGCTGCGGGAAGTAGTTGTTCTGCTTGCGCATCGTGCGGCGCAGCTCGGTGTTGGCGCGGCGGGCCTCCTCCGGCGTCGCCGCCCGTTCGCTGTGCACGCGTTCGAGCTCGGCATGCAGCGCGAGGACCGTGCGGATCGCCTCGTCGCTCAGCGTCTTGCGCACGGGCAGCGCGGCGAGCCCGAGGCTCGCGAACAGCGGGCCGCGCTGGGCGCGTTCCAGGGCGATCTCGAGCGCCGGGCGCCCGGTCGGCGCCGCGCTGGTGAGCAGCTCGTCGAGGCTCACACCGAGCGCGCGGGCGATCGACTGCAGCTCGCTCACCTTCGGCTCGCGTTTGCCGTTCTCGATCACCGACACCTGCGACGCTGCTCGGCCGATCGCCGCCCCCACGTCGTCGAGGGTCATGCCGCGCATCCGACGCAGCTGTCGCACACGTCGGCCGATCGTCAGTGAATCGAGCATGTCCTCAGCCTGTGGGGCGTCGACGTCGTTGTCTTCCATGGCAACAGGGTGGCACGTGCCCTTCTTAAGCGAAATAGAAGAATGGCCAATCTTCTGCCCACGAACTCGAGAAGACGCGGGTGAATCGGGCCAATAGTCGAAGCAGTGACCGATTTCGAAGGAGAAACCATGAACATCCGGCCCGGCGACGAAATGCAGACCGCAGCAGAACTCGAGACCTCGTGGAAGACCGAAGCGCGGTGGAACGGCATCGCCCGCGACTACTCGGCCCACGACGTCGTGGCGCTGCGCGGAACGGTGCGCGAACAGCACACGCTCGCCAGCCGCGGCGCCGACACCCTGTGGAACCTGCTGCAGACCGAGGAGTGGGTGCCGGCACTCGGCGCGCTCACCGGCAACCAGGCCGTTCAACAGGTGCGGGCCGGACTCAAGGCGATCTACCTGAGCGGCTGGCAGGTGGCCGCCGACGCGAACCTGTCGGGGCAGACGTATCCCGACCAGAGCCTGTACCCGGCGAACTCGGTTCCGGCCGTCGTGCGCCGCATCAACAACGCGCTGCTGCGTGCCGACCAGATCGACGCTTCGACGGGCTCGGCGACCGCGACCGACTGGCTCGCCCCCATCGTCGCCGACGCCGAGGCCGGATTCGGCGGGCCGCTCAACGCCTACGAGCTCATGCGCTCGATGATCGAGGCGGGCGCGGCGGGTGTGCACTGGGAAGACCAGCTCGCGAGCGAGAAGAAGTGCGGCCACATGGGCGGCAAGGTGCTGGTGCCCACGCGGCAGCACATCCGCACCCTCAACGCCGCGCGTCTCGCCGCCGACGTCGCCGGGGTGCCCACGATCGTCATCGCCCGCACCGACTCCCTCGCGGCCGACCTCGTCACGAGCGACGTCGACGAGCGCGACCGCCCGTTCCTCACCGGCGACAGAACCGAGGAGGGGTTCTTCCGCACGCGCCCCGGCATCGAGACCGTGCTCGCGCGCGGCCACGCCTACGCCCCCTACGCCGACCTGCTCTGGGTCGAGAGCGCCGAGCCCGACCTCGCTCTCGCCCGCACCTTCGCCGAGAGCATCCACCGCGAGTTTCCCGGCAAGAAGCTCGCCTACAACTGCTCTCCGTCGTTCAACTGGCGGTCGCACCTCGACGACGCGCAGATCGCGACGTTCCAGCGCGAGCTGGCGGCGATGGGCTACGCGTTCCAGTTCATCACCCTCGCCGGATTCCACGCCCTCAACCACTCCATGTACACGCTCGCCCGCGACTACTCCCAGCGGCACATGAGCGCCTACGTCGACCTGCAGGAGGCCGAGTTCGCCTCCGAGGCCGACGGCTACACGGCCACGCGCCACCAGCGCGAAGTCGGAACGGGCTACTTCGACCGCATCTCGACGGCTCTCAACCCCGGCAGCGAGACCCTCGCCCTCGTCGGCAGCACCGAGTCCCAGCAGTTTGGGAGCGGTCATTGAGCCTGTCGAATTGCCCGACCCCATCCCCGACTCGTCGCTTCGACACGCTCAGCGACCGATCGCCAGTCACTACCTAAGGAGCACATCATGACCACACGCATCGACATCACCGGCCCGCGGGGCGAACGCTACGACGACATCCTCACCGACGCGGCGCTCGGTTTCATCGCCGAACTGCACGACCGCTTCAGCGGGCTGCGCCACACCCGCCTCGCCGACCGGATGCAACGCCGCTACGACTTCGGAAACGGGCGCGATTTCGCCTTTCTGCCGGAGACGGCCGCCATCCGTGACGACACGACCTGGCGGGTCGCGGGAGCCGGGCCCGGCCTCGACGACCGCCGCGTCGAGATCACCGGCCCGACCGACCGCAAGATGGCGGTCAACGCCCTCAACTCTGGCGCGAACGTCTGGCTCGCCGACCAGGAAGACGCCACGAGCCCCACCTGGGCGAACGTCGTCGGCGGCCAGCTCTCGCTCTTCGACGCGGTGCGCGGCGAGCTCGAGTTCACCAGCGAGGCGGGCAAGCACTACGCCGTCACGGCCGAGAGCACGCCCACAATCGTGATGCGTCCGCGCGGCTGGCACCTCGTCGAGAAGCACCTCAAGTACACCGACCGGGCCGGCACCACCATGGCGGCCTCCGCGAGCCTCGTCGACTTCGGGCTGTACTTCTTCCACAACGCGCACGCCCTCATCGCGGCGGGACGCGGCCCGTACTTCTACCTGCCGAAGCTCGAGGGCCACCTCGAGGCGCGGCTGTGGAACGACGTGTTCACCTTCGCCGAGCAGCGGCTCGGGCTCGAGCACGGAACGATCCGGGCGACGGTGCTGATCGAGACGATCCCCGCCGCGTTCGAGATGGACGAGATCCTCTGGGAGCTGCGCGACCACTGTGCCGGCCTCAACGCCGGGCGGTGGGACTACATCTTCTCGATCATCAAGAACTACCGAGGCCGCGGCCGGTTCTACGTTCTGCCCGACCGCGCGTCGATCACCATGACGGTGCCGTTTATGCGGGCGTACACCGAGCTGCTCGTGGCGACGTGCCACAAGCGCGGCGCCCACGCCATCGGGGGCATGAGCGCGTTCATCCCGAACCGGCAGGACCCCGCCGTCACCGAGCGGGCACTCGAGAAGGTGAGCGCCGACAAGAGCCGCGAGGCCGGAGACGGCTTCGACGGCACCTGGGTCGCCCACCCGGGGCTGATCGCGACCGCGCGCGCCGAGTTCGACGCCGTGCTCGGCGACCGGCCGAACCAGCTCGACCGCCTGCGCGACGACGTGCACGTCACGGCGGCGCAGCTGCTCGACATCCGCTCGGCGGGCGGGGTCGTGACCGACGCGGGAGTGCGCGACAATGTGGCGATCGCGGTGCGCTACATCGACAGCTGGCTTCGCGGGGTCGGCGCGGCGGCGATCGACAACCTCATGGAAGATGCCGCGACCGCCGAGATCTCACGCAGCCAGATCTGGCAGTGGATCCACACCGACACCGTGACGGCGGAGGGCACGGCGATCTCGAAGGAGTTCGTGGAGGGGCTGCTGGCCGACGTCGTGGGCGAGCTGCCGCGGGGTGCGGGCGACCGGGTGGATGATGCGGCCGAGGTCTTCAGGGAGGTGGCGTTGCACGAGGAGTTCCCGACCTTCCTCACCGTGAGCGCCTACGCGAAGTACCTCGTCGAGGAGCCGGTGGTCGCGTGACCGCGTCCGCGGTTCCTAGTCGTGCGAGCGGCTGATCAGCCGCGACAAGACGATCGCGCTGCGTGTGTGGTCGACGTTCGGGGCGACGCGCACCCGCTCGAGGGCGAGCTCGAGCGAGGCGATGTCGCGGGAACGCATGTGCACGATCGCGTCTGCCGAACCCGTCACCGTGCCGGCATCCACCACGTCGGGAATCCCCGACAGGATGCGGCGCAGCTCGTCGGGCGCCACGGTGCCGCGGCAGAACAGCTCCACGTAGGCCTCGGTGGAGAGGCCGTCGACGGCGGGGTCGACCTGGATCGTGAAACCGCGGATGACTCCGTCTGACACGAGCCGGTCGACCCGGCGCTTCACGGCCGAGGCCGACAGGCCGATGATGTCACCGATGTCGCCGTAGCCCGCGCGGGCGTTGAGGCGGAGTTGATCGATGATGCCGTAGTCAAGACTGTCCATCAGGCAACCTTATGACGATTACGTGCTTTGCCCGACCAATAGACGGCGAAAAAGTGCGCAGTTCGGCGAAAACGTGCCAGATGGTGCGTGTGACACTGGAGGCATGACCCTCACCGAGCCATCCTTGAGCGCCCCCGTGCGTGTCGCCAGCAAGCGCACCGTGCTTATGTGCCGTCCCGACTTCTTCACCGTCGTCTACCGCATCAACCCGTGGATGGACCCGGCCCTGCCGACCGACACGAGCCTCGCCGTGCGCCAGTGGGAGACCCTCTACAACACCTACCTCGACCTCGGATTCGACGTGAAGCTCGTCGACCCGATCGACGGACTGCCCGACATGGTCTACGCGGCCAACGGCGGATTTGTGCTCGACGGCATCGCCTACGGCGCGAGCTTCACCTACCCGCAGCGCCAGCCCGAGGGCCCCGCCTACATGGACTGGTTCGGCGCCAACGGCTTCGACGTGCGGGTTCCGGCGAACATCAACGAGGGCGAGGGCGACTTCCTTCTCGTCGGCGACGTGATCCTCGCGGGCACCGGCTTCCGCAGCGCGAGCAACAGCCACGAGGAGATCGGCGAGATCTTCGGTCGCGAGGTCGTCACGCTCACCCTCGTCAACCCGAGTTTCTACCACCTCGACACGGCGATTGCCGTCTTAGACCCCCAGCCCGGCTTCGACGCCCCCAACATCGCGTACCTACCCAGCGCGTTCGACGGGGCTTCGCTCGAGATACTGCGCGAGCGGTACCCCGACGCGATCATCGTGAACGAAGACGACGCCGCGGTACTGGGGCTCAACAGCTTCAGCGACGGGCTCAACGTGGTCATCGCGAGCCGGGCGACCGACTTCGAGCGCCAGCTGCGAGAGCGCGGCTACAACCCGATCGGCGTCGACCTCTCCGAGCTCCTGCTCGGCGGCGGCGGAGTGAAGTGCTGCACGTTGGAGCTGCGCTCATGAGCACGACGACCAGCGCCGCCGAGACCTTCCTCGCCCAGGAAGACCTCCACGCCGCCCACAACTACCACCCGCTCGAGGTCGTCGTCAGCTCGGGCGATGGCGCGTGGGTCACGGCCGTCGACGGTCGTCGCTACCTCGACTGCCTCGCGGCATACTCGGCGGTCAACTTCGGCCACGGTCATCCGGCCCTCGTGAAGGCGGCGAAAGACCAGCTCGACCGCATCACGCTCACCAGCCGTGCGTTCCACAATGACCAGCTTGGCCCGTTCGTGGCCGCGCTCGCCGAGCTCGCCGGCAAAGACATGGTGCTGCCCATGAACACGGGCGCCGAGGCCGTGGAGTCGGGCATCAAGGTCGCCCGCGCCTGGGGCTACCGGGTGAAGGGCGTGAAGCCCAACGAGGCGAAGATCATCGTCGCCGACGGCAACTTCCACGGCCGCACCACCACGATCATCAGCTTCTCGAACGACGAGCAGGCGCGCGCCGACTTCGGCCCGTTCACCCCCGGCTTCGTGAGCGTGCCCTACGGCGACGCCGCGGCACTCGAGGCCGCGATCGACGAGAACACCGTCGCCGTGCTCATCGAGCCGATCCAGGGCGAGGCGGGCATCCTCGTGCCGCCCGCCGACTACCTGCCCGCGGTGCGCGAGATCACCACCAAGCACAACGTGCTGTTCATCGCCGACGAGATCCAGTCGGGGCTGGGCCGCACCGGAGCCACCTTCCAGTGCGACAACGCGGGCGTCGTGCCCGACCTGTACCTGCTCGGCAAGGCCCTCGGCGGAGGCATCCTCCCCGTCTCGGCGGTCGTCGGCAACCGCGACATCCTCGGTGTGCTGCGCCCCGGCGAGCACGGTTCGACCTTCGGCGGCAACCCGCTCGCGGCGGCCGTGGGCCTCGCGGTCGTCGAGCTGCTGGCGACGGGGGAGATGCAGGAGAGGGCGCGGATGCTCGGCGACCGACTGCAGGACGGCCTGCGATCGCTCATCGGCCGTGGCGTCGTCGAGGTTCGCGGGGCCGGTCTCTGGGCAGGCGTCGACATCGACCCCCCGCTGGCGACCGGACGCGAGGTCTGCGAGGCGCTGATGCAGCGCGGCGTGCTCGTCAAAGACACGCACGGCTCGACGATCCGCTTCGCGCCGCCGATCGTGGCGACGGCAGACGACCTCGACTTCGCGGTCGCCCAGCTCGAGGCCGTGCTCGTGGAGTTCGCCGGCTAGCCGATCTTCGACGCGGCGAAGCGCGCCCGCTGCGCCGCCCAGACCAGCCCGGCGATCGTGACGCCGACGACGATCGTCCACGGGTCGAAGTCCTCGCCCAGAATGAGCGCCGCCCAGGCCAGCGTGAGCAGCGGCTGCACCTGCTGCAGTTGGCCGACGCGCGCGATCCCACCCCGCGCGAGGCCTCCGTACCAGGCGAAGAATCCGAGAAACTGCGAGATCACGGTGATGTAGAGCATTCCGATCACCACTACCGCGGTGAAGTCGAAGCTCTGAGTCGCCAGCGCCACCGCGGCGATCGGCGCAGAGACCGGCAGCACGATCACGAGCGACCACGAGATCGCGCGCGCTCCGCCCATCACCTTCGCCTGGCGTCCGCCCATCGCATAGCCGTAGCCGGCGCTCGCGGCGGCGGCGAGCATCCAGAAATCGCCCAGGCCCACAGTCAGCTCGCCGGTCTCCAGCCACTGGTGCACGAGCAGGTATCCCACGAGCACCGCCACACCCGCGCCGCTGGCGAGCCAGAAGCCCCGCGGCAGCCGTTCGCCGCCAACGATGGCGGCGAACACGGCGGTGAGCGCGGGAAGCAGTCCGAGGATAACGGCGCTGTGTCCAGATTCGCTCGTGGTGAGGGCGAGCGAGGTGAACAGGGGGAACCCGATCACAACGCCGAGCGACGACAGGGCCAGGTCGCGCAGGTCGGTCCAGCGGGGAATTCGCGCGCGCACCGCGAGCAGGTAGACGGCCGCGAGCGCGGCCGAGGCGCGCAGCACCGTGACGCCCAGCGGGTCGATGCCGGCGACGGCGAGCTTGTTGGCCGGAAGCGAGAAGCTGAACGCCAGAACCCCGAGAAAACCGAGCCCCGCGCCCGGTATCCAGAGCCGGGAAACGGGGGGCGCCGTTACCGGTTCCGCGGCAATAACGTTATCGTGGGCTCTCATGGATGACGATAACAGCACGCGCGCCCTGTCGCGAGCGCTTCGCGCGACCGTCGCCTCGGGCGCACCGGGAGACCGGCTGCCGTCGGTGCGTGCGCTGCAGGAGGCGCACGGTGTCTCGCCGCTCACCGTGCAGTCGGTGGTGCGCGAGCTGAGCGCCGAGGGGCTCGTCGTCGCGCGGCCCGGATCGGGCACATTCATCGCACGCAAGGCCACCACGCACGAGTTGGCCGACACCTCGTGGCAGCAGGCGGCTCTCGGCGGGCACACCCCGCACGACATCTCGAACACGCTCGCGCTGTTCACCAAGCCCGCCGCCGGAGTCATCCGTCTCACCGGCGGCTATCTCGACGAGTCCCTCGTTCCGACCTCGGCGCTGTCGGCGTCGATGACCCGCGCGCTACGCCGCCCGGGAACCTGGGGACGCTCGCCGCTCGAGGGCAGCGAGAGCCTGCGTCAGTGGTTCGCCCGGGAGATAGGCGGTGTGGATGCCTCGAACGTGATCGTCACCTCGGGAGGACAGGCGGCGCTGTCGATAGCCATCCGCGCGCTGACCCGGCCCGGCGAGGCGATCGTGCTCGAGAGCCCGAGCTATACCGGAGCGATCTCCATCGCCCGCAGCTACGGGCTCGACGTCGCGCCCGTTCCCGTCGACGACCGCGGAATGCGCACCGACCTGCTGGAGGGAATCCTCGAGCGCACAAACGCCCGCGTGGTGCTCACGCAGCCGCTGTTCGCGAATCCGACCGGCACAACGATGGCGGCCGAGCGGAGGGCGGAGCTGATGCGCATCGCCGAGCGCTACTCGGTGTTCGTGATCGAAGACGACTACGCCCACGACCTCGCGATCGAGAAGGGGGCGCCGGCTTCGCTCGCGAGCAACGACCCGCACGGGCACGTCGTGCACATCCGCTCCCTCACCAAGCCCATCGCCGCGGGGCTCCGGGTCGCGGCGCTCACCGCCAAGGGCGCCGCCTACTCGCGGCTGCGCACGGCGAAGTCGCTCGAGGACTTCTACGTCGCGGGCCCCCTGCAGGAGGCGGCCGCCGACTTCGTCAATTCGCCGGCGTGGACCACGCACCGCCGCCGGGTCTCGGCCGAGCTCGGCCTGCGCCGCGACGTGCTCGTGGCGAGTCTCGTCGACAAGCTGCCCGAGCTCGCGATCGCGGTGCGACCCCGCGGAGGCATGCACGTCTGGGCCCGGCTGCCCGAGGGTCTCGACGACGTCGCCGTGACAGCGGCGGCGCTCGCCGAGGGGGTCGCCGTCACCGCGGGACGGGCGTGGTTTCCCGCCGAGACCGACGGAGCGCACCTGCGGTTGACCTACGGCGAGACGCCGGCGCCCGAGATCCCCGAGGGTGTCGACCGGCTCGCGCGGGCGATCGAGCGGCTGCGCGGGTAGAAGTCCGGAGGCCCGCCCGACGCCCGTCGGTGTAGCCGTCGGTGTATCGGAAGCGTCCTGCAGAACCGGAGTCTGCCCGTCGCGTCTCCGGACGTTCCTGAAATGAAGGACGGCAGGGTCGGCCTCAATCCGGCGTCCTTCATTTCAGGAGGCTGCGCCACATAGGTCGCGGGCCGCAGGCCGTGGACCGCCTCCTCGTCGACGGCCCTCTGACCGGCAACTATTGCGCTCGCCACGGGGAGGGTGTAACCCAGAGGCCATGAGCGCAACGGACAAGGACGTCTCACGAGACACCGGCTTCTTCGGGCAGCCGCGCAGCCTCGCCACCCTCTTCGGCGTCGAGACCTGGGAGCGGTTCTCGTTCTACGGCATGCAGGGCATCCTGCTCATCTACCTCTACTACTCGGCCGCGGAGGGCGGGCTCGGTCTCGACCAGGCGGCGGCGGCTGGCATCGTGGGCGCGTACGGCGGCGGTGTCTACCTCTCGACGGTGCTCGGCGCGTGGGTCGCCGATCGGCTGTTGAGCAGCGAGCGCACCCTGTTCATCAGCGCGACCGTGGTGATGTGCGGGCACATCGCGCTCGCGCTCATCCCGGGTTTCGCGGGAGTCACCGTGGGCCTCATCCTGATCGCGCTCGGCAGCGGCGGGCTCAAGGCCACGGCGACGTCGATCGTCGGCACGCTCTACTCAGAGGAGGATCCGCGCCGCGACGCCGGCTTCTCCATCTACTACCTCGGCATCAACCTCGGCGCGTTCTTCGGCCCGCTGCTCACCGGTCTCCTGCAGTCGACGCTCGGGTTCCATTATGGGTTCGGCCTCGCCGCGATCGGAATGGCCATCGGACTCATCCAGTATTCGTTCGGTCGAAAGCGGCTTCCGGATGCGGCCCGCGAAATCCCCAACCCGCTGCCCCGTCGCGGGTATCCCGTTGTGGCTTCGATCGTGGTGGCCGGTCTCGTGGCCGTGGTGGTTCTTGTGCTCGTCGGTCTGATCAACCCGACGAACCTGGCGCTCATCGTCATCGTCGTCACCGGGGTCTCGGCGATCGCCTACTTCGTGGTGATCCTCTCCAGCCGGTCGATCACGGCCGTGGAGCGCAGCCGGGTCATCGCGTTCATCCCCCTGTTCCTCACCAGCGCGGCATTCTGGTCGATCTACCAGCAGCAGTTCACGGTGATCACGATCTACTCCGACGAGCGGCTCAACCGCAGCCTGTTCGGGTGGGAGTTTCCCGTGTCGTGGGTGCAGTCGATCAACCCGATCTTCATCATCGTGCTCTCGGGAGTCTTCGCCGCGCTCTGGACGAAGCTGGGCACCAGGCAGCCGTCGACCCCGGTGAAATTCGGGCTCGGAACCCTCGGCGTCGGCGTGGGCTTCCTGCTCTTCCTCCCGTTTGTCGGCACGGGAGCGAACGGGACGCCGCTCATCGCCCTCGTTCTCATCCTGCTCGTGTTCACGGTGTCTGAGCTGCTGCTCTCGCCGGTCGGCCTGTCGGTGTCGACGAAGCTGGCGCCGACCAAGTTCCGCACGCAGATGGTGGCGTTGTTCTTCCTGTCGATCGCGATCGGTTCCGCCGCATCGGGACAGCTCGCCGGGCTGTACGACCCGAAGAACGAGGTGCCCTACTTCGGTGCGCTCGGCGCGATCGCGATCGCGATCGGCGTTGTTCTCGTGATCGCGAGTCGGCCGGTGCTGAAGCTGATGCGCGGGGTGCGGTAGCGGAGTCTGGCGGAGTCTGGCGGAGTCTGGCGGGGCTGGCGGGGCGCTTGTACACAGGCCCGGTTTCTCCACAGATCGCCGCCGCCCCGGTTCAATGGGGGCGCATTCGGGTGGAATCGATGCATGACAAACGTGATCGACATGCCCGTCGAGGCAGCCGTGCTCGATGGCGAGGCCCTCGCTCTCGCCGTGCTCGGCACCTTCGACGACCTGCTGTCGACCGTCGAGTCGGCCGAGCGCATCATCGGTGCGTCGATGGCTCTGCGGGCCGCGCAGATCGACCAGCTGAGGCTCTGGAGCGAGGCAATGAGCGCGACCGCCGAGGCTGCTGTCGGCACGGGGCAACACGGCACCGGCCCCGCCGGCACCGAGCCAGTTGGCACGGAGCCCCACGGATGGACGACGGCCGTGCGCGGGCGACGCGAGCTCGTGTTCGAGGTGGCGTGCGCGTTGCGCATCCCCGAACGCACGGCCGAGCGCTTGATCTGGGAGTCGAGCCGCCTCGTGCACGTTCTCACCGAGACCAACGACGCCCTCCGCGACGGCGAGATCAGCTATCGGCACGCGCAGGTGATGATCGATCAGACCAGCTCTCTGCCCGACGAGGCGAGCGCCGAATTCGAGAACGAACTCCTCCCGTTCGCCACGACGCTCACGGTCGCCAAATTCACGGCCGTCGCGCGCAAGAAGCGCGAGTCGCTGCATCCGGAGTCCATCACCGTGCGGCACCGCGCCGCCGTCGAGGAGCGCCGGGTGTGGGTCGATCCGCAGCCCGACGGAATGGCGTTCCTCGGCGCCCAGCTCAGTGCGGAGATCGCGCTCGCCGCCTACGATCGGCTGACCGAGATCGCGATGGGGCAGAAGGCTCCCGACGACGACCGCACTCTCGCCCAGAAACGGGCGGATGCGATGAGCGATCTCCTCGTCGACGGCGACACGTGTGCCGCAGGTGCAGGTGCAGGTGCAGGTGCAGGTGCCGATGCCGGCACCGGGCACGGCGTTCGCGCGAAAGTCCTTGTGACCGTGCCGGTGCTCACCCTGCTGGGGCAGTCCGAGACGCCCGCGAACCTTGAGGGATACGGTCCGATCGACCCGGAGGTCGCCCGCCAGTTGGCGGCCGACGCCCCGAGTTTCGCGCGGGTGCTCACCGATCCGGTGACGAGCGCGATTCTCGATTTCGACCGCACCAAGTACGCGGTCGCCGCAGATCTGCGGCTCGTGTTGCGGGTGCGCGACGAGACCTGCCGCGCGCCCGGCTGCAATCGCGCCGCCTCCCGATGCGACGTCGACCACAGCGTGGACTGGGCCCTCGGCGGAACCACCTGCGCAGCCAACCTCAGCCATCTGTGCGAGTTCCACCACAACCTGAAGCACCACACGGGCGTCGGTCTGCGCAATCTCGGCGACGGCCGCATCGAGTGGATGACTCCGACCGGGCGCACCTACATCACCTACCCCGCGAACACGATCGGCCAGCCTGCGAGCGGCCAGCCGCCCGATCCCGTCAACCCCGAGATGCCGTTCTGAGCCGGGAGTCGACGGCACGCGCGATCCGCCCGGGCGCCGGTACATTCGAGGCATGACCAACGCCCTCGATGCGGCCGACGCGCTCGCCCCCCTCCGAGAACTGTTTGTGCGCGATGCCACGGTGACCGCCTATCTCGACGGCAACTCCCTCGGCCGCCCGCTCACAGCATCCATCGACCGTGTCGGCGACTTCATGCGGCAACAGTGGGGCGGCCGCCTCATCCGGGGCTGGGACGACGGATGGCTCGAGCTCGGGCAGACCATCGGCGACGACCTCGGGCGCGTGGTGCTCGGCGCGGCTCCCGGCCAGACGACCATCGGCGACTCGACCACCGTTCTGCTCTACAAGCTCGTGCGCGCCGCCGTCGACGCGCGGCCCGGGCGCACCGAGCTCGTGATCGACCGCGACAACTTTCCCACCGACCGCTACGTGCTCGAGGGCATCGCCGCCGAACGCGGGCTCACGATCCGGTGGCTCGACGCGGGCGACCCCACCCCAGCGACCGTCGCTGCCGCGGTCGGCGTGAACACGGCGCTTCTTGTGCTGAGCCACGTCTCCTACCGGTCCGGCTTCCTCGCCGACGTTCCGGAGATCACGGCGCTCGCGCACGAGGCCGGGGCGCTTGTGCTCTGGGACCTCTGCCACTCCGCCGGGGTCATCCCCACCCGCCTGGATGACTGGGGCGTCGACCTCGCGGTCGGCTGCACCTACAAGTACCTGAACGGAGGCCCGGGCTCGCCGGCATTCGCCTACGTCGCGACCGAGAACCAGCGGATGCGCCAGCCGATCCAGGGCTGGATCGGCAGTGCGACCCCGTTCGAGATGGGGCAGGGCTACGAGCCCGCGCAGGGCATCCGCGGATTCTTGAGCGGGACGCCGCCGGTGATCGGGATGCTCGCGATGCGCGACATGATCGCGCTCATCGAGTCGGTGGGCATCGACGCGGTGCGCGCCAAGTCGGTCGCTCTCACCGAGTATGCGATCGAACTCGTCGACCGGCAGCTGCCCGCGGCGGTGATCGCGAGCCCGCGCGACTCCGAGCGCCGGGGCAGCCACGTGACGATCGACGACGACCGCTATGCCGCGATCATGCCCACCCTGTGGGAGCGCGGCGTGATCCCCGACTTCCGCCGACCGAACGGAATCCGACTGGGGCTGTCACCGCTCTCGACCAGCTTCGACGAAGTGCGCGTCGGAGTAGCGGCGATCGCCGAGCTCGCCGGCTGACCCGCACGGGCGGGTCGGGCACGGGCGGGCCCCGTTTACGCCCCCGTTCTCGGCCGCCGGTCCGCGCCCCGGTCCGCGCCCCGGCCCGCCGCTACAGTGGTCGCATGCCCAGCCTCATCACGCGGATGACAGCCCGCGACACCACCCAAGCGCACCGGGCGTCGAGCCCGCTCGAGCTGCTGTTCGACCTCGTCTTCGTGGTCGCGATCGCGCAGGTCGCAGCGCAGCTCGCGCACGCGATCGCCGAGGGCCACGTGCTCGAGTCGCTGCTTCCCTACTGCATGGTCTTCTTCGCCATCTGGTGGGCCTGGATGAACTTCACCTGGTTCGCGTCGGCGTACGACACCGACGACGTTCCCTACCGCATCCTGGTGCTCGTGCAGATGGCCGGGGTGCTCATCCTCGCCGCGGGTGTGCCGTCGGCCTTCTCCGGGGGCGGCTTCACCGCGGTCACGATCGGCTACCTCGTGATGCGTGTCGGACTGGTGTCGCTCTGGGTGCGGGCCGGGCTGCAGCATCCACAGGGCAGAGCCACCGCGTTCCGCTATGCCGCCGGAATCTCGGTCGTGCAGGTCTTCTGGGTCGCTCGCCTCGCGTTTCCCGACAGCAGCCCGTGGTGGTTTCTCGTCATCGCGCTCGCCGACCTCTCGGTGCCGCTCTGGGCAGAGCGCACCGGCACGACCGCGTGGCACCCGCACCACATCGCCGAGCGCTACGGGCTGTTCACGATCATCGTGCTCGGCGAGAGCGTGCTCGCGTCGACCGTCGGTGTGCAGGACGCCCTCGACGGCGGCGGGCTCAGCACCGACCTGATCGTGATCGCCCTGGCCGGACTCACCCTGCTCTTTGTGCTGTGGTGGCTGTACTTCGCCGAGCCGGCGGGCGACGGCCTCACCCGGCGCCGCAACCTGTCGTTCGTCTGGGGCTACGGGCACTATCTGATCTTCGCGTCGCTCGCGGCGGTCGGCGCGGGCCTCGAGGTGGCCGTCGAGACGGCAGGGCACCACACCGAGGTCACCGACCAGGAGGTCTCGTTCGCCGTGGCCGTGCCGGTGGCGGTCTTCCTGGTGATGCTGTGGGCCGTGCACGCGCCGATCGTCGACCGTGTCGTCATCAACCCGTTCGCGATCGCGGTGAGCGCCGCCGTCATCGTGCTGCTGCCGCTGAGTGCCCCCGCGATCGGCGTCGCGGGGGCACTCGTGGCGATGGTGGTGGTGCTGGTCGCCCTGCTGGCGAGCGCACTCGTGGTCGAGGCGAGGCGCTGACCTGCGAGGCGCTGACCGCGAGGCGCTGACCCTGCAGCCGCCGACCCGGGCGAGAGCCGCTACCGCTTGGCCGCGGCCCGCTCGCCGTCGACGATCGCCGTGATCTCCTCGGTGGAGACCCGCGCCGCGTACTCCTGCTCGTCGTCGCTGAGGTGGTCGTCGACGCTCATGGTCGACTCGTCGAAGGGCAGCTGGCGCGAGAGCACGAGCTCGACCTGGTTCTTGTCGATCTCCTTGGTCCAGGTTCCGATGAGGATCGTGGCCACGGCGTTGCCGGTGAAGTTGGTGAGCGCGCGGGCCTCCGACATAAACCGGTCGATACCCACGATCACACCCACGCCGTCGACGAGGTCGGGGCGGTGCGCCTGCAGCCCGCCGGCGAGGGTCGCGATGCCGGCGCCGGTGACACCCGCCGCGCCCTTCGAGGCGATCATCATAAAGAGCAGCAGCGAGATCTGCTCGCCGAGGGCGAGCGGAGTCCCCATCGCGCTCGCGATGAACAGCGACGCCATGGTGAGGTAGATCGCCGTGCCGTCGAGGTTGAACGAGTAGCCGGTGGGAACGGTGATTCCCACAACGGGCTTGGAGACCCCGAGGTGCTCCATCTTCGCGATGAGGCGCGGCAGCGCGACCTCGCTCGACGAGGTCGAGACGATGAGCAGGTACTCGCGTCCGAGGTAGCGCATCATGCGGAAGATGTTGACGCCGGTGACGAGCTTGAGCAGCCCGCCCAGGATCACCACGACGAACAGCGCACACGTGATGTAGAACGCGATCATCAGCGTTCCGAGGGCGACGAGCGCTCCGACGCCGGTCTCGCCGACGACGGCCGCGATGGCGCCGAACGCGCCGATGGGCGCGATCCACATGATCATGGCGAGGATGCGGAACACGAGCACCTGGAGCTGACGGATGGCGCCGAGGATCGGCTTGCCCTTCGAGCCCATCTTCTGCAGCGCGAATCCGACGATGAGCGCCACGAACAGGGTCTGCAGGATGCTGCCGGCGGTGAGCGACGAGAACAGCGTCTCGGGGATGATGCCGAGCAGGAAGTCCTTGGTCGAGGCGGGTTCGAGCTCCGACGTGTCGTAGCTCGCCCCGGTGATGTTGAGCCCCTCGCCGGGGTGGATGATGTTGCCCACGACCAGGCCGATGCCGAGGGCGAACGTCGACATCACGATGAAGTAGCCGAGGGCGAGCCCGCCGACCTTGCCGACCGTCGCGGCCTTGGCGATCGATCCGACGCCGAGCACGATCGTGCAGAAGATGATCGGGGCGATCATCATGCTGATGAGCGAGACGAAGCCGGTGCCGATGGGCTTGAGGCCCTTCGCGAACTCCGGAAACACGAGGCCGACGGTGATTCCCGCGGCCACGGCGATGATCACCGCGATGTAGAGCCAGTGCGTTCTGTCGATCTTCTTCTTCGGTGCCGTCTGCGTCGTTGCCATCGGTCTTCCCTTGGTCTCCCGGGCCGTCACTGCTTTGTGGGCGGCTCTTACGTTGGTCGCCCCAGCATCGTTCGCGTCGCCCCCGCCCGGAAGGTTGCGTTCATACTGTTCCTATGGGCCGGATCATTCGGGGCTGGAGCATCGCCGCTCGCCTCCTCGTGTTGCAGGTCGCCTTCATCGCCGTTCTCACCACCATCGCGACGGTCTGGCTGATCGTCGACGCACGCAACGACGTCGACGTCGACGCCGCCTCGAAGAGCATGACCCTGGCCACCTCGATCGCGGCCAATCCGTTTGTCGCCGAGGCCGTGGCATCCGCAGATCCGAGCGCCCGCCTCGAGCCCTACGCCCTCGACCTCATGCGCGAGACAGACACCGACTTCGTCACGATCATGGCGCCCGACCGCACGCGGTTCACCCACCCCGACCCGGAAGAGATCGGCAAGCCGTTTCTCGGAACCATCACGCCCGCCCTGCGGGGCGAGTCGTTCACCGAGACCTACGCGGGAACCCTCGGCCCGTCGGTGCGCGCGGTCGTGCCGGTCTTCGCTGTCTCGGGGACGGCCGACTCGGCTACGGATGATTCGGCGGATGCCTCGCGAGAGGTGGTCGCTGTCGTGGCGGCCGGCGTCACCGTCGACAACATCTCGGCGTCGCTGGCCAGCAGGCTCACCATCGTCTTCGTCGCCGCCGCGCTCACGATCGTGATCGGCGCGATCGCGGCCTGGCTGCTCAGCCGCTACCTGCGACGGGTGACCTGGGGCCGCGGCGCCGAGGAGATGAGCCGCATGTTCGGCTACTACGAGGGTGTGCTGCACTCGGTGCGCGAGGGGCTCGTGCTCGTCGACGCGCAGGGCCGGCTGCTGCTCTACAACGACCAGGCCGCCGAGCTGCTCGGCCTTCCGTTCGAGCGCGCGGCCGAGCCGGTGCCGGTGGCGAGCCTCGACCTGCCCGGTCCGCTCGGCGAACTGCTCGCGAGCGGCGACCGCGCGGTCGACGAGGTCTACCTCACCGAGACGCACGTGCTCGTGGTCAACCAGGAGGTGACGGTGTCGCCCGAGGAGGCCCGCATCCTCGGCACCGTGACGACCCTGCGCGACCACACCGACCTGCAGAATTTGGCGGGGGAGCTGCAGACGATGCGCACCCTCTCCGACGCCCTGCGCTCGCAGACACACGAGTTCTCGAACCGGCTGCACACCATCGTCGCTCTCATCGAGCTGGGTCGCGGCGACGAGGCCATCCGATTCGCCGCCAACGAGCTCGACGTGGGGCAGGAGCTCGCCGACTCGCTGCTCGGCGTGATGAGCGAGCCGGTGCTCACGGCACTGCTGCTCGGAAAGTCGGCGCAGGCGGGGGAGCGCGGCATCGACCTGCGGGTCGTGGTGGCCGACGACCTCGGCACGCTCGGCTTCGCCTCGACCGACCTCGTGACGATCGTGGGCAACCTGATCGACAACGCGATGGATGCCGTCAGCCCCGACCTCGACGCACCCGCGATCGACTCGCCCCGGGTCACAGTGCAGATCGAGCGCACGGGGAGCGGTGAACCAGAGAGCGGTGACGCACAGGCCGGGAGTGCGCTCGCCGGGGTCACGTTCCGCATCGAAGACAACGGGCCGGGCTTCGCCGACGTCGACCTCGCGTTCCGGCGCGGGTTCTCGACCAAGCGGGCCGGCCTCGACGGTCGCGGCATCGGGCTCGCCCTGGTCGGCCAGACGGTGCGGCGCCTCGGCGGCGAGATCTCCGTGGTCAACGCGCCGGGGGCCGTGGTGACGGTGCGCCTGCCCGTCGCGCAGACGGCGGGAGCGACCGCGTGAGCGACCTCGCGAACGATCGGCCGCTTCCGGCGCCCGGCCCGGCCTCATCCGGCCCCGTTTCAGCCGGCTCGGCCTCGCCCGGCCAGCCGACCGGCGATCCGCCGATCCGGGTGCTCGTGATCGACGACGAGCCGATCACCGCCGACGCGCACGCCGAGTACGTGCGCCGGCTCGCCGGATTCGAGGTGGCCGGCATCGCCGCGAACGGCAGGGAGGCCCTGCGACTGCTGCGCGACTCGGCGGTGGGAGCAGGCGACCCCACGCAGAGCTCGATCGACCTCGTGCTGCTCGACATGAACCTGCCCGACATCCACGGGCTCGACCTGTGCCGGCGCATCCGCTCGTCGGGCCTCGAGGTCGACGTGATCGCGATCACCGCGGTGCGTGATGTCGCGGTGGTGCGAGCATCCGTGTCTCTCGGCATCGTGCTGTATCTCATCAAGCCGTTCACGTTCGCGACCTTCGCCGACAAGCTCGAGAACTACCGCGGATTTCGCGCGAGCCTGCACACGCGGGAGCTCGCGACGCAGAGCGAGGTGGATGCCTCGTTCGCGAGCCTGCGCACCCCCGGGCAGGTGCAGCTCGAGAAGGGGCTCTCGGCCGACACGCTCGAGGCCGTGATCGCCGCGGTGCGCGCCAGCCCGCGGTCGATGTCGGCGGGCGAAGTGGGCGCGTCGCTCGAGATGGCGCGTGTCACGGCCCGCCGCTACCTCGAGCATCTCGTGGCCGACGGACTGCTCGAACGGGCACCGCGCTACGGAACGCCGGGGCGTCCCGAATACGAGTACCGCCCGCGGCAGGGGTAGCGAGGCTAGAGCCCGGCGTGCCGCTCGAGCAGAGGCCCCATGCGGGCCGGGATGATCTCGGCCATCGCGAGCGCGGTGCTCGAACGGGTGACGCCCTCGATCTCGAGAATCGCGGTGGTGATCTGGTAGAGATGCGCGGGATCCCGCGCCACAACACGCGCCTGCAGGTCGCCGTCGCCGGTGATCGCGAGCACCTCGGTGATCTCGGGCACACGGGCGAGCGCGTCGACGGTGGCGGCGGGCGTGCTCTGCGAGATCGACAACCGCAGAAACGCAGTGAGCGCGTATCCGAGCGACGCGGGGTTCACGCGCTGGCTCGGCTGTCCGAGCAGCTGACGCTCCGCGAGCTTGCGCAGCCGCGCGTGCACCGTGTTGCGCGCGATGCCGAGGGTGCGCGAGAGCGACAAGGTCGTGGCATCGGGCTCGGCGTCGAGCGCGAGCAGGATGCGGGCATCGGTGGCGTCGATGGTGGGGTTCTCGGGGTTGGGCATAGTGCATCCTAACGCGCTCTTTCTATGGCTCTGTTGCGCACTGTGCGCAACACGACTCAGCCGTGTTGCGCAGCGTGCGCACACCGCCGAAACTTGAGCCATGACCGACTTTCTGCCCCGCCCGTTCGCGACATCTGCCGGGTCGACCCGACCCACCGTCGCCGTCGTCGGGGTCGGAGCGATCGGCACCGTGGTCGCCGACGCGCTGAGCGCACGGGCAGCCGTCACCCTCGCGCGCCGCGGCACGACCACGCCGATGTCGCTCCAACTGGGCGCGAATATCCACCCGGTGGATGCGGCGGTCGCCGGCTCTCCCGAAGGCCTCGGCCCGGTGGACTGGGTGGTCGTCACCGTCAAAGCGCAGGACACCCCCTCTATCGGGCCGTGGCTCGACGCGCTCGTCGGCCCGCACACCACCGTCGTGATGCTGCAGAACGGCATCGGGCACGCCGAGCGGGTGAGCGCCTGGGTTCCCGCGTCGCGCGTTGTGCCCGGCATCGTCTACGTCGCGGCCGAGAAGGTGCAGCGCGACCTCGTGGTCTGCCGCAACCTCGGAGCCCTCGCGCTCGCCGCCGGCGACAAAGCCGCCGAGTTCGCCGCCCTCGTCGACGAGGGCCTCTCGATCCGCCTCGTCGACGACTTCGTCACCGAGTCGTGGAGCAAGCTCGTGATGAACTCCGCACTCAACACCATTACCGCTCTGACCGACCGCACGATGGAGGTCACCGGCGATGCCGGGGTGCGCCCTCTCATCCACGCGCTGCTCGTCGAGGCCTCGCAGGTCGCCGTCGCCGAGGGCGCCCGCCTGCCCGACGGCGTGGCCGACGAGTTCCTCGCGCACATGGACGCCCTGCCGCGCAACAGCGCGACCTCGATGCTGCTCGACCGCCGGGCGGGCCGCGCGCTCGAGCACGACTACCTCACCGGAGCCGTGCTCCAGGCGGCCGACCGGCACGACATGCCCGTCGAGACGCTGCGCATGGTGCACGGTCTCATCGACGCGCTCGCGCCACGCGACCACTCGGTCGTCGACGCGGTCTCGCTCGCCGCGTAAGTTGAGCGGGTGACCGTTCTCAACGACGACCTGCTCGCCCGCATCCGATCCCGCGCCGCCGGGTACGACCGCGACAACGCCTTCTTCGCCGACGACCTCGACGAACTGCGCGCCGCGGGCTACCTCCGCTCCCGCCCGCTGCTCGACGTCGCCCGCGATCAACGGCGGCTCGCGGCGTTCGCCCCGGCGACCGCGCTGGGCATCAACATGCACCTCGTGGTCGTGGGCATCGCGCGTGTGCTGCAGGCCCGCGGCGACTCGTCGCTCGACTGGATCATCGACGAGGCCGCCGCCGGCGAGCTCTTCGCCTTCGGCAACAGCGAGGCGGGCAACGACCAGGTGATGTTCGACTCGCGCACCGTCGCTTCGCCGCAGCCCGACGGCTCGTACCTGTTCACGGGCACCAAGATCTTCACCTCGCTGTCGCCCGCGTGGACACGACTCGCGATCTTCGGACGGGACGACACGGATGCCGCGCAGCCGCGACTCGTTCACGGTGTGATCACCCGCGACACCCCCGGCCACCGCGCGGTCGGCGACTGGAACCCGCTCGGCATGCGCGCGACCCAGAGCTTCACCACGGTGCTCGACGGCGCACGCGTCGAGCCCGCCCGCATCACCCGGGTTCTGCCGGTCGGTCCGGTCGCCGACCCTTACATCTTCGGGCTGTTCGCCGACTTCCTGCTGCTCATCTCCTCGGTCTACGCGGGAATCGCCGACCGTGCGCTCGAGCTCGCCGTCGAGAACGTGGGGGCCCGACAGTCTCTCAAAAGCGGCCTCCCCTACTCGCACGACCCCGACATCCGGTGGCAGCTGGCAGACGCGGCGATCGCGCTCGACTCGCTCGCGCCGCAGATAGAGGGGCTCGCCCGCGACGTCGACGGGCTCGCCGACCACGGCGCCGCCTGGTTCCGGCTGCTGGTGGGTACGAAGACGCGGTCGGTGGATGTCGCCCGCTCGGTCGTCGAGACCGCCATCCGTGTGTCGGGCGGTTCGTCGTATGGCGCCGACAACGAGCTCTCGCGGCTGTATCGCGACGCGCTCGCCGGCCTGTTTCACCCGAGCGACCCCGAGTCGGCGCACGGCACGGTCGCCACGAACCTCCTGGGCGCGCTGGAGCAGTAAGGCCCTTCCGCGGCATCTAGACGATCGCGCCGGCGATCACCCCGCAAGCACCTCCGCCCCACGCAACACCCCCAGCGCCGCCGACGCGGCGAGCACCGTCGCCAGCACAGCGAGCACCCCCGCAGCGAAAGCCCCGTCGGTCGTGGTCAACGCCACGGGCCGCCAGGTCGTGCGCGGCGTCAGCCCCAGACCCCGGCTCTCGAGCGCGATCGCGAGCCGTTCCGCCCGCCGCAGCGACACCACCAGCAGTGCGAACCCGGCGCGGCCGAACGCCGCGACTCCCGAGCGCGGGCGTCCACGCGAATCCAGGCCCGCCCGCACGGCGTGGGCGTGCCGGATCAGCTGCCACTCCCGCGGAAGCTCCTCGAGAGTGCGGTAGCCGGCCAGCACCGCGTAGGTGACCCGGAGGCCGAGCCGCGCGTGCTGGCGCAGGCTCGTCATCAGCCGCACGCCGTCGGTCGAGACGATGAAGCCGAGCGACAGCACCCCGATGACGAGGGTGCGCAGGCCGAGCGCGGCGCCCACCTCGAGCCCCTCCTCGGTGACGCGCAGCACCCCGAGCCTCGCGACCTCCGCTCCCGGACGGCTGAGCGCGTTCACCAGGACGAGGCCGACCGCGACCCCCACGAACGGCAGGTGGCCGAGCAGCAGGACACGGGGACGGATGCCGCTGCCCGCGACCACCCCGACCAGCGCGATCACGTAGAGCGCGGCCGAGGTGAACGGGTCGAACACAAAGAGCAGCGCGAGCGACACCACGAAGAGCAGCACGAACTTCACGGTCGGATTGCGGCGGGCGAGCGGTGAGCCGGCGAGACGGGTAGCGGCGTGCGCGGAGTCGGCGGCCGTCACGGCGCAGCCGCCAGGGTCGCCGGGTCGTCGGAAGGCTCGCCCGCATCGCGGGCAGTCGCATCGCGCTCAGCCGCAGCACGCCCAGTCGCCGCACGCCCGCCAGCGGCCCCCGACGCCCCGACCTCGGCATCCAGCCGCTCGAGCGCGCGCCGCACGCCGGCGTCGGAGCCGACGTTGTCGAGCAGCCACTCGACGAGGGGAGGCAGCTCGATGTGCGCGGCCTCGAGTGCCGCCGCGTCGCGCAGCACGTCGAATACCGGGCCGTCGGCGACGACGCGTCCGTGCGCCACCACCACCGCGCGGTCGGCGAGCGTCGCGACGGTGCGCAGGTCGTGGCTCGAGAACACGACGGCCGTGCCATCCGCCGCCGTTCTCCGCAGCGCCGCCATCACCCCGATCGTCGCGCGGCGGTCGAGCCCGAAAGTGGGTTCGTCGGCGAGCAGCACCGGGCGCTCGTGCGCGAGCATCGCGGCCACGCTCACCCGTCGCTTCTCTCCGCCTGAGAGGCGGTGCGGATGCTGGTCGGCCAGCTCGGCGAGGCCGTGGTCGTCGAGCAGGCGGGCGACGAGGGCATCCGTGGCCGGGCCGGCGGGGAGGCCGAAGCCGATCTCGCCGGCCACGGTGTGGGCGACGAACTGGTGCTCGGGATTCTGGAACACCATGCCCGCACGAGCGCCCGCCACAACCCCGGCGGCGGGGGCGAGGAGTCCGGCCAGGGTGAGCAGCAGCGTCGACTTTCCCGCACCGTTCGCACCGAGCAGCGCGACGATCTCGCCCGGGTGCACGTCGAGCTCGATGCCGGTCAGCACGGGATGCAGCGGAGCGCGGGACCGCCGTGGCCGCCGCTCGCGCGAGACCGCGAGGCCGGTGGTCGAGAGCACCGGTGCTCCCGAGGATGACGCGCGTGTGGATGACGCACTCGCGGCGTGCTCGGCGGCGAAGGCGAGCAGACCGGCGCGGACTGCGGGGGAGTCGAGCCCCGCCGCCGTTCCGCCCGCCGTGGCGAACGCCGCCCCGAACACCGCGTCGAGCTCGCTCTCGAGCGGCAGCCAGCATCCCGCGGCGATGAGCGCGCCCGCGTGGGCGGCGAGCACCTCGCGGGTGGGGCCGTCGACGGCGACGGCGCCGGCCGCATCCAGAACTATCGACCGCCGCGGCAGTCCGCCCACGCCCGCGCGTCCCGCGAACTCGTCGAGCCGGTGCTCGACGAGGATCACGGCGGGGGAGTAACGTGCGACGCTCGCGGCGATTGCGGACCGCACGGCGCGAACCCCCTCCGCGTCGAGCATCGACGTCGGCTCGTCGAGCAGCAGAACGGCCGGCTCGGCCACGAGCGCGGCCGCGAGGGCGACGCGCTGCCCCTCGCCGCCCGACAGCTGTGCGGTGCGCCGCTCGCGCAGGGGCCCGACTCCCGCCGCGGCGAGGGCCGCGTCGATGCGACCCGAGATCGCGGCCGGGTCGACGCCCCGGTTCTCGAGCGGCAGCGCGAGCTCCTCCGCCACCGTGGGCAGGCAGACGCCCGACGAGGGATCCTGCGCGAGCAGCCCGACGGCGCGCGAGAGCTCGACGACGCTCGAGTCACGCGTGTTCGAACCGCCCACCGTCACCGAGCCGTCGACGGCCGCGACCACCGAGTGCGGGATGACGCCGCTCACGAGCTGCAGCAGCGTCGACTTTCCCGCGCCCGAGCTGCCGAGCACCAGAACCTGCTCGCCCGGCGCGATGTCGAGCGTGATGCCGCGCAGCACGGGGTCGTGCCGCCGCGGGAACGCGACCGAGACCGCATCGATCGTGACGACGGCCACGGCCTACCCCTTGCGCGCGAGTTCGCGGCCGAGCTCGCGGCCGATGGCGAAGTTGTCGACCACGCCAGTCTTCGCCAGCCCGTCGACGACGACCTTGGCCAGCAGCCCGCCGAGCACGATCCCCGACACGAGCTGCACGATCAGGCGCAGCAGAAAGAGGTCCTGTCCGTACCAGCCCGAGCGGAGCGCCGAGTAGAAGAACACGAAGCCCGCGCCGCACAGGCCCGAGAGCGCGTAGACCGCCCAGCCGAACCGGCGGTAGCGGGTGAGCGCGAACGGCAGCTCGCTTCCGGCGCCCTGGATGGCCGCGGCGACGATGAGCAGCGGCCCGACCGCCGAGCCGAGAAACACCACCTCGACGATCGACGCGAGAACCTCGGCGATGATGCCGACGAACGGCTTGCGCACGATCGCCACCGCGATCGGGGCGACGATCAGCCAGCCGCCGAGCAGAAAGTGCTGGGCCAGATCGCCGGCCGGCCCCATCAGCACCGCGAGGGCGGTCCAGGCCTGCACGAGCGCCCAGTAGAGAAAGCCGAGCACCGTGCCGAGCACGGCGACGAGAACGAGATCCTTGAGTGTGAGCCGTTTCCACATGGCGGTCACCGACCCGTCACAGTGCCGGTTGCGGGCGCGCTGGTGGTCGTCGTCGGGCTGTTGATCGACAGCGTCACGTGGCTCGTGACGTGCTGCACCGTGCGGCCGACGAGGATCCAGCCCGCCGCGACCGTGCGGATCACATCGGCGACGTCGCCAGACAGCCGGGTGACGAAGTGTTCGGATGCCTCGAAGGTGCCCAGCTCTCGCGCGAAGTCGATCGCGGCGTAGATGTCGCGCATGTGGTCGGGCTGCGCGCCGGCCTGCGTTCCGTTCTGCGAGCCGTCTTCGAGGGGGTAGAGCGCCCACTCCGCCACCGCGGTCACACCCGTGGCCGCGACATCCGGAATCTCGGCGGCGAGGGGACCGGCCCCTCCCGGCAGTTCGCAGACCACCTCGCCGGGGCACCCGCGCGAGAAGTGGATCGTCGCGCTCACGTGCGCGCCGCTGCGACCGGCGGCGGCGACGAGCTGCACGAGGTAGCGCACCAGGTCACGTTCGGCGCCCGCGACGAACGTGCTCACGACGCCGGTCTGCGTGTCGAGGCCAGTCGAGTCGGCCGCCTCGAGCGCGTCGAGCACGATCGAGACGTAGTCGTCGCTCATCGCGGCGAGGGTGATCCTCGCACCGACGCCGAACGTGGCGGGGGTGAGGGTGGGTGATTGTGTCATTTTCGCGCCTTCTGTCGATTAACAGGGCACGGGATTATGAGTGTCGACTCCCTGCGCTGGCATGATCCAGATCAGGTTCAACGGTCGAAGCTTGGATAGCTTCCTCTCAGCCCGGCTCACCGGACTCCCGTGTACAGCCGCCACCCTACACGCGAACGGGCATCCGTCGATTGGGTATTCTCGGTAGGCGCCATTCGGGCGCCGCACCCCTACGGAGGACTCGTGGCTTTGCCCTGGACACTGCACGGCGACGGAAAGAACGTCGGATCGACCGAGATCGTCGCCCCCGAGGAGCGCCTCACCTGGCTGCGCACGATCGGGTTCGGCAGCCAGCACGTCGTCGCGATGTTCGGCGCGACCTTCCTGGTGCCGCTCATCACGGGCTTCCCGCCCGCCACGACGCTGCTGTTCTCGGGCATCGGCACGCTGCTGTTCCTCGTGATCACCGCCAACCGGCTGCCGAGCTACCTCGGTTCGTCGTTCGCGTTCCTCGCCCCCATCAGCGCGGCCACCGCATCGGGCGGGCCATCCGTCGCCCTCGGCGGAATCATCGTCGTCGGAGCGCTGCTCGCCGTTATCGGCATCGTTGTGCACCTCACGGGAACCGGCTGGATCGACGTCGTCCTGCCGCCCGTCGTGAGCGGCGCGATCGTCGCCCTCATCGGCTTCAACCTCGCGCCGGCGGCCCGCGACAACTTCACCGAATCACCGGTCGTCGCGATCATCACCCTGCTCGCGATCATCCTCGCGGCGGTGTTCTTCCGCGGGTTCCTCGGACGCCTGTCGATCATCATCGGTGTGGTCGTCGGCTACGTCGCGGCGGTCATCGCGGGCCAGGTGAACTTCGACGCCGTCGGCGAGGCCGCCTGGGTCGGACTCCCCGAGTTCACGACCCCGACCTTCTCGAGCGACAACCTCGGTGTCTACCTGATGTTCCTGCCGGTCGTGCTCGCGCTCGTCGCCGAGAACGTCGGCCACATCAAGGGCGTCGGACAGCTGACCAACCGCAACCTCGACGGCCTCACCGGGCGCGCGCTGTTCGCCGACGGCCTGGCGACCGTGCTCTCCGGCCTCGGCGGCGGCTCGCCCACCACGACCTACGGCGAGAACATCGGTGTCATGGCCGCGACGCGCGTGTTCTCCACCGCCGCCTACTGGGTCGCCGGAATCGTCGCCATCCTGCTGGGTCTCTCGCCGAAGTTCGGCGAGATCATCAACACCGTGCCCGCAGGCGTGCTCGGCGGTGTGACGACGGCGCTCTACGGCCTCATCGGCATCATCGGCGTGCGCATCTGGGTCGAGAACCGCGTCGACTTCAGCAAGCCCAAGAACCAGCTCACCGCCGGCGTCGCGCTCATCATGGGCATCGCCGACTTCACGATCAACCTCGGCCAGCTCACGTTCTCGGGCATCGTGCTCGGCACCGTCGCGGCGATCGTGGTCTACCACCTGATGAACTCGATCGCTCGCTGGCGCGGCACCGACAACTAGCGCGCGGGGCCGGCCGCGGCCGCGGGTCGCTACCGCTGCCGCGGCACCAGCCGCTCGAGCTGCGTGACGTGGCGGGGCTCGAGCTCGGCGAGGCTCTTGACTCCGAGCAGGCGCATCGTGCGCGCGATCTGGTCGGCGAGAATCTCGATCGTGCGGTCGACGCCCTCGCGGCCGCCGGCCATCAGCCCGTAGAGGTACGCGCGGCCGATGAGCGTGAACTTCGCCCCGAGCGCGACCGAGGCCACGATGTCGGCGCCGCTCATGATGCCGGTGTCGAGGTGCACCTCGGTGTCCATGCCGACCTCGCGCACGACGTCGGGCAGCAGGTGGAAGGGGATCGGCGCGCGGTCGAGCTGGCGTCCGCCGTGGTTCGACAGCGTGATGCCGTCGACACCCATGGCCGCGAGCCGCTTGGCGTCGTCGACGTTCTGCACACCCTTCACCACGAGCTTTCCGGGCCACTGGTCCTTGATCCAGGCGAGGTCGTCGAAGGTGACGGTCGGGTCGAACATCGAGTCGAGCAGTTCGCCGACGGTGCCGCTCCAGCGGTCGAGCGACGCGAACGCCAGAGGCTCGGTCGTGAGGAAGTTGATCCACCACTCCGGCCGGGGCAGCGCGTTGATCACGGTGCCCGCGGTCAGCTGCGGCGGAATCGAGAACCCGTTGCGCTTGTCGCGCAGCCGCGCGCCCGCGACGGGAACGTCGACGGTCACCAGCAGCGTGTCGAAGCCCGCGGCGGCGGCGCGGTCAACGAGCGCCATCGAGCGGTCGCGGTCCTTCCACATGTAGAGCTGAAACCAGTTGCGGCCGTCGGGGTTCGCGGCCTTGACGTCCTCGATCGCGGTTGTGCCCATCGTCGACAGCGAGAACGGGATGCCCGCTGCCGCAGCGGCGCCGGCGCCGGCGATCTCGCCCTCGGTCTGCATCATGCGCGTGAACCCGGTGGGCGCGATGCCGAACGGCAGCGCGACGCGGCCGCCGAGAACCTCGCTCGACATGTCTACCGTCGAGACATCCCGCAGAATCGACGGCGTGAACTCGATGTCCTCGAACGCCTGCCGCGCGCGCTTCAGGCTGATCTCGCCCTCGGCCGCGCCCTCGGTGTAGTCGAAGGCCGCCTTGGGGGTGCGCCGCTGGGCGATGTCGCGCAGGTCGGCGATCGTGAGCGCGTTCTGCAGGCGCCGCTTCTTGGCGTTGAGCTCGGGCGATTTGAAGTTCATCAGCGGTCGGAGGTCTTTGTACTTCGGGATTCTGCGCTGAACCATGGTTTTCTCTCTGGTCGGGGCTGGTCGGGGGCTAGTCGGTGGTCGTGTCGAAGTGGGCGAGCAGTCGGTCGCGGGAGCCGACGATGTGCTCGCGCGTGAGGGTCTCGGCGAGGCCGGCGTCTCCCGCGGTGACGGCGTCGAGGATGCCCTGGTGCTGGGCGCCGACCTCGGTCGCGGTGAGCAGGTGGTTGGCCTGAACCTGCCCGATGCACAGCTCGATCTCGCCCATCAGCAGGGCGTGCATGCGGGCGAGGCGGGGGCTCGACTGCCCCGCGACGAGCGCGCGGTGGAACGCGATGTCGTGCGTCGCGAAGCCGTCGTCGCCTGTGCTGTCGGAGGCGGCAGCGAGCAGCGCGCGGTGCGCGGCGAGGGCGTCGGCCGGCAGGGTACCGCCCGAGGCGAGGGCGCCGATCGCGGCGGATTCGACCACCGCGCGGCTGTCGAAGAGGTCGACGATGTCTGCTCGGCTCAGCCGCGGAACCCGCGCGGTCTGGTGCATCTCCCGCCGCAGCAGGCCGTCGGCCACGAGCTTCTCGATCGCGGTCTTGGCCGTGGGGCGGGCGACACCGAAGCGCAGGGCGGCGGCGGATTCGGTGACCGACGTTCCCGGCGCGATGTCCTGGCTGATGATCGCCGAGCGGAGCGCCGAGTAGATGGCGTCGGGTAGGACACCGGATGTCGCATCCGTCGTCATCTCGCACTCCCTCGTCGTCAGATTGTCATACAACCTAACAGGTTGTATGACAATCGGGAACCCGCGGGGCCGCAAACGTTCCGCGGCGCGGAAGCGCGACGCGCCGAGCTACGCCGAGTCGCGCCAGACGATGTGCGTCTCGAGAAACGTTCCGGCGCTGTCGACGGCCTCGCCTCGGATCTGCGCGAGCACCGACTCGGCGGCGCGACGTCCGAGCTGCCCGGCCGGCTGGTGCACGGTCGAGAGCGGGGGCTGAGAGCGCGTCGCCCAGGCGCTGTCGTCGAAGCCGACGACGCCGACGTCGCCCGGCACCGAGCGCCCGGTGTCGCGCAGCACGTCGAGCACCCCGGCCGCGATCGCGTCGGACGCGGCGAAGACCCCGTCGACGTGCGGCGCGCGGGCGAGCAGTTCGCGCATGCCCTCGATGCCGCTCGCGTGCGCGTAGAGCGGCACCTTCACCACGAGGTCCGGGTCGAAGGCGTCGCCGAGGGCGGCCGTGAACCCGGCGACGCGGTCCTGGCCGGAGTCGCGGTCGAGGCCGGCGGCGATCATGCCGATTGTCGTGCGCCCCGTCTGCATCAGACGGGTGGTGATGGCCTTCGCGGCCGAGAAGTTGTCGATGCCGACGTAGGGGATTCCCTCGATGTCGACCGGGTGGCCCACGAACGCGGCGGGGATTCCGATCTGCGACACGACGCGGGCGATCGGGTCGTGGGCGCGGGCGGAGACGATGATCACACCGTCGACGAAGCCCCCGGTGAGGTACTCGGCCACGCGGTTGCTGTCGCGGTCGGAGTCGATGATGAGCGAGACGAGCTGATAGTCGTTGTCGGAGAGCACCGTGTTGGTGCCGAGCAGGATGCTGCCGATGTTCGGGTCCTCGAGAAACAGCGAGTGCGGCTCGTGCACGATGAGGCCGATCGCGTGCGACTGCCGGGTCACAAGGTTGCGCGCGGCGGTGTTGCGCACGTAGCCGACCTGCTCGATCGCGTCTTCGACGGCCTTCTTCGCGGCATCCGACACGTAGACCTCGGAGTTGAGCACTCGCGAGACCGTTCCGCGTGACACTCCCGCGACGGCAGCGACGTCGTTGATCGTCGCTCGCGTGGTGGGCAGGCGTCTCGCGATCATTCTCACACCCTACTGCGCCGTCGGGTTGACAGTTTCGCCCACGTCTGTTTATTCTGGGAGCGTTCACAGACTCTCAACGAAGAGTTGTCCGCGCCCCTTCTGGGAGCGTTCACAGATTTCGTCGAGACCTGCGGACGTTCGAGCGCCGACAGCGGCGCCAGCAGCCACAATGGAGCCCCACCCGTGAGCAAGACAGCCGTAGCCGGACTCATCGACGCCGAGCGCGCCCAGTTCACCTACGGCGCCGACTACAACCCCGAGCAGTGGGCCCCCGACGTCTGGCTCGACGACGCACGACTGATGCGCGAGGCAGGCGTCAACCTCGTCGCGATCAACATCTTCGGCTGGGCCCAGCTCGAGCCGCTGCCCGGCCAGTACGACTTCGCCGCCCTCGACGCCGTCATCGCCGTGCTGCATGACCACGGCATCGGCGTCAACCTCGGCACGGGCACCTCGAGCCCGCCGGCCTGGCTCTCGTACCAGTACCCCGAGTCGCTGCCCACGATGGCCGACGGCACCCAGCGCGCGTTCGGCGGACGTCAGGCGTTCTGCCCCAGCTCGCCCGCCTACCGTGCTCACTCGGTGAAGCTCGTCGAGCAGGTCGCCCGCCGCTACGGCAGCCACCCCGCCGTCAAGCTCTGGCACGTCTCCAACGAGATCGGCTGCCACAACGCGCACTGCTACTGCGCCGACTCCGCCGCGGCATTCCGCGGCTGGCTGCGCGCCCGCTACGCAACGCTCGACGCGCTCAACACCGCGTGGGGCACCGCCTTCTGGAGCCAGAAGTACGCGGCGTGGGAGCACATCCAGACCCCGCGGCTCACCATCTCGACCGGCAACCCCACGCAGGCGCTCGACTTCATGCGCTTCAGCTCCGACGAGCTGCTCGCCCAGTACCGCGCAGAAGAAGCCGTGCTGCGTGAGCACAGCACCGTCCCGGTCACGACGAACTTCATGGTCACGGCCCACATCCGCAGCCAGGACTATTGGGGCTGGGCGCCCCACATGGACGTCGTCGCCAACGACCACTACCTTGACAACCGGCTCGAGAACATCCGCGAAGAGCTCTCGTTCGCGGCCGACGTCACCCGCGGCCTCGCCGGCGGCGCGCCCTGGCTGCTGATGGAGACCGCCACCAGCTCGGTCAACTGGCAGCCGCGCAACATCGCCAAGACGCCGCGCGAGATGATCCGCAACATCCTCACCCACGTCGCCCGCGGCGCCGACGGCATCAGCTTCTTCCAGTGGCGCGCGTCGCTCCAGGGCAGCGAGAAGTTCCACTCGGCGATGCTGCCGCACACCGGCGTCGACACGAAGGTGTGGCGCGAGGTCGTCGAGCTCGGCGACATCCTCGTGAAGATCGCCGAGGTCGCCGGCACCCGCGTTGTGAACGACGTCGCCCTCGTCTTCGACTGGCAGGCGTGGTGGGCCACCGACCTCGACTCGCACCCCACCGGCGACGTGAAGTACCTCGACCAGGTGCACCGCACCTACAACGCCCTGCTCGCCGAGGGCTTCACCGTCGACATCGTCGCCCCCGGGGCGAGCCTCGCCGGCCACCGGTTGGTCGTTGTGCCCAGCCTCTACAGCGTCAGCGCCGCGGATGCCTCGAACATCTCCGATTTCGTGGCCGGCGGCGGTCACGCCGTCGTTACGTTCTTCAGCGGAATCGTCGACGAAGACGACCGGGTGATCACGGGCGGCTACCCCGGAGCGTTCCGCGACCTGCTCGGCGTCTCGACCGAGGAGTTCTTCCCCCTCCAGGCCGCCGACGAGCTCGCGCTCAGCAACGGGTCGACCGCCACGATGTGGACCGAGTGGGTGCACCTGCGGGGAGCCGCCGCCGTCACGACGTTCGAGAACGGCCCGCTCGCCGGCGTGCCGGCCGTCACCCGCAACGACTTCGGCGCGGGCGTCGCCTGGTACCTCGCGACCAACCTCGACTCCGACGGCCTGCGCGGCCTGCTCGCCACCGCCGCCCGCCGGGCCGGCGTCGAACTGCCGCTCGCGGTGCCGTCGGGCATCGAGATCGTGCGGCGCGCGGGCGGCGACTCGAGCTACCTCTTCGTCATCAACCACACGGATGTCGCGTTCGACATCGCCGCCCCGGGAACCGAGCTCATCACGGGCGACACCATCACCGCGTCCCTCGTCGTTCCCGCGGGCGAAGTGCGCATCGTGCGCCACACCACCGATTCAGAGAGCAGGGAAACGCTGTGACCACTGAGGCCGTCTCGGCGATGGGCGTCAAACCGCGCCGCACGCCGATCAAACACAAGAGTGCGATCGCGTTCTTCATCGCCCCGTTCGGGGTGCTGTTCGCGGCGTTCTACCTGCTCCCCATCGGGTTCGCGGTCTACCAGTCGCTGCTCGTCGTCGAGCGCGAAGGCACCTTCGGCAAGCCGACGGAGGTGTTCGGCGGGCTGACCCAGTATCTGCTGGTCTTCCAGAACGACGCCTTCTGGGCATCCGTGGGCCGCGTGCTCCTCTTCGGTGCCGTGCAGGTTCCGGTCATGCTCGGTTTCGCACTCGTGCTCGCGCTGCTGCTGGACTCGCCGCTCGTCAAGGGCAAGAAGTTCTTCCGCCTCGCCTTCTTCGTGCCGTACGCGGTGCCCGGCGTGATCGCCGCCATCATGTGGGGCTACCTGTACTCGCCGAACCTGTCGCCCTTCGCCGCGTTCACCTCGCAGTTCGACCTGCTCTCGCCGAGCACGGTGCTGTGGTCGATCGCCAACGTCGTGACGTGGGTGTACGTGGGCTACAACATGCTCATCATCTACTCGGCGCTGCTCGCCCTCCCCTCCGAGATCTTCGAGGCGGCGCGGCTCGACGGCGCGAACCAGTGGCAGATCGCCTGGAGCATCAAGATCCCGCTCGTGGCGCCCGCCATCACGCTCACCGCGATCTTCTCGATCATCGGAACCCTGCAGCTGCTCGCCGAGCCGCAGGTGTTCCGCAGCTTCACCTCGTCGGTGTCGAGCACCTTCACGCCGAACATGACCGTCTACGCAACCTCGGCGGTGCCCAACGTGCCCCTGGCCGCCGCGATGTCGGTGGTGCTCGCTCTCGCGACGTTCGCCCTGTCGTTCGCGTTCCTCAAGTTCACCCAGCGTAAGGCCGACAAATGAGCACGAACATGAGCACAAAGGCCGTCCAGGGAGCCCCCAAGGAACGCCTCGCCTCGCGCACGGCCGCGATGATCATCATGGGCGTCTCGACGCTCTACTTCCTGGTGCCGATCTGGTGGCTCTTCATCTCCTCGACCAAGAGCCGCGAGCAGTTCGGCTCGACCGGCGCGCTCTGGTTCGCCGACTTCAACCTGTTCACCAACATCGGCAACCTCGTCGCCTACAACGACGGCGTCTACCTCAAATGGATGCTCAACAGCATCCTCTACGCGGGAACCGGCGCGCTCCTCGGCACCCTGTTCGCGGCGATGTGCGGCTACGCCCTCGCCAAGTACCGCTTTCCGGGCCGTGAGTTCATCTTCAACGTGGTGCTCGGCGGGGTTCTCGTGCCCGCCACCGCACTCGCGCTGCCGCTGTTCCTCATCTTCAGCCAGTTCAACGCCACGAACACGTTCTGGTCGGTGTTCCTGCCGAGCCTCGTGAGCCCGTTCGGCGTCTACCTGGCCCGCATCTTCGCGGCGGCGAGCGTTCCCGACGAGCTGCTCGAGGCCGCGCGCCTCGACGGCGCCGGCGAGGTGCGCACGTTCTTCTCGGTGTCGCGTCGTCTGATGACACCCGCGCTCGTCACGATCTTCCTGTTCCAGTTCGTGGCGATCTGGAACAACTTCTTCCTGCCGCTCATCATGCTGCGCGACCAGACGCTCTTCCCGGTCACGCTCGGCCTCTACACCTGGAACTCGCAGGTCAACCAGATCCCCGAGATCCGCACGTTCGTGATCATCGGCGCATTCCTGTCGATCATCCCGCTCATCATCGCCTTCCTCAGCCTCCAGCGCTTCTGGCGCGGCGGGCTGGGGGCCGGAAGCGTGAAGTAACGCCTCCACCACTCCCGCACCATCCCATTTCAGAGCAGAAAAAGGAAAGAGACATGCAACTCAAAAACAGCAAGCGCATCGCAGCGCTCGGCATCGTCGCCGCGATCAGCCTCACCGGCTGCGCCGCAGGCAGCGGCTCGGACAGCACCGACGGCGCCGTCGACTGCACGCCCGCCGAGGGCAAGGTCGAGCTCTCGTACACCTCGTGGATTCCCGGCATCGAGACCGTGGTCGACATGTGGAACGAAGAGAACCCCGACATCCAGGTCACGGTTCAGACCGGTCCGAACGGCAATGGCGGAACGTACAAGAACTTCTTCAACCAGCTCAGCGCCGGCAACGCGCCCGACCTCGGCCAGATCGAGTACGACGCGCTCCCGAACTTCCGCGTGCAGGACGGCCTGACCGACCTCGCGAGCTGCGCCAACGTGCTCGACAGCAAGGCCGACTTCATCGACTGGACCTGGAACCAGGTCACGTTCGGCGAAGAAGACGCCGTCTACGCGATCCCGCAGGACACCGGCCCCATGGCCATGTACTACCGCAAGGACCTCTTCGAGAAGGCCGGCATCGCCGTTCCGACGACGTGGGACGAGTACGCAGCGGCAGCGACCGCGATCCGCGCACAGGGCGGCTACATCACCAACTTCCCGCAGAACGACGTGAACTGGTTCGCCGGCCTCGTCTGGCAGGCCGACGGCTCCTGGTTCTCGAACGAGGGCGAGGCGTGGGACGTCACCCTCACGAGCCCCGAGTCGGAGAAGGTCGCCGACTACTGGCAGACGCTGATCTCCGACGACCTCGTCTCCAAGGTTCCGGCCTGGACCGACGAGTGGAACAACGCCTACAACACCGGTAGCGACTGGACCTGGATCTCCGCCGTCTGGGGCGCCAACTCGATCTCGAGCGGCGCACCCGACACCGCAGGCAACTGGGCCGTCGCACCGATGCCGCAGTGGAACGCCGGCGAGGAGAAGGCAGGCAACTGGGGCGGATCGTCGACCGCAGTGCTCAAGGGCAGCGATCACCCCTACGAGGCCGCTCAGTTCGCCCTCTGGCTGAACACCGACCCCGACGCGCTCACCGCGCTCAACAAGGAAGCCAACCTCTACCCCGCGACGAAGGACGGCCTCAGCCTGCCCGTTCTCAGCGAGGGCGTCGAGTTCTACGGCAACCAGACCATCTACGACGTCTTCGCAGACGCCGCCAACCAGACGAACGCAGACTTCACCTGGGGCCCGACCATGACGCAGACTTACGCTGACGTCGCGGACGGCTTCGGCGAGGCTCTCGGCGGATCGGGCACCCTGAACGACGCCCTCTCCACCGGCCAGACCAAGACCATCGCGGCTCTCGAAGCCGCGGCGATCCCGGTCAACAAGTAACCACCCAGCAGTAGGCAACACCCCGAGTAGTAAGCAGTAGATGAGCACCTCGATTCATCACCTCCGTGCCGCGGGCACCAGCTTCGTGCTGGACGCCCGCGGCACGGCCGTGCCCGTGATCATCCACTGGGGCGCCGACCTCGGCGAGCTCTCGAGCGACGCGCTCGAGGCCCTCGCCGAATCGCAGGTGCCCGCGGTCGGGCCCAGCTCGATCGACTCCGCGCAGCGCCAGTCGATCCTGCCGGTCGTGGCCGACGGCTGGAACGGACGACCCGGCATCGCCGGCTACCACGAGGGCGTCGACGGGCTCGTCCAGCCGACGTTCCGACTGTCGGGCGCTGAGGCTGTCGACGCGGGCCTCCGCATCACCCTCGAGTCCACGGCCCTCACCGTCGTGGTCGACATCGAACTCACCCCCTCCGGCGTTCTGCGTCAACGCCTCACCGTGACCAACACCGGTGGCAGCCTGTACTCCCTCGCCTCGCTCGATGCGACGCTGCCGATCCCGGCGCGCGCCCGCGAGGTTCTCGACTTCACCGGCCGCTGGCCGCGCGAGCGCCAGCCGCAGCGCCGCGACCTCGCCAACGGCACTTGGACACGCGACGCGCGGCACGGTCGCCCCGGCCACGACAACGCCTTTCTTATGGTCGCCGGAACAGCCGGCTTCGGCTTCCGATCCGGCGAGGTCTGGGGAGCCCACCTCGCGTGGAGCGGCGACCAACGCCTGTGGGCCGAGTCGTCGGCGACCGGGCACGCGCTGCTCGGCGGCGGCGAACTGCTCGAACCGGGCGAGGTGCGCCTCGCGCCCGGTGCCAGCTTCGAGTCACCGTGGCTGGTCGCGGCCTTCTCGACCGCGGGGCTCGACGGCCTCGCGCAGGGATTCCACCGCTTCATCCGCTCACGCCGCCGGCTCGGCGAACGCAAGGTCATGCTCAACACGTGGGAGGCCGTCTACTTCGACCACAGCGCCGAACGCCTCATCGAGCTCGCGGATGCCGCGGCCGAGGTCGGCGTGGAACGGTTCGTCCTCGACGACGGCTGGATGATCGGACGCACCGACGACCGCCGCGCGCTCGGCGACTGGGTCGTCGACCCGGTCAAGTGGCCGCTCGGCCTGCACCCGCTCGTCGACCACGTGATCGCGCGCGGCATGGACTTCGGCCTCTGGGTCGAGCCCGAGATGGTGAGCCTCGACTCCACCGTCGCACGCGAGCACCCGGAATGGGTGCTGGGCGCCGGCAACGCCGAGCTGCCGCTGCCGTGGCGCTTCCAGCAGGTGCTCGACCTCGCCAACCCAGACGCCTTCGCGCACGTGCACGGGCAGCTCGTCGCCCTTCTGCGCGAATACCCGATCGCCTACCTCAAGTGGGATCAGAACCGCGACCTGCTCGGCGGCTCCGCCCACCGACACACGGTCGCGACCTACCGGCTGATGGACGCCCTGCGCGCGGAGTTTCCCGGGCTTGAGATCGAGTCGTGCTCGTCGGGCGGCGGCCGCGTCGACCTCGGCGTGATCGAGCGCACCGACCGCGTCTGGCCGAGCGACACGAACGACTCGCTCGAACGCCAGTCGATCTACCGCTTTACCGCCGGTCTGGTGCCGCCCGAGTTTCTCGGCGCCCACCTCGGTGCGGCGACCGCGCACACCACCGGCCGCACCCACGCGCTCGGCTTCCGCCTCGCCACTGCCCTGTTCGGGCACGCCGGCATCGAGTGGGACGTCACGACGACCACACCCACCGAGCGCGCGGCGATCGCCGAGTGGGTCGCCGCCTACAAGACGTACCGCCCGCTGCTGCACACGGGCGAGGTGGTTCGCGCCGACTCCGCCGACCCCGCGCGCTGGGTGCACGGGGTGGTCGCGGCCGACGGGGCATCCGCCCTCTTCGCTGTCGTCGCGATGGCGGCGACGCGCGACGCTGTTCACGGACCGGCCACACTGCCCGGCCTCGACCCCGACCGGCTCTACCGGGTGACCCCGGTGCGCCTGGGGGAGTGGCCGCGATTCGTGCAAGACGCGATGCCGCCGTGGTGGGATCGTGGCTCGGTGACGATGAGCGGGCGGATGCTGCATTCCGTCGGCATCCCGATGCCGTTGCTCGCCCCCGAGCAGGCGCTGGTTCTCGACGTCGAAGCCCTCCCGCCGGAGTAGGTCGCGCAGCCCCCACCTCGCTGGTCGAGTGGGTCGCGCGGCGACCGTATCGACACCCCCGCTTGACCCCGACGCAACGTCATAGTCTTGAGTGGCGGTATGAACCCAGCCGCCCTGCTCTATCTCTCCTCCTACGCGCTGTCGCTGCTCGGCAACTCGATCGCAGCGATCGCGTTGCCCCTCCTCGTTCTGCAGACCACGGGCAGCCTGCTCTCGACGGGAGTGCTCGCCGCGGCGACCGCGATTCCCGCGTTCTTCGCCGGCTTGTTCGGCGGCGTCGTCATCGACCGGATCAACCGGCGCACCTCGTCGATCGTCGCCGACCTCGTCTCGGCGGCATCCATCGCCGCGCTGCCGCTCGTCGACCTGTTCACCGGGCTGAACCTGGGCTGGTTCATCCTGTTCGGCATCATCGGCGCTGTCGGCGACGTGCCGGGCATGACGGCACGGGAGGCCCTCCTGCCCGCGATCGTGCGCGATTCCGGGCTCAGTGCCGAGCGGCTCGTCGGCATCCGTGAGGTGCTCGGCGCCCTCGTTATGGTCGTGGGCCCCGCGGCGGCCGGCGGGCTCATCGCCCTCTTCGACGGGTCGACCGTGCTGTGGATCACCGCGGCGACGTCGCTCGCGGCCGCACTGCTGACGCTGGCCATTCCGCGCACGGTCGGTGCGCTGGCCGCGGCCGACGTCTCCGCGACCGGCACGTCGGGGTGGACCCAGCTCAGGGAAGGCTGGGGAGTGCTGTTCCGCAGCAACCCGTTCTTGCGTGCCGTGACCCTGCTGAACCTCGTGATGGTCGCGGCGCTCACCGCGTTGCAGGGAATCCTGCTGCCCGCGCACTTCACCCTCACGGGCGAGCCCGAACTGGTCGGATTTGTGCTCACCTCCCTCGCGGCGGGCACCCTTCTGGGTGGAGGGCTCTACGCGGTTCTCGCCGGACGGGGGCCGCGGCGCGCCTGGTTCGTGACCGGGCTCGGCGGCACCGTCGTCGGTGTCTCGATCGTCGCGGTGCTGCCCGCAGCCTGGCTCGTCTTCACCGGGGCGTTTGTGCTCGGCTTCTCGGCCGGACTGTTCGGCAGCCTCATCGGGGTGCTGATGATCGAGGCCGTGCCGGAGCGGATGCGCGGACGCATCATGGGAACGCAGAACTCGCTCATGATGATCGCCGCGCCGGCCGGTATGGTGGCCGTGGCGCTGATCGGCAACCAGTTCGACCTGCGCACCGCAGGGATCGTCGTCGCGGTGCTGTGGGCGCTCGGGGCTGTCGTCGCCGCGGTCGCGCCGTCGCTCCGGCGGCTGGAGCGCGCGGCGGTCGAAGGCGCCGCCGAGAACGTCGAGGAGCTGGTCGATGAAAAGCCATGAGCTGGCGTCGCTCGCCGACGTCACGGTTCGGGCCCTGCGTCACTACCATCAGGTGGGCGTGCTGCCGGAGCCCGAGCGCGGCAGCAACGGTTACCGCGACTACACGGTGCTCGACCTCGTGCGGGTGCTGCGGATCAAGCGCCTCGCTGCACTCGGCATCCCGCTCGAGCGCATGCCGGCGGTGCTCGACGGCCAGGCGCAGAGCCAGGACGAACTGCTCGACCGCCTCGACAACGACATCGACGCGGAGATCGAGCGGCTGCGCGCCCAGCAGTCGCTCATCCGGGTCATCCGCGTAGGCGAGGCGGCACCCGACTTCCCCCCTGAACTCGCCCGGTTCTTCGCCCTCTTCGGCGGGGAGCCCGCCACGGCGAGCGGCCGGGTCGACCGGGAGCAGGCGATCCTGCTCGCGCACCTCCTGGGCGAGGCGGGTACCCGGCAGCTCGCCGCCCTGTACGAGAGCGTCGCCCAAGCGATCGACCGCGCCGACATCCTCACTTTCGTGCGCGGATTCGACGCGTTGACCGAGACCGCAGACGACACGGAGGTCGACGAGCTCGTCGACCGGTTCGCCCGCAGCCTCGCCCCCGTGTTCGCGCAGCTGGCCGACACGGCCGGAACGGAGTTGCCCAACGAGAAGCAGACCGTCGCGCTGCTCACAGAGCACCAGAGGAGCTCGCTCAACGCCGGGCAGAACAGGGCGGTCGAACGGCTCGTCGCGCGCCTCTCCTAGACGAATCGCATGAACCGATTCACGGCATGGACAAAAACGCTGGATCGCGCTCGCTATGCTCTATCGCAGGAGGAGCAATGGCGCAGACACGACTGAGCGACGTCGCGAGGCTCGCGGGCGTCTCGACGGGATCGGTGTCGAACTTTCTCAATCGCCCCGACCGAGTGAACGCGGAGACGGCCCGGCGGGTGGGCGACGCCATCGAGCGACTCGGCTACGTGCCGAACACCACGGCACGCCAGTTGCGGCGCGGCCAGAGCGAGGCCATCGGCTTCGTCATCACCGACATCTCGAACCCCTTCTTCACGACCCTCGCCACCGGGGCCGCCCAGGCAGCCCGCGAGGCGGGCTACGCGCTGCTCCTGGCCACGAGCGCCGACGACGAGTCGGGCCAGACCCAGTACCTCGACGTGTTCGAGAACCGCAACCTCGACGGCGTTCTCGTGACCCCCGCCCGCACCACGCCCAACCTCGACAAGCTGCGGGCGAACGGCACCAAGGTGGTGCTCGTCGACCGGGAGTCAGACGACTACTGCTCGGTGTCGGTCGACGACGTCGCCGGCGGGCTCGCCGCGACAAAACACCTGATCGATGTGGGTAAGCGGCGGCTGATGTTCGTGGGCGGAGAGCGCCGCATCCAGCAGATGCGCGACCGCGTGCGCGGGGCCCGGGCGGCCGTGCTCGCCGCAGGAGACGGCGTCACGCTCGTCGAGGAGCACCGCGAGACGCTGTCGATCGACGTCGGCCGCACGATCGGTGCCGAGATCCTCGCGCTGCCGCCGGGCGAGCGCCCCGACGGCGTGGTCGCCGCGAACGACCTCGTCGCCCTCGGCATGATGCAGGTGCTGAGCGGCGCCATGAGCATCCCCGGCGAGATAGCGATCGTCGGCTACGACGACATCGACTTCGCGGCCGCCTCGCTCATCCCGCTCACCACGGTGCGGCAGCCCACGCGCGAGCTGGGCTACCGCGGCGCCCGTATGCTCATCGCCGAGATCACCGAGACGGGCGAGCACGAGCACGTGCACCAGGTCTTCCAGCCCGAGCTCGTGGTGCGCGCGTCCACTCTGAACGCCCGCTGACGCGAGCCGTGCGCCGTTCGTGCGCCGCACCATTCGTCGCGTAGGCGAATCGAGTTCACGTGTCGCTCTTGACAACCGCCGCCGGGTTGTTACTGTGACATGAATCGATTCATCTCGATCGATCACATTCTGATTTCCCAATGCAAAGGAGCATTTATGTCGCAGCCACCCGCGACCCGCCGCCGCGTTTTCGCCGCGGCCGCACTCACGCTCGCCGTCATCGCGCCGCTCGCGGCCTGTGCCCCCAGCGGCGACTCGTCTGACGGACCGGTCGAACTCACGTTCCAGACCTGGGTTCCGAACATCGACAAGGCGGTCGACGCCTTCAACGAAGAGCACGACGACATCCACGTCACAGTGGAGGCCATCGCCGCCGGCCCCGACGGCGGCTACGCCAAGATGCTGTCGGCCGTCGCCGCGGGCAACCCCGCCGACGTCGCACACGTCGGCTACGACGAGCTCGCGACCTTCCTGCTCAACGACGCACTCACCGACATCACCGAGTACGCCGCCGACGACGCAGACAAGTTCACCGACTGGCAGTGGCAGACCGGCGTCTTCAACGACAAGGTCTACGGCATCCCGCAGGCGAGCGGCCCGGTCGGCCAGTTCTACCGCAAAGACGTCTTCGACTCGCTGGGCCTCTCGGCGCCCACGACCTGGGACGAGTACTACGAGGCGGCCAAGGTCATCCACGCCTCCGACCCGAACAAGTACATCGCCGCCTTCGCCGCCAACCAGGCGCCGTGGCTGATGGCGCTGGCCCAGCAGGCCGGCCAGCCCTGGTTCGAGGCCGGCGACGACTCGTGGAACGTCGCGATCGACAACCCCGACACCCTGCGCATGGCCGAGTTCTGGCAGAAGCTGCTCGACGAAGACCTCGTCAAGGTCGAGGCCGACATGTCGAACGAGTGGTACACCGACATCAAGTCGGGCAACGTCGCCAGCTGGATGAGCGGCTCGTGGGCCGCGGCGATCATCAGCGGCAACGCACCCGAGACCACCGGACTCTGGGCCGCGGCTGAGATGCCGCAGTGGGTGGCCGGCGAGCACGTCTCCGCCAGCTGGGGCGGCGGCGCATCCAACGTCGTGCTGAAGGGATCGAAGCACCCGGAGGAGGCGGCCGAGTTCGCACTCTGGATGAACGGCACCCCGTCGAGCGCGAGCACCCTGACGAGCATCGGCGCCGGCTGGCCCGCGCTCGAAGACAAGTCGGAGATCACGGCGCTCAAGGACGACCCGGAGACCTTCGAGTTCTTCGGCGGCCAGAACATCTGGGACACCTTCGCGGTGGCCGACGCGAACGTCGACCGCAGCTGGCAGTGGCCGCCGCTCGTCGACACCCTCTACGCGACGCTCACCGACAACGTGAAGGCGGCCGTCGAGAGCAAGACGCCGCTGAGCGGCGCGTTCGAGAAGACCCAGGTCGACATGGTCAAGGCCATGGAAGACAAGGGCATCGCCGTAGCGGAGTAGCACCCGCCGCGGGGCGGCGCGACAGCGCCGCCCCGCGGTCTCACCGAACACCACCTCCCGGTAAGGACACCGTGACCAACATCACCCGCGCCACACCTCGGCGCAAACCGCTCAAGCAGCGGCTCACCCTCACGGTGCTGCTCGTGCCGTTTGTGCTCTTCTTCGCCGCCTTCTTCGTGCTTCCCATCGGCTACGCGATCGTCGACAGCCTGTTCACCGTGCGGTCGAGCGGCCTCGGCTTCGGCGCCCCCGAGAAGATCTTCGTCTTCTTCGAGAACTACGCCCGCGCGCTCGCCACCCCGAGCTTCGTCGAGAGCATCGGCCGCGTACTGCTGTTCGCGGTGATCGAGGTGCCGCTGATGGTGGTCTTCTCCCTCGTGCTGGCGCTGTTGCTCGAGTCGGGCAAGGCGCACTTCCCGCGCGTGTTCCGCGTCATCTACTTCATGCCCTACGGGGTTCCCGGCGTCATCGCCTCGCTGCTGTGGGGCTTTCTCTACGTGCCGAGCACAAGCCCGGTGCTGCAGATCCTCTCGAACTTCGGCCTCGACTTCACCCCGCTCGGCGGCGACTCCGTGCTGTTCGCCATCGCGAACATCGCCCTCTGGGGCTTCGCGGGCTACAACATGCTCATCATCGTCGCGTCGCTGCAGTCGGTGCCCGGCGAACTGTACGAGGCGGCCCGCATCGACGGGGCCGGCGAGTTCGCCATCATCCGCCACATCAAACTGCCGCTGCTGCGGCCCACAATCGTTCTCGTCACGGTGTTCACCATCATCGGCACCCTGCAGCTGTTCGTCGAGCCGCTCGTGCTCAAACCGCTCACAACGGCGATCAACTCCGACTTCACCCCCAACCTCGCCGCCTACAACCAGGCCTTCGCGCAGAGCAACCCGAACCTCGCGGCCGCCATGGCCGTGATCGTCGCCCTCATCGCCTTCGTCTTCTCCTTCGGGTTCTTGAAGCTCGTCAACCGAAAGGGCAACCGCGCATGGTGAACCGTCGCACGTGGCTCACGAGCATCCCGGTCATGGCCGTGATGATCGCCGCCGCCGCCTACTTCCTGCTCCCCGTCCTGTGGGTGCTCTTCTCGGCGACCAAGAGCCCGGGAGACCTGTTCGGCACCTTCGGGCTCTGGTTCTCAGACAGCCCCCAGCTGTTCGAGAACCTCGGGCGCCTCTTCACCCAAGACAACAACGCCTACGGCGGATGGCTCGTCAACAGCCTCGTCTACGCGGGAGTGGGCGCGCTCTTCGCGACCGTGATGGCGACCGGCGCCGGCTACGCCATGGCGAAGTACGAGTTCAAGGGCCGGGAGGCGCTGTTCTCGATCGTGCTCGGCGGGGTGCTCGTGCCCGCCACGGTCATCGCCCTGCCGCTCTACTTCCTGCTCAACGGCGTGAGCCTCACCGGCACCTACTGGAGCGTGCTGCTGCCGGGCATGGTGAGCCCGTTCGGCGTCTACCTCGCCCGCATCTACGCCAAGGACTCGGTGCCCCACGAGGTCATCGAGGCCGCCCGCATCGACGGCGCCGGCGACCTGCGCATCTTCTACACGATGGCCACACGCATGATGACCCCCGCCATCGTCACGATCTTCCTCTTCCAGTTCGTCGCTATCTGGAACAACTACCTGCTGCCGCTCGTGATGCTCAACGACTCCAAGACGTTCCCGGTGACCCTCGGGCTCACCCTGTGGAACTCGCAGACCCAGCGCGACCCGATGTTCTACACGCTCGTTGTGACGGGCGCGGCGGTCTCGGCGATCCTGCTCATCATCGTCATGGTCTCGCTGCAGCGCTTCTGGAAGGCCGGACTCACCGCGGGAGCGACGAAGGGATGATCCCCGAGCACCTGCCCGAGCGGCTCACCATCTCGCTGTGGGACTTCTCCTGGTACACACGCGCCGGCGCCGGGGAACCCTTCGCCGACCTCGACACCGTCTTCGCTGAAACCGTGCAACGCGGTTACAACGCGGTGCGCATCTGCGCCGCGCCCCTGCTCACCTTCGGCGGGCTGGGCCTCGACCCGCGCATCGCGATCTCGGGACTCGGCGACGCGCCCGACGGCGGACGCTACGGACGCGGCACCCGCTGGTACGACGTGACCGGCGGCTACGAGATCGACGTGCGCGAACGGCTCGTCGAGCTCGTGCGCGCCGCCGCCCGTCACGGCGTCGTGGTGATCCTCGCGAGCTGGGAGTACCAGCAGTCGCCCGCGTTCGCCGCGACCCCCGACTGGTGGAACGCGATCGACGCCGTGCCTCTCGACGACCGCTACGACGTGCTGGCCGCGGCATTCGACCGGATGCTCCAGACGTTCGACGCCGAAGGCCTACTCGAGTCGGTGGCGTTCACCGAGCTGCACAACGAGGTCGACTTCTCGCGCGTGCCACCCCTCGCCGACCGCGGAGCCCGCGCCGTCGAGTGGCTCGAGTCGCGGCATCCGGCCCAGCTCTTCTCTGCCAGCTACGGAAAGCCGCCGCACCTCGACATGGCGACCGTCAGCCCCGCCATGCGGGTGGCGCAGTTCCACATCTACACCTACGGGGTGCTCGACGCGCTGCAGCAGCGCATCGACCTGCGCTCCGAGGGCTCGGCGGGCTTCCCCAACGACGAGCTGCACTCGCTGCTCGTCGACGGCGCCCCCACGTTCGCCGACTACGGCCGCCCCGAGGCCTGGCGCATGCACGCGACCGTCATCACCGACCAGATGGTCTACGGCTACGACTTCATCGACCCCGCGAAGTGGGACGCCTGGCTGCTCGAGCGCTACCCCGCGTTCCGCGACGAGATGCACAACGAGATGGCGGCGCGCATCACCGGAGTCGCCGCCTGGGCGCGCTCGCGGGGTGTGCCGCAGGTGATCGGCGAGGGCTGGATCGGCTACACACCGCTGCACGGCGACTTCGAGGAGGGCGCCGTGGGGCTCGAGCTCGCGGAGCACGGCATCCGCACCGCCCTCGATGCGGGCGCATGGGGCATGGTGCTCTGCTCGAATGCAGCGCCGCACCACCCGATGTGGAGCAACGTCGACTGGCAGCAGCGCATGAACGCCGAGATCCTGGCGCACGCGGGGCAGCCCGTCGCCTGAGCGTGCTCAGCCCTTGCGTTGCTCGCGATACTGCGTGGGGGCGACCCCGTGCAGGCGCTTGAAGTGGCGAGAGAAGTAGAGCGGGTCGGCGTACCCGACGTCGGCCGCGATCTCGGCGATCGGCATGCTGGTGCCGTCGAGCAGCTGGCGGGCGCGGGCCATGCGCAGCGCGGAGTGGTGGGCGAGCACGCCGCCCCCCGTGGCCCGGCGGAACAGCGCGCCGAGGTGCGAGGGCGACACACCGACGAGCGCCGCGAGCTCGGAGACGGGCACCGTGCTGTCGAGCCGGTCGGCGAGAAACCCCATCGCGCGCTGCAGTGGGTCGCCGGCGGCGGGTGTGAGCTCGTCGGTCGCGATCTGGGTGAGCAGCTTCCAGGCCGCACCGGATGCCCCGATGAGGCGGGCGATGGACTGGTCGCGTTCCAGTGTCGTCACGATCTCGTCGAGCAGGGCGACGGCGCGTTCCGGATGGCGCAGCGAGACCGTGGGCTTGGCGGGCGTCGCGCCGCTCGCGCCGACGAGGTCTCCCGTGTCGGACCCGACGACGTGGCACCACCAGATCGTCCATGGTGAGCCTTCGGAGGCGCCGTAGGTGTGCGCTACCCCTCCGGGGATCACCAGGGCGGTACCCGCGCCGATGCGGTGGGGCGCCCCCGCGACCTCGGCCCAGCCGGAACCGGCGACGCACACGATCACGATCGAGGCGGCGGTGCCCTGCGGCCGTATTCTCTCGTGGCCCGCGGCGTGGGGGAACCAGCCGGCATCGGTGACGGTGAGTCGCCGGGTCACGGGGCGGTCCAGCGCGTCACGCACGACGGCGCGGGGCACGACGACGAGCCGCTCGCCGGGGAAGCCGTGTCTGATGCTCACCTGGCCAGTATGGCAGTTCTCGTCGAATCGTCCATGAGACGCCCGTCTTCTGCCATTCTGCGCCGACCCCGTCGCGTCTACCGTTGCACGAGTGACCAGCGCAGCTTCCGACCCCATCCGCCTTCCCTCCGTGCCGACCGCCCTCGCCGCGACCCTGTCGAACGGCGGTGCAGTCGCATGGCGCGAGCCGATCGAGATCGGCACCTACGAGCCGGGGGAGCCCGACCGCTACCCGATGTTCCTCGACCAGAGGGTCTACCAGGGCTCGAGCGGACGCGTCTACCCGCTGCCGTTCGTCGACAGTGTGAGCCACACGAAGACCGCGCGCGTGTGGGACGCGATCCACATCGAGAACGAGTGGATCCGCCTCGTGGTTCTGCCCGAGCTCGGCGGGCGCATCCACGTCGGCTACGACAAGAAGGCAGACTACGACTTCTTCTACCGCAACAACGTGATCAAGCCGGCCCTCGTCGGTCTCGCCGGGCCGTGGGTGAGCGGCGGGGTCGAGTTCAACTGGCCGCAGCACCACCGGCCGGCGACGTTCCTGCCGGTGCAGTACACGATCGAGCACGGCGACGACGGCTCGGTCACGGTGTGGAGCAGCGACCACGACCCCTTCGCCCGCATGAAGGGCATGCACGGCGTGCGCCTGCACCCCGACCGCGCCGTCGTCGAGCTCGTCGTGCGCCTGCACAACCGCACCAGCGAGACGCAGACCTTTCTCTGGTGGGCGAACGTCGCGGCGCGGGTGCACGACGACTACCAGTCGTTCTTCCCGACCGACGTGCAGTGGGTCGCCGACCACGCCCGCCGGTCGATCACCGCGTTTCCGACGGCCGACCGCGAGTACTACGGCGTCGACTACCCGGCGCAGGGCGGCGCCGACCGGCTCGACTTCTACCGCGACATCCCGGTGCCGACCAGCTACATGGTCACCTCGACGCGCGACGACTTCTTCGGCGGCTACGACCACGCCGCGGGTGCCGGCTTTGTGCACTGGGCCGACCGCCACATCGCCCCGGGCAAAAAGCAGTGGACGTGGGGCAACGCGCCCTTCGGTCACGCCTGGGACGCCCTGCTCACCGACGACGACGGCCCCTACGTCGAGCTGATGGCCGGCGTCTTCACCGACAACCAGCCCGACTTCGCCTGGATCCGGCCGGGGGAGACCAAGGTGTTCTCGCAGTACTGGTATCCGATCCAGGGCATCGGCGTCGCCCACCAGGCCAACCTCGACGCCGCCGTGCACCTCTCCGTCGCCGACGGCTCGGCCCACATCGGGGTCGCGACGACGGCGGTGCGGCCCGGCCAGGTCGTGCGCCTGCTCGGCCGCGGCGAGGTGCTCGCCGAATGGACCGCGGATGTCGCGCCCGATGCGCCCCTCATCGCCGACGTCGCCACGGCTCTCGAGCCGCACGAGCTCACGCTCGTCGTCGACGGACTCATCACGTGGACGCCGCGCCAGCACGTCGATGCGCCCGAGCCGGAGCCGGCCACCGAGCCCGCACGGCCCGCCCAGATCGCCAGCGTCGACGAGCTCTACCTCACGGGGCTGCACCTGGCGCAGTACCGGCACCCCACCTGGTCGCCGCTCGACTACTGGAACGAGGCGCTGCGGCGCGACGCGGGCGACGCCCGCACGAACCTCGCGCTCGCCGAGCACCACCACCGGCGGGCAGACTACGCGGCGGCGCTCCGGCACACGGAGGCCGCCCTGACCCGGCTGACCTCGCGCAACGGCAACCCCGCGGGGGGAGAGGCGTCGTACCGGCTGGGGCTCGTGCTCTCGCGTCTCGGTCGCAGCGACGACGCCTACGACGCCTTCTCGAAGGCGACCTGGAACGGCGAGTGGCGGCAGGCGGCATCCGTCGAACTGGCCCGCCTCGACGCCCGCGCGGGCCGCTATGCCGAGGCGCAGCGCCACGCGACCGAGGCGCTGCGTCGCGACGCCGACGACACACGAGCGCGCACACTGCTCGTGATCGCGCTGCGACGTCAGGGCCGTGACGCGACCGGCGTGCTCGCCGAGGCGCTCGCTCTCGACCCCCTCGACCAGCCCGCGCTGCACCTCTCCGGCCGGCCGTGGAGCGGCGACCCGGCGACCCGGCTCGACGTGGCCATGGACCTCGCTGCCGCGGGAGAGCTCGCCGCGGCGATCTCGATCGCCATCGCCGTGGGCGGGGGAGAACGCACGGCGGCCGGCAACGAGGCGCCCGTGGCGCTCTACCTCGCCGCGTGCTGGTTCGACCGGCTCGGCGAACCAGCGGATGCCGCCGCCGCCAGGTCCGCGGCGCGGGCCGTCGATGCGACGCTGGCGTTTCCGAGCCTGCTCGAGCACCACGACGCCCTCGTCGCCGCGCTCGCCGCAGACGAGACCGACGCCCGGGCCCACGCGCTGCTCGGGTCGTTGCTCTACCACCACGGACGTCACGCCGAGGCGCTCGCGCACTGGCTGCGCGCCGTCGAACTCGACCCGACCGACCCCGTGACGCTGCGCAACGCGGCGATCGCGAGCGTCAACCACGGCGGCGACAGCGACCGCGCAGCCCGGTTCTACGACCGTGCCCTCGAACTCGCCCCCGGCGACGCCCGGCTCTGGTACGAGAGCGACCAGCTGTGGAAGCGGCTCGGCCGCCCGGTCGACGCCCGGCTCGCGCGCATCCCGGCCGCCGCGCTGCACCGCGACGACCTTGCGGTCGAGACGGCCGAACTGCTCACGGCGACCGGCCGTGCCGACGCCGCCCTCGCGCTGCTGCTGTCGCGCCCGTTCGCGCCCTGGGAGGGCGGCGAGGGCCGGTCGCTCGCGGCATGGGACAACGCCAACGCCGCCCTCGGCAACGGCATCGTCGAACCGCCCGCTTCGCTGGGCGAGGCCCGGCCGGCGTTCACCGCCCCGGCCCCCGTTCGAACCGACGGCACCACCGACTATTTCGCGACTTCGCTGCCCGACCTGCTGCTGTTCACCGGGCCGAACGATCGGTAGCGCGATGTGTTTCGTAGTGTGACGCGCGGCCGTGACATCCGCAGAACGCCGACCTATCGTCTTTTTATGACCTACTCACCTGACAACGCATCCGCAGATCGGCCCCAGAACGGCGCCGTCGCGACGATGCGCTGCGGGTTCGAGACCGGGTACGAACTGAACTCGATCCAGCGCCTCGCCGCCGTCGCCACCGCCAGCCAGTGGCGCGACGTCGTGGTGTCCGCGGTCGCGGCCGACGGCTGGATCGACCTCGTCGACCTCGACACGCAGGCCGAGTCGCGCGTCTGGCACTACACGTCGACGGGCGTGGCAGTCGGTGAGCCCGTCTCGGTGCACGAGCGCTACGGAGTGCTCGCCGTGGGGCGAGAGCTGTTCAGCGTGCGGGTGGCCTGAGGGCTCAGCCGGCGACCGGCATCGACGCCATAAGCGCGTCGCACGCCTTGGCGCAGTTCATGCAGACCTCGGCGCACATCTTGCAGTGGTCGCTCATGTCGGCGTGCATCATGCACTCGTCGGCGCACGCGCGGCACATCATCGCCGTGGCCTGAAGCATCGCCATCATGCTCGACATGTCATAGCCCATCGGCCGCATCATCATGCGCATCATGGTGTTGGTCATGTCGGCGGTGTTGGCGCACATGCTCATCATCTTGCCCATGTTGTCGCCCGAGCCGGCGTCGGCGCACATCGTCGCGGCCTGCTCGGCGGCGGTACACGCCTCCATGCACTCCTGCATGAGCTTCATGTCCATGGACATCTCGTCCATCGACATCATCGTCATCATCTTCTCGGTCGTCATGTCCACGGGGGTCTCCTTGGGGTCGAGCGAAGTCGGATTATTACGAAATGTTACGCGCGGGAGGTCGTCGAGACTAGGGCCAAGGTGCGCCGTCACGACAGGTGGGGCGCGACCGCCTCGGCGAAGCTGTCGCGGGTTCGTGCGGCGACGCTCGCGAACGGCGAATCCCAGATGTCCTGGTTGAAGATCTCGACCTCGACGTCGCCGCGGTAGCCGGCGGCCTCGACCGCGGCGGTGATGCTCGCGAAGTCGATGACACCGTCGCCGGGGTAGTGGCGTCCGAGCAGCACGTCGGCGGGCAGGGGCGTGGCCCAGTCGCACACCTGGTAGCTCGCGATGCGCCCGCCCGCCCGCGCGATCTGCTCGAGCAACTGGGGGTCCCACCAGACGTGGAAGGTGTCCACCACAGCACCGACCACGCCCAGCGGAAACTCTTCGGCGATGTCGAGAGCCTGACCGAGGGTCGAGACGACCGCCCGATCGCTCGCATACATCGGATGCAACGGCTCGATGGTCAACGTGACGGCTGCTGCCGCCGCGTCATCCGCGAGTTCTGCGATCGCGTCGAGCACTCTCGACCGCGCGCCGATCAGGTCTCGCGACCCCGCGGGGAGGCCGCCCACCACGAGCACAAGGGCCGGTGCGCCGAGCGCGTGCGCCTCGGCGATGGCGCGCCTGTTGTCGTCGATGCTCTCGCGCCGCGCCGCGCCCTCCTCCATCGTGAAGAAGCCGCCGCGACAGAGGCTCGAGACGCGCAGGCCGCTGTCTTCGACGAGACGGATGCTTCGGCCGAGGCCTGCCGCCTGCACGGGTTCGCGCCACAGGCCGATGCTCTCGTACCCGGCGGTCACGGCGACGTCGAGGGCCTCGCCGAGGTCGGCGTACTTGATCGTCGCCTGGTTGAGGCTCAGCCGCGGGTGGGCGGCGACGCGGGCGCCGTCGGCCGGGGTGCCCGTCGCGCCGTGGGCCGGGGTGCCGGTCGTGCCGTCGGCCGCGCCGCCGGCCACTCGCACGCCGCTCATCGGCCGAGGCCGTTCACGCTCAGCAGTGCAGTCCAGCGTTCGGCGGCGAGCTCGGGCCGCTCGAGGGCGCCCGACCTGTTGGCGAGACGAACGATCTCACTGAGGTGCGGCAGCGACCGCGCGGAGTGCAGCCCGCCGACCATGCTGAACGCATCCTGGTGGCCGTTCAGCCACGACACAAACGCGACGCCGGTCTTGTAATAGAAGGTGGGCGCGGCGAAGATCTGGCGCGAGAGGTCTTCGGTCGGCCCGAGGATGCTCTCGTACTCGCCGCTGTCTCCGGCGTCGAGCGCCTGGATCGCCGCGCTCGCGCTGGGCGCGAGCGCAGCGAACGCGCCGAGGAGCGCGTCGGAATGCTTCCCCGCGGTTCCCGCGATCAGCCCGACGTAGTTGAAGTCGTCTCCCGTGAACATCGTCGCGGTGTCGGGCAGCTGAGCGCGCACCGCGATCTCGGCGAACGGGTCGAGCAGGCTCATCTTGATGCCGCTCACGTGCCCGGCGTTCTCGGTGATGATCTCGAGCACCGTGGTGCTCGCCGTGGCCGAGTCGGCAGATCCGAAGTATCTCGCCAGGGTCGGGTCGAACGCGGCCCCGAGCCAGTGCAGAATCACCGGGGTCGATGCCGCGCCGAGCACCTCGCGGTACACACGCAGGTAGTCGTCGGCGCTCTGCGCGGCGCGGGCCAGGTGTCGGCTGGCCATCAGAACGACGCCGGCACCGGCATCCTCGGTGAAATGCAGTTGTTCTTTGTAGGCATCGATGACCTCGTCGAGGGAGATGACCTCGGCCTCGATGTGGTCGGTGTTGACGCCGACGACGAGGCGCCCGCCCTCCTCGCGCGCGGCCTGCGCGCTGCGGGTGATCAGCTCGCGGGTCGCCGCGGCGTCGAGGCCCATGTTGCGCTGAGCCGTGTCCATCGCGTCGGCGACGCCGAGTCCCCACGACCAGACGTGACGGCGGAACGCGAGCGTGGCGTCCCAGTCGATGTCGGCCGGCCGGCCCGGAGTGTTGTCGGCGTGCTTCTTGGGGATCACGTGGGCGGCCGCGTAGGCGACCCGGCTCGTGAGCGGTGCCGTCGGCTTGGTGAACGCCGGCGCGGGCTTCAGCGCGACGCTGCTCGAGACGCCCGCCGCGTCGATGAGGAGGAGGTCGGTCACGGCCCGGCCCTCAGCTCTGCGGGAGGTCGATGCGACGGCCCGTGGCGTTCGACTCGAGGCCGGCCTCGGCGAGCAGCACCCCGCGCGCGCCGGCGGTGAAGTCGTAGGGGTGGGGCGCATCCTCGATCACGTGCAGCAGAAACTGCTCCCACTGCGTCTTGAAGCCGTTCTCGAACACGTCGTTGGTCGGCACCTCGAGCCAGTCGCCGGTGTAGTCGTGCGTCTCGGCGAGGTCGGGGTTCCACGTGGGACGCGGGGTCGCGTTGCGCGGCTGGATCTTGGCGCCGAACAGGCCGACCACGGCGCTGCCGAGGGTGCCGTCGACCTGGAACTCGACGAGCTCCTTGCGGTCGACGCGCACGACCCAGCTCGAATTCACCTGGGCGACGATGCCGCCCTCGATGTCGAAGACACCGTAGGCCGCGTCATCCGCGGTCGCAGTGTAGGCCTCGCCGTTCTCGCCGACGCGGGTGGGAATGTGGGTCGCGGTGCGGGCGTAGACGCTCTCGACCCGGCCGAAGAGGTTCTCGAACACGTAGTTCCAGTGCGGGAACATGTCGACGATGATGCCGCCGCCGTCTTCGCTGCGGTAGTTCCAGCTGGGGCGCTGGGCGGCCTGCCAGTCGCCCTCGAACACCCAGTAGCCGAACTCGCCGCGCACGCTGAGGATCTGGCCGAAGAAGCCCGAATCGATCAGGCGCTTGAGCTTCTGCAGGCCGGGCAGGTAGAGCTTGTCGTGCACAACGCCGTTCTTGACACCGGCCTCCGTGGCGAGACGGGCGAGCTCGAAGGCCTCTTCGCTCGACTCGGCCGTGGGCTTCTCGGTGTAGATGTGCTTGCCGGCGGCGATGGCCTTTTTGATCCCCTTCACGCGGGCCTGCGTGACGAGCGCGTCGAAGTAGATCTGCCAGCGCGGATCGGCGAGGGCGGCGTCGAGGTCGGTCGTGAAGTGCTCGATGTCGTGCTTGGCCGCGAGTTCTCTCAGGGTGGCCTCGTTGCGGCCGATGATCATGATCTCGATCTGCTGGCGGGTGCCGTCGCTCGTGACGACTCCGCCCTGGTCGCGGATCGCGAGCAGCGAGCGCACGAGGTGCTGGCGGTAGCCCATGCGGCCGGTGGCTCCGTTGACGATGATGCCAATTGTCGACTCTGACACTGGTTGTCTCTTCTCTGGTGTGCGGGTTGCGATGTCCCGCCTCCCGCTCGCGTGCGGGAAAGCGTTTACCAGAACTATAGGGGCCGGACGCCGTTTGGGCAAACATCGCTCGCGGAGTCGCCCTCTGCCGGCCCCCGGCGTCGAAGAATTGCGGGAGAACGACTCATCTCGCCCGGTATAAGTCGTTCTCCCGCAATTCTTGCCGTCGAGCGAGCGCGCGGAGGGTGTGCGGGCGCGGACTCAGGGCGCGGCTACGCGGGGGGTGCTCGCGCGCAACACGACCGCGGTCGCCACGCCGAGGTCGCGCTCGGCGGCATCGCCGGGCTCGCGCGGGCGCAACGCCACGGCGAGGGCGGACTCGCCCACCTCGAACAGCGGGATGCTCACCGTCGTGAGCGCGGGGGTCACGTCGCGCACGGTCTGGATGTCGTCGAAACCGGCGATCGCGATGTCGCGGCCCGGCTCGATCCCGCGCGAGCGCAGTCCGCTCATCGCGCCGATCGCCATCACGTCGTTGACCGCGAAGACGATCTCGATGTCGTCGATTCCGCGGTCGACGAGCTCGAGGGCCCCCTCATAGCCCCCGTCACGGGTGAACGCTCCCGTGACGATGTGGTCGGGGGCGATCATGATGCCGTGCGAGGCGAGCCCGTCGCTGAACCCGGCGAGCCGGTCGGTCGCGGTGAGCAGCGCGTGCTCTCCCGTGATCGTGGCGAACCGGGTGTAGCCCAGGGCGACGAGCTCGAGGGCCAGCGCCCGCGCCCCGCCGTAGTTGTCGATGCGCACCGTGTCGAACGGAAGCTCGTGCTGGCTCACGAACACGACCCGGCCACCGTTGCTCTCGAAGGCCTCGAGTTCGTGCGCGAGCGCGGCCTGATGCTCCTCCTCCGAGCTGCGGCTGCCGGCGAGGATGATCACGCGGGGCCGTTGACCGCGCAGCGCCCGCACGAGCTCGAGCTCGCGCGCCGTCGAACGTTCGGTGACCGACATCGTCACGATGAGGCCGGCGTCGTCGGAGCCCTTGATCACACCGGCGGCGATCGACGAGAAGTAGGGGTCTGCAATGTCTCCGACGATGAGCGCGACCGAGGTCGTCGAGCCCTTCGCCACCGCCTGGGCGGAGAGGTTGGTCGAGTAGTTGAGCTTGCTGGCCGCCGCGAGCACCCGCTGCCGGTAGGCGTCGTTGACCGTGCGCGAGCTGCCGTTGAGCGCGCGTGAGGCAGTAGCGAGAGAGACGCCCGCCTCGCGTGCGACGTCGTGCAGTGTGACGGGCGAAGTGCGCTGGTCGGTCACGGTCGGGTCCTCACGGTTTTCGGGTGGTCGGCGGCGGGCGGGTGTGCAAGTCGTGCCGACGGTCGAAAGCCTATTCCGCACCCGCGGTATTGCGCGCATGCTCGACCGAGAAAGCGCTTCCCCGCTACAGTGGAACGGTTGATCGATTGCGAAGAGGCACGAGGATGACGAGATTCACAGCGCACGACCGTGCCGACGGCAGCGTCGTCGTGGCGATCGACGGGGTCGAGGTTCTCACCTACGTCTACCGGTCGGCGGCCGAGCAGCTCGAGTCGCCGCGGCCCTACTTCCACCCCGTGCGCACCCTCGACGGCACGGTCGTCACCGACCACCGGCCGGCCGACCACGTCTGGCACGCCGGCCTCTCCTGGTCGCTGCCCAACGTCGGCGCCCACAACTTCTGGGGCGGCCCCACCTACGTGCGCGACGCGGGATACCGGCAGCTGCCCAACAACGGACACGTCGACCACCGCGGCTTCACGGCCTTCGCCGCCGACGACGACGGCGTCGAGATCGAAGAACAGCTGCAGTGGATCTCGTTCGACGGCGCGCCGGTCTTCACCGAGAAGCGCCGCATCTCCGTCAGGGGCGGGGCGGATGCCTGGACTCTCGTCTTCGAGACGGTGATGCGCAATGTGACGGGGGAGAGCATCAGCATCGGCTCGCCGTCGACCGAGGGGCGCGAGAACGCGGGCTACGGCGGCCTGTTCTGGCGGGGTCCCGCGTCGATGGTGGGTGGCGAGGCGCTCGTGTCGGATGGCGAGGCCGCCATGGGATCCGAACACGGATGGATGGCCTACTCGGCCGACGCCGCGACCGTCGTGATGGTCGACGACCGGGCCGACCCGGGGCATCCGACCCCCTGGTTCGTGCGCGCCGACGACTATGCGGGCCTGTGCCCCGCGCCCTTCTTCTCGCGGGCGCTCGAGGTCGCCGCGGGCGAGAAGGTGCGCTTCGGCTACTCCGTCGTGATCGCCGACGGCCCATCAGACCGGGCCAGGGCGACCGCCCTCGCCGCAACCACGCCCAGCAGTAAGGATCGAACGTGACCGAACGCTACGCGCTCATCGGAACCGGGCACCGCGCCCAGATGTACCTCGAGGCGGTGCGCGGCGCACACGCCGACGCGGCCGAGCTCGTGGCGTGGAGCGACACGAACCCCGGCCGGCTCGACTTCTACGAGGCCGAGTTCGTGGCCGCGGGATCGCCGGTTCCGCGGCGGTTCTCACCCGACGAGCTCGAGCGCACGATCGTCGACGAGCGAATCGACCGCGTGATCGTGACCTCGCCCGACTTCACCCACGCCGACCTCGTGTCGCGGGCGCTGCTCGCGGGGGCCGACGTCGTGGTCGAGAAGCCGATCACGATAGGCGCCGAGGGTCTGCGTCAGATCGCGGCCGCGATCGAGGCGAGCGGGCGCAGCGTCGTCACGACGTTCAACTACCGGTACAGCCCCCGCAACTCGGCGTTGCGCGAGCTGATCCAGTCGGGGGCGATCGGCGACGTGACATCCGTGCACTTCGAATGGGTGCTCGACACGGTGCACGGCGCCGACTACTTTCGGCGGTGGCACCGCGACAAGCAGAGCTCGGGCGGCCTGCTCATCCACAAGGCGTCGCACCACTTCGACCTCGTCAACTGGTGGATCGACGCCTCGCCCCGCCGCGTCTACGCGAGCGGCGGGCTGCGCTTCTACGGCGCCGAGAATGCGGCGGCGCGGGGTCTCGGCGCGCGACGGCCGAGAGACACGGATGCCGGCGACCCGTTTGTGCTCGACCTGGCAGCCGACCCGCGGCTCAAAGGCCTCTACCTCGACAACGAGCACCTCGACGGCTACCTGCGTGATCGCGACGTCTTCGACGAGGGCATCACGATCGAAGACAACCTCGCACTGCTCGTCGACTACGACAGCGGCGCGACGATGTCGTACTCGCTCAACGCGCACAGCCCGTGGGAGGGGTACCGGGTGTCGGTCAACGGCACGGCCGGACGCGCCGAACTCGAGGTGATCGAGCGCGGCGCCGTGCTCATCGGCGACGACGGGTCGGTCGTCGTCGACCCGAGCGCGACGCCGTCTGCGGGCCTCGGCGACGACCTCCGCCCGGCCGGCGAGCGGCTGGTGCTGCAGCGGCACTGGGAGGCGGCGGTCGAGGTGCCCATCCCCGACGGGATAGGCAGCCACGGCGGCGGCGACGCCTACCTGCTCGACCACGTGTTCAACCGGGTCACGACCGACGCCCTCGCACGCCCCGCCGGATACGCCGACGGGGTCAAGGCCGTGTCGGTCGGGATCGCGGGCAACCTGTCGCTCTCGACCGGACTGCCCGTGCTCATCGCCGACCTCGGGGTGTAAGTGGGCGGGGCGGCTGGAGCCGCGGTTTGCGAGTTGCGCACGTTCCGGGCGGCCGGGAAGGTGCGGAAGTCGCAAGTGCGCACGCGGGCGTCGCGCGCGGCTACCCCGGCGAGCTGCCCACCAGAGGCACACCGATGCCGGGCGCACCCGGCGCGGTGAGCCGCGCGCCCTCGAACACCACGGGGCTCGGCCCGTCGAGCAGGCCCAGGGTGTCGAGGTCGGCGTCTTCCACGCGTTCGATCTCGGTCTCCTGCGCGACCACCATCGCGAGCTGGCCGCTCAGCTCGGGCAGCAGGTGCGGGGCGAGGCGCAGATCCGCCTCGTCGACGAGCGCGGCGATCTCGAGGAACGGCGTGATTCCGCCGACGCGCACGACGTTGGGCTGCAGGATGTCGGCCGCGCCGAGCGTGGCGAGCTCGCGGAACCGGTGCAGCGTGTGCACGTTCTCGCCCATCGCGACCGGTATCGCGATCGACCCGCGCAGCTCGAGGTAGCCGAGGGTGTCGTCGCTGCGCAGCGGCTCCTCGATCCAGTGAAGGTCGAACGGCGCCAGCCGGTCGAGCGCGTCGAGCGCGGTCGGCAGCTCCCACCGCTGGTTCGCGTCGATCATCAGCCGGCGCCGCGGGCCGAGCACCTCGCGCACGGCGGCGACGCGGTCGACGTCCTCCGAGACATCCGGCTTGCCGACCTTGATCTTCACCGCGTCGTACCCCGTGTCGACCCAGCGGCGCGCCTGCGCCACGAGCTCGTCGAGCGAGTAGTGCAGGTTCACGCCGCTGCCGTAGACGCCGACCCGCGAACGGATGCGCCCGAGCGAGTCGGCGAGGCCGAGCCCGGCGCGTCGGCCGGCCGCATCCCACAGGGCCAAGTCGATGCCGGCCATCGCGATGGTCGTCACGCCCGCACCGCCGGCCTCGTGCAGGTGCCGCCAGAGCTGCGGCCAGAGCTCGCGCGGGTCGGCCGTGCGTCCCGTGACGAACGCGGCGATGTCGGTGTCGATCAACGCGCGCACCGCCGCGGCGCCGATCGTCGGGGTCCACGAGAATCCGGTGCCGACCACCGTGTCCGAGCACTCGACGTCGACCCGCACGAGGTGCATCCACGGCGCCTCGGGAACCCACGGCCGCGGCATCGACGCGGTGAGCGGCGTCGTGGTGACGCGGCTGATCGTCGCGCTCACGACGCTGCCACGCCGAGAGCGGCCAGCGCCGCGGCATCCAGCTCGGTGCGCCAGCCGTGCGCGGGCGCCCAGCCGAAGTCGCGTTTCGCAGCCGCCGAGCTGAAGGCCGGCGCGGCCGCGCCCAGGGCGGAAGCGTCGACGCCGGGCAGGAAGCGCGGCAGCAGCGCGTCGAGCGGCTCGGTCGCGAGGGCGTCGTCGGCTCCGACGAAGTAGACCGCGCCGTTCTGCGGCTGGCCCGCCCGTTCGAGCCACGCGAGCACAAACGCGGCGGCATCCCGGGCGTCGACGTAGTTGAAGAGCGCGACGGCCGCGAGGGCGGGATCCCGCAGCCGCTCCGCCACGGTGTGCCCCTGCTGGGTCGGTTCGCCCGACCACTCGCCCGGCGAGATCACAAAACAGGCACGGAATGCCCCGAACACCGTTGTGCTCTGCTGCCGCGCGAACATCGCGACCATCGACTCGACCAGCTGCTTCGAGAGCGCATAGGCGTTCCACGGCCGGGTGCTGTGCCGTTCGTCGATCGGCAGAAAGTCGGGCACCCAGCCGGCGGGGCTGCCGTAGCCGATGACCGTGGGGCTCGAGGCGGCGAGCGCACGGGGCACACCGTGCTCGCGGGCCGCGTCGAGAACCGTGAACGCCAGTCGGGTATTGGTGTCGAGAATGACACCCTCGGGCGCGCTGAACGGAACGGCGATCGCGGCGAGGTGCACGATCGCATCGGGACGCTCCTCGGCCACGAAGTCGGAGAAGTGCGACGGATGCAACAGGTCGATGTCTGCCTGGCGGCCGGCGAATCCCGGGGCGGGCGCACGGTCGACGCACACGACGTCGTGCCCCGCGCGGTCGAGCGCGTCGAGGGTGCTGCGTCCGAGGCGGCCGGCACCGCCGGTGACCAGTATCTTCATCGGTATCCCATCGTCGTTGACAGAGCGATTATGAAGCGCCGGCGATCGCCAGGAGGCGAGAAAGCGCTTTCTCAGCTACTCTAGGCTCGATGCGGCGCCGAGCACAAAGGCGTGTCGACACCACGCGAAGGAGCGAGGCATGGCCGGAAGACCCGTGACGATCTTCGAGGTCGCGACCGCGGCCGCCGTCTCGCCCGCCACTGTCTCCCGCGTGGTCAACGGCAAGAGCAGCGTCGATCCGGCCATCGCGCGGCGGGTGCTCGCCGTGGTCGAACGCCTCGGCTACCGGGCGAGCGCCTCCGCCCGCAACCTGGCCCGCGGCAGCACCCAGACCGTCGCGGTCGTCGTGCCCGACCTCGGCAACCCGATGTTCCAGGAGGTGTTGCGCGGGGTCACACGCGCGGCCGCGGCATCCGGCTACCGCGTGCTCGTCGCCGACTCGGAGGAGTCGCCGGCCGGCGAACCCGAGCTGGCCCTCGAGGCCCGCCGCCGGTGCGATGCGCTTGTGCTCTGTGCGCCGCGCATGGCCGACCCGCTGCTGCTCGAACTGCTGCCGAGGCTGTCGCCCGTTGTGCTCGTGAACCGGTCGATCGAGGGGGTCTCGGATGTGGCCGTCGACTACGCGGCAGCAGCATCCGCCGCTCTGCTGCATCTCGTCGAGCTCGGGCACACGCGCATCGCCTATCTCGAGGGCCCTCCGTCGAGCGAGTCGAACCGTCGTCGTCTCGTCGGCATCGTGGCGACGGCCGCGGATCATCCCGCGGTGACGGTGACCCGCGTTCCGTGCGGGGCGACGAGCGACGACGGCGAGCGGGCGGCACCCGGGCTGGTCGACGTCGGTGCTGTAGGCGCCGTGACGGCCGTCATCGCCTTCAACGACCTCGTGGCGGTCGGCCTGCTGGCCGGGCTGCGGGCGCTCGACGTCGACGTGCCCCGCGAGGTGTCGGTGATCGGCTTCGACGACATCGAGTTCTCCCGCTTCACAAGCCCGCCGCTGACCACGATGGCCGTGCCGCGTTCCGAGCTCGGGGTGCGGGCGTGGAGCGCCCTCATCGCCCAGATCGACGGCGCCGATCCCGCGCCTCCGACCGTCGTCGCCTCGACCCTCGTGGTGCGCGGCAGCACCGGCCGGGCGCGGCCGACCGCGACCGGGACCGTGACCGCCACCGACTCCGAACGACCGATCCAACGGGAAAGAGAGACACCATGACCGCCGCCCTGCGCGCCGCAATCATCGGAACGGGGGCCGTCGCAGCCCTGCACGCGAGAAGCATCGCGACGACCCCGGGAGTCGACCTCGTCGCCGTGGCCGACGTGATGCCCGGCCGGGCCGCCGAGTTCGCCGCGACCCACGGCGGCGGCGCCGCCTACGAGTCGATCGAGCAGCTGTTCGCCGCCGAGCAGATCGACGTGGTGCACCTCTGCACCCCGCCGGGGGTGCACGAGCCGCAGGCGGTCGCCGCGTTCGCCCACGGCGCGCACGTGATCGCCGAGAAGCCGCCGGCCCTCTCGCTCGCCGAACTGCAGTCGATGACGGATGCCGCGGCCGCGGCCGACCGCCGGTTCGCAGTGGTGTTCCAACAGCGCACGGGCACGGCCGCCGACCACGTGAAGCGCCTGCTCGACAGCGGAGCGCTCGGCCGCGCCCTCTTCGCCACCTGCAACACCCTGTGGCTGCGCGACGCCGAGTACTACTCCGTGCCGTGGCGCGGACGCTGGGAGACCGAGGGCGGCGGCACGACGCTGAGCCACGGCATCCACCAGATAGACTTGCTCGCCTACCTGCTGGGCGACTGGCGGTCGGCGTCGGCGCAGCTCTGGCGCCAGGCACGCGACGTCGAGACGGAAGACGTGTCGACCGGCACGATCCTGTTCGAGGCGGGCACCGTGGCATCCGTGTCGACGAGCGTCGTCTCGCCGCGGGAGACCAGCTCGATCCGCATCGACACCGAGCGGGCGACGATCGAGGTCGACCACCTCTACGGCCACGACCGCACGCACTGGCGCATCACGCCCGCGCCGTCGGTCAGCGCCGACGAGGCGGCGGGTTGGGAGTTTCCCCACGACGTCAGCCCGAGCGGGCACGACGCGCTGCTCGCGAGCGTCTACGAGTCGCTGATCACGGGCGCGCCGCTGCCCGCCGTCGCCGCCGAACCCGCGCGGGCGCTCGAGATCGTGACTGCGTTCTACGCCTCCGCGCGCCTCGGCTCGGCGGTCGAGCGCGAGAGCGTGCAGTCCGACCCGCAGCTGCGCGGCACGCTGCGGTCGCCCGTTGTGGACAACCGCCCGTGAGCGCGCCGATCTACTCGGACGCGCTCTGGGAGGGCGCATCCGACCCGGCCGTGATCCGCCGCGAGGGCACCCCGGAATGGTGGATGTTCTACACGCAGCGTCGCGCCCTGCTCGAGGGTGCCGGGGTCGAATGGGTGCACGGCAGCCGCATCGGCGTCGCGGTGTCGACCGACGGCGGGGTGAACTGGCGGTACCGCGGGGTCGTCGACTTCGGAGACGGGGAGGGCAACACGCACTGGGCGCCCGAGGTCGTGCGGCTCGACGGCTCGTACCACCTCTACCTCACCTGGATCGCGGGCGCCCCGCACGAGTGGGCCGGGCACGAGCGGCACATCGTGCACTTCGAGAGCGACGATCTCGAGAGCTGGAGACGCGTGGGCCGGGTCGACCTCGGCAGCGACTTCGCGATCGACGCCGCGGTCGCCCGCACCCCCGACGGGCGTGTGCGCATGTGGTTCAAGGACGAGGCCGAGGAGTCGACGACCTGGAGCGCCGTGAGCGCGAACGGCCGGTCGTTCGTGCGCGAGGGTCTCGCGATCGGCGGTGCGCCGCACGAGGGGCCGAACGTATTCGAGCTCGGCGGCTGGTGGTGGCTCATCGTCGACGAGTGGCGCGGGCAGGGCGTCTACCGCGGCGACGACGGCGTGCACTGGCACCGGCAGGCCGAGCCCGTGCTCGCCGAACCCGGCAGCCACCCGCTCGACCGGCAGGTCGGGCGCCACGCCGACGTGGTCGTTCGCGGCGACGGCATCGCGCTGATCTTCTACTTCACCCACCCGGACTGGAACGGCGAAGAGCTCGCGGATGCCTCGCCGCTGGCAGCCAGACGCACACGGATCCACGTGGCACGGCTCTCGGTCGAGGATGGAAGACTGGTTGCTACCCGCGAATTTCCCACGGTCGGGCACCAATTCCTGCCTACCGATTGACGATTGAATGCATTCAACCTAGGCTTCGGATAACGCTTTCCCAGCGCGACCCACGGACTACAGCGACGTTATCCAGGAGGACAACGATGTTCTACAAGCACTCCCGCCGCACCGCGACAGCGATCGCGGTCACAGCAGCAGCCGTTCTGGCACTCAGCGCCTGCGCGGGCTCCGGCCCCGCGGCCACCGACGGTGGCGGCGAATTCGACCCCGACACCAAGGCGACGATCAACTTCACCTGGTGGGGCAACGACGACCGCGCTTCCAAGTACACAGAGGCGATCGCCCTGTTCGAGAAGGAGTACCCGAACGTCACCGTCAACGGCACGTTCACCGACTACCCCTCCTACTGGGAGAAGCGCACCACCGAGGCCGCCGGTGGCGGACTGCCCGACGTGATGCAGTTCGACTACTCGCAGATGGACTCGTTCGGCAGCCGTGGCCTGCTCTACAACCTCACCCCCGAGTACGGCACGAACATCGACGTCGACGCGATCCCCGAGACGGCTCTCGCCGTGGGCGACATCGACGGCGACTCCTACGGCCTGATCTCCAGCACCAACGCCTGGGCCATGTTCCAGGACCAGACCCTCATCGCCGGTCTCGGTGCCGAACCCTACGCGGGCGGCACGAGCTGGGAGGACTACTACGAGTGGATGGCCGACATCACGGCCAACGGCAACGGCGTCTACGGCGGAGCCGACCCCACGCAGCGCATCCAGAACTTCGAGCTGAGCCTGCGCCAGGCCGGGGGCAACCTCTACACCGACGAGGGCGAGCTCGGCTTCGACGAGGGCGACCTCACCGACTTCTGGGAGTCGGCAGCCGACATCCGCGAGGGCGACATCGTTCCGCAGCAGCGCCTCGAAGAGCTCAACCCGGTATCCGGCTTCGGCGCGAACATCGCGGCGAGCGAGCTGACGTGGGACAACTTCGGCGCCGGCTACCTCGCAGACTCGGGCAAGGCGGTCGACGACCTCGTGCTGACCGCGCCGCCCACCGACGACGCCGACGCGAAGGACCTCTACCTCAAGCCCTCGATGCTTCTGGCGATGTCGTCGAAGACCAAGGTGGGTGCCGCGGGCGCGAAGCTCATCGACTTCCTCACGAACAGCCCCGAGGTCGGCAAGATCTTCGGCGCCTCGCGCGGAATCCCGGCCTCCGAGACGCAGCGCGACGGCGCAGAGCTCGCCGGCCAGGACGCGAACGTGCTCGCCTACGAGGAGTCGATCACCGACCGCCTCGGAGACGCCCCTCCGCTGCCGCCCGAGGGCGCGGCATCCATCGAGCAGAAGTTCTGGGATCTCGGTAAGAGCATCGACCTCGGAGCCATCTCGATCGATGACGCTGTGAAGCAGTTCTTCAGCGAAGCTGAGATCGCGCTCAACAACTAACCGGCAGCACCCAGCAACGACGCTCGGAGATTCACGATGACCACAACACAACGGCAGGCGCCCGACTCGGTCGCGCCGCTGGGGTCAGCACCTTCCGGCCCGACGAGCAATCGTCGGGCCGGGGGCCGCCCCAAGCTCAGTGAGAAGAAACGCGACGGGATAGCAGGCTACCTATTCCTCACGCCGTGGCTCATCGGATTCTTCGTGCTCACGCTCGGGCCGATGCTCATCTCGTTGTACCTCGCCTTCACGAAGTACAACCTGTTCACCGATCCCGAGTGGATCGGCCTCGACAACTTCACCCGCATGTTCAACGACCCCCAGTTCCACCAGTCGGTGCAGATCACCCTCACCTACGTGCTCGTCGGAACGCCGATCAAGCTCGCGGCCGCCCTCGGTGTCGCGATGCTGCTCAACTACCGCAGCCGGGGTTCTGGCTTCTTCCGCTCGGCCTTCTACGCGCCGTCGCTCATCGGCGCGAGCGTCAGCGTCGCCATCGTCTGGCGCGCGATGTTCAACGCCGAGGGCCCCGTCGACAGCGGTCTGAGCATTCTCGGCATCAACATCGGCGGTTGGGTGGGCAACCCCGCCCTGGTGATGCCGATGATGATCCTGCTCGCGGTGTGGCAGTTCGGCGCACCCATGGTCATCTTCCTCGCCGGTCTCAAGCAGATCCCGGGAGAACTGTACGAAGCTGCGGATGTCGACGGGGCCGGTCCCTGGCGCAAGTTCACGAGCGTCACTCTTCCGATGCTCTCGCCCGTCATCTTCTTCAACCTGCTGCTCGAGATGATCGGCGCCTTCCAGATCTTCGCCTCGGCGTTCATCATCTCGTCGGGCACCGGCGGCCCCGCGGGCAGCACCAACTTCTACACCGTCTACCTCTACCAGCGGGCCTTCGGCGACCTGCAGATGGGCTACGCCTCGGCGATGGCCTGGCTGCTGCTCGTGGTCGTCGGCATCGCTGCCTTTATCCTGTTCCGCACCTCGAAGTTCTGGGTGCACTACGGAGGCGATCTCAAGTGACCACGCTCGACACCGAACTCGCGCCGGTGCTGCCGGAGGGCGAGAAGCCCGCCCGCAGCACAACCTCCTGGAAGAAGCGCAAGACCTGGGCCACCGTGATCTGGGCCGTGGTGCTCCTGGCGATCGTCGCCGTGGTGCTCTACCCGCTGCTCTGGATGGTGCTCGCGTCATTCAAGCCCTCGGCCGACATCAACGGAAACGTCGCACTGTTTCCCGAGAACCCCACGATCCAGAACTACGTGAAGGTGCTGCAGGGCATCGGCGGAATCCCCGTCTACACGTTCTTCCTCAACTCGCTGCTGCTCGCCGTGGGCTCCGTCATCGGCGTCGTGATCTCGTCGTCGATGGCCGCCTACGCGTTCGCCCGGGTGCGCTTCGCCGGAAGCAAGATCTTCTTCGGCCTGATGATCGCGACCCTGCTGCTGCCGTTCCACGTGCTGATCATCCCGCAGTACATCATCTTCCAGCGCCTCGGCCTGGTCGACACCTTCGTGCCGTTGCTCGTGGTGAAGTTTCTCGCCACCGAGGCCTTCTTCGTCTTCCTGATGGTGCAGTTCATCCGCAACCTGCCGATGGAGCTCGACGAGGCGGCGAGGATCGACGGCGCGGGTCATCCGCGGGTCTTCTTCTCGATCACCCTGCCGCTCATCAAGCCGGCCCTCGTGACCAGCTCGATCTTCGCCTTCATCTGGAGTTGGAACGACTTTCTCGGGCCGCTGCTCTATCTCAACTCCACCGACAAGTACCCGCTGCCGCTCGCGTTGCGGCTCTACAACGATCAGACGAGCGTGTCGGACTACGGGGCCACGATCGCGATCTCGGTGCTCGCGCTGATACCGATCGCGCTGTTCTTCTTCATCTTCCAGCGCTTCCTCGTCGAGGGCGTCGCCACCCAGGGGCTGAAGGGATGACCATCGCCTCGTCGCGCAGGCAGGCGCGCTCGGCCCGCTCGCAGGCCGTGTCAGGGATCGGGCCCACCGACACGGCCGCGGGTGCCTGGCCGGGCGCCAAGCAGCGGTTCGCGCTGTTCGGCGAGGTGCTGCTCACCGGCATCATCGTGCTCATCCTGTCGCTGCCGATCGTGACCATCCCGCTCGCGATCGCCGCGGGCAAACGCCATCTCATGCGCTTCCTGCGCGCCGACGGCTCGCAGCTCGCGCTCGTGGCCGGCGACCTCCGCGAGGGTTTCGTCGGCGGCGTCGGCATCGGCTGCGCGTGGCTCGCGATCACCGGCGTGCTGCTGGTCGACCTGCTGCTCGTCGGCAGCGGCGCGCTCCCCGGCGGCGTCGCGGTCGGCGCGATCGCGGCGGTGCTGCTGGCCGCCGTCACGGTGCTGATGCTCTGGGTCGCCGCATTCTGGACCCCGGCCCGCGGCTGGCGCGCCTCGGTGCGGGTCGGCCTCGCCGCACTGCGGACGGATGCCGTCGGCTCGGTCTACCTGGTGGTGGCCGCCGGCCTCGTGGTTCTCTTCACCTGGATGCTGCCGCCGCTCGTCATCCCCGCGTTCGGCTGCCTGTGCTTCGCGGTGGCGGCGATCTCGGTGCGCAACGCGGCGCGGAAGACCGCCTAGACCGACTGCCGTTCCACGAGTGTTGTGGGCACGGCCGTGAACGGCGGCACGTCGTCTCCGCCGATGAGACGCAACAGCGTCTGCACGAGAACGGCGCCCTTGTTCGCGGTGTCGAGGTCGACCGTCGTCAGCGGCGGATTCGCGCTCGTCGAGAAGTAGTTGTTGTCGATGCTGGTAATGGCGATGTCGTACGGCACCCTGATCGAGTGCGCGCGCAGGACCTCGAGCGCACCCGCCGCCATCTGGGCGGATGCCGCGAAGACCGCATCGATGCGGTCGCCGCCGTCGAGCAGCCGCTGCATCGCCTCGGCGCCGCTCGCGGGTGTGAACGTGCCCGCCTGCAGCGGACCGGGCTCGAGGCCCGCGTGAGCGATCGCCGCGCGCCATCCGTCGACCCGGTCGATCCCGGCCGCGGTGTCGAGCGGGCCGGCGATGGTGGCGATGTTGGTGCGGCCGCGGTCGATGAGATGCCGCGTGGCGGCGACGGCCGCCTGCACGTTGTCGACGTCGACCACGTGGATGGGCCGGGCGGTCGGCTCGAGCGGCCGAACGCCGAACACCATCGGAACGGTGTCCGAGAGCTCGACGTAGGCGGGTGCGCTGCTGTGGTGTGACAGGATCAGCGCTCCGTCGACGTTGCCGTCGGTGAGGTAGCGCCGCGTCTTCTCGGGATCGGCGTCGGATTCGATCAGCAGGGTCAGCGTGTGGTCGGTCGACGAGGCGTACATCGCCGCCCCCTGGATGACCTCGGCGAAGTACGGGTCGGCGAAGAACTCGGCGGTGCGTTCGGGGATGACCATCGCGATCATCTGGGTGCGGCGTTTCACCAGACTGCGTGCCGCACGGTTCGGCACGTAGCGCAGCTGAGCGACGGCGGCGTTGACCGCGTCCACCATCTCGGGCTTCACGGTGGCGTAGCCGTTGATGACCCGCGACACCGTGGCCCGGGAGACCCCGGCGAGGGCGCCGACCGCTTCGAGAGTGGGCTTTCCGGCCTCGACGCTGTCGTCGTTCGTCATGGTCGCCTCTCGTCGCTGTTCGTGCCGGGCGTACCCGCAACGGGTGGCCGTGCCATTGGAATCTTAGTGACCGCGCGTCAGTCGGGGATCACGTGGCGGGCGATCAGCCGGGCGAGCCATCTGCCGCTCTCCTTGACCGTGCGCACCTGCGTGTCGTAGTCGACGTGCACGATGCCGAACCTCTTGCTGAAGCCGTAGCCCCATTCGAAGTTGTCGAGCAGCGACCAGACGAGGTAGCCGCGCAGGTCGACTCCGCGTTCGATGGCCCGGTGGGCGGCGGTGAAGTGGCGTCGCAGGTAGTCGACGCGCTCCGCATCGTCGACCCGGCCGTCGTCGACGGTGTCGTCGAACGCCGCGCCGTTTTCGGTGATGACGAGCGGCAGCCCCGGATGCGCCTCGTGCAGTGCGACGAGCAGCTCTTCGAGCCCGTCGGGGGCGATGTTCCACCCCATCGCGGTGTACGGGCCGTCTTGCATCAGGAACTCGACGTGCTCGCTTCCCGGCCAGGGCGAGCCGCCCACGTCCTTGTGCCCGTCGGCGTTCTGCCTGCTGCCGACTCCGTCCCACATGCGCACGGTCGCGGTCGAGTAGTAGTTGACGCCGAGAAAGTCGATCGGCTGGTGGATGATCGCGAGGTCGCCGGGCAGCACGAACGACCAGTCGGTGATCGCCGCCGTGTCCTCGAGCAGGTCGGCGGGGTAGGCGCCCGAGAGCATCGGGCCGGTGAAGCTGCGGTTGGCGAGCGCGTCGATGCGGCGGATCGCCTCGGGGGAGGTGGGGTGGTCGCCGCGGATCACGTGGAAGTTCAGGGTCGCCGAGAACTCCGCCTCGCTCGTGACGGTCGCGCGGAGTGCGGTCAGCGCGAGCCCGTGCGCGAGGTTCAAGTGGTGCACCGACCGCAGTGCGGCGAGCGGCTCGGTGCGGCCGGGCGCGTGCGCGCCGGAGCCATAGCCGAGATAGGCCGAGCACCACGGCTCGTTGAGGGTCGTCCACGTCGGCACCCGGTCGCCGAGAGCGGTGCCGACGATCGCGGCGTATTCGGCGAACCGGTAGGCGGTCTCGCGATTGGTCCAGCCGCCCGCGTCTTCCAACGCCTGTGGCAGGTCCCAGTGGTAGAGGGTCGCGATCGGGCGGATGCCCCGGGCGAGGAGTCCGTCGACGAGGCGACCGTAGAAGTCGAGTCCCGCCTGGTTGGCGGCTCCCGAGCCGAGCGGCTGGATGCGCGGCCACGCGATCGAGAACCGGTAGGCCTCGAGGCCCAGGCTCGCCATCAGATCGAGGTCGCTCTCGAGACGGTGGTAGTGGTCGTCGGCCACGTCTCCCGTGTCGCCGGCGACGATGCGGCCGGGAGTGTGGCTGAAGGTGTCCCAGATCGAGGGCCCCCGGCCGTCCTCTGACACAGCCCCCTCGATCTGGTACGCGGCGGTGGCCGATCCGATCAGGAAGTCGGGCGCGAACTCCAGCCCGGCGTCGCGGTAGTCGGGGTTGCCCGCCGCGATCGGCAGAATCGAAATCGACATCTAGCCCTTCACCGCTCCCTGCATGATCCCGGCGACGAGCTGCCTGCCCGCCAGGAGGAACAGGATGAGCAGCGGGATGACCGAGAGCACCGCACCCGCGAGGACCATCGCGTTGTCGGGAGTCTGCCCGCCGCTCGCGCTGAGCGAGGCGAGCGCGGTCTGCACGCTCGGGTTGGTCGGGCCGAGCACCAGCAGCGGCCAGAGGAAGTCGGTCCAGGCCGCCATAAACGTGAACAGGGCGAGCACTGCCATCGCGGGGCGCGCGGCGGGAAGGGCGACGTGCCAGAAGGTGCCCCACATGCTCGCGCCATCCATTCTCGCTGCCTCTATGAGCTCGTCGGGAATCACGTCGACGAGGTATTGGCGCATAAAGAACACGCCGAACGCCGTGACGAGCCCGGGCACGATGACCGCCTGCAGGGTGCCGATCCAGTGCCACTGAGCCATGAGCATAAACAGCGGGATGATGCCGAGCTGGGTCGGGATCGCCATGGTCGCGATCACGCTGAGCAGCAGCCCGTTGCTCGCCCGAAACCTGAGCTTCGCGAACGAGTAGCCGGCGAGGGTCGAGAAGAAGACCACCGAGACGGTGATCGCGCTCGAGATGACGATGCTGTTGAGCAGCGCCTGGAAGAAGGGCACCGTCTCGAACACCTTGGCGGCGTTGGTCAGGAAGTTGCCGCCGGGCACGATCGTCGGCGGCACGAGGTTCGTGTCAGACGACTGGCGGCTGCCGATGACGAACGACCACCAGAGCGGGAAGGCCGAACCGGCGAAGAAGGCGAAGAGCAGCGCGTAGGTGAGAAAGCCCGGGGCCTCGTACACCTTGCGGCGCTTCGACTGGCGTTCCTGCTTCACGGCGGGTGCGATCCGCACGTGGTCGAGTAGCGCGCTCATGCTCGGCGTCCGTTCTTTGTGGGGGCGATCAGGGCCGCCGGTCTGACCCGGGGGATGCGCGCGGGCCGGATGTCGTTGGTGCGGATGGCGCGCGAGATCGCGAAGTTGATGAGGCCGGCGAGGATGATGATGACGAAGAGTATCCAGGCGGTCGCCGATGCCCGGCCGAAGTCGCGGCGGGGGAATGCCAGCTCGTAGAGGTAGAGCACGATGGTCTGGAACTGCCGGTTGCCTCCGCCGTTCGTGCGGCCGTCGAACAGCTTCGGCTCGGTGAAGATCTGCAGCCCGCCGATGGTCGACGTGATGACGACGAAGATGAGGGTGGGGCGGATCATCGGGATCGTGATCGACCAGAACCGGCGCACCTTGTTGGCGCCGTCGAGGGCCGCGGACTCGTAGACGTCGCGGGGGATCGACTGCATCGCGGCGAGGAGGATGAGCGCGTTGTAGCCGGTCCAGCGCCAGTTGACCATGCTCGCGATGGCGACGTGCGAGGGGAAGACGTCGAACGACCAGCGGATGGGGTCGAGGCCGAAGAGCTCGAGCAGCCCGGCGATCGGGCCGTGGTACTGGTTGAAGATCTGCAGGAAGATCACCGCGACGGCGACCGGGGCGACGATGTAGGGCAGCAGGATGCTCATGCGCCAGAAGGTGCGGGCCCGGATCGCCTGGTCGAGAACCGCGGCGATGACGGTGGCGAAGACGAGCTGGGGGATCGCCGACAGCAGGAAGATGCTGATCGTGTTGCCGAACGCGTTCCAGAAGAAGGGGTCGGAGAGAACGGACGCGTAGTTGTCGAGTCCGACGAAGTCGCCCTGCCCCTTGAGCAGGTGCCAGTCGTAGAGCGACACGTTGAGTGTGTAGACGATCGGGAAGACGCCGATGAGGGCGAACAGGATGAAGAACGGCGCGATATAGAGGTAGGGCGACGCCTTGTAGTCGAGTCGCGAGAGCTTCTGCTTGAAAGTCAGTGTGGTGGGCGCCCGCTGGGCCCCGAGTGTGGTGGTCATCGCCCAGCCAATCGCGAGTTGTCGGTGTGTGCGGTCAGGAGGGGCAGGCGGCTCCGCGGCCGGATGGCGCGGGGAGCCGCCTGCCCGAGGTGTGGCGTTAGCCGACGAGCTGGTCGAGGAGCTTGAGGGCTTCCTCCCACGCGGTGTCGCCGTCGGTGATCTCGCCCTGGCTCACGCGGTCGAAGACGGGGCCGAACACGTTGTCCTGGATGTTGGAGTCTTCGGGCCCCTTCACCTGGGCGATGACGCCCTCGGAGCGGGCGGCGAAGATCTCACCGACGGGCGCGTTGTTGAAGAACTCGTTCGTCGAGGTCTTCACGAGCTCCTGGCCTTCGACCGTGCTCGGGAACGGGCCGGCGAGCTCGAACGATGCGGCCTGCTGGGCGGGTGCGGCGAGCCAGAGCGCGAGCTTCGCGGCCTCCTCCTTGTGCTCCGACGACTCGGAGACACCGAGGAAGGCGCCGCCCCAGTTGGCGGATCCGCCGGGAAGCACGTCGGCGAAGTCCCAGCCGCTGTCGGTGGTGCCGGCGTCGTAGTAGCCCTGCACGATGCCGAGCATCCAGCTCGGGCACATGTACGTGGCGTACTTGTCTTCCTTCGCCTCGGGCCCCACGTCCCAGCCGGGGAGTCCGGCGCCCAGGCCGTCGTTCTCGGCCTCGACGATCATGGCGAGCTGGTCCTTGAGCACGTCGTTGCCCTCGATGTTCAGGGTCTCGCCGTCTTTCTTGTAGTAGCCCTCCTCCTGCTGGTTCACAAACGAGTTCCAGAAGAAGCGGGGGGAGTGGTAGAACGCCTTGCCGCTCGCGGCCACGTATTCGTTGCCCACCTCGTAGAAACGCTCCCACGTGGCATCCGCGCCACCGAAGTATTCGGCGACCTCGGTGCGCTCGCTCGGCAGCCCGGCGGCGGCGAACAGGTCGCCGCGGTAGCAGATGCCCTGCGGGCCGATGTCGAGGCCGGCGCCGATGACGCGGCCGTCGGAGTCGGTGCCCTGCTTGTACTTCCAGTCGAGCCAGTCGTCCTTGACATCCTCGATGCCGAAGTCGCGCAGGTCGACGAACGATCCGCTGACCTCCTGGATGGTGCCGAGCCAGCCCTCCTCGATCGCCACGACGTCGCTCAGGCCGGTGCCCGCCGCGATCTTCGCGTAGGCGTCGTCGCGGGCCGCGCCGCCACCCTCGAGGTTCGTGGCCTCGATGGTGATGTCGGGGTTCTCCTCCATGTACTTCTCGTAGTTGGCGTCGACACCCATGGTGCCGAACGTCGTGATCGACAGCGTGATCTTGCCGTCGTCCGCTCCGCCGCCGGATGCGCTGCACCCCGTCGCGAGCAGGGCGAACGCCGTCGCGCCGGCGATGGTTATGGCCGCGGTACGTCGTGATCTAGTCACAGTCACTCCTTTGTGTGTGTACATGGGCGCGAGAGAGCGCTCTCTGCGATTGCTCAGAGAGCGCTCTCTCGCGAAGTGAGAGTCACACTATGCGCCTTTCCGTGCCGCCGTCAAGACTTTGAGAGAGCGCTCTCTCAGATTGCCCGCGGGTGAGTTGTCACCTGCGGGGGAGTTGCGACCCTCGATCGCCCCGTTGGTGACAAGTCGCGGGCCGGGCCGCGCGTGGGGTGAGGGCCGCGCTGAGGGCCGGGCCGCGGGGAGGGGCCGGGCAGGGCCGCCGGAGGGGCCGGCCGCGGGGAGGGGCCGGGGCGCGCGCTAGGCGCCCGCGGCCACCGCGTTGAAGAGGGGGTCGGCGTTGAAGCCCAGACGGCCGGGACTCGCGACGTTGGTGAGCAGCACAAAGCAGACGTCGAGGTCGGGGTAGATCCAGAACTCGGTGCCGGCCCAGCCTCCGTGGCCGAAGACGCCGCGTTCGAGCAGGCCGGGGGCGGAGTGACGCAGGTTCCAGCCGAGCCCCCAGTCCTGCCCGCGCTGCGCGGGGTACGGCTCGAGTTTGGGTAGGCCCGCGGTCAGCGGGCGCAGCATCGCCGCCCGGGTCGTGGGGTGCACGGCCGTGCCGTCGTCGCGCAGCAGTGCCGAACCGAGGGCGAGCAGGTCGGCGGCGGTCGCGAAGAGCCCGGCGCCGGGGTGCCGCAGCGCGGCGAAGCCGTCGTAGTCGACCCCGAGCTCGGCGGCGCCGAAGACCGGATGCGGGTTGCAGTCGCGGTCGAAGGTGAGGCCGGGCATGCCGACATCTGCGGCCAGGTCGCCGATCGCGGCGTCGAGCGTGCCTCCGGTCGCGCCCTCGACGAGCGCCGACACACCCTCGAACGCGATGGTCGAGTAGCGCGACATCGACCCGGCCGCGAAGTCTGCGGCACCGTCGACGAGCAGGCGCCGCAGCCCGGTCGCGTCGAGCGGCGGCTCCGCGATTCCGGCGGTGTGGCTGAGCAGGTGGGTGAGTGTGACGTCGTCGCGACGGAACTCGGGCACGGCGCCGGCGAGCGGGGCGTCGAGGGCGAGCAATCCGCGTTCGACCGCGCGCAGGGCGGTGAGCCCCACTATCGGTTTTGTGATGGAGAACAGCGGGTACGCGTCGTCGGCCCGGGCGACCCGGGAGCCGCTTGCGCCGAAGGCCGCGACATCCGTGGTCCCGCTCGACGTGGCGATGCCCAGAACGGCCGTGGGGAGGATTCCGGTGTCGACCTGGCGCCTGGCCCAGTCGAAGGCGTTCGGATGCTTCGTCGCGGTCATAATTGCAACGATACACAATGCTCGGATGATTGCTATCGTAGGAGTCGTTCGCAGATTCTTAGATCGTTCCAAAGAGGTGATTCGGTGGGGGCCAGCATCCGCGACGTGGCGGCTCTCGCCGGCGTCTCCATGAGCACCGTCTCGAACGTGCTCAACAACCCCGGCCGGGTGTCGTCGGCCTCGGCGCACAAGGTGCAGCGAGCGATCGAGCAGCTCGGCTTCGTGCGCAACGAGGCCGCGCGGCGACTGCGGGCCGGCAACAGCAAGCTCATCGGCCTCGCGGTGATCAACATCAGCAACCCGTTCTTCACCGACGTCGCGACCGGAGTCGAGGAGGCGGCGCGCACCGCCGGCTACTCGGTGCTGCTCGGCAACAGCTCGTCGCGCCCCGACGGGGAGACCGGCTACCTCGAGCTGTTCGAACGGCAGGGTGTCGACGGCGTGCTGATCGTTCCCCAGGGCGACGTGCTCGAGCAGCTCGACGGGCTGCGCCGGCGCGGCACCCCCGCCGTGCTCATCGACCGCGTCGACGACCGCCGGGCGTTCTCGTCGGTGTCGACCGACGACGTCGTGGGCGGAAGGCTCGCCGGCACCCACCTGCTCGGCCTCGGCCGCCGCCGGCTCTGGTTCATCGGCGGCCTGCTGAGCGTGCGGCAGATGCGCGACCGGCTCGACGGTTTTCGCACGGCACTCGCCGAGGTTCCCGACGCCTCGCTGCGCGTCGAGACCGGCGCGTTCGTCGACGCCACGAGCGGCCTCGAATACGGCAGGGCGATCGCGCCGCTGCCGGTCGCCGACCGCCCCGACGCGATCTTCGCCGCCAACGACATGCTCGCGCTCGGCATCATCCAGGGGCTCACCGCCACCGGGCTGCGCGTGCCAGAAGACGTCGCGGTCGTCGGCTACGACGACATCGTGTTCTCGGCCGCGGCGGTCATCCCGCTCACGTCGGTGCGCCAGCCCAGCCGGCAGATGGGCAACACGGCAGCGACCCTGCTCATCGAGGAGCTGGCCGACCCGGCCGGCTTCCGCACTCGTTCGATCGTCTACGAGCCGCAGCTCATCGTGCGTGCCTCGACCGCTCCCAGCAGAGGAAGAACCCCATGACCATGCACTACGGCGGCGACTACAACCCCGAGCAGTGGCCGGAGGAGATCTGGCACGACGACGTGCGGCTGATGCGCGAGGCCGGCGTCACGATGGTGAGCCTCGGCATCTTCGCCTGGTCGCGCATCCAGCCGGCCGAGGGCGTCTTCGACTTCGAGTGGCTCGACACGGTGATCGACCTGCTGCACGACAACGGCATCGCCGTCGACCTCGCCACCGCGACCGCCTCGCCGCCGCCGTGGGCGACCGCCGCCTACCCGCAGATGCTGCCGCGCGACGAGAACGGCGCGATCTACTGGCCGGGATCACGCCAGCAGTTCGCACCCTCGTCGCCCGACTACCGGCGGCTCGCTGCCGAGCTGGTCACGGCCATCGTGAACCGCTATGCGAAGCATCCGGCGGTCGTTCTCTGGCATGTCAACAACGAGTACGGCTGCCACGTGAACTACGACTACTCCGACAACGCCGCGGTGGCGTTCCGTGCCTGGCTCGTCGCGAAGTACGAGACCATCGACACGCTCAACGTCGCCTGGGGCACCGACTTCTGGTCGCAGCGGTACACCGCGTTCGACGAGATCGTGCCGCCGCGCAAGGCTCCGTACAGCCGCAACCCGGCAGGCGAACTCGACTTCAAGCGCTTCACCTCCGACACGCTGCTCGATCTGTACCTCATGGAGAAGCGCATCATCCGCGAGGCCGGGGCCACACAGCCGGTCACGACCAACTTCATGGGCGCCTTCCCGCCCGCCGACTACTGGCGCTGGGCGCGCGAGATGGACGTCATCACCGACGACTGCTACCCCGACCCGAACGACCCCGAGTCGTTCCGGTCCGCCGCGTTCGCACGCGACCTGATGCGCTCGCTCAAGCCGGACACCCCCTGGCTGCTGATGGAGCAGGCGAGCAACGCCCTCAACTGGCGGCCGACCAACGCCCCCAAGGCACCCGGGCAGATGGCCGCGCTCAGCATGCAGGCGATCGCCCGCGGCGCCGACGGCATCATGTTCTTCCAGTGGCGTCAGTCGCGGGCCGGAAGCGAGAAGTTCCACTCGGCGATGCTGCCGCAGGCGGGCACCCGCACGCGCACCTGGCGCGAGGTGGTCGAGTTCGGCGCAGAACTCGCCGAGCTGCCGCAGCTTCCCGCCGGATCGCGCGACGCCCACGTCGCGATCGTCTTCGACTGGCAGAACTGGTGGGCGCTCGGCAACCCCGACCACCCCGTCGTGCTCGACTACCTGGCGCTCGTGCAGCGCTGGTACTCGGCGATCCACCGGCAGCACGTGCAGGTCGACCTCGTGCAGCCCACGAGCGACCTCTCCGGCTACCGCGTCGTCATCGCGCCGCAGCTGTACCTGCTCACCACGGCCGGCGCCGACAACCTGCTCGCGTTCGCGAACGCGGGAGGGCACCTGCTCGTCACCGCCTTCAGCGACCTCGTCGACGAGAACGACGCCTTCCGCGAGGGCGGCTACCTCACGCAGCTGGGTTCGGCACTCGGAATCTGGCTCGAAGACTTCGGCGCACTCGTGCCCCCGGGCGGTTCTGCTGCCGGCGGTTCCTCAGCCGGGGAGTCCGTCTCTGCCGCACCCGCGGCATCCGGGCCCGGCCAGGTCTTCGCCCCTCTGAACGGCGCGGTCGGGCCGGTGACGGGCACCCTGCTCGCCGAGGAGATCCACCTCGACGGCGCCACCTCGCTCGGCGACTTCGTGGGCGGCCGGCTCGACGGGCGTCCCGCCTTCACCGTGAACCGGGTGGGCGCGGGGCGCGCGTACTACCTGGCCACGATTGCGGATGCCACGGGGTGCGAGGGCATCGCCGCCTACGTCTTCGACGCGGCCGGCGTCGAGCCCGTCGCCCTGGGGCTGCCGCCCACGGTGGAGGCGATCCGCCGCGGCGACGTCGTGACGCTGATCAACCACAATACCGAGGCGGTCACCCTGCCCGACGGTGCGACCCTCGACCCGTTCGGCTATGTCATGCTGCGGGACGCCGTGTGACTCCGACCGGCCGGATGCGCTCTGACGGGCGACGGCGGCTGCTCTTCATCGTCTCGCTCGGAATGCTGCAGGCCATCTGGCCGCTGACGATGGACCTGTACCTGCCGTCGTTCCCGCAGCTGCAGGACGAGCTCGGCACCACGCCGGCGCTCGTGCAGTTCACCCTGACGGGCGCGTTCATCGGCATGGCGCTCGGGCAGCTCGCCGCCGGCCCGATCTCCGACGCGGTGGGGCGCACCCGGCCGCTCGCCGTCGCGCTGCTCGTCTACACGATCGCGACGGTGTCGTGCGCGCTCGCGCCCTCGATCGAGTGGCTCGTCGTCAGCCGGTTCGCGCAGGGGCTCGGGGCGGCGGGATGCGCGGTCATCAGCATCGCGCTCGTGCGCGACACCGTGTCGGGGCCGGCGATGCTGCGGTTCATCGCGAACCTGTCGGTGATCAGCGGATTCTTCGTGGTGCTGTCGCCCGCGCTCGGCGCGCAGCTGCTCAGCGTCGTCGACTGGCGCGGACTGTTCTGGGTGCTCGTCGCCTACGGCTGCGTGCTGGTCGTGCTCGCGTTCACCGTGTTCCTGCGCTCGGAGACGAACCCGCCGGAGCGGCGGGCGCTGCGCGAGGGGGCGACGGCGCGCGACGACTACCGGGCGCTGCTCGGTTCGCCGGTGTTCCGGTCGATCGTGATCGGCGGCGGGCTGATGTTCGCCGGCATGATGACCTACATGGCGTCGAGCGCGTTTCTCTTCCAAGACGTCTACGGGCTCACACCCACCGAGTACGCGATCGCGTTCGGCGGGCACGGCGCGCTGATGATCGTCGGCGCGCAGGTGAGTGCGCGGCTCTCACGCCGGTTTCCGCCGCGGCGCATCGTGCTGATCGGAGTGACCGGGCTCGTCGTCTCGGCCGGTGTGCTGCTCGCGAGCGTGCTCGCGCTGCCTGGCGCCGGCTTCTTCGGATTTCTTGTGCCCCTGCTGTTCTTCACAACGTCGTTCGGCCTCGTCGGCCCCGCCCTTCAGGCCTTCGCCCTCGAACCGCACGCACTGCGCGCGGGAACGGCGGCGTCGATGCTCGGCGCCTCGAACATGGTTTTCGCCGCGATCGCGTCGCCGGTCGCGGGGCTCTTCGGCATCGCGACCCCCACCGCCACGGTCGTGATCATGCTCGTGATCGAGAGCGCCGCGCTGGCCACGTTCGTGTTCGCGTTCCGGCACCGCCGGCCCTTGTCGCTGCAAAACGAAGGAGATCCGGCGCCGAATGTGCGCTGAGCCGCGGGAACGTGCGACTCGACCGCGAGATCTCCTTCGTTTTCAGTTGGCAGGAGCTGCGGCGAGCGAGGCTTGCGGATGCGCCCCGGTCGCGCGGCTCGGGTTCAGCGCGGCGAGTAGAGGCGCGGCGCGAACGACGCCGCGACGAGCGACCGCAGCGCGGCCCGGCTCCCGGTGACGAGGCCGGCGGTGCGCGCCTGCACGAGCACGTTGCCGATCGCCGTCGCCTCGACCGGGCCCGCGAGCACCGGCAGTCCGGCGCGGTCGGCGAGCAGCTGGCAGAGCAGCTCGTTCTGCGACCCGCCGCCGACGACGTGGATCACCGAGACGGTCTTGCCCGAGAGCCATGCCGCCGTCGAGGTCGCTCGAGCGAAGGCATCCGCGAGGCTCTCGACGATGCTGCGCACGAACTCGGCCCGGCTTGTGGGAACCGCGGCGCCGTTCTCGCGGCACCAGTCGGCGATGCGGGACGGCATGTCGCCGGGGGCCAGGAAGCGCGGGTCGTTGGCGTCGAAGACGGCCACCGGCGAGGTCACCTCCGATGCGGCGGCGAGCAGCGCGGGCAGCGAGATGGTCGAGCCGTCGCGCTCCCACTCGCGCACCGACTCGCTGAGCAGCCAGAGGCCCATGACGTTGTGGAGGTAGCGCACGGTGCCGTCGACGCCGCCTTCGTTGGTGAAGTTGGCGAGGCGTCCGGCCTCCGACAGCTCGGGCGCCTCGAGCTCGACGCCGACGAGCCCCCAGGTTCCGCACGAGATATAGGCGAAGTCGTCGTGCAGCGCGGGAACGGCGAGAACCGCGGATGCCGTGTCGTGCGACCCGACGGCGGTGACGGCGGTCGAGGCGCCGATGCCGGTCTCGCGCTGCAGCTCGGGCAGCAGGCCACCGATTCTCGTGCCGGCGTCGACGAGCTCGGGAAACAGCGAGCGGGGCAGGCCGAGCCGCCCGAGCAGCGCCTCGTCCCACTCGCCGGAGCGCACGTTTACGAGCCCGGTCGTCGAGGCGTTGGTGCGCTCGGCGATCTGGCGACCGGTCATCCAGTAGGCGAACAGGTCGGGAACCAGCAGCAGCGAGTCGGCGGCCTCGAGCATGCCGGCCGCCCGGTCTGCCTCGAGCTGGAACACCGTGTTGAACGGCAGGTGCTGCAGGCCGTTCGCGGCATAGAGCTCGGGCGCCGAGACGACCGCGTGAACGTCGGAGGCCGCCGCCGTGTTGCGCTCGTCGCGGTAGTGGTAGGGGGTGCCGAGCATGCGTCCGCCGCGGAGGAGCGCGTAGTCGACCGCCCAGGAGTCGATGCCGACGCTCGCGATCGAGGGCTCCTCGCGCGCCGCGGCGCCGAGACCCGCGACCACGCTGCGGTACAGCTCGAGGATGTTCCAGTGCAGGCCGTCGATCGTGCGCACCGGTATGTTCGGAAACCGCGCGACCGGGCGGATGCTCAGCTCGTTCGCCGAGACGTGGCCGAGAATCACCCGCCCGCTCGTCGCACCGAGGTCGACGGCGGCGACCGCGCTCGTCATCGCAGGAAGGCCGCAGCGACACCCGCGTCGACCGGGATGTGCAGCCCGGTCGTGTGGCTGAGGTCGCTCGTGCACAGCACAAAGACGGCGTTGGCGACGTTCTCGGGCAGCACCTCGCGCTTGAGTAGCGTGCGCTGCGCGTAGTACTTGCCGAGCTCCTCCTCGGGAACCCCGTAGACCGCGGCGCGCTTGGCGCCCCAGCCGCTAGAGAAGATGCCGGAGCCGCGCACGACGCCGTCGGGGTTGATGCCGTTGACCTTCACGCCGTACTCGCCGAGCTCGGCCGCGAGCAGCCGCACCTGGTGCGCCTGGTCGGCCTTCGTCGCCGAGTAGGCGATGTTGTTCGGGCCGGCGAAGACGGAGTTCTTCGAGGAGATGTAGATGATGTCGCCGCCGAGCTTCTGGTCGATCAGCACCCGGGCGGCGGCACGCGACACGAGGAACGAGCCCTTCGCCATCACGTTGTGCTGCAGGTCCCAGTCGGCGACGGTCGTGTCGAGCAGCGACTTCGACAGCGAGAGACCGGCGTTGTTCACCACCAGGTCGAGGCCGCCGAAGGCGAGCAGCGCGGCGTCGATCGACGCCTGCACCTCCTCCTCGCTGGTGACGTTGGCCTGCACGCCGATCGCGACGTCGGTGGTGCCCAGCTCGGCGGCGGCGGCCTGTGCCTTCTCGAGATCGAGGTCGGCGATGACGACGCACGCGCCCTCGGCGGCGAGACGGGTGGCGATGGCCTTGCCGATTCCGGATGCGGCACCGGTGACGAGGGCGATGCGTCCGGCGAGCGGCTTGGGCTTGGGCAGGCGCTGCAGCTTCGCCTCCTCGAGCGACCAGTACTCGATGCGGAACTTCTCCTCCTCGGAGATCGGCGCGTAGGTCGAGATCGCCTCGGCGCCGCGCATCACGTTGATCGCGTTGATGTAGAACTCGCCGGCCACGCGTGCGGTCTGCTTGTTCGCGCCGTAGCTGAACATGCCGACGCCCGGGATGAGGATGATGGCCGGGTCGGCCCCGCGGATCGAAGGACTGCCCTCGACCGCGTAGGCGTCGTAGTAGGCCTGGTAGTCGGCCCGGTACTGCGCGTGCAGCTCGTCGAGGCGCGCGATCGACTCCTCGACCGAGGCCGAGGCGGGCAGGTCGAGCAGCAGTGGCTTGACCTTCGTGCGCAGAAAGTGGTCGGGGCAGCTGGTGCCCAGGGCCGCGAGCCTCGGGTGCTCGGCGAGTGAGAGGAAGTCGGTGACGACCGTGGCATCCGTGAAGCTGCCGACCTGGGCCTTGTCTGTCGAGGCCAGCCCGCGCAGGTGCGCGGCGAGGGCTGCCGCCTTGGCGAGGCGCTCGGCCGAGGGCAGTGCGCCGTATCCGGGCAGGTCGTCGCCGAACGGGTGCGACTTGCCGTGCTCGGCGATGTAGGCCTCGGCGGTCTGGATGATCCAGAGCGAGTTGGCCTCGGCCTCGTCGCTCGTGGCGCCCCACGCGGTGATGCCGTGGCCGCCGAGGATCACGCCGATTGCGGCGGGGTTGGCCTTCTTGATCGCGGCGATGTCGAGCCCGAGCTGGAAGCCGGGACGGCGCCAGTCGACCCACGCCACCCTGCCGCCGAACGCGTCGGCGGTGAGCGCCTCGCCGTCGGCCGCCGTGGCGAACGCGATGCCGGAGTCGGGGTGCAGGTGGTCGACGTGCGCCGCGTCGACGAGCGCGTGCATCGCGGTGTCGATCGACGGGGCCGCGCCGCCCTTGCCGTGCAACGTGTAGTCGAAGGCCGCGACCATCTCGTCTTCGCGCTCGAGCCCGGCATAGACGTTCTCGAGAGCGCGCACCCGGTCGAGGCGCAGAACCGCGAGGCCGCTCTCGGTGAGCGTGCCGAGGTCTCCGCCGGATCCCTTGACCCAGAGCAGCTCGACCTCTTCGCCCGTGGCCGGGTCGATCTCAGAGCCCTTGGCTGAGGTGTTGCCGCCGGCGTAGTTGGTGACCCGCGGGTCGGAGCCCAGGCGGTTGGAGCGGGCGATGAGGGCCGCTGCTGCTTCGTTCGTCATTGGTTATGCTCCCCAGCCGGCCTGCAGGCCGCCCACTCGTTCTTCGGCGATCTTCTTCTGGTATCCGGATGCGGCATAGGCGGCCATCGGGTCTGAGGGCAGCCCCCGGCTCGCACGCCACGCGGCGAGGTCGCTGCGCACGTCGGTGTAGAACGCGTCCATCAGAATCGCGTTGGCGCCGAGCACGTCGCCCGCGTCCTGTGCGGCCTTGAGGGCCACGCCGTCGACGAGCAGCGCACGCGCCGTCATCTCCTGCACGTTGAGCACCGAGCGCATCTGGCCGGGGATCTTGTCTTCGACGTTGTGGCACTGGTCGAGCATAAAAGCCACGTCGGAGGCGGGGCCGTAGCCGCCGCCGCGGATGACCTCGTAGAGGATGCGGAAGAGCTGGAACGGATCGGCGGCGCCCACGATGAGGTCGTCGTCGGCGTAGAACCGCGAGTTGAAGTCGAAGCTGCCGAGCTTTCCGAGGCGCAGCAGCTGGGCGACGATGAACTCGATGTTGGTGCCCGGCGCGTGGTGCCCGGTGTCGAGGCAGACGAGCGCACGGTCGCCGAGGGCGGCGACCTGGGCGTAGGAGGTTCCCCAGTCGGGAACGTCGGTGTGATAGAACGCGGGCTCGAAGAACTTGTATTCGAGAACCAGGCGCTGGGTGTCGCCCAGCGCGGCGTAGATCGAGGCGAGGGAGTCGGCGAGGCGGTCCTGTCGGCCGCGGATGTCGCCCTGGCCCGGGTAGTTGGTGCCGTCTGCGAGCCAGATCTTGAGGTCGCGCGATCCCGTCGCGTGCATGATCTCGATGCATTCGTAGTGGTGGTCGATGGCCTTCTGGCGGATCTTCGGGTCGGTGTGCGTGAGCGACCCGAACTTGTAGTCGTCGTCTTGGAAGGTGTTGCTGTTGATCGTGCCGAGCTCGAGGCCGAGGTCGTTGGCGAAACGGCGAAGCTCGGCGTAGTCGTCGACCTTGTCCCAGGGGATGTGCAGGGCGACGGTGGGGGAGAGGCCGGTGTACTCGTTGACCTTCGCCGCGTCGGCGATCTTCTCTTGCGGCGTGCGGGGTGTGCCCGGCGTTCCGAAGACCTTGAAGCGGGTGCCGGAGTTGCCGAAGGCCCACGAGGGGAGCTCGATCGCCTGGGTCTCGAGCGCGGTGGAGATGTCGCTGAATTGCACCATTGGAATTCTCTCTGTCATAAGTCCACGGCGACGGACGTCGTGAATGAATCGTTTCAATTAGAACTGTACCGGGTCGGACAAGCTCCCGCAATCAGAGTCTGGCAATCTGGTCGTCGAGGTTGAAAACCTCGTCGAGGTAGTTGAACGCCTCGTCGGCGGGGCGGTCGATGCCGACGAAGTGGTCGGCCATCGCCGCCTGCCAGCGGGCGTTGACCTCGGTCTTCGCCATGCCGTCGAGGTTCGCCTGCAGGTCTTCGGTCTCGAAGTAGCCGATGACGAGGCCGTCGTCGCGCATAAAGATCGAGTAGTTGTTCCAGCCCGTGCTCTTGAGAGCCTCGAGCATGTCGGGCCACAGGGCGGCGTGGGCTTCGCGGTAGGCCTCGATGTGGTCGGGCTTCACCTGAAGCTGAAAGCAGACTCTCTGCGTCATGCGGCTATCTCCATCTCGGTAGTGCTGCCATGTCTACGTGGCGGTGCTCGATGCCGAGCAGGCTCGCGGCCGCGCGGATGTCGGCCGCCCGATGGCCGACGCAGAGCGCCCAGTGGTGGCCGACGCCGGTCTGCGACCACTCGTCGACCCACTCGCCGGGGTCGCCGCCGAAGTCGACGCGGCTCGTGGTGTTGCCGATCGCGAGCAGCGGACCGTCGACGACGGTGCCCTCGCTCGTGATGAAGCTGAAGCTGCCGTCGCGGTCCTGGCCGATGCCGAAGGTCGTCACGGGGCCCTGCTGCACGTCGAACTCGACCGAGACGCCGTAGCCGCGCTTGCCGTGGTAGATCCCGAGCCCCCGCAACAGCGGCTGGGCCGAGGAGACGGCCAGGTGCGCCGGACCGTCGTGCCCCATCTCGACGACGCCGTCGAAGAAGTTGAGGGCCTGGATCTCGGTGAACGAGCCGCCGGCCCCGATGGTGTGGCCGGCGAGCATCGCGAGGCTCGTGCGCAGCTCGTACTCGCCGACGAACGGGATGCCGCGCGCCGTCAGCAGCGACGCCCCGAGGATCATGCCGGCCCCGAGCCGTTCGTGCTGCTCGCCCTCGAGGCCCCGGTGGTAGTAGGCGGCCGAGTCGAGCTCGAAGTCGTCGACGAGGCGGTCGAGACCCACAGACACCTTCGCCCCCCAGTAGAAGTCGTCGTCGACGACGGATGAATCGAGGGTGAAGAGCTCGCGCGCGAGGTTCATGCGCTCGCGCACCTGCGCGTCGGTCACCTCGGCCACCCGCACCCGGAGGTCGTCGAACTCGAGCACCTCGACGTGCGAGCCGAACTGGGTGGAGACCAGGGTGAGGTCGGTCGACACGTCGAGCATGCCGGGGTAGAGGTGACCCATGAGCCCGTGGCGCGCGTTGCGCAGAACCCCGCGCACTCCGGCCGCGTGCACCCACTGGTTGATGCGGGTCCACGCCGACTCCTGCGTGAGGTGGCCGGAGACGGAACGGAAGGGGATCCCGGCGCGCTTGAACACGTTGGCGACCTCGGGCACGGGGCACTGGCCGCAGTAGGCGAGCCACTTGCCGGTGTCGAAGTTCGCGTGGTCCATGGCCTCGGTGGGCTGCAGGTCGATCACGAGCACGGGCGTCTTCGCGCGCTGGGCGATCGGCAGGACCATCGACGAGGTGAGGTAGGTGGTGAGGAAGATGACGATGAGGTCGCAGTCGGCGACGCGTAGTCGCTCGGCGGCCGTGGTGGCCTCCTGCGCATCCGAGACAAAACCGACGTCGATGACCTCGGCGTCGAGCTCGTTGAAACGACCGGTCACGTAGCGGCTCGACTCCTGCAACTGCGGCAGCAGGTCGGGAAACTGCGGCCAGTAGGCCGCGAGACCGCCGGCGACGAGTCCGATGCGGGTCTGGCGGCGCCTCTTGGGCGCGAGGTGGTCGGTCATGTGGCATCCCTGAAGAGAGTGAGGGGCGGTCCCTGAGCCTGTCGAAGGGCAGGCCCAGGGACGCGCGGTTGGTGACTACCTAGAAGTCGTAGTCGTCGATGTTGTCGGCGTTGAAGCGCGTCGGCGGACCGACGATTGCGACGCCGTTCTCGCCGACCTCGATGGTGCCGAGTTCTCCGGCTTCGAAGCTGTCGCCCTCTTCGCCGGTGATGTCACCGTCGACGAGCGCCTTGCCGGCGAACGCGGCCACATAGCCGAGCTGTGCCGGGTCCCAGAGCGCGAACTCGACCACGGTGCCGTCCTTGACGAACTCACGCATCTCGTTCGGCAGTCCGAGGCCGGTCAGTGCGACCTTGCCCTTGTAGTCCGAGGTGGAGAGGTACTTGGCCGCCGCGGCGATACCGACCGTCGTGGGCGAGATGATGCCCTTCAGGTTGGGGTACGACGAGAGCAGGCCCTGAGTCTCCTGGAACGACTTGTCTGCATCGTCGTCGCCGTAGACCTTGGCGACGAGGTTGATGTCGGCGTAGTCGGCGTTCGACTCCAGCTCCTCCTCCATGAACTTGATCCACTCGTTCTGGTTGCTCGCGGTTGCCGTCGCCGACAGGATCGCGATGTCGCCCGCTCCGCCGATCTGCTCGGAGATGATCTCGAGCTGGATCAGCGCCACGTCTTTCGCGACGACCTGGCTGATGAAGATGTCGCGGTAGTCGGGGTTGGTGTCGGAGTCGAAGGCCACGATCTTGGCCCCGGCCTCACGGGCTGCCGAGAGCGACGGTCCGACGGCGTCGGGGTCGTTCGCCGCGATGACGATGACCTTGGTGCCCTCCTGCGTCGCCTGCTCGATGAAGGGGATCTGTGCGCTCGCGCTGGCCTCCAGCGGGCCGAGCACACTGGAGGTGAATCCAGCCTCCTCCGCGCCGGTCTCGCCGCCGCCGAGCACGACGTCGGTGTAGGGGTTGTTCAGCTGCTTGGGCAGGAACGCCATCGTGAGGTCGCCGCCGCCTTCGCCGCCGCCGTCTCCTCCGTCGCCGCCGGCCGCGCAGCCGGTCGCGACGAGCGCGACGGTGACGGCGATGGCCGCGAGAGAGGCGCGACGAGCGCCCCGGTTACGTGCTGCAGAAAATAACTCCATTGTCTTTCCTTTCGAGGTGTACGCCTGGTGCTTAGGCGTGGGTGGACCCGAGGGTGGATGACCCCTGGACGACTTTGTGAACTCTCGCGAGACGGATGCGCTCCTTCGCCCACGCCGTGACGCTGGGCGCGACGACCGAGATCACGAGCAGGCTTCCCGTGACGATGATGAGCGCGGTCTCGGGAACCTTGGCGAGCCGCAGCGAGTAGGTGAGAACGCCGATGAGCAGGACCCCGCCGATCACGCCGGGGATCGAGCCCTTGCCCCCGAAGATCGAGACGCCGCCGAGCAGCACGGCCGCGATCACGCTGAGCTCCATGCCGGTTCCGTTGTCGGGGCCGGCGCTGGCGAGCCGGAGGGTGAGGAAGACCCCGACCAGCCCGGCGACGCTTCCGGTGGCGATGAAGAGCCAGAACTTCGCGTGCCCCACCTTGATGCCGACGAACGATGCGGCTTCCGTGCTGTAGCCGAGCGCGTACAGGCCGCGGCCGAATGGGGTGAAGTGCAGCAGTATGGCGAAGAAGGCGATGATGAGGATCACGAAGACCATGACCACGGGAATGCCGGTGGCGCCGATCTTCGACAGCACGAAGATGTTCAGCTCCTTGGGAAAGTTGGCCACCTTCTGGTCGCCGATCACAACGAGCGCGAGGCCGCGGAAGAGCGCGAGCGTTCCGATCGTCACGGCGAGCGACGGCAGGCCGAGCGTGGTGATCAGAAAGCCGTTGAACGCCCCGCAGACCACCCCCACAAAGACCGACGCCACCATGACGGTGACGATGTCCCAGCCGGAGTCGCGCCAGAGCACTCCCATAACGGCGCTCGTGAGGCCGGCGATGGATGCTACGGAGAGGTCGATCTCGCCGGAGATGATCACGAGCGCCATCGGCAGGGCGAGGAGGAGGATCGGGATCACCTGGATGAGCAGGAAGCCGACCGTCAGCGTCGACGCGAAGTAGCGCACGGTGAGGCAGGAGATGATCACCACGGCGATGAGCACGTAGATGATGACGGCGTCGTGGCCGATCAGGCGTTTGCCGAGGGCGCTGCGGCTCTTGACGATCGATGCGGTCAGGGTCTCAGACATCACGTGCCTCACTCACTCGAAGTTTTCTTGCGTTGCGCACGGAGACGATGCGGTCGACGATGATCGCCGAGAGGATGAGCACACCCACGATCGCCTGCTGCCAGAACTTGTCGACCCGCGTCGCCGTGAGCGCCCCGGTGATGGTGGAGAGCAGCACCGCGCCGATGGCCGCGCCGACCACCGTGCCGGTGCCGCCCGAGATCGCGACGCCGCCGACCACGACCGCGGCCACGACGTCGAGTTCGAGGCCGCTGCCGGTGAGCGCGCCCACCGAGTTGTAGCGCGAGGTGTAGAGCACGCCCGCGAGACCCGTGAGGGCGCCGCTCGCGACGAATGCGGCGAGCACCCGGCGGCTCACGGCGAGCCCGAACAGCCGGGCCGCGTCGGGGTCGGAGCCGATCGCGTAGAGGTCGCGGCCGCTGCGCACCGCCCGCATAAAGAATCCGACCGCGATCACCACCGCGATGGCGACGAGCGTGATGATCGGGAAGCCGAAGAAGGTGTCGACCGAGAGGGCGCCGAACTCGCGCGGGTTGTCGCCCGAGAAATACTGCTTCGAACCGGCCCAGCTGGTGAGCACACCGCGGTAGATGTACATCGTGCCGAGCGTGATGACGAGGGCGGGGACCTTCGCCGCGGTGACCAGCAGTCCGTTGATCGCGCCGAGCGCGCCGCCGAACACCATCCCGGCGAGGAAGACGAGGGGGATCGGGATGCCGGCGAAGACGTCGAACAGGGTGCCGGTGCCGAAGGCGACCAGCCCGAGGATCGACCCGACCGACAGGTCGACGTTGCGCGTGATGATGACGAGCGCCTGGCCGACCGCGAGGATGATCACGATCGTCGCGTTGAGCATGAGGTCTTTCAGGCTCTGCGGCGAGAGGAAGCGCGGGTTGATGATGGTGGTGACGATCACGAGCGCGACGAGGGCGCCGGCGACGGGGATCTCCCTGGCCCGCAGGAACGAGCGCACGGAGCTCATCGCGCCCGTGTTCTCTTCGGTGCTGATGCTCAACGCGCTACCTCCTGTGCCGACGTGGCGGCGTGCATGACCAGTTCGGCGGTCGCCTCTTCACGCGAGTACTCGGCGCTGATGCGCCCCTCGTGCATCACGAGGATGCGGTCGGCCATGCCGAGCACCTCCGGCAGCTCCGACGAGATCATCAGGATGCCGATGCCCCTGCCCGCGAGGTCGGAGAGCAGGCGGTGCACCTCGGCCTTGGTGCCGACGTCGATGCCGCGCGTGGGTTCGTCGACGATGAGCAGGCGGGGCTCGGTGGCGAGCCACTTCGCGAGCACGACCTTCTGCTGGTTTCCGCCCGAGAGAGTCGAGACCGCGTAGTCCTGCGATCCCGTCTTCACCTGCAGCCGGGCCGACCACTCCTCCGCGAGGCGACGCTCGCGGGCCCCGGAGATGAGACCGAATCGCGCGAGCGACTTGCGCAGGGTGAGCGTCGCATTGCGGGCGACCGACAGGTCCATCACGAGTCCCTGCTTGCGGCGGTCTTCGGGGACGAAGCCGATGCCGGCCGTGATCGACGCCTGCGGGTTGCGGGCGGGCAGCGGCTTGCCGTCGAGGCGCACCGAGCCGGCGTCGTACTTGTCGATGCCGAACACCGCGCGGGCCACCTCGGTGCGGCCGGCGCCGACGAGGCCGGAGAGGGCCACGATCTCGCCCGCTTTCACGTCGAACGCGATGTCGCTGAACACGCCGAGCCTCGAGAGCCCCGCGACCGCGAGCACCGTGTCGCCCACCGGGGCGACCACCTTGGGGAAGAGGGCGCCGAGCTCGCGGCCCACCATCTCCTTGACGATCTCGGGCACGGTCACCTCGGCGGTGTTGTGCACACTCACGTAACGGCCGTCGCGCATCACGGTGATGCGGTCGCACAGGGCGAAGACCTCCTCGAAGCGATGCGAGATGAAGAGGATCCCGGCGCCCTTGTCACGGAGGCCACGGGCCACGGTGAAGAGCCGCTCGACCTCGACGCCCGAGAGCGCGGCGGTCGGTTCATCCATCACCAGCACCCGTGCGTCGAGAGAGATGGCCTTCGCGATCTCGATGATCTGCTGGTCGGCGATCGAGAGGCCCTCCGCGATGCGGTCGGGGTCGATCGGAACGCCGAGGGTGGCGAAGAGCTCGCGCGCCTGCCGCCGCATCTCGCGGCGGTTGATGATGCCGCCGCGGCCCGTGGGCTGCCGGCCGATGAAGATGTTCTCGGCGACGGTGAGATCGGGGAAGAGCGTGGGCTCCTGGTAGATCACCGAGATGCCCGCGGCCTTGCTGTCGGCCGGCGTGCGGAACGAGACGTGCTCTCCAGCGACGACGAACTCGCCCGTGTCGGGGGCGTGCACCCCGGCGAGGATCTTGACGAGCGTCGACTTGCCCGCGCCGTTCTCGCCCACGAGCGCGTGGATCTCGCCGGGACGGATGTCGATGGTCCCGTCGGCCAGGGCGACGACCGGGCCGAAGGTCTTGGCCGCTCCGGTGAGGGTGAGCACGGACTGCGGCTGCGCCGCGTCGGGCGGCGTCGATGCCGACTGTGCTGAACCCGATGACGCCGCGGGCACGGTCGGGACTTCTCGGGTTGCCATGCTGCAGCAGACCTCCACGTTGAGGGCGATTGAATCGTTTTAATGCTTTGAGACGTGTGAACTCTACGACCTGCCTCTCGCGCTCGTCAAGTCGCTTTCGCCACCAGATTCGCAACGATCTGAGAAGCCCCGCCCGAGCCCGGCCGCCGACCCGCCCCGCTCCGATGCCGGCGAACCCCGGCTCGGCGCCCGCCGGTGCGGCTGCGCAATTCTGGGACGAGTGCGGGTGCGCGCCGCTGCGCAGTCGTCCCAGAATTGCGCGGTCGCACGTCGTCGGTGGTGGAATGGGGTCATGCCACTTCACGGAGAATACGAACCGAGCACCTCAGACTGGGCGCGAAAGCAGGCCGAGCTCTTCGAGGCCTCGGGCGGGGCCGAGGGCGCAGAACTTCGCGGCAAGCCGATCATCGTGCTGACCTCGGTCGGCGCGAAGTCGGGCAAGCTGCGTAAGACGCCGCTGATGCGAGTGGAGCACGACGGGCGGTACACGGTCGTCGCGTCGCTCGGCGGAGCCCCGAAGCATCCGGTCTGGTACTACAACCTCGTCGCGAATCCGCACGTCGAGCTGCAGGACGGCGCCCTCAAGACCGACTACGTCGCCCACGAGGCCGCCGGCGCCGAGCGGGACGAGTGGTGGGCGCGCGCGGTCGAGGCGTGGCCCGACTATGCGGGCTACCAGACGAAGACCGAGCGGCAGATCCCGGTGTTCGTATTGCAGCCCGTCGCCGACTGACGGTCGTCGCGATAGGCTCCGGGCGCCTCGGCGTGCCAGAATGCCGAAGGCGATGAAACGATAAAACCAATCGGCACGCCCGCGCGACGAGTCGTCGTGCGCCCCAGGAGCGAGAGGACACCGATGTCGATCAGCGTCAGAGACGTCGCGGCGCTCGCCGGGGTGTCTGTCGGAACCGTGTCGAACGTGCTCAACCGCCCCGAGAAGGTCACCCCCGACACCGTGAACCGCGTGCAGGCGGCCATCGACTCGCTCGGCTTCGTTCGCAACGACGTCGCACGGCAGCTGCGCGCCGGCCGCAGCCGCACGATCGGCCTCGTGGTGCTCGACGTGGGCAACCCGTTCTTCACCGACCTCGCCCGCGGCGCCGAAGACGAGGCGGCCGACGCGAATCTCACCGTGATCCTCGGCAACAGCGACGAGACCGTCGCCCGCGAGGAGGCCTACCTCGACCTGTTCGAAGAGCAGCGAGTGCTCGGCGTTCTCATCTCACCCCTCGCCGACTCGATGGACCGGCTCGTGCGTCTGCGAGAGCGCGGCATCCCCACGGTGCTCGTCGACCGCGGAACCGAGAGCGGCGGATTCTCGTCTGTGTCTGTCGACGACGTCGCCGGCGGCCACCTCGCCGTCGCACACCTCGCATCCATCGGACGCACCCGCATCGCCTTCGTCGGCGGCCCGCAGTCCATCCGCCAGGTGGCCGACCGCCTGAGCGGCGCGCGTCGCGCGGTCGAACAGCACGCCGGCGTGACCCTCGAGATCATCGAGGTCGAGTCGCAGAGCGTGCTGCACGGGCGCACCGCCGGGGAGGCGATCCGCGACCGGCCGGAGGGTGAACGCCCCGACGCCATCTTCGCCGCAAACGACCTGATCGCCGTCGGAGTCCTGCAGGCGCTGGCGATGGCCGGCTCGCTTCGGGTGCCCGACGACATCGCGCTCATCGGCTACGACGACATCGACTTCGCCTCCGCGGCGATCGTGCCGCTATCGTCGATCCGCCAGCCGAGCGCGCTCATCGGCAGCCGGGCGGTCGAGCTGCTGCTGCGCGAAGTCGAGCACGGGGCGGGGTTCATGCACGAGCACATCGTCTTCCAGCCGCAGCTCGTCGTGCGCGCGTCGACCGTCGGGTCGTAGCCCGCGGGCCCTTCGCACGCCGCGACCCGGCTTTCGGCGTCGAGGATCAGTCTGCGGCCGTTGACCGTCTCACGCGGCTTCGGGATGAGAGCGACGAATCCTGTGCGCCCGGTACAGGCTCGCGCCGCGCACCATGAGCGCGATGATGCCGGGGATCTGAATCACGGCAGCAATCCAGTGCCAGCCGAGGCCCTGTTCGGGATAGCTGTCGAAACCGGCAGAGATACCGTCTGTCGAGGTGTACACGCCGGCGAAGAACAGCGACATAAAACCGAACAGGATGATAGATACGCCGCCCATGAGCACAAGGTCGTCGGCCGTGTTATGCCGGAAGAACGGCACCGCCATAAACACGCCGATGGCCGCCGCGATCCCCGCCGCGATCACGAGGAAGGCCGGCAAGGGGATGAACGGCCAGGCGACGGTCTCATCCCAGAGGGCTGCGTCGCGCAGACCCATTCTGCCGCCGGCGAGAACGAAGTTCAGAAGGCTCAGTAGGAAGAACAGGAATATGGCGAACGCGGCGTACATAAAGACCCGTTTGCCCCGTGCGACGCGAGAGTCCCGTTCGGTATCGGATGCTGCTGCGCGGTCGGTCATTCTCCTACTCTGGATCTATCCGAGGGTTTTGAGGATCGCCTCTGTGCGGTCGGCCGGAAGCCTGCCCTGCTCGTACAGCTGGCGCAGGCCGTCGGCCGCGGCGTCGCGGTCGAGCTCGCCCGCCGGCGCCTTCGACACCGCCCACGCGGTCTCGCGGCGCATCTGCCTGTTGTGCTTGGCGAGATGCTTCTCGGGCGCGGTCGTGGCCGCCTCTGCCTTGAGCGTCGCCGCCTCTTCGCGGTTTCTCAGGGCGGCGACGAGCGCTACGACGTAGAGGGCCAGCGCGACGAACTGCAGGGTGAGGCCGATCCCCACGTCGCCGTGCACGAGCTGGTCGCGGATGCGAAACAGCACCGATCCGATGGCGGCGACGGTGGCACCGATGGGAACGAGGTAGAACTGCCACCCCCACCCGCCCGCTCGGCTGCCGCTCCACGGGTTGCGCACGAGCTCTGTGCCGGCGAACCACAGGGCGGCCACGAGCAGAACGGCTCCCGACGAGATGGACGCGGTCTCGAGGTCGTCGATGAAGTAGTCGTTGTTGGTGCGGATGGATCGGAAGCTGAGGATGGCGCCGGCGGCGAAGACGATCACGCCCGCGAGGGCGAGGGTGATGGAGGCCGGGGAGAGCACGGGGTCGGACGTTCCCGAGCGCTTCGCGGACTTCACGGCGGCCCGGCCCTGGGCGCTTCTGCCCTGGGTCTCGGTCAGGCGTTCGCGGAGCTGGCCGTTCGACGCCGCGGTCAGCAGCGCCAACGAGATGTCGGCGTCGAGCGAGGTGCCGGAGATCTGCGGCAGCACGCGCTGCACACTTCTCAGAGCGTCGCCGTCTGCGGCCGGCACGGGGGCTCGGCTGCCCGACCGCGTCACGAGTGCGTCCCAGTCGACCGTGGTCATGCCGCGTCTCCTGAACGCTCGACGGAAGCGGGGCTGTCGTCGTCGGAGGGTGAGAACGGGCCCTTGCCGACGGACGCGGCGAGAACGTCGAGATCGCGAACCAGTTGGCTCGCGGTGAGGAGGTCCTGGTCGCGCAGTTCGAAGACGTTGATCGCGTCGTCCGTGACGCGGGCGACCCGGATGACCGCGAAGACCGCGCTGTTGCTCACAGCGGGCGCCTCGTCGACGAGGAACGCGACCCTGATGAGGCTGTCCCCGTGCGAGGTCGTCAGCTCGGTGACGACCGGGTCGGTCGACCGGTTCTCGTGCGCGCCCAGAAACTCGACCAGTACATCGTCGATGCCTTCGACGCGCGGCAGTTCGTAGAACTGCACGAGGGAGCTCGTGTAGGCCATAAGCGGGAAGTACCAGAAGCGACGCGACGCGAGACCGCGGGTGTGGTGCGCGATGTCGACGGCTGCCGCGCGGAAGTTCGCCCGGATCGGGGCGTCGACGGCGGTGGCCCGGAGGGCGTCGGCAGTCAGGCGGTCGGCCCACTCCTCCACGGTCGCCAGCTCGCCGACGGGGAAGTCGAGCGGAACCTCGATCCATGTGTCGGAATCGTAGTCGGGCAGCTCTGCTGCCTGATCGGCGGTGGTCACGATGCGGCCTTCCACGTAAATGTGCCGACGATCGCCTCGAGGAGGATCTCGAGGGATTCGGTGAACTCCTCGCCCTCGGAGCCGTCGATGTAGAGCAACGACGCCGATACGACGGCCGCCGACCGGCCCGAGCCCGTGGGCGCTTCGAAGAGGTGGTTGATGACGAGCGAGTGAGCGCCCTTTTCGCCCGGAACGGCGGAGCGCTCTTCCCAGCGCAGAATCTGGAGTCCGTTGTGCAGGCCGCTCGTCACTTCTCCGCGTGTGGCGAGCCGCTGGGCGAATCGGTCGACGCCCGCCGAGTCGCGCACCGGCGCCGGCAGGATCACGATGGACACCGGCAGCACCACGTTCTCCACCGGCTTCACCGGCAGGTAGATCGCGACGGCGTTGCGGCGGCGCATCTCGGTGAAGAGCTTGTGCAGCTGGGCGCGTTGGTGGAACAGCTCTTTGGGTTGTCCGCGGTCGCGGAACACCTGTTCCATGTTGCCCGCGAGCTGCTTCTCGGCGGCCTCGTCGACGGCGAACCGCGCCCAGCCGGGAGGGGTGATCAGGGCGAATTCGAGTGCGGGGCGCGTGTCGGCGAGCAACTCGGATCTCAGGTCAGGCATAGCAGCTGAGTCTTTCATAGTGTGAGGCGATGGTCTGACGTCTGGCGTCAGTAGGTTTCGCGGAAGGCGCCCCACGCGGGGATGATGTCTTGCGCGGCCTGGTCGAAGCCCAGCACGAAGCTGCCCACGTTGGCGCCCATCTGCGGCACCCCGGGAAGGACGCTCTGGGTGGGCAGACCGTTCACCCACGAGCTCATCCTCGGCACGGTGTCGACGACCGAGTTGCGAACGTGGTTGGTGAGTCTGATCAAGTCGCCGGTCGCGGGGTCGCCACCGAGGATTCGGCTCCACGCCTGGCTCGCGTAGTTCGTCCCAGGCTTGATCAACGAGTCGAGGGACTCCCGGATCGCCGTCTGCGCTGCGTCGCCCCGCACTCCGTGGAGGGCGAAATGCTCGACCTTGCTGCGCGCGGTGCCGATGGCCTGGACCGCGCCGGGCGATCGGAACATGCCGTACAGGCCGCTTCCGATGCGCGCCGCACCGCCACCCGTGCGGAGGATTCCCGCGATGGGCTTCACGAACGGGATCAGCCCGATGACGTCGAAGATGATGTCGGTGGCTGTGGCTCGGCCCTTGAACAGCAGATAGATGTGCGCGATGAGGCTGACCACGGTGATGATCGCCGCTGCGATCAGGAAGATCGCGGCCAGCGGGGCGGCGACGAACAACGCGGCGATGACGAGGGCCATGGCGATGTAGCCGATCGCTTCGATGAAGAAGTCGAGCGCGTCGTCGAACCAGCTGTCGTTGTTGTCCGCGGCATTGATGGCGTCGCCGATGCCGGTGACGGCCGCGTCGTACGCGTCGCTCCAGGTGCCGAAGTGCAGGTCGTAGGTCTCCCAGAGGGCGGTGAGCTCTCCCTGCGCGGCCCGTGCGGAGCTTCCGGCCTCGCTGAGTGCGGTGGCGGCCGCCGTGACCTCCTGGTCGGTCGGCTCTTCTTCCCAGATCCACGTGGTGTCGAGGTCGCTCGACGTGCGCTGGGCCTCCTGCTGCTCTGCCAGCGCGGTCTGCGCGGCGGCGGCCTTCTCCTCGATCTGCTCGACGAGCGGGGTGAGCCGCAGCTGTGCGGTCTCGAGGGCGGTCGCGTAGGTGCGCAGCACTCGGCCGGTGTCTTCGTAGCGGGTTCCCGCCTTGTCGAGGTCGGCGTGCACGCCTTCGGCGCTCTCGCGCAGCGTGTCGACCGCCTCGCTGATCTGGGTCTCGCCCTCGCTGATCTTCTTCAGCGAACGGGCGGTGCGTGCCATCTGGAGCCCGAGGGTCACCAGCTGTTCGCCGCGCCCGTGGATGTCTGTGTGAGTCCCCTCGAGCACGACCAGAGGGTTGTTCTGGGGGGAGGTCATGTCCATAGTCATTGCGGTGTCCTCTAGACGGGGATGTTGTCGCGGCCGGGATTGCTGAGCGGGCTGGTCTCTGCGGCGGTGAGCCCCGCGTTGAGCTCGGTGTCCAGGGTGGTGAAGCCGTCGATGATGGCCTGGAGGTGCTCTTGCACCTTCGTCAGGTTCTCGGTCAGCATCTCGCGGTTGTGGTTCCAGTCGGCTTCGAAGTCGTAGACACGGCCGCGGAGGTCGCCTCGACCGGCCGGATCGCCGATAGCGGCTTCGATGTCGTCGTTGGTGTCTGCGACGTCGGTGAACTCGGTGATGGAGATCAGCAGCGACTCATTGACGAGTTCGAGGTCCTGCATGTTGAGCCAGATCTTGTCGGCCATGCCGAGCCCGTCCTTTCGTGAGTGTCAACTGGATCCAGGGCCGGGGCGCGTAGTGCGCCCCGGCCGCATAAAACGCGGTGCCTAGCTGCCGGCGAGAGCTGCGTCGTGCTCCTGGGTCTTGGTGGCCATGTCGCGCAGTGCCTGCGACATCGACGTGATTCCGTCGATGGCCTGGTTGACGCCCGTGTTGAGCTCGCGGTAGCCGTCGCCGAATGCGCCGGAGGCGAGTTCGGTCTTGAAGCCCTCGCCGAGAAGGTCTTCGACCTTGCCGAGCAGGGTGACGAGCTGGCCGCGGATGTCGTCGGCACCGCCGTCGAGGGTGAGGGCGGTCTGTTCCATTGCTTCGTAGCTGGCGTGGAAAGTCATATTTCTAGTCCTTCTCGATGTCGGTGCATTTGTGGAGTCGTGCTCGGATTGGTTCTTACTTTAAGTGAAGCCCGTCGCTATGGCGATGGGCACACCTACCCATGCTCTACCAAAGGCAGCTGCACCCGCGACACTGCGCCGTTCTGCACGTACAGTCCGCGGCCCTCGGGGAACTCGTGGCGTGCGACACGGGGGAACGGCACCTTGAAGATGCTGTCGCCGTCGTGGGTATCGGGTTTCAGGATGATTCCCTTGCGGCCCGCCTTCATGTCGCCGACGAGACCGAAGCTGCTGCCGAGCGCCGAGACGTCGGCCTCGGTGATCATCAGGTGGTCGCTGCGGTTGACCTTCTGGGCGAGTGCGATGAGCGGCTTCTCCAGCGGGGTGCCGGCGAACTGCACGAAGTTCTCCACCACGATCACAAGGCGGCCGGTGATGTCTTCGTCTGCGACGAGGCCGGCGAGCTCGGTGGCGAGATCGACCGCGTCGTCGACCCGCACGGCGCTACGCATCCACGGGAAGTCGTTCGCCAGGTCGGAACGGCGCCCGCCGATGTGGAAGAACTTGGCCGCGGGGTCCCAGCGGGCGACACCGCGGGTGATGGCCCGCAGCGCGTTGGTCTTGCCGCTCGACGGCGGACCGCCGACCACGAGGGTACCGGTGGGGTCGAAGCCCATCGGTGCGAGCGCCTGGTCGGAGATGCCCAGGGTGGGGAACTCGCCGACGGATGCCGGCAGGGCGTCGATAGACACCTCGCGCGGGAGTGCGCCGACGGGGGGCGCATCCGCCACGCCGCCGGCCCGCAGCCGCTCGGCCAGCGCCTTGGTCGCGGCGGTCTGCTCGGAGACGTTCGACGTTCCGCCGATGATCGCGACCTGGGTCTCTTCGCCGTCGACGATGGCGCGGCCGGGCGGCGAGGTCTCGCTGAGCACGTCCTTGGGCGCGTCGAGGATCTGGTACGAACCCTCGTCGGGCAGGCGAAGCACGATCCGTCGCTGGATGGCGGCGTTGACGGCGGTCGGCACGCTTCCGTACCGGTCGGCGGTGATGACCGCGTGGATGCCCATCGGTCGTCCCTCGCCGAGCACACGCATAAAGGCGTTGTAGAGCGGCGCCCGCGCGAGGCTCGTCTCGTACTCCTTGCGGAACGAGCCGAATCCGTCGAGCAGCAGCAGCACACGGGGCTCGGCCTGATTGCCGGTGATCTCCCGGTATTCGTCGATCGAGCCGGCGTTCACCGCGGTGTAGGCCTCGGAGCGGCGGTCGAGCTCGGCGCGCAGCATCACCAGCAGGCGTGACACCCGCTCGTGGTCGTCGCCGGCCACGACGGATCCGACGTGCGGCAGCGCCTCGATGCTGCGCAGCGCGCCGGTGCCGAAGTCCATGCCGTAGACGTCGACTCGACCGCCCTGGGGCGCCATGCCGGCGGCGATCGCGAGGGTGCGCAGCAGGGCGGTCTTGCCCGTGCCACCCGTGCCGTAGACGGCCATGTGGCCGTCCTTGTCGGGGTAGAAGAACGCGGGGATCTGCTGCTGGCTCTCCGGCTTGTCGCTGATGCCGATCACGATCGCCGAGTCGCGTTCCTGCGGCAGACGCAGCAGGTCGTAGCCGGTCGCGAGGTCGTCGAGCCACGGACGCCGTGGGGCCGGGATGCCGACCGCCGCCGCCGCGCTGATCAGGTTGGTGACGATGCGCGACTGGTCGTTGGGCCCGGGGTCCGACGTGTGCTCGTTCGACTCCTGCACCGCCGGGTCCCAGGGTGTGACCGCGCCGAAGCGCAGCTCGGAGATCTTCACACCGGCGGCCTCGGGCTCGTCGGTCGTCCAACCGCCCGCGTACCCGGACTGGAAGGGGATGAGCCTTCCCGGCCCGGTCTTGGCGATGGCGCGACCCGGGATGGACGGGTCGAACGTGCCCGCGACCGGGTCGCCCACGACGTCCTTCGAGTCCGACTCGTCGGCCATACGCAGCGCGACGCGCAGGTTGGTGTTGGCACGCAGGTTGTCCTTGATCACGCCGGCGGGGCGCTGCGTGGCCATGATCAGGTGGATGCCGAGCGAGCGCCCGCGCTGGGCGATGTCGACGACGCCGTCGACGAACTCGGGCACCTCGCCGGCGAGGGCCGCGAACTCGTCGATGACCAGCACGAGCGCAGGCGGGCACTCGGGGTCGCCGCGCTTCTCCAGCTCGATGAGGTCTTTGACCTTCTTGCGGTTGAACAGGTGCTCGCGGTGGTGCAGTTCGGCGCGCAGGCTCGTGAGCGCCCGGCGCACGAGGTGCGGGCTGAGGTCGGTGACGAGGCCGACGCAGTGCGGCAGCTTGACGCACTCGGCGAACGCCGACCCGCCCTTGTAGTCGACGAACAGGAAGGTGACCCGGTCGGAGCTGTACTCGGCGGCCATGCCCAGCACCCACGCCTGCAGGAACTCGCTCTTGCCCGAGCCGGTGGTGCCGCCCACCAGAGCGTGCGGTCCCTGCGTGCGCAGGTCGAGGTGCATGGCGTCGGGGGAGGTCTGGCCGACGAGGGCGCGCAGGGTGCCCGCGCGCTTGCGGGCGATTGGCGGGCGTCCGCTGCGGTCGTGGATCGAGTTGTTCTGGCTCCACCGGTCGACGGCGGCCCGGGTCTCGGTCGAGAGGTCGGAGCCGAGGAGGGTGAGCATCGAGACGCTGCGGGGCAGGTCGCTGGAGTCGGCGATCACCGCGCCGGCGTCGACGACGGGGGCGAGGCGGCGGGCGAGCATCCGCGCGTAGTCGGCCGAGACGCCCTCAACGCGTACTGCGGGCACGACCATTCCCTGGCGGACGAAGTGCACGACGGATGCCTCGAGGCCGTCGCTGACGTCGACGAACGTGCGGCAGGCGGCCGGCAGGGCCTCGACTCCGGGCGCCATCCAGATGGGGAAGACGCGGGCGTCGGCCGCGTCCTCGACGATCTGCACGAGGCGCGCGCGGTCGACGGGGGCGTCGCCCGAGATGAGCAGCACCAGCGCGGCGCCGCCGTCGGAGAAGAACGAGATGGACTCGCGCGAACCGACCTTGGCGCCGCGCGCCGCGGCCGCCTTGTCGTCTTCGGATGCGCCCCGGTCTTCGTTCGCGCGGCGGATCTCGGCGCGGCGAACGCTGATGATCTCCTCGAGCGAGTTGAGCATGGCGCGACCGGTCGCGGCGCTGTCGGCGAGCTGGCCGCCGTCGATCGGGCTGTGCGCCGAGGTGGTGTGCGGCAGCCACTTCAACCACTCGAAGTCGGGTGTCGCCGAGGGGGCGAGCATGGCCGCGAAGGTCACCTCGGCCGGCGAGTGCAGCCCGGCGTACTGCACGATGAGGGCGCGGGCGGCGTCGGCCACGAGCTCGTCGGGTCCGCAGATGCCGAGTGCTCCGGCGAGGAACGGGTTCTCGACGACGGGCACGTCGTCGATCAGGCGCACCCGCTCGCGCAGGTCGTCGACCCGACGGGCGTAGAGCGGCAGTCCGCGGCTCGCGTCGTCTTCGGCGATGGTGAGCCGGCTGGGCATGCTGCCGAGGCCGAGCCGCACGTCGAGAAAGTTCCAGTGTTCCGGGCGCCGGGTCCAGAGCATCGGGCCGAGGCGGTGGGCCTCCGCGTACACCTCAGCGACCGAGGGGCTCTCGCGCAGGCGGATCTCCCGCTCGCGGGGGGCCTCGGTGAGAAACTGGTCCTCCATGTCCTCGATCTGCAGCTCGAAGCGCTCGATCTCCATCTTCGTCTTCTTGCCGATGCGCGTGCGCTGCGCCATGTAGTTGCCCACGAGCATCAGCGGCGCGAGCGCGACGAAGCCGAGGGAGATCGGGTTGCGCGTGAACGCGAACATCATGGTCCCCATGAGGATGGGCGCCATCATGGTGATCCAGGTGAAGGGCGGGTCGTCTTTGTCGACCGGCACGTCGGGAGTCGGCAGCTCCTTCGACGGGTAGCGCGCCTCGACGCGGGGCGAGCGGTTGAAGCGCAGCAGCCCGCCGCGTTCGAGGATGTCGTCTTCGGCCCCGGCGATGCCGACGATGAGCGCGATCGAGACGGTGCTGTCGCCGAGCACGACCGACTGGCCGCTCGCGAGGTTGACGCGCGGCACGAGTCCGCCGTCGACCAGGATGCCGTTGGCCGAGTTGAGGTCGACGAGCTCGATGCTCGTCGGCGAGATCTCGATGCGTGCGTGCCTCTTGGAGATGAGCGAGTCGGCGATCACGACGGCGTTGCCCGCGTCGCGTCCGAGCAGGCTCGAGCCGAGGGGGAGCCGCACCTCGCGGCCGGAGTCCGGACCGCTGATGATGCGCAGCACGGCCGCGTCGGTGCGCGGGTCGCCGCCGGTGATGCTCGACGGGTGGATCAGCGACTGGGCGATCGCGACGTCGAAGCCCGAGCCGATGGCGGCGTCGCCGATCGGAACGGAGGCGTCGAGCACGGTGAGCTTCGCGGCCTCGGGCGGGCCCACCTTCAGCGTCACGTTGGCGTGCGCGTCGGTGATGACCCGGGTGAACGGGTCGGTCTCGAGGATCGTGCGTGCGACGTCGCCGACCGTGGCCGTCGCGTCGGCCGTCACGACGATGTCGATGGGGCCGCCGTTCTCGCGACGTAGGGCGAGTTTGAGTTTCACGCGTCTCCTCTAGCTTCACTGCCGGGTCGTGCTTCACTGCTGGGCGGGTAGACCGCGAATGCCCGGTCTCCGAGACGCATGGTGCCGCCCCAGGGGATGATCGTCGAGTCGCCGTCTGCGACGGGTGCGGCGACTCCGGCACGGTCGATCGCGGCCGACCCGTTGCTCGAGCCGAGGTCGGTCAGGCGGATCCCGCCGTCGACCACGTCGAGTCGGGCGTGGGTCTTCGACATGGAGAAGGAGTCGTCGGCGACGGCGATGACCGCGAGTCCCGGATGCGCCGGGTGGGCGGTGGGGTTGCGCCCGATGAGCGCCGTGCCGTCGACCGTGTACCTGATCGAGTCGTGGTCGACGAGCAGCGCGCGGGCGGCCATTGACGCCGTCGGCGCGGGGGAGGCCGCGGGTGCTGACGCGACGGGTGCTGACGCGACGGGCGGGACCGAAGCGGCGGGTGGTGCCGACGCGACGGGCGCGCCCTGCACGACGGGCTGGGCGACCGCCGCGGCGGCGGGCGGCGAGTCGGAGATCGCGGGCGCCGGCTGAGCGGGCGCGGGCGCGGCGAGGGGAGCGGCATCGGCGGCGACTCCCGCGGCGCTGCCCACAACGATCGACGAGCGCGACCGGCTGCCGGGAACGAAGCCCACACGGCCCTCGCCGCCCGTGGCGAGCGACGGCACGTCGGCCTCGACGGGCTGGCCGGCGCGCTCCAGGTCGCGGCGCGCGAGACGCAGCGCCTTGGCGTCGTAGGGGTTGAGTCCGGCCCGCACGTCGAGCAGCCAGCTGCGGCTGATCAGGTCGAGCCAGCCGCGGTCGGCGCGGTTGCCCGCCCAGAGCGGGGAGGCGAGCAGAACGAGCGCGCCCAGAACGGGCACGACGGTGCCGGCGGCGACGAGCACGACGGCGCGCAGCGCGACCCGCCAGAAGCCGGGCTTGCCGAGGGTGTCCACGTTGACCGATCGCAGGCCGAGCATCCGCTTGCCGATGGTGACGCCGCGGAGGCCGTGCACGATGAGCTGAACCAGAACCAGGATGAGCGTGAGCGCGTAGCCGACGACAGACAGCACGATCGAGAGGAGCGGAGGGGTGTCGCCGGCCAGCAGCGCGCCGACAACGACCGGGTACGAGACGATCCCGGGAATCGCGACGATTCCGACGAAGAGCGCGTCGATCAGAAACGCGGACGACCGCCGTCCGAGCGGCGCAGGCAGCAGTCCGAGGCCTTCGTTACTCACAGGCAGTCCCCCATTAGTCGTGCCCGAGGGGCAGCTGCCAGCTTAGCGACAGGTCGGTGCGACCTCGATGGGCAGCCCTGCCCATCGCCCGCACACGAAACGAGCCCGCGCCGCGCGTGAAACAACGTCGCAACATCGCGCGGTTAGAGTGGGGCCATGGGCGACCTGTTTGATGACTATGGCGCCACCACCACGCGCAGGACTGGCGCGGTCGCGTTCGATGAGATGTTCTCCACGCCGGGGCAGGCGAGGCCGCCGTACAAGGCGCTCCACGCCGCTCTCGCGCAGATGACCCAGGAAGAACTGCGGGGCAGAACCGATGCCCTCGCGAGTTCCTACCTCGCTCAGGGGGTGACGTTCGACTTCGCCGGTGAAGAGAGGCCGTTCCCTCTCGACGCGGTTCCCCGGGTGATCGAGCAGGCCGAATGGCTCGAGGTCGAGGCCGGCATCAAGCAGCGCGTCAGGGCGCTCGAGGCGTTCCTCGCCGACATCTACGGCAAGCAGGAGGCCATCAAAGACGGGGTGATCCCCGCGAAGCTGGTGACGAGCTCGAGCCACTTCCACCGTGAGGCGGCGGGCATCGAACCGGCGAACGGCGTGCGCATCCAGGTCAGCGGCATCGACCTGATCCGTGACGAGCAGGGCGGATGGCGCGTGCTCGAAGACAACGTGCGGGTGCCGTCTGGCGTCAGCTACGTGATCTCGAACCGCCGGGTCATGGCGCAGACACTGCCCGAGCTCTTCGTCTCGATGCGGGTGCGCCCCGTGGGCGAATACCCGCACAAGCTCCTGCAGGCGCTGCGCGCCAGCGCCCCCGAGGGTGTCGACGAGCCCAACGTGGTCGTGCTCACCCCCGGCGTCTACAACTCCGCCTACTTCGAGCACACCCTGCTCGCTCGGCTGATGGGCGTCGAGCTCGTCGAGGGCCGCGACCTGTTCTGTTCCGGCGGCCGCGTCTGGATGCGCACCACGGCCGGCCCCACCCGGGTCGACGTGATCTACCGCCGGGTCGACGACGAGTTTCTCGACCCGCTGCAGTTTCGCGCCGACTCGATGCTCGGCAGCCCCGGCCTGCTGCTCGCGGCGCGTCTCGGCAACGTCACGATCGCCAACGCGGTGGGCAACGGCGTCGCCGACGACAAGCTCGTCTACACCTACCTGCCCGACCTCACGCGCTACTACCTCGGTGAGGAGCCCATCCTCAAGAACGTCGACACCTGGCGTCTCGAAGACCCGGGTGCGCTCGAAGAGGTGCTCGACCGTCTCGACGAACTCGTGGTGAAGCCCGTGGACGGATCCGGTGGCAAGGGCCTCGTGGTCGGCCCCGCGGCATCCAAAGACGAACTCGCGAAGCTGCGGGCGAACCTCATCAAGGACCCCCGTGGCTGGATCGCGCAGCCCGTCGTGCAGCTGTCGACCATCCCCACCCTCGTCGACGACGGCATGCGCCCGCGCCACGCCGACCTCCGGCCGTTCGCGGTCAACGACGGCAAGGACATCTGGGTGCTGCCCGGCGGCCTCACCCGCGTCGCCCTGCCCGAGGGCGAGCTCGTCGTGAACAGCTCGCAGGGCGGCGGCTCGAAGGACACCTGGGTGGTGGGGCTCGATCCGCTGCAGGTGTCACGGCACAGCATCCAGGGCCTCGTCGCCGACCAGGCGTCGTCGACCCAGGCGATCCCGATCGTCGCGGCCGACCACGTGCAAGACCACTCGCCGCACGACGGACCGCGCGGCAACGGGCAACAGGAGCAGCAGCAACAGACCGGAGGCGCATCATGCTGAGCCGCATCGCCGAGAGCCTGTTCTGGATCGGCCGCTACATCGAGCGTTCCGACGGCACCGCGCGCATCCTCGATGTGCATCTCCAGCTCCTGCTCGAAGACCCCTGGATCGAGGAGGACCTCGCCTGCCGTTCGCTCCTGAGTGTTATGGGCAGCGCCGTGCCGGAAGACCAGGTGCTCACCCGCGCCGACATCCTGTCGATCCTCGCGGTCGACCGTTCCGAGCCCGCGTCGATCGCCTACTCGCTCGGCGCCGCCCGCGAGAACGCCCGCCGGGCCCGCGAGATCGTGTCGACCGAGCTGTGGGAGTGCCTCAATACGACGAGGGCGCGGATGCCCCGCAAGGTCTCCGGAGACAAGGTGCACGAATTCTTCGGCTGGGTGCGCGAACGCAGCGCCCTCGCCGTCGGCATCATCGAGTCGGCGACGAGCCGCGACGAGGCCTGGCAGTTCTTCACCCTCGGCCGCAGCCTCGAGCGGGCCGACATGACCGCGCGCCTGCTCGCGACCCGGTCGCTCACCGAGGCGAGCGGCCCGTCGTGGACCACCATCCTGCGCAGCTGCGGCGCCTACGAGGCATACCTGCGCACCTACCGCGGGGTTCCCAGCGCACGGAACGCGGCGGAGTTCCTGCTGCTCGACCGGCTCTTCCCCCGCAGCATCCTGTTCTCGGTCTCTCGAGCCGAGGCGTGCATGCGCGACCTCGAGCCGCGGGCCGAGCGTGTGGGTGTCTCCGACCAGGCCCAGCGCCAGCTCGGGCAGATCCGCAGCGAGCTGGAGTACCGGCCGATCGCCGAGATCCTCGACGACCTGCCGCGCCACATGGACAACGTGCAGGCCGCCACGAGCGCGGCATCCGAGGCGATCCGCCAGCGCTACTTCCCGACCAACGCCGCACCCAGCTGGGTGGGGGAGAGCTCATGAACCGCCTTCGCATCAAGCACATGACCGGATTCCACTACGGCGGAGACGTCACGGCGTCGTACAACGAGGCGCGCATGCTGCCCGTGAGCGCCGACGGCCAGCTCGTGCTGTACTCCCACGTCGAGATCCTGCCGATCTCGAGCCAGCACAACTACGTCGACTACTGGGGCAGCCGGGTGTCGTCGTTCGAGATCCTCACCCCGCACAAAGAGCTGTCGCTCACCGCCACGAGTCTCGTCGAGGTGCGCCCGCGCGTGCACACCTCGGAGAAGCTCACCTGGGACGCCCTGACCGCGCTCTCCGAGACCTCGACCGCCTACATCGAGCAGACGAAGCAGACCCGCCGCACCGAGCCGCCCGCCGACGTGGTCGCGCTCGCCGCGGAGATCGCCGGGCGCTCGTCGTCGCCGTGCGACGCCGCCCTCGAGATCTGCACCGCGATCGGCGATGCGGTGGAGTACATGCAGGGCTTCACCGGGGTGCACTCCACTGCCAAGGAGGCGTGGGAGCAGCGCAAGGGCGTCTGCCAGGACATCACGCACCTCGCCCTCGGCGCGCTGCGCTCGGTCGGCATCCCCGCCCGCTACGTGTCGGGCTACCTGCACCCCAAGCCCGACGCCGCGGTCGGCGAGACCATCGCGGGGGAGTCGCACGCCTGGGTCGAGTGGTTCTGCGGCGAGTGGCGCGGCTTCGACCCGACGAATCTCATCGACATCGGCGACCGCCACGTCACGGTCGGACGCGGACGCGACTACAACGACGTGCCCCCTCTGCGCGGCGTCTACGCGGGACCCTACGGCAGCGAGCTCTTCGTGAAGGTGGAGATCACGAAGGAGGCGTAGCCGGGGTCGCCCCAGACGGCGCCGTTTCAGACAGGCGCCGGTCGACGATCCAGCCGGCGACTGCGAGGGTGACGAAGGCGAGCCCGCCGAGCGCCCATGCGACCCACTGTTCGCTGTTGCGGGCCACGATCGCGGCAGCGACGAGAGCGACTACCAGCAGCGCGCCGAGGACCACGACGTAGACGACCGTCCCGCGCCGCAGCCGGATGGGGGCCGGCATCGCGCGGGAGACGGCGCGGTCGAACAGGGTGAACGCGATGGCGGCGGGCAGCCACGCCACACTGTAGACATCGGGTGCCAGCAGTGAAGACGTGATCACGGCCGCTGCGGCCACCGCTCCGACGACGGCGAAATACCACACGGGTCGCCCGACTCGCTCCCGACCGCGAGAAATGTCAGTATTGCTCACCGATTGCATGCTCTATCCACCCACGATCGCCGCCGACTGTCAAACGAGCGCGCCTCAGCGAGCGACGGCGACGGTTACGGCAGCGCCACCGGTGTGACGTTCCACACGACCGGGGTGGCGTAGAACGGGTTCTCGGCGGGGTCGGGCTCCGACAGGATCAAGGGGCTCGCGTTCTGCCAGGTCAACCCGACGACGCTCGATCCGGCCGGTGCGGTGTAGACGACGCACTCGATGTACTCGCCGTCTCCGCGCTCGGGATCACCGCTGAAACGCCCGATCTCGAACGGGCAGGCGGAGTTGGAGGTCAACGATCCGGCGTACTGGAGCTGCACCATTCCGCCCTGCGCGCCGTTGTCGAGCACCGGAAGAAGCAGGGGAGTCGTGTAGGCCGACGGGCTTCCGGTGACCCAGCGGTGCTGCATCACGGCGAAGAACGGTGTGGTGCCGGCGAACTCGGCGCCGTTGTCGAAATCGTCCCAATACGACGGGTCTCCCTCGGCCACGCCGATGACGGTCGTCTCGATCGGGTCTTCCGGATCGCCCATGGGGTTCGTCTTCGGCAGCAGGGCGATTTCGCCCGTCGCCAGGCGCTGCCCGGGTGTGGCCGTCGGCGCGGTCTCGCTCGGCATGGTCACGGTCTCGAATGGCATCGAGGTGGCAGCATCACCATCGGTGGTGGCGGGAGACCCGCTGGGAGACCCGCCCGTGGAGCAGCCGGTGAGCAGCGCGCCCACGGCTACAGCCGCGACGACCGACACGGTGGTGAATCGACCAGATACCCTACGAACTCTCATGTGGAATCCCCCTCACTTCCAACCTAAGCCCTGCGCGCCACGGTCTCCTCCACGGCGAGCTCCTCCTCGGCGACGGCGCGGTCGCCGGGGCGGCGCACGCTGTGCGACAGCACGAAGCGGATGCGACGGGTCGGGTGGCGCCGTAGGCGCAGGTCGTTCGAGACGACCATCCAGACCAGGCCGACGATCGCCGCGAGGATGCCGGCGATCGCAGCCACGCCGATCGCCCAGCGCGGCCCGAACGCGTTGGCCACGGCGCCGACGATGGGCGCTCCGAGCGGGGTTCCGCCCACGAAGATCGCCATGTAGAGCGCCATGACGCGCCCGCGCATCACGGGCTCTGTCGTGGTCTGCACCATGCTGTTCGCCGTCGTCATAAACGTGATCGACGTGAGTCCGACCAGCACGAGGGAGATCGCGAAGGTCGTGAAGGTGGGCATCACGGCAGAGATCGCGCAGGCGACGCCGAACGCGGCCGCCGAGATGAAGACCACGCGCATCTGCGGCTTCTCCCGCCGTGCGGAGAGCAGGGCGCCGGTCACCGAGCCGATCGCGAGCACCGACGACAGCAGACCGAACTCGCCCGCGCCGTGGTCGAACTCCACCCGCGCCATGGTCGCGGTGAAGATCGCGAAGTTGAGGCCGAAGGTGCCCACGATGAACACCGCGACCATGATCGCCACGATGTCGGGCCTCTGCGCCACGTACCGGAACCCCTCGAGCAGCTGCCCCGGCTCCCTCGGCGCGCGGGCCGCTACGCGAAGCTGCCCGCGGCGCAGCAGAGCGAGCGACAGCAGCGTCGCCGCGAATGTCAGCGCGTTGATCAGAAACACCCAGCCCGCGCCGACGGCGACGGTGAGCACGCCCGCGGCGGCGGGACCGACGAGGCGGGCGGCGTTGAACGACGCCGAGTTGAGGGCGACCGCGTTGGGGAGGTCCTTCTCCGAGACGAGCTCCGACACGAACGCCTGCCGCGCGGGCGCGTCGATCGCGGAGACCACGCCGAGGGCGAACGCGAAGCCGTAGACATGCCAGAGCTCGGCGACCCCGAACAGCACCATAACGCCGAGGGCGACGCCGAGCAGCGCCATCAGCGACTGCGTCAACATCAACAGCTTGCGGCGGTCGAACCGGTCGGCGATGAGCCCCGACCACGGCACGAGCAGCAGCTGGGGGCCGAGCTGCAGCGCCATCGTGATGCCGACCGCGACGGCGTCGTTGTCGGTGAGCATCGTCAGCACGATCCAGTCCTGGGCGGTGCGCTGCATCCAGGTGCCCACGTTCGACACGAGGGCGCCGGCGAACCAGAGCCGGTAGTTGATGCCGCTCAGCGAACGGAACATGGCACTCACTGGTCGGCGAGCCTCCGCAGAATCGTCTCGGCGGCGTCGAGCGTCGCCCGCTCCTCGGCGCTGAGGGCGTTCAGCCGCGATGCGAACCACGCGTCTCGGCGGCGGCGGGTCTCTCTCACGAGGCGACGGCCGGCATCCGAGACGTCGATCGCGACCTTGCGTCCGTCGGTCGCGTCGGCGACCCGGGTGACGAGCCCGGCCTCGACGAGGGCGTTGATCGTGCGGTTCATCGACGGCGGGGTCACGCGCTCGTGCTCGCTCAGCGACCCGAGCGTCTGCGCGCCCTCGTTCGCGAGGATGAACAGCACGCTGAGCTTGCCGTCGCTCATCGCGTCGTCGGCACGTTCGGCCCGCACCCGGCGCGCGAGTCGCAGCACCGTGTGCCGCAACTGGTGGCCGAGTTCGTTAGTCATCGATAGTTAGCATAGTCAATTAGCCTTGCTAAGTAAATTCCCCCGCGATGACTCGACGGCGCCGCAGGCTCGGGCATAATCGCAGCATGAACCAAAGCGCTCCCACCCCCGTCATCGTCGTCGGCTCGGTCAACATGGACCTGCTGTTCACCGGCCTCACCGCCATCCCGAAGCCCGGCCAGACGGTGTCGTCAGAGACCTTCCGCATCGTGCCCGGCGGCAAGGGCGCCAACCAGGCAGCGGCCGCGGCCCGCCTGGGCGCCGACGTGCGGTTCGTGGCGGCCATCGGCACCGACGATCTCGGCGACCAGGCCTGGGCCGCGCTCGAGTCGGCCGGCGTGGGCCTCGAGCACGTGACGCGCGTGGCCGAGCCGACCGGGGTCGCCGCCGTCGTGGTCGACACGGCCGGCGAGAACTCGATCATCATCAACCCGGGTGCGAACGCGACGGTGAAAGCCGCCGATGCGGCCGCCATCGCGGCCTCCTACGCGGGCAGCCCCGCCGTTGTGCTCGCGTGCCTCGAGGTGCCCATCGACACCGTCACCGAGTGGGCCCGCATCGCGAAGGCCAACGGGTGGACCTTCATCCTCAACCCGGCACCCGTGCCGGCCGAGCCGCTGCCGGCCGAGCTGCTCGCCCTCGTCACCATCATCACCCCCAACGACACCGAGCTCGAGCAGCTCGGCAGCATCGCCGACCTGCACGCCACCGGCATCGAGACCGTCATCGTGACGCGCGGCGGCGACGGAGCCGACCTCGCCCGGGTCGGCGACGAGCCGCACCACCAAGACGTCTTCCCCACCAAACCCGTCGACACGACCGGCGCCGGCGACTCGTTCAACGGCGCCCTCGCCGCCGCGATCGCCGAGGGGCAGAACGTGCGCGACGCACTGCGATTCGCCGCGGCCACCGGGTCGCTCTCCACGCGCGCGATCGGAGCCCGCGACGGACTCCCGACCCGCGCCGAAGTAGATCGCTTGCTCGCCCGCTGATTCAGTACGATTGCCTCAATTAGGGGAGGCAGAGTTGCCCACATTCACGGCAGCACGACGAGAGCACGAGTTCGTCGACGCGCGCGGGGTCACGATCCACTACTACGTGTGGAACGCGGCGAAGCCCACAGCGATCGTGCAGCTCGCGCACGGCCTCGGCGACCACGCGACACGCTACGAGAACCTCGCCCAGTACCTCGTGAAGAACGGCTTCACCGTCTACGCCTCCGACCAACGTGGGCACGGCCGCACGGGCGCCCAGCAGCACGGCGGCGACCTCACGCAGCTCGGCCACCTCGGCGAGGGTGGAATTCGCGCCGTCCTCGACGACGCGCACCAGTTCACCGGCATCATCCAGGCCGACCACCCCGGAGTGCCCGTCGTCTACCTCGGCCACTCCTGGGGATCGATCGTCGGCCAGATCCTCGTCAACGAGCACGCCGAAGACTTCGCCGCCGTCGTTCTCTCCGGCACCGCCCACCGCACGCCGCTGCACATGAACGCCGGCGACCTCAACAAGAGGCACAGGTCGCTCGGCCCCACCCGGTTCGAATGGCTGAGCCGCGACCCGGAGGTCGTGCGGGGGTTCGTCGACGACGAGTACGCGTTCTACGCCGACGCCTGGGGCCTGTTCGGTCTCGACGGGCTGCGTCTCTACGGCCGTCCGAAGAAGGGCCTGCCCGACATCCCGTTGCTCATCGTGATCGGGGAGGAGGACTCGCTCGGGGGCGAGCGCAGTGTGCGCATCCTCGCGGAGAACTACATCCGTCGAGGCGGCCTCACCCACGTCGAGGTCATCGTCTACGCGGGTGCGCGCCACGAGATCTTCAACGAGACCAACAAGACCGAGGTCTACGCCGACCTCGTGCACTGGCTCGCCACCCACCTTCCCGCGACAAGTTAGGCTTTCCTAAGACCGCAGGGAAAGGCACGACATGCACGGCGAATTCAAGGTGCCCGGGGGCAAGCTCGTGGTCGTAGACCTCGACGTCGTCGACAACACGATCACCGGGTTCCGGCTCGCCGGAGACTTCTTCCTCGAGCCCGACAGCGCGCTCGAATCGATCAACGCCGCCGTCAACGGACTGCCGGCAGACACGGATGCTGTGCGTCTCGCCGCCGCCGTGCAGCGGTCGCTGCCCGAGGGCGCCACCATGCTCGGCTTCAGCCCGGAGGGAGTCGCCACCGCGATCCGCCGCGCACTGCAGCGCGCGACCACCTGGCGCGACTACGACTGGCAGCTCATCCACGGCGAGTCGGCGCCGCCCGTGCTGCAGATGGCGCTCGACCAGGTGCTGGCCGAAGAGGTCGGCGCCGGCCGCCGCAAGCCCACCCTGCGCATCTGGGAGTGGAACGAGCCGGCAGTGGTCATCGGCAGCTTCCAGTCTGTGAAGAACGAGGTCGACCTCGACAAGGCCGCCGAGTTCGGCTTCGACGTCGTGCGCCGCATCAGCGGCGGAGGCGCCATGTTCATGGAGGCCGGATCGGTCATCACCTACTCGATCTACGTGCCCGCCGACCTCGTGCAGGGCATGAGCTTCGCCGACTCCTACGCGTTCCTCGACGACTGGGTGCTGCAGGCGCTCAAGTCTCTCGGCATCGAGGCCACCTACCAGCCGCTCAACGACATCACGAGCCCCACCGGCAAGATCGGCGGCGCCGCACAGAAGCGGCTCGGCAACGGCGCCGTGCTGCACCACGTCACCATGAGCTACGACATGGACGGCGAGAAGATGGTGCAGGTTCTGCGCATCGGCCGCGAGAAGATGAGCGACAAGGGAACGAAGAGCGCCGCGAAGCGCGTCGACCCGCTGCGCAGCCAGACCGGCCTCAGCCGCGCCGAGATCATCGAGCGCATGGAGTCGACGTTCGCGAACCTCTACGGGCTGACCGAGAGCGCGATCACCCCGGAGGAGCGCGCGAAGGCCGAGCAGCTCGTCGCCGAGAAGTTCGGCACCGACGACTGGCTGCAGCGCGTCCCGTGACGCGCGTCGCCCGGGGGATCGCCCTCTCCGTCTCGCTCGCCGTCGCCCTCGTGGCCGCGGTGCTGTTCTCGTCCATGGTCGGCCAGCTGGCGATCACCCCGGCAGAAATCGTCGGTTCGGTGCTGCGAGCCGCGGGAATCCAGAACGACTGGGCGCCCACCGACAGGATCGTCGAATCCACCATCTGGATCGTGCGGTTCCCCCGCATAGTCATGGGCCTCGCGGTCGGTGCGGCACTCGCCGTCGCGGGCGCCGTGATGCAGGCGATCTTCGGCAACCCGCTCGCCGAGCCCGGCGTGGTGGGCGTCTCGTCGGGAGCAGCCCTCGGCGCGGCATCCGCCATCGTCTTCGGCGGAAGCCTCGGCATCACCGCCGCCCTCGGCTCCTGGGGCGTCGCGGTCTTCGCCTTCGCCGGCGGGCTGCTCGCGACCCTCGTCGTCTACTTCGTGTCGCGCGCGAACGGCCGCACCGAGGTGGTCACCCTGCTGCTCACCGGCATCGCGATCAACGCGTTCGCCGGCGCCGGCCTCGCTTTTATGCTGTTTATGGGCGACACCGCGACCCGCGAGCAGATCACCTTCTGGCAGCTCGGCTCGCTCAACGGATCGCTCTGGCGCGAGGTCGCGATCGTCGCGCCGATCACCGTGCTCGGCACCGTCGTGGCGGTTGTGCTCGGCCGCCGCTACGACCTGCTCGCGCTCGGCGAACGCAACGCCCGTCACCTCGGTGTGAACGTGGAGGCGCTTCGCATCGGGTCGATCGTGCTCGTGGCGCTGCTCACCGGCGTCGCCGTCGCCTTCTGCGGCATCATCGCGTTCGTCGGGCTCGTGGTGCCGCACGTCATCCGCATGATCATCGGGCCGTCGCACCGCCCGCTGCTCGTCGCGAGCGCCGTCGGCGGCGCGGCGCTGCTCACCTTCGCCGATCTTCTCGCCCGCACCCTCGTGCCCGGCGCCGACCTCCCCATCGGCATGCTGACGTCGCTCATCGGCGGACCGTTCTTCTTCTACCTGCTCTACCGGCAGCGCAAACGCAGCGGGGGGTGGGCATGAGCCTGCGCATCGCAGCGACGGGCGTCTCCGTCGTCATCGACGGCCAGCCGATCCTCGCCGACGTCGACATCGAGATCCACGCGGGCGAGGTGCTCGCGCTCGTCGGCCCCAACGGGGCTGGCAAGTCGACTCTGCTCTCGGTTCTCAGCGGCGACCTCAGGCCGACGCACGGATCCGTGCTCGTCGACGGTCGTGACATCCGGGGCATCCGTCATATCGAACTCGCGCGGCTGCGCAGCGTGCTCACGCAAGAGAACCAGGTGAGCTTTCCGTTCACGGTCACCGAGGTCGTCGAGATGGGACGCAGCCCCTGGCAGCGCACCAGCTCGCGGGACGACGACGAGCGCGCGATCGCCGACGCGATCGAGGCGACGGATGTCTCGCACCTCGCCGCCCGCCGGTACACGTCGCTCTCCGGCGGCGAGAAGGCCCGGGTGTCGCTCGCGCGGGTGCTCGCGCAGGGCACGCCCACCGTGTTCCTCGACGAGCCGACGGCCGCGCTCGACCTGCGGCACCAGGAAGAGGTGATGACGACGGCCGCCCGGCTCGCCCGATCGGGCCGCGCCGTCGTGGTCGTGGTGCACGACCTGTCGCTCGCGTCGGCCTACGCCGACCGGGTCGCGCTGGTCGCATCCGGGCGGCTCGACACCGTGGGCACGCCCGCCGAGGTCTTCACGGCAGAGCGTGTCGAGCGGGTCTACGGCTTGCCTGTGGAAGTGGTGACACAAAATGAACGTCCGGTAATTCTCCCCATTAGGGGGGCGACGTCTGCGTAAGCTGGAGCGGTGAATGGATGGCTCGCACTCGGAATCGCGGTCGTGGCGGTGGTCGCGATCGTGATCGCGCAGCGCGTCGGCTGGATCGATCTCTCGAACAAGAACCAGAACAGCGGACCGCGCGGCGGGGTCATGGGCATCGGCGACGAGGTCTTCAACCCCACCAGGCACGAGGCGCAGATCGAGCTCGACCGGCAGACCGTGCTGCCCGCGCCCGCGCCGCTTCCGGGCGACGGCGACAAGGGCATCTACCGCGGCCGCGTCGAGATCGACCTCGACCCGAAGCCCGCACGGCGCGCTCCCCGCCACTAGCCGCGCCGCCGCCCCACCCGATCGGGCCGCGCATCCGGTGCTTCAGCGCCATTCTGGGACGACTGCGCCAGCGCGCCCTGTAGCGCTTGTCCCGAACTGACGCACAAGCAGCGCCGTGGCTCAGCCGAGCAGGCCGGCCAGGGGTCGCGCCTCGTAGCCGAGCGCCTCGGCGACCTCGGAGTTGTAGAGCGCTCCGTCGTGTGTGCTGAGCCCCTTCGACAGCGCGACGCTCGCGGCGATGGCCCCGCGCCAGCCGCCGTCGGCGATCTGCAGAACATAGGGCAAGGTCGCGTTGGTGAGCGCCTGCGTCGACGTCTGGGCCACGGCCCCCGGCATGTTGGCGACGCAGTAGTACGTGCTGTTGTGCACGGTGAAAGTGGGATCGTCGTGCGTGGTGGGGCGGCTGTGTTCGAAGCATCCGCCCTGGTCGATCGCGATGTCGACGAGAACGCTGCCCGGCTTCATGGCCGCGACCATCGCGTCGGTGACGAGCTTGGGGGCCGCGGCTCCGGGGATGAGCACCGAGCCGATCACGAGGTCGGCCTCCTTCACGAGCGCGGCGATCGCGTAGGCGGTCGAGACCGCGGTCTTCAGGCTCGAGTACTGGGCCTCGAGCTGGCGCAGGCGCGGAATCGAGAGGTCGACGACCGTGACCTCGGCGCCCATGCCGAGAGCGTTGGCCGCGGCGTGCTCGCCCGCGACGCCGCCGCCGATCACCACGACCTTGGCCTTCGCCGTTCCGGCCACTCCTCCCATCAGAACCCCGCCCCCGCCGTTCGGGCTCATCAGCTGCGTCGCCCCGACCTGGGCAGCCAGCCGGCCGGCGACCTCGCTCATCGGGGTGAGCAGCGGCAGCGAGCGGTCGGGCAGCTGCACGGTCTCGTAGGCGATCGAGGTGGTGCCGGCGGCGAGCAGCGCGTCGGTGCACGGGCGGGAGGCGGCGAGGTGGAGGTAGGTGAACAGCACCTGGTCGCGGCGCATCAGCGGGTACTCCGCGGCGATCGGCTCCTTCACCTTGAGCAGCAGGTCGCCCTGGGCCCAGACCTCCTCGGCGGTGGCGAGCATGGTGCCGCCCGCCTCGACGTAGTCGGCGTCGGTGATGCGCGCACCGAGCCCCGCGCCGGCCTGGATGACGACCTCGTGTCCCCGGCGCACCAGCTCGTGCACGCCCGCGGGAGTGAGGGCCACGCGGTTCTCGTTGTTCTTGATCTCTGTGGGGACTCCGACGCGCATGGCACGATCCGATCTATTGGTGGTGTGCGTAAAAGTGTGGAACCTCTTCGTTTCGATTGGGTTTCTACCGCATATAATTCTTGAGATGAGCCCGATTTCAAGTGATTCTTCTGAATCGGATGCGAATCTCCCCACGAACCGAGAGATTCTTCGCCGATACGAGCCGCTCGACGACATCGACCGGGTTCTCGTGCGGCTGCTGCGCGACGACGCGCGCATCTCGAACGCCCGTCTCGCCGAGGAGGCGGGCATCGCGCCGTCGACGAGTCTCACGCGCGTGCGGGCGTTGATCGAGCGCGGGGTGGTGCGGGGATTCCACGCCGACCTCGACCCTCGTGCGCTCGGGCTGGGTCTCGAGGCGATCATCAGCATCAACATCCGGGTGGGCGCGCGCAAGGCGATCGCGCAGTTCTCCGACGAGATGCGGCGGCTGCCCGAGGTCGTGCAGGTGTTCTTCCTCGGGGGCGCGGAGGACTTCATCATCCACATCGCCACACGGGATACCGATCACGCGCGGCAGTTCGTGGTCGACAACCTCTCGGCGCATCCGTCGGTCGCCTCGACGCGCACGAGCCTCGTCTTCGAGCACCACACGCCCGGGCTGTTCGTCGGGTAGCCGTCGCGCTAGGCGCTGTCGCGCACCACCATGCGGGTCGGCATGATGTTCACGGGCTCGGGGTCGTCGCCGCGCAGCAGCGCGAGCAGCATGACGGCCATCGCCTCGCCCATCTCCACCGACGGCTGGCTGACCGTCGTCAGCTCGACCTCGCCGCCCGTCGCCGCCGGGCTGTCGTCGAAGCCGACGACCGCGACGTCGCCGGGGATGGTGCGCCCGCGTTCGCGCAGAACCGAGACGGCGCCGTTGGCCATGAGGTCGCTCGCGACGAACACGGCGTCGAGATCGGGCGCACGGTCGAGCAGCTCGCGCATGCAGCGCGCGCCGCTCGCCATCGAGAAGTCGCCGTGGGCGAGCAGGTCGGTGCGTTGGCCCGCGGCCAGCATGGCGCGCTCCCAGCCCGAGGCGCGGTCGATGCCGGCGGGCATGTCGGGCGCACCGCCGATGCTCGCGATGCGCTGCCGGCCGAGGTCGATGAGGTACTGGGTGCCCATCTCGGCCGCCGCGGCGTTGTCGACGTCGACGAAGTAGCTCGTCTCGCCGTCGAGGCGCAATGGCCGCCCGCCGAAGACGACGGGAAGCGTGTGGCCGAGGCCGGCGAGAAACTGGTCGCCCGAGTGGTGCGAGACCACGAGCGCCCCGTCGACGTTGCCGCCGAGCAGGTAGCGCACCGTCTTCTCCGACGGCCCGGCGGGACTCGCGAGCTGCAGGGTGAGCACGTAGTCGCTCGGCTCGATGCCCTTGGTGATGCCGTGCACGATCGAGGCGAAGTAGGGGTCGCCGAAGAAACGCATGGTCTCTTCGGGCACGACCAGTGCGATCGCCATCGACTGGCGGTTGGCGAGTGACCTGGCGGCACGGTTCGGGATGTACTTGAGGTCGTCGATCGCGGCGGTGACGGCTGCGAGCACCTCGGGGCTCACGCGCGTCGAACCGTTGACGACGCGTGACACCGTGGAGCGCGACACTCCCGCCGCCGCCGCCACCGCCTCGAGGGTGGGAGGCAGGCGCCTCTGCTGTTCCGTGCTCATCGCCTGCGTCCTCTTCGTGCCCGGTGGTTGTCTTCGTCGAAAGCTACAGTGCGCGGTCTCCGATGATCCGACGGTACTCCAGCGCGCTGTCCTTGAGCGACCGCTCCTGCGTGTCGTAGTCCACCCGGACTATGCCGAAACGCTTGTGGTAGCCCCACGCCCACTCGTAGTTGTCCATCAGCGACCAGTAGAAGTAGCCGTAGACGTTGATGCCGTCGTCGATCGCGTCGACGATCGCGGCCAGGTGCTGGCGCAAGAACTCGGTGCGCTCCGCGTCGTGCACGGCGCCGTCGGAGTCGACGGTGTCGTCGTAGGCGGCGCCGTTCTCGGTCACGTACAGCTTCACCGAGTCGCCGGTGTACTCGTCGTTGACGCGGCGCAGCAGGCGGGTGAGCCCCTCGGGCTGCACCTCCCAGCCCATCGCGGTCAGCGGCAGGTCGCGCAGGTGCCAGAAGATGCCCTCGGCAGCGGGGAACGGCGAGCGCTTCGGGCGCAGCGATGGCGCCTCGGTGCTCATCGACCTCTCGGCCGGACGCACGCTCACGAGTTCGCCGTGATAGTAGTTGACGCCCAGCGCGTCGATCGGCGTCGAGATGACCTCGAGGTCGCCAGGCTGCACGTACGTGTCGAAACCGTACGCCGCGACATCCTCGAGAACGTCTTCGGGGTATTCGCCGCGGAAGATCGGGTCGAGGAAGAACCGGTTGAACTGGCCGTCGATGCGGCGGGCCGCGTCGAGGTCGCCCGCGTCGGCGGGATCGGCCGGCTCGGCCACCGTGAGGTTGAGCGTGATGCCGAGTTTCAGCGCGGGGTCGGCGGCGCGCAGGTCGCGCACCGCGAGGCCGTGCGCGAGCAGCAGGTGGTGGCCCGCAGCGAGGCCGGCCTCCGGGTCCTGCCGGCCCGGCGCGTGCTCGCCGCCGGTGTAGCTGAGAAACGACGAGCACCACGGCTCGTTGAGCGTCGTCCAGTTCTCGACGCGGTCGCCGAGCGCCGCGTGCACGTCCATCGCGTACTCGGCGAAGCGGTAGGCGGTGTCGCGGTCGGTCCAGCCGCCCTTCTCCTCGAGGGCCTGCGGCAGGTCCCAGTGGTAGAGCGTGAGCCACGGCTTGATGTTCTTCTCGAGCAGCGAGTCGACGAGCCGCGAATAGAAGTCGAGGCCCTTCGGGTTCACCGGTCCGCCGTCGGGCCGGATGCGTGACCACGAGGTCGAGAAACGGTACGTCTGCAGACCCAGGTCTGCCATCATCTCCACGTCGGCCTCGTAGCGGTGGTAGTGGTCGCAGGCCACGTCGCCGTTGTGGCCGTCGACGACGGCGCCCGGAACACGCGCGAACGCGTCCCAGATGGAGTCGGTGCGTCCGTCTTCGTGGGTGGCGCCCTCGATCTGGTACGCCGCGGTGGCGACGCCGAAGAGGAAGTCGCTCGGGAAACCCCGGTGGTCGGTTGACGAGGGCGCGGGAGTCGCGCCGGTCACGTCGATGAGGTGGGTCATCCCTTGATTGCTCCTTGCATAATTCCCGAGACCAGCTGCCTGCCCGCGACAGCGAAGAGGATCAGCAGCGGGATGGTCGAGAGCAGCACGCCGGCTAGCACGATCGAGTAGTCGACGAAGTAGTTGCTCTGCAGCAGCGACAGTGCCACGGGAAGTGTCGGGTTGTTACTGTCCAGAATAATGAACGGCCAGAAGAAATTGGTCCAGGTGGCCACAAAGGTGAACAGGGCGAGCATCGCCGCCGCCGGTCGCGCGGCCGGCAGGCCCACGTGCCAGAACGTGCGGATCATGGATGCGCCGTCGACACGGGCCGCCTCGATGAGCTCGTCGGGCAGCGCCTGGGTCAGGTACTGGGTCATCCAGAACACGCCAAAGGCGGTGACGAGAGCGGGCAGGATGACCGCGAGGAGGCTGCCGCTGAGGTGCAGCCACTGCGACATCGCGATGAACAGGGGCACGATGCCGAGCTGGGTCGGTACGGCCATGGTCGCGATGATGAACATCAGCATTCCGCGGCTGCCCTTGAACCTGAGCTTCGCGAACGCGTAGCCGGCGAGCGTCGAGAACAGCACGACCGAGAACGACACCACGGTGGAGACGATGATGCTGTTGGTGAGCGCCCGCCAGAAGCCGACGCTCGGGTTGTTCACCACGGCCGCGGCGTTCTTCAGGAAGTTGCCGCCGGGCAGCCAGTCGATGTTCTGCTTGTTGATGGTGCTCGAGTCGCCGCTGCCGATCAGGAGCGACCAGTAGAGCGGGAAGAGCGCCAGCAGGATGACGATGACGAGAAACGCGTAGCCGAAGATGCCGGGCTTGTTCGTGGCGGCGGACTTCGCCTTGCGGCGGGTGAACCAGCCGGGTGCAGTTGTGGTGGTCATTTGCCGTTTCTCGTTCCCGCGCTCGCGATGGCTCTCGTTGCCGCGAGGTTGATGAGCCCCACGACGATGATGATGAGGAAGAGCAGCCACGCGGCCGCCGCGGCGTGCCCGAACTGGCCGCCGCCTGTCTGGCCGAAGCCCTGGTTGTAGATGAACATGGTGATCGTGAGCCACTGGGCGCTCGAGCCGCCGGCGCCGGTGGTGTCGTACATGCGCGGCTCGTCGAAGATCTGAAGCCCGCCGATCGTCGAGGTGATGATGACGAAGATCAAGGTGGGGCGCAGCGACGGGATCGTGATGGAGAAGAACTGGCGCACCTTGCTCGCGCCGTCGAGCATCGCCGCCTCGTAGTAGTCGCGGGGGATCGCCTGCATGGCGGCGAGGAAGATGAGGGCGTTGTAGCCGGTCCAGCGGAAGTTGACCATGGTCGCGATCGCGAGGTGGCTCGGCACGACCTGCGAGTGCCAGCCGACCGGGTCGAGGCCGATGGTGCCGAGCAGGTTGTTGATGAGGCCGTACTGGTCGCCGAACATGTTGCTGAAGATGAGGGCGACGGCGACGGGCGCGACGACGTAGGGCACGAGCACGCCCATGCGCCAGAAGGTCTTGGCGCGCAGGTTCTGGGCGAGGACGGCGGCGATGATGAGCGCGAGGATCACCTGGGGGATCGCGGAGAGCAGGAAGATGCTGAAGCTGTTGCGCAGTGCGATCCAGAACTTCTCCTGGCCGAGCACCCACTCGAAGTTTCCCGCTCCGACGAAGTCGCCTTGGCCGCCGATGATGTGCCAGTCGAAGACCGAGACGTAGGCCGTGTAGACGATCGGGAAGAGCCCCGTGATGGCGAACAGGATGAAGAAGGGGGAGACGTAGAGGTAGGGGGAGAGTTTGAAGTCCCAGTGGCTCAGGCGGTTGCCGAACGCGATGCGTCTCACCCGCCGTTCGTCGGCCAGAGCTGTTGCGGTCATAAGAGGCGTGTCCTTGTGGTGATGGGGTCGAGAGGTCGAGCGAAAGGGGGCCGGGCCGGCTCTGACGAGCCGGCCCGGCCGGGGTGGTGCTGTTAGCCGATCGACTTCACGTCTGCCTCGAACTGCGTCCACGAGTCATCCGCGTTCTGCGTCTTGTCGACGTCGACACGGTTGATGGCGTCCTGCAGCGAGCTCATGATCGGGAAGTACTTCACGCTCTTGAACGGAGCGACGGTGATCGCCGCCGCACGGTCGGCGAAGATCTGGCCGCTCGGTGCGTCGTTGAAGTACGGGCGGGTGACCGAGGTCAGCTCGTCAGACGACTGGAGCTCGAGCTGGCTGGGGAAGTTGCCGGTCTTGACGAACGACTTGAGCTGCTGCTCGGGGGCCGTCAGCCAGGCTGCGAGCTTCTTCGCCTCTTCGGCGTGTGCGCCCTGGGCCGGAACCGTCAGGTACGAGCCGCCCCAGTTGCCGCCGCCGCCGGGGAAGACGTTGGCGATGTCCCAGGTGGAGACGTCGGGCGACATGCCCTCGATGTTTCCGAGGAACCAGCTCGGGCAGAGCACGGTCGCGAAGGCGCCGTTGACGAATCCGGCGGTCCAGTCGTCGCTCCACTGCTTGAGGTGGGCCGAGAGCTCGGGGCTCGCGTCGAGCACCTGGTCGTAGGCGTCCTTGACGACGGGGTTCGTGGTCGCGATGACCTCGCCGTCGGTGGCCTCGAGGGTTTCTTCGTGCTGGTTCAGGATGCCCTGGAGCATGGCGCCCGATCCGTCGAACCAGGCCGCGTCGCTCGCTGCGGTGAACTTTTGGCCGACAGCGAAGTAGTTCTCCCAGTCGCCCTCGAGCAGTGCGGCGACCTCGGCACGGTCGGTCGGAAGACCGGCGGCGGCGAACAGGTCGGAGCGGTAGCAGATGGCCTCGGGGCCGATGTCGGTGCCGTAGGCGATGAGACGGCCGTCGGAGTCGGTTGCGGCCGCTTCCTTCCAGTCGAGCCAGCGGTCGTCGACGTCGGGCGACGACAGGTCGGTGAGCTTGTCGGAGTACTGCAGCAGTTCGGCGAACCAGTCGATCTCGACCGCTTCGACGTCGGCGAGGCCGGAGCCGGCGCCGAGCTTGGTGAAGTAGTTGGCGCGCGCGTCGTCAGACGTCGCCGCCTTGTTCTGCTTGATGGTGACGTTCGGGTTCTCCTTCTCGTACTCCGCGAAAAGCTCGTCGGTGTACCCGAAGTCGTTGAACGTGGCGACGGTCAGGTTGATCTTGCCGTCGGAATCGCCGCCGCCGGCATCGGCGCTGCAGCCGGTTGCGACAAGGGCGAATACTGCTGCTCCGGCGATGGCGCCGGCTGTTGTGCGTCGTGAAAGTCTCACGGTCACTCCTTTGTGTGCGTGGATGGGAGATCCAGCGAGGAGAGACACACAAGCGTGGGAGCGCTCTCACGGGATCGGGAGTCACACTATGTGGCTCCATCGATCCCTGTCAAGTACCGGATGAGAGCGCTCCCACGAGAAATGCTCGAGCGAAAACGCTTGCAGCCCGCCTCCCCGCAGTAAACACGCGGGAGACGGGCTGCAGCAGCGACCGGAGAATTACCTTCTCGATTGCTCCTCGACCGATTCCGTGCTGGAGGACGCGGTGCTCGGGGAGGCGATGGGAGCCGCGGCTTCGGCGGCGATCTCGGCCTCCGCGGCGGTGGCGGCGGCCGAGGCATCCGCGTTCTCCTGAAGAGCCGACTTCGCTCGCAGCGGGGGAGCCTTGAGGAAGAAGCTCAGCACGAACGCGACGAGCACCACGGCGAGGGCGATCCAGAACACGGTGACGGCCGAGTTCGCGAAGCCCTCGAGGAACGCGGCGCTGAGCCTCGGGTCGGAGGTGTTGAGGAAGCTGGTGTCGCCGCTCACCGAGCCGGCGGCCGCAGACGGGTCCTTCAGGACTCCGAGGATCTGCGCGTTGTCGGGGTCGGCGAGCACCTTCGGGTCGGCCATGGCCGCGGCGAGCCCGTCTTTCACCGACGTCGTGTCGAAGGCCGTCGCGATGTTCAGCGGCCAGCGGGTGAAGATCACCGAGAAGATCACGGCGGTGCCCACGGTGCCGCCGATCTGGCGGAAGAACGTCGACGCGCTGGTGGCCACACCCATGTCGCGCGGCCCGACCGAGTTCTGGCTCGCCAGCGTGAGGGTCTGCATCAGCTGGCCGAGCCCGAGGCCGGTGACGAGCATCCCGATCATCATGAACCAGACCGGCTTGTCGGCCGTCGCGAAGGTGAAGATGAAGAAGCCGACCGCCATAAAGCCCAGGCCGATCGTGGGGAACCTCTGGTACTTGCCGGTGCGGGCGATGAGCTGGCCGCTCACGATCGACGAGATCATGAGGCCGAGGATCATCGGCAGCATCAGGAAGCCGCTCTCGGTGGGCGTCGCGCCGTTCACGACCTGCAGGTACAGGGGCAGGGTCATCATGGCGCCGAACATGCCGAAGCCCACGAGCACGCCGAGCACGGTGGCCATCGAGAACGTCGAGCTCGAGAAGAGCTTGAGGGGGATGAGTGCGTCGTCGCCCATCAGCTTCTCGGTCACCACGAACGCGACGAGGCCGAGCACGCCGATCACGTAGCAGGCGATCGAGGGCAGAGCACCCCAGCCCCACTCGCGGCCCTGCTCGGCGACGAGCAGCAGCGGTACGAGGCCGACGATGATCGTGGTCGCGCCCCACCAGTCGATGCGCACGCTGCGGCGCTCGTGCGGAATGTGCAGGAACTTCAGCACGATCGCGAGCGCGATCGCGCCGATCGGCAGGTTGATCAGAAAGACCCAGCGCCATCCGTCGACGAACAGGATCTCGGATGCCCCGGCGAAGAGCCCGCCGATGAGGGGCCCGATGACGCTCGAGACGCCGAACACGGCGAGGAAGTAGCCCTGGTACTTGGCGCGTTCGCGCGGAGCGAGGATGTCGCCCATGATGGCGAGCGGGAGGGCCATGAGGCCGCCGGCGCCGAGGCCCTGGATGGCGCGGAACGCCGCGAGCTCGTACATCGACGTGGCGAAGCCGGCGGCGAGCGACCCGATGAGGAAGATGCTGATGGCGATCAGAAAGAGCGGGCGCCGGCCGAAGATGTCGCTGAGCTTGCCGTAGATCGGCGTCGAGATCGTGGCGAGGATCAGGTAGGCGGTGGTGACCCACACCTGCTGGCTGAGGCCGTCGAGGTCGTCGGCGATCGTGCGCATCGAGGTCGACACGATGGTCTGGTCGAGCGACGAGAGAAACATTCCGGCCATGAGGCCGAAGATCACGAACAGGATCTGGCGGTGCGTCATAACACCGCCGGCGTCCTTGATCGCCTGGGCCTGCTGCTTGCCCTTGGAGTCGACGCGCGTCATACAACCTCTGAGTCTGTGGGGGAGTGGGGTGGGGGTTAACGCCGATACCGCCGCGGAACGCGTCCGACGGCGGCGAAAGAATATTGCGTAGGCTGCAAAGTTACACCGACGGCAAGCTCTCCGCAACCTTCCGGGCGAGTGGGGCGATAATTGTCCCTACATGGCTATCCGGTTCTCCTCCCAGCGTCAGAACACTCCGCGATCCCGGCACTTCGGGGCCGCGATCCTCGTCGTCGGCGCCCTGCTGCTCTCCGGCTGCGCCGCGGCGAAACCGGCGGAGCCCGCGGCAGAGAACGCCCCCGTCGTGGCCGAGAGCGGCCAGATCGAGGCGATCAGCCCCGCGGCGGGCTCGCTCGTCTCCGGCGGCACGGTCACCATCACCGGCGAACGTCTCGACGACGTCACCCGGGTCACCTTCGACGGAGTGGGGGCGACGGATGTCACGGTCGTCAGCGACTCGGAGGTGACAGCCGTGGTGCCGGTCGCACCCGAGTACGTGCCGGCGGTGCAGCAGGTGAACGTCTATGCGGGCAACGACCTCGTCGAGGCGGACACCCAGCTCACCTACTCGCGGGAGTCGCTCACCCCGGTCGACGCGCAGCTCGCCTATGCGTTCGCGCACTGGTCGACCGAGACCTACAACCTCGCGACCTACGGCGAGTTCAACTCCGTCGGCGGCGACTGCATGAACTTCGTCAGCCAGACGCTCATCGCCCGCGGCATCCCGATGACCGCCGGCTGGTCGTTCACCTCGCCGACCAAGTACACCGGCTCGTGGATCTACACGCCGAGCTTCGAGAACTACCTGCTCGCCAAGGGACCCGAGCTCGGCTTCACCCGGCTGACCGTCGACCAGCGCGACCAGGTCGCGGTCGGCGACATCGTCGTCTTCGACTGGAACAGCAACGACAGCGCCGACCACATCCAGATCGTGTCCGACATCCGTGTGGTCGACGGCAAGCAGCAGATCCTCATGGTGGGCCACAACCTCGACAGCAACTGGCGCGACTTCGACACCACGATCACCGTCGACCACCCCGGCGCGCTCGCCTGGTTCTGGAAGGTGCCCGCGCCCGCCTAGGCCCCGGCCCCGTGCCGGCCCGCGCCACCACCCCCTCTCTCCCCAAAACGAAGGAGATCGCTGTGGCGAGGCCCCGCGACCCGCGCCAACGGGTGACTTCGCATTGAGATCTCCTTCATTTTGGGAGCCGGACGGCACAATGGAGACATGACTGGCGAGACGTTCGAGTTCGAGTCGACGCTGTGGGCGTGGGCCGCGCGCAAAGAACTCTGGGTGTTCGCGTCGCTGCCCGAAGCTGCCTCCGACGAGATCGCCGACCGGCCCCGGCCACCCTCGGGGTTCGGCGCAGTGCCGGTGCGGGTGCGCCTCGGTGACTCGACCTGGGAGACGTCGATCTTTCCGGGAGTCGACCAGGGCGCCTATGTGCTGCCGGTGAAAAAGGCCGTGCGTGCCAAGGCCAACGTGCAGGTCGGCGACACGGTGACGCTCAGCGTCGAACTGCGCGGCTGAACGCGCGATCGAGTTGTCACGAACGGGGCGATCTCTGCCGAGAGAGCCCCGTTGGTGACAACTCGCCGCATCGGGCGGCGCGGATCAGCCGGCGAGCGCCGTGTCGACGATGATCTTCGCCTCGGCCTGCACCTGCTTCAGGTGCTCCTCGCCGAGGAACGACTCCGCGTAGATCTTGTAGACGTCTTCGGTGCCGCTCGGGCGGGCCGCGAACCAGGCGTTCTCGGTGACGACCTTCACCCCGCCGACCGCCGCTCCGTTGCCGGGGGCCTCTGACAGCCGCGCGATGATCGGCTCGCCCGCGAGCGTCTCGGCCGTGATCGCCGAGCCGTTCAGCTTCGCCAACGCGGCCTTCTGGGTCTTCGTGGCGACGGCATCCACCCGCTGGTAGACCGGGTCGCCGAACTGGGCGACCAGCTCTGCATACAGCTCAGACGGGCTCTTGCCCGTGACGGCGCGGATCTCGCTCGCGAGCAGCGCGAGCAGGATCCCGTCTTTGTCGGTCGTCCAGACGGTGCCGTTTTTGCGCAGGAAGCTCGCGCCGGCGCTCTCCTCGCCGCCGAACGCGACCGATCCGTCGATCAGCCCGGGCACGAACCACTTGAAGCCCACCGGCACCTCCCACAGGGTGCGGCCGAGCGATGCCGCGACCCGGTCGATCATCGAGCTCGAGACGAGGGTCTTGCCGATCGCGGCATCCGCACGCCACTCGGGACGGTGCGTGTACAGGTACTGGATGGCGACGGCCAGAAAGTGGTTCGGGTTCATCAGGCCGCCGTCGGGGGTGACGATGCCGTGACGGTCGGCGTCGGCGTCGTTGCCGGTGACGATGTCGTAGTCGTGCTGGTGGGCGACGACGGATGCCATGACCGACGGCGACGACGGATCCATGCGGATCTTCTCGTCCCAGTCGAGGGTCATAAACGGCCAGGCGGGGTCGACGAGCGGGTTCACGACGGTGAGGTCGAGTTCGTACTGGTCGCGGATGAGAGCCCAGTAGTTGACGCTCGCTCCGCCCAGCGGGTCGGCGCCGATGTGCAGGTTCGCGGCCTTGATCGCGTCGAAGTCGATGATGTCGGCGAGGTCGGCGACGTAGGCGCCGCGGTAGTCGTAGGTCTCCACGCCGCTCGGCTCGGCTCGCTTGACGCCGCGGTTGCCGTCGGCGATGAGCTCGTTGGCGCGGTTGGCGATCCAGGTGGTGGCGTCGCTGTCGGCGGGTCCGCCGTGCGGCGGGTTGTACTTGAAGCCGCCGTCGCGGGGAGGGTTGTGGCTCGGGGTGATGACGATGCCGTCGGCGAGCCCCTCGTTGCCGGAGCCTGTCGAAGGGTGGTCGCGGTTGTAGACGATGATCGCGAGGCTGAGCGCGGGCGTCGGCACGTAGTCGTCGAACTCGTCGACGAGGGCACGCACGCCGTTCGCGGCGAGCACCTCGAGCGCGGTCGTCTCGGCGGGGCGGCTCAGACCGTGGCTGTCCTTGCCGATGAACAGCGGGCCGGTGATGCCCTGGCCGGCGCGGTATTCCACGATCGCCTGCGTGATCGCGGCGATGTGCGTCTCGTTGAACGCGGCGTCGAGCGACGAGCCGCGGTGGCCGCTCGTGCCGAACACGACCTTCTGGTCGGGGTTCGTCACATCCGGAACCTTGGCGAAGTATGCGGCGACGAGTTCTTCGACGTTGATGAGATCGGATTCCTGGGCGGGCTGACCGGCACGAGTTGTCATGGTGTCAGTCTTTCAGCATCCGGCCGCGAACGGCACCTCTGCCCGGGCGATGTGCGCCAGGACCCGCAGATGGATGCCGCGGCTCGTGAGGCTCCGCCGCCGCGACGACCGCGGGCCGGTCGGCGCGCGCTCGCGCCCCGGCCGGAGTGGTCGCCGTATTTTTCGCGGTCGACCGAGGGCCCAGGCGGATGCGAACTGTGCTCCGCTCAACTTATGCTGGGGGCATGGACCCGGCAGAGCGCCAGCGAGCCCGCACCCGTCAGCACGTCGTTGTGGGGGTGGTCTTCGGGGCGCTCCTGCTCATTGCGCTACTCGCGCCGTGGATCATCCAAGCCGTGGTCGGCGCGCCCACCATCGCCACAACGCAGCGCCCCGACCAGCCGATGTACACCGCCGCGCCGGAAGCGCCACCGATGGTCGCGCCCGAACTCCTCCCGGGGTTCACCGCGCCCCGCGGCACCGAGCTCTCCACGGTGTTCACCCTCGACCAGGCGATCGCCGCCAGCCAGGAGATCGCCGACCTCGCGGTCGCCGCCGCCGGACCGATCAACGATCCGAATATCGCGCCCGGGGTCACCAGCTTTCCCGTGTACCCGGTTGGCTGCCTCGCGGCGCCCGGGGGCCAGGTCGACCACGAGGTGTGGTTCACCGTCGACGACGCGCCCGCCGGCATCGAGCGGGTGCGCGCCCTGTGGGAGTCGAAGGGCTACACGCTCGACCCGACCAGTTCGACGGGGCGTTACGGCTACATCGGAGACCCGTCAGGCCCGGTCGACCTCGTGAGCATCGAAGACAAGAACGGCACGATCAAGCTGCGGGTGGCGAGCGTCTGCGCGGCGGGCGAAGGATACTGAGCCCTAAACTCGACAGCATGTCCGCCGAACCCACGCCCCCGAACGAGACCTTCAGCTACCTCGGGCCGGCCGGCACCTTCACCGAGGCGGCTCTCGCCCAGGTTCCCGAGGCGGCGGGAAAGCACTGGCGCTCGGTGAACAACGTCGGCGAGGCGCTCGACGACGTGGTCGCCGGACGCAGCACCGCCGCGATGATCGCGATCGAGAACTCGATCGAGGGCGGTGTGAGCGCCACCCAAGACGCTCTCGCCACGATCCCCGACCTGCGCATCGTCGGCGAATACCTCGTTCGCGTGAACTTCGTTCTCGTGGCCCGCCCCGGAACTACGCTCGCCGACGTCACCGTCGTCAACGCGCATCCGGTCGCCTACGCCCAGACGCACCTCTGGCTCGACAAGAACCTGCCCAACCACGGGCACATCCCGGCCAGCTCGAACGTGGCCGCGGCCGCGAGCCTGCTCGACCCGTCGACGACCTCGGGCGCCGGAATGGCCAACGCCGCCGTCGCGCCCCCCGGGATCGTCGGCCACTACGACCTCGACGTGCTCGCGACCGACATCGGCGACAACTCGAACGCCGTCACCCGCTTTGTGCTCGTGAGCCGCACGGTCGCGGTGCCGGAACGCACCGGGTCAGACAAGACCAGCATCATTGCGGAGCTTCCGGATGACACGGCCGGTCGTCTGCTCGAAATGCTCGAACAGTTCGCGACCCGCGGCGTCAACCTCAGCCTCATCGAGTCGCGGCCGATCGGCGACGAGCTCGGCCGGTACCGCTTCATCATCGATCTCGACGGCCACATCCGTGACGAGCGTGTGGCCGAGGCGCTGCTCGGGCTCAAGCGGTTCAGCCCCAAGGTGATCTTCCTCGGCAGCTACCCGCGCGCCGACAAGCTGTCGATCGAGGTCACCAACCGCTACTCCGACGACAGCTTCCTCGAGGCGCGCGACTGGCTCAACGGCCTGATCGGCTGACGCGGGCGCGGCGCCCCAGGCTAGAACGAGCCGGCGGGCACCCGCACGGTGAGGGCGCCGGGGTCGACCCAGGTGTGCACCGACTTGGCCTCGCCGAACTCGTCGCCGTCGAGCTGGAACTCCTGCGGAGTCTCCACGACCATCCGCAGGTCGCGTCCGGTGAGATAGGTGACGTCTTTGACGTCGCGCGACAGGTCGATGATGCGGCGGCCGAGCGCGCTCTTGCGCAGCACGCCGTTCTCCCACGCGACCTTGTTCCACACGTTGATCCAGCCGAACGGCCCGCGCGGACGCAGTGCGACGAAGTCGAGCACGCCGTCGCCGGGCTTGGCGTCGGGGATGAGCAGGATGCCGCCGGGCAGCTTGCCGCAGTTGCCGATGATGATGGTGTGCACGTTGACCGCGCGCTCCGGCTCGTTGTCGACGCTGAGACGCAGTTTGACCGGCTTGATCTCGGGCAGCGAGCGGATTCCCGCGTCGACGTAGGCGAGCCAGCCCACGGCCTTCTTCAGCTTCGAGTTGGTGTTCGCGATCATCTTCGCGTCGAGGCCGAGTCCGGCCATCACGAGGAAGACGTGCTCCTCGTGGTCGCCGTCGGCGCGCACGATCGCCGCGAGCCCGAGGTCGATGGTGCGGTCGACGCCGTGGAACGCGGTGTGGATCGCCTCGTCGAGGGAGCCGAAGCCGATGTCGAGGTTGCGGGCGAGCAGGTTGCCCGTGCCGGAGGGGAGCAGCGCCATCGCGACACCCGAGTCGCGCAGGCCCTCCGCCACGGCGCGAACGGTTCCGTCGCCGCCCGCCGCGATGACGAGGTCGGCGCCCTGGGCGATCGCCTCGGCCGTCACCAGCTGGCCGGCGTCTTTCACGCTGGTCTCGAACCAGAGGGGAGGCAGCCACCCCGAGTCATCCGCGGCTGCCGCGACAGCGGTCTTGAGGGCGAGGATGTCTACCTTGATGGGGTTGTACACCACCGCTGCCTGGCGGGCATGGGTGTTTTCGGGGGTCGCCACGTCGCCAACGCTAATACACCCGCGCGGGGCCCGTCGCTAATGCGCTCCAAAGTAGACTGGTGGAGTGATTGATCCACAGATTCTGCGCGAAAACCCCGATGTTCTCCGACGTTCGCAGCAAGCCCGCGGCGCCTCCGTCTCCCTTGTAGACGACGCCGTCGCCGCCGACGCCCGACGCAGGGAGTCGATCGGCGACTTCGAGAGCCTCCGCGCCGAGCAGAACGTCTTCGGCAAGACCGTCGCCGCCGCGCCCAAAGACGAGAAGCGTGCCCTCGTCGCGCAGGCGCAGGAGCTGTCGGCGCGGGTGAAGGCGGCGCAGCAGGTGACCGTCGACGCCGAGGCCGCATTCTCGAAGATCGTCGGCGCCATCGCGAACCCCATCATCGACGGCGTCCCGGCGGGCGGCGAAGACAACTTCACCACCCTGCGCGAGGTGGGCGACAAGGTCGCGTTCGACTTCGAGCCCCGCGACCACGCCGAGCTCGGCGAGATGCTCAAGGCGATCGACATCACGCGCGGCACCAAGGTCAGCGGCAGCCGCTTCTACTTTCTGCGCGGCGTCGGTATGCGACTCGAGCTGGCGATCATGAACATGGCGCTCGACAAGGCGCTCGCCGAAGACTTCGTGCCCATGATCACCCCGACGCTCGTTCGTCCCGAGATCATGGCCGGCACCGGCTTCCTCGGCGAGCACGCCGACGAGATCTACTACCTCCCGGCCGACGACCTCTACCTCACCGGCACGAGCGAGGTCGCACTCGCCGGGTACCACTCCGACGAGATCCTCGATTTGAGCGACGGCCCGCTGCGCTACGCCGGCTGGAGCACCTGCTACCGCCGCGAGGCCGGATCGGCGGGGCGCGACAACCGCGGCATCCTGCGTGTGCACCAGTTCAACAAGCTCGAGATGTTCACCTACGTGCACCCCGACGAGGCCGAGGCCGAGCACGAGAAGCTCGTCGGCTACCAGGAGGCCATGCTGCAGGCCTGCGGCCTCAGCTACCGCGTCATCGACGTGGCGGCCGGCGACCTCGGCTCGAGCGCCGCGCGCAAGTTCGACATCGAGGCCTGGGTTCCGACGCAGGGCACCTACCGCGAGCTCACCTCGACGAGCAACTGCACCACCTACCAGGCCCGCCGTCTCGACATCCGCTACCGCGGCGAGACCGGCAAGACGGCTCCGGTCGCGACGCTCAACGGCACCCTCGCCACAACACGCTGGCTCGTGGCGATTCTCGAGACGCACCAGAAGGCCGACGGATCCGTCGTGGTTCCCGAAGCGCTGCGCCCCTACCTCGGCGGTCTCGAGATCTTCGAGCCGGTGAACTGATGACATCCGCTCGTTGGCTTGTCGCCCTCGACATCGACGGAACCGTGCTTCACGAAGACGGCACACTCGCCGACGTCGTGCGCGAGCAGGTGCAGCTGGCGAGGGAGCTCGGCCACGAGGTCATGCTCGCGACGGGGCGCTCGGTCGCCATGACCCTGCCCGTTCTCGACCGGCTGGCGATCACCCCCGAGTACCTCGTCTGTTCCAACGGCGCGATCACCCTCAAGCGCGACTCCACGGCTCCGACCGGCTACGCGCGTCACTTCGTCGAGACCTTCAACCCGAGCGAGGTGCTGACGACGATCCGTTCGAATCTGGATGCCGCACACTACGCCGTAGAAGACGAGACCGGTCTCTACCGTTTCACCGGCTTCTTTCCCGACGGAACCCTCGGCGCGAGCAGCGTGAAGGTGCCGTTCGACCAGCTGCTCGAACACGAGGCGACCCGTGTCGTGGTGATCTCTCCCGAGCACGACATCGAGGACTTCCTCTCGGTGGTCGAGCGCATGGGCCTGCACAAGGTGAGCTACAACGTGGGCTGGACCGCCTGGCTCGACATCGCGCCCGACGGTGTCAACAAGTCGACCGCGCTCGAGCGGGTGCGTGCGCTGCTCGAGATTCCGCGCTCGCGGGTCATGGTCGTCGGCGACGGCCGCAACGACATCGAGATGCTCGAGTGGGCCGCGGTCGAGGGGCGGGCGGTGGCCATGGGCCAGGCTCCTGCGGAGGTCGTCGCGGCGGCCAACGAGACCACGTCGACCGACCTCGACGAGGGTGTCGCGCGGGTGCTCGAGAGTCTCACGCGGCGCGATTAACGCCCTGAAGGTTGATATTCAGGCTTGCGCTGCGCCCATCGGATACACTCGGGACTTGGTTTCTCCTGGAGGGCTGTCCGAGCGGCCGATGGAGCCAGTCTTGAAAACTGGTGATGTGAAAGCATTCGTGGGTTCGAATCCCACGCCCTCCGCTTTATGACTTCACCGAATTCCACTTACCGAAGGGATCTGAGATGAGTGACCTTCGTCCTCGATCGAACAGGTCAGCACACACCGCCGGCATCGCGCGGCACGGGCAACTCAAGAAGTCGAGCCCCTGGCCCGCCATCCTGAAGTTCCTCGGCGCGGCACTCGTCGTCGTTCTCGTCAGCGGCGCATCCCTCGGCGCCATCGTCGTCTCCCAGATCAAAGACAACCTCACCACGGTCACGCTCGTCAGCGAAGAGACCCAGGGCCCGCCGCCCAGCATCGGCGCCTACTCGGGCGGCTTCAACATCCTCATCGTCGGCAGCGACAAGTGTGAAGACGACTCCGGCTGCGCCGGGCGTGGCAGCGCAGAGCTCAACGACGTGACGATGCTGCTGCACGTCTCGGCCGACCAGACCAACGCCGTCGCCGTGAGCATCCCGCGCGACCTCGTGGTTCCGATCCCCTCGTGCCCGCAGGCCGACGGCACCGGCACGACCTCCGCCATGTCGGCCCGCCCCATCAACGAGACCCTCTACTACGGCGGCCTGCCCTGCACCGTGCTCACGGTCGAGGCGCTCACCGGGCTCGACATCCAGTTCGCCGGCCTCATCACCTTCAACGGCGTCATCGAGATGTCGAACGCCGTCGGCGGTGTCGACGTCTGCGTCGACGGACCGATCCGCGACAAGTACACGGGTCTTGTGATGGATGCCGCGGGCACCTACAAGCTCACCGGAAGCGACGCCCTCGCCTTCCTGCGCACCCGCCACGGCGTCGGCGACGGCAGCGACCTCACCCGCATCAGCTCGCAGCAGGTCTACCTCTCGTCGCTCGTGCGCACGCTCAAGAGCGCCGAGACCCTCGGCGACCCGATCAAGATCTACAACCTCGCCAAGGCGGCGACCGGATCGATGACGCTGTCGAAGAACTTCTCCAACATCGACACCCTCGCCTCGATCGCCCTCGCGCTCAAGGACATCCCGCTCGAGAAGGTCACGTTCGTGCAGTTCCCCGGAACGACGGGCGTCGGCGGCGCCTACCAGGGCAAGGTCGCTCCCGTGAAGGCGAAGGTCGAGCGGCTCTTCGACCTCATCCGCAGCGACACCCCCTTCGCGCTCGCGGGCGTCGGCGACGACCGCGGTTCCGCGGCCGACCCGAACGCCCCCGTGGTCGAGGCCCCCGTGCCCGACCCCGCGGCGACCGTAGACCCGAACGCGACGGCGCCCGGGACGACGGCGCCCGCGGAGACGCCGCTCGAGGTCCTCGACGTCAAGGGACAGACCGCGGCCGACTACACCTGCTCGGTAGCGAACCGCTAACTCGACGCTGGCCGATTGCGGCGAGTAGCGTGGAACGCAGCCACGCTGAGCACCGACGGGAGTCATGATGAGTGAACTCGACGAGGGGCAGAGCGGCACATCGCCAGCCTCGCCGACACCGACCGTAGCCAGACACGGCCAGCTGACCAGACGTAGGGTCTGGCCGACCGTGCTCGCCCTCGTCGGCGCCGCTCTCGCGGTGCTGCTCGTCGCGGGCGCGTCGCTCGCGGCGATCGTGGTGGCGCAGATCGACGCCGACATCGACACATTCGTGCTTCCCGGGCAGGAGAACGCCGACCCGGTCTCGATCGGCGCGTTCAAGGGCGGCTTCAACATTCTCATCGTCGGCAGCGACGTGTGCGAAGACGACTCCGGATGCGGCGGCCGCGGTTCCGCGGAGCTGAACGACTTCACCATGCTGCTGCATGTCTCCGAAGACCAGACCAACGCGGTCGGCGTCAGTTTTCCCCGCGACCTCGTGGTGCCGATCCCGTCGTGCCCCAAGGCCGACGGCAGCGGCAACTACTCGGCGATGTCTGCGCGTCCGATCAACGAGACGCTGTCGTACGGCGGCCTGCCGTGCACCGCTCTCACCGTCGAGGCGCTCACGGGAGTCGACATCCAGTTCGCCGGCCTCATCAAATTCAGCGGTGTCGTCGCCATGTCCGACGCGGTCGGCGGGGTGCCGGTGTGTGTGAGCGGCCCGATCGACGACAAGTACGCGGGGTTGAGCCTGCCCGAGGCGGGAACCTACACGCTCTCCGGCGCCGACGCGCTCGCCTTTCTGCGTACCCGCCACGGCGTGGGCGACGGCGGCGACCTCACACGCATCAGCTCGCAGCAGGTCTTTCTCTCGTCGCTGCTGCGCACCATCAAGAGCAACGACACGCTCGGCGACCCGGTGAAGGTCTACAACCTCGCGCGCGCCGCCACCTCGTCGATGACCCTGTCGGAGAACTTCGCCCAGCTCGACACGCTCGCGTCGGTGGCTCTCGCCCTGCGCAAGATCCCGCTCGAGCAGTTCACCTTCGTGCAGTACCCGGGAACGACCGAGGGCACCGGTGTCTACGCGGGCAAGGTGCAGCCGGTGGCCGGCGAGGCCGAGAAGCTGTTCGCCAAGATCCGCGCCGACGAGCCGTTCGCCCTGTCTGCGGCCGGCGACGGCGAGGGGGCGGAGGCAGATCCGAACGCCCCGGCGGCGCCCGCGCCCACCGCGACAGCCGACCCGAGCGCCCCGGCCCAGGCGCCGCTCGAGGTGCTCGAGCTGCGCGGCCAGACCGCGGCCGACAGCACCTGTTCCATCGCGAATTGACCGGCCCGAGGCATCCATCCGGCCCAGGCGCACAAAGTGCCCTCCGCAATTGGTTATGATTGCTGACGAACAACTAGGGAGACGTCGCATAGTTCGGCCTAGTGCACCACCCTGCTAAGGTGGAGTACCCTAACGGGTACCGAGGGTTCAAATCCCTCCGTCTCCGCACTGTGAAACCCGCTAGATCACTGAGATCTAGCGGGTTTTTGCATGTCTGCGGGCGCGTCTGCCCACGATTTGCCCACAACTGCTTTCTTGTAGGCGGCATCGAGGCGGTCTGACACGTCGTTCAGGTCGTCGTCAAAGAGGTCGGAGTAGGTGTCGAGGGTCATGGCAGCGGAGGCATGACCGAGCATTCGCTGTACCGCTTTGACGTTCGCGCCGGCCGAAATCGCAAGGCTGGCGGCAGTATGCCGGAGGTCGTGCAAGGTCATAGGGGAAAGCCCGGCGTCTTTCAACGCGGTCTTGAACCAGCTCCGGCTGCCCGCACTGACCCGGGTGCGTCTCAAGTACTCGCCGTTCGCATCGCCGAATAGTAAATCGTCTTTAGCCTTGCCGTCGGCCTGCTCCTGCAGCTGATTCTCAAGGAGCCGTGGAAACGGAACGGTACGGCGTTTGTGGGTCTTAGGAGTGCCGACCTCGATCGCGCCACCGACTTCGACAGCATTCACGGAGACCGTGATGCGTCGGCGCGCGTGGTCGACATCGCGCACCCGCAGCGCGATCGCCTCGCCCCAGCGAAGCCCGGTGTAGGCGAGCAAGAGTACGAGCGCGGATTTGTCATCCGAGTGGTCTGCCAGCGCGTGCACTTCCTGATGTGACAGGTAGATGTGCTCCTTCGACGTCTTACGCGGCAGGTTCACCCCGCGGGCAGGGTTCGAGAGGATGCGTCGATCACGGACGGCGACGTCGAGGATCGCGGCGAGAACGCCGTAGGCGCGGATCACTGTCGTCGCGCTGCGCGGCTTATCGTCACCTGCCGTCAGCTCCTTGACCCAGGTCTGGATCTCGCTGTGCCGAATCTCACCGACCCGCCGGAGCCCCCAACGCGGACTGACGAATGTGCGCCAGGCGTTTGCTACAGGTGCCAGCGAGGACGGTTTCAAGTGCGTCTGGTTGGACAGCCACTCCGTCCCGAGTACGTCGATGGTCGTGCGTGCGGCAGCCACGTCCACGTACTCGCCACGTGCTTTGGTTACCTCGACCGACGCGAGGAATAGGTCAGCTTCCCTCTTTGTAGTGAATCCGCGGCGATCCGTCTGGCGGTGGTCGGGCGTACGGTAGCGCACGCGATATCTCTTGCCAGCTGCGGTGTCGTAACTTTGGACGCTTCCCATCATCACCTCAATGCATTCGATGGCTCCGGTATATCTCATTGCGAGCGGCATGTAGCGTCACGTTGACGTCGCGACATGCAAACTTGGTTGCACGACTCGAACACGTGTAAAAATATCGCCAATTGTTAGAACGCTAATGGCATAGACCAGATTCGTGAAGGCGGGGCCGACGTCGTTCTAGCTCAATTGCTCGGAACCCGCGATCGGTCCCGCTTGACCTGTCAATGGATTTACGGTTGCTTTTCGCTCCTTTCCCAGCCGGGAGGAGTTGTGCGAAATAGGTCACCTGACCTGAATAGCAGCAGACAGATTCGGCTCTAAATCTGGAGTTGTGTTTTGTGCCGCCTATTCCCGCACCCCTTCCCAAGGTGGGAATAGGTGCGGGAATACCTTGCGTTGCTAAATCCCTGATCAGCCGCGGTCGCCGTGCTGCGCACGCTTCCCGACCCCCCGCACTCAGCACTCGCAAGCTCGGCAAAGTGAGGGGGGTCGGGAAGCGAAGCGACCGCGGCTGATCAGGGAAAAAGAACTAGTGAGATTTCATGTTTTCGTGCCGTGTGCCTGCTGCGACGGTGACCTGGTTCTGAGGGGTTGGCTGGCTGCTGCGGGGATGGTTTCGTAGAGGTGAGGTGCCGGTGATTATCCAAGTGTCGGACCGTGACGAGGCGATGCTGGCTTAGCTGGCCGGTGCGGTCGAGCCGGCGGGAAACGTCGGCGAAAAGGTGTGTCGCGCGGTTGGAGACCGTCCAAGCCCGCTGCAACGATCGCCAAACTTCGGATCCTCGAGAACGTCGGCGAATACCGGGCCGGGACCTGGACCGAGCAAGAGAACCCCACCAGCCATTTCGTTGGAGCGAAATTCGAACTCAGCGAACACGCCGCCGAATCCCTCAACCGCGGCGACTCCGTCATCGTCATCGGACAAGAACGCACCGTCAGCTGGGGCGAAGGCGACTAGAAGAAATACAGCCCCGTCATCGAAGCGGTCGACCTTCGCCGGATGCATCCAAAGCGCGCATCTGCAAGGGCGGGGCCGTCCACGGAGTGACGTCAGACGGGGACGCTCAAGCACGCGATGTACATACGGTCGCTGGAAGGCCACGTTGCGGCGTCTTCCAAGCCGCCTCGGCTCGGCTTGAAACCGCTCAGCTAGCTTCGGCTTTCGAACCATGGATGAAAGTGGCCACTGTCTAGAATCGTAATTGCAGGGTCGGCTGCTTCGTCATCACGAGGAGCGCCATTGGCGGTAATCGGCTGGCAGCCGCTATGGCCGAGTATCGTGATCTCGGGCGGCGAGTTTGTAGTCCTCCGCGGCAGCCCCACCTCCCTGTCGCCCTCCTTCGGGAATTACGGAGCCGACCGAGAACCGGTACCCGGCTGTGCGGTGGCACCCTGTCAGCGGACCGACGGCTTTTCGGATACTTCTTGGCGCTGTCCAAAGCGGACATGGCGGTCACATTCGTGCTGCGTGAGACGCTCACCGGTATGCGCCCGCTGGCAGACGGTCGCAGCCCAGGTTGGGAACCTTTCGGGCGGTGGTTAACAGAACACCCAGCCCCGCAGGAGTTTCCTTGCCTCAACGAAGCACAGCCAGCACGTCGGAGGCAACTGAGGTCACACCCTCGCCTCGCTCGCGGACCGACCCTCAACAGATCCGGATAAGCAAGAACAACCGCCGCCGTGGGAAGGGGCCGGCATGCTTCGAATACTCGCCGGGGTCACACGAATGACTGAGTGCAGTGGGGCGTCCCGATGTCGACGGGAGGGACTCGTTCGCGCTGGCTGGGGTCTGCGACCAACCCTCGTTGGCACGCCCGCCGACCACCTCTTCGACATGGCAGAGCTCCACCGAGATCGAGAAGATTGGGGCTCGACGACTAAAGCTATTCCTTGAGCCCTCCTAGGGCGTCGCAGTATTTAACAAGAACGTCACGAAGCGAGGACTCCCAGTGCCGTCTTCGACATGTCGTCCGCGGGGCCGAAGAGAATGAGCGTGTCGTCGTAATTGTCGGGGACGCGGGTCAGGTGATAGCTGAGGGTCAGATCGCCCGCTTCGGTACCGAGGAAGTTCGCGACGCCGGACGGCTGCGGCTGCCCATCCCCGGCCCACGCTCCGGAGAAGTCCCAGCTCTTGGCAGAGAGCTCGCCGACGATCGCGAGGAACGTCCGGTCTTCATCGTGTCGTTCCAGCGACCCCCTGAGCATCGCGGCGACCTGGGCTGCGGTTTCCTCCCAGCAGTCGGCAGTGCGCACGACGTCGGGGTGAAGGAAGGTGAACCGTGCCAGGTTCATCCCGACTAGGAAGCTTTCGGACAAGGCGCGGGCGAGCGGGTTAGAGGAGAGAACTTCGAGATGCCGATCGACGAGGACCGCGGGCGTATGCGACCAGGAATCGATCAGTTCCTGAGTCTTAGACCTTCGCAGCGCCAGCGAAATCTCATACTCGTCCATGGGTGCTGATCACCTCGGGAAGTTCATGGAACAGCTCGTGAACGCCCCGGAAACGCCCTCCGGCGAGAATCGCCTGCACCTCAGCCATCATTTGTCTCCTACATTTGTGTTGCGGTCGCGCGTGAACTACGACGATGAGCGACGTTCGACCAGATCGGTCGTAGATACCCAGTTCAGCATGGCTGGGATTGGCGCGCCTGAAACATGTGCCTGAACATCGCTACGAATGCGCCGCTGTTCGAAAATCCTCTCGCCATGGGCGTCAGTCGATGCTCTGCCCAACCGACTTCATCAGCATCGCCCCCTCGTCTTCAGCGATCAACCTCTCTACAACCGCGTACCGACGCACTTGGTAGACACCGTGTGCCACTGCCATGAAAACCGCCACGAAGACGCCGGTGAGGATCGCTTGCAGCCCGGTGAAAGCCAACACGTCCAAGGCCAAAGCGGCGCCCGCGCCGGCGACGATCGAGTTGACGACGGCGATCGCCGACGACGTGGTGAAGAAGATGCCGCGCCAAGAGCCTTTCCGTCCGATCTCGAGCAGCTCGTTCGGAGCTCGCCTCCCGAGCGGGCGAGGGAAGTACTCCTCGGCGCCCGGAAGCAGGGTCGAATAGAACCGTCGGATGCGCTGGATGGACGCGAGCGCGACAACGTCTTCGAGGGACGTTTCGACCAGCCGTTCGTAGGTGAAGACCCCGAGCAGGAAGACCACTGGGATGATG